>Ga0169931_10000008_pt1 | contig 354401 bp, 316 predicted proteins | sample Kivu_15m_20L_FD_129675 | JGI IMG/M metagenome (GOLD analysis project Ga0169931, IMG submission 129675) | Freshwater microbial communities from Lake Kivu, Western Province, Rwanda to study Microbial Dark Matter (Phase II) - Kivu_15m_20L... | ecosystem: Environmental > Aquatic > Freshwater >...
ATACCGGCCAAGAATCCGTTGATTGATCGGCATCTGCCTGAAAAGTAAGAGATTTTTAGCAGAAAACCCCTGAAAAGGTGGTGGGCCCAGTAGGACTTGAACCTACGACCAACGGATTATGAGTCCGCTGCTCTAACCAACTGAGCTATAGGCCCTGTAATGAAGTGTCGTCTAAAAAACGAGACCCGAAGTATAAGGCCGAACTGCTGATCACGCCAGCCCAGAATTCAGGGCATGAAGTGACAAGGCATTGTTGTACAGCACTGTGATCGGTGCTGGTTGTGTCAAAACATAATAAATAACACAACAATTAATTTTTTCCGGCATCCTGCCCGGGCCCGCGGCATTTGCATGCATTTTTGCGAATCAGCACGGAGTTCCCGCGCGTAAAAAGGGCGCTAACTACTACTGGAGCTGTTATGAAAGATCTGCTGATTCCGTTGTTTGCTCTGCTGTTTACTGCCGTCATCATGACCACGGCGATGGCTAACCGTAACGTGCCTGAGCAGGCGCGTGTGCACACGTGTGTCGGTGAATGTTACGAGGCGTATGTTGCTGCTAATGGCAATATTCTGGATCAGCAGCGTGCAGCAGCGGCTGCGGCCGCAGCTGCAAGCCCGGCGGAGTTGGGCAAGACTGCGTTTGTGGGTTGCACAGCGTGCCATGGCGCCGGTGGTGAGGGTGGTGTTGGCCCGCAGTTGTCAGGCCGTGACGCAAGTTTTGTGACCACTGCACTGACCGCTTACAAAAACCGTGAGACGCGTGGCCCGCAAAGCGCGCTGATGTATGCATCAGCAGCGGCGTTGTCAGAGGCGGATATCGCTAATATCGCTGCGTTTGTTGAGTCGCTGTAAGTCGTCGACCCAGTACGCGGTGTGCACTCCGATGTCGGCAGCTGAAATAAATGTGCCGCCGACATTTCCATTGTAGTGAGCGCGTTTGTAGTGATCCAGCGCCTTGAGCACGAGTGGTGCGCCGAGGATCAGCAGCGGTATGTTCAGGTACACCATCACAATATTGGTGAAGTCGGTAATTGCCCACAGGTTGCCGAGCTCCAATCCCGCCAGTACCGTCATTGCGCCAAATGGCACAAACAGCATGGCGCCCAGCAGTCGTATCGTCAAAATGAAGCGCGCCGAGCGTGAGATAAAGTTGGCGGAGATTTCTGCGAACGAGATCATGCCCAGCAGCGTGGTGAACGCAAACAGTGTGTAACACAGGCTGAGCACAATGGTGGCGGGGTCGCTGAGCCAGGTGGGTGTCAAATACTGGACGGAGCCCAGGTAGGTGCCGATGCGCGATGCGCTGGCGGCGCTCCAGGCGGCGGCGTCGGGTGCGGTTTGCCAGAGCTGCGCAATCACCACAATAAAACCACTGAGTGTGCAGATCACCAGGGTGTCAACAAACACGCCGAGGCTTTGCACAAAACCTTGTTCGCAGGGGTGGCGGTTGTCGGCGGCGGCAGCGGCCATGGTGATGGTGCCCTGGCCGGCTTCGTTGGACATCAGGCCGCGTCTTACACCTTCGGCAATGGCGACACCAATGGCGCCGCCAAACAGCGCGTCAGGTGAGAAGGCGCCGGTGAACACTTCGCGGAAAAACGTGGGGATGAGGTGGGCGTTGAGCACAATGATCAGCAGTGACAGGGCGCAGAACACCACGGCCATCACGGGCACCAGGACGTTGGTGTAGCGGATGACACGGCGGATGCCGCCGAGGATCATCCACGCGCTGCTGATGACCAGCACAATGGCAATGCTGATATACAGCGGTGACTGGCGTTCGGCGACGTTGCCGGTGACGGTTTCGGCGATCATGCCGAAGGCGGTGAACACGTTGAAGGTTTGTGCGGGCAGGTTAAACAGCGCGTACACAATAAAGGCGATGGATAAAAACACGCCAACGTAGCGTTTGCCGCCGAGCAGGCTGCGGCCGTAAAACGGCAGGCCGCCGACAAATTCCTGGTCTTTTTTCTCTTTAAACAGCTGTGATAACACCGATTCGGTAAACGCGCTGGCCATGCCCAGTAGCGCGGCAACCCACATCCAGAACAATGCGCCGGGGCCGCCTACGCTGATGGCGCCGGTGACACCGACAATATTGCCAGGGCCAACGCGCATGGCGAGTCCTAACAAGAACGCGGCTTTAGGGCTGATGCCGGTGGCGCTGGCCTGATGCTGGCGCATGATGATGCGGTAGGCTTCGGCGAAGCTGAAGCGTTGCACAATGCCGGTTCTGAGGGTGAAGACCAGGCCCATGCCCAGCAACAGCAGCACGGCCATGGACATCTGGCCGATGATGGGGATGGCGGCGTAGAAACTAAACTGGGTGGGGAAGGCCCAGACGGCGTCGGACACCGGCTGGATAAACGCGAACAGGTTGTTGATGTTGTTCAATATGCTCTGCATGGTTATGGCGGACTGGGGACGGAGAGATCATTTTTTGTACAGATTTATCTGTACAAAAAATGATCTCTCCGTCCCCAATAATCAATCGTCCAAGAAGCTGCGCAGGTGATCCGAGCGTGTCGGGTGACGCAGCTTGCGCAGGGCTTTGGCTTCGATCTGACGGATGCGCTCACGCGTCACGTCAAACTGTTTGCCGACTTCTTCCAGCGTGTGGTCGGTATTCATGTCGATACCAAAACGCATACGCAGTACTTTGGCTTCGCGGGCGGTCAGGCTGTTGAGCACTTCGCGGGTGGCTTCACGCAGACCTTCTTCAATGGAGGAATCCACCGGTGATTCCACCGTGGAGTCTTCAATAAAATCGCCCAGATGCGAATCTTCGTCGTCACCAATCGGCGTCTCCAAAGAGATAGGCTCTTTGGCGATTTTTAACACGCGACGTACTTTGTCTTCGGTCATGTCCATGCGCTCGCCGAGTTCTTCCGGCGTGGGCTCACGGCCTTTTTCGTGCACCATCTGGCGGCTGATACGGTTCAGCTTGTTGATGGTTTCAATCATATGCACCGGAATACGGATGGTGCGCGCCTGGTCAGCGATCGAGCGGGTAATCGCCTGACGTATCCACCAGGTGGCATAGGTAGAGAACTTGTAACCACGGCGGTATTCAAACTTGTCCACCGCCTTCATCAGGCCGATGTTGCCTTCCTGAATCAGGTCAAGGAACTGCAGGCCACGGTTGGTGTACTTCTTGGCTATGGAGATCACCAGACGCAGGTTGGCTTCCACCATCTCTTTTTTGGCGCGGCGTGATTTGGCTTCACCAATGGACATGCCACGGTTGATCTCTTTGATCTCGGCAACGGTCAGACCATTTTCTTCTTCCATGGCCTGCAGCCTGCGCTGTGTACGTTGTACTTCTTCGGCGACGTCTGCCAGACGCGCAACCCACGCTTCTTTCTGGCCGGCAAACTGGTTCAGCCAGGCGTCATTGACTTCGTTGCCGGGGAAGCTGGCAACAAAAATCTTGCGGGGCATGCCGGCGTTGCGGCAGCACAGGGTCATTACGGTGCGTTCGTGGCGACGGACTTTGAACAGTGCCGCGCGTGCCTGATTGACCAGAATGTCAAACAGTTTGGGTGTGAGCTTGAAGGTCTTGAACATTTCGCCGAGTTTTTCCAATTCCGCCAGCGATATCTCGCTGTGGCGGCCATGTTGGGCGATCAGTGCTTCGGTTTCGGCAAATTGTGCGCGCAGTTCGGTGAAGCGCAGGCGGGCTTCTTCCGGATCCGGGCCAGAGACTGCTTCTTCCTCTTCAGCGCCGGCGAGCACGCCTTCGTCGTCTTCTTCGGTCGCGGCGGCGTCTACTTCAACCACTTCTTCCGGTACAACGGCGGCGGGCATAACAACCGGGTCGTCAACTTCCAGGTAGCCAACAATCACGTCAGTCAGACGACGTTCTTCGCGGGAGACCATTTCATATTCATTGAGCACATGGGCAACAATGCCGGGGAAGCTGGCCATGGACTTCATCAGTTCACGCAAGCCTTCTTCGATGCGCTTGGCGATCACAATTTCGCCTTCGCGGGTCAGCAGTTCCACGGTGCCCATCTCACGCATGTACATGCGCACGGGGTCAGTGGTGCGGCCGGCTTCGTTTTCGACGGCGGCCAGTGCTGCTGCCGCTTCGGCGGCGGCCAGTTCATCCGTGCTGCCTTCACCTTCATTAAGCAGCAGGGTGTCTGCATCGGGTGCGGTTTCGTACACCTTGATGCCCATGTCGTTGATCATCTGAATGATGTCTTCAACCTGGTCTGGATCCGATATGGATTCCGGTAAGTGATCGTTAACCTCGGCGTAGGTCAGATAGCTCTGTTCCTTGCCTTTGGCAATGAGGGCTTTTAATCCGGACAGGCCGGATTGTGGGGAATTCAGAAACGAATCAGACATAGCTTCCCATTCGAGTGAAGAGGTGGCGGTTTGAAAACAAAAAATTTAGCCGGGCATTATAGACCTGCAAGATCATCTATGCCAGCTGCGATCATGAATCCTCTGTATCGTTTTTAGTCGACCGGACGCGAGGTTTCAATTGTTCAAGTAATAGTTTCCGTTTTTGTTGCTTTTGAGCCTCTTGCAGAAGTTGACCCAGCAGAAAACTGAATTCTTCTGCCCGACCCGCTTCCGGGGTAATGCGCTCGTTTTTTAACAATTGTGTCAGACGCTTGCCTGCCGGTGTGCCATAACAGTGCCCGAGCAACGCGTAGGTGCCTATATCGGGGTCGTCACGCGCTACTTCAAGCAGTTCCAGCAATAAATTTGTGTCTTCGTCACCAAGTATAGTAAGTGAAGACAGCTCTGTGGGCGCTTTTATGGCCAGTGCCGGCTGGTGCAGCAATAATTCGACGGCCAGCAATCCTGCGGAACGCTTGAGGCGCGTTGCCACCAGAGCGGGTTCCGGGTTGCGGAAGTCACGTTTGGGGCGTACGTCGGGCGCGGTTTTGCGGGTGCCGGGCGCGTCATCCATCCACGCGGGTGGTTCGTCATCGGCGTGTGTCACCACGGGCGCGGCCGAGGGCGTTTCCTGCAACAGCTTGTCAATGGTTTCGCGGCGGGTGCCGGCCATGGTGGCGAGTTTATCCAGCATCAGTTGCTGGAATAAACCGCGCGGCATCAGTTTGATCAGCGGAATGGCCTGGCTGAACAGACGTGCCTTGCCGTCCATGCTGGCAAAGTCGTCGGCACTGCCGAGCTGATCAAAAAACACATCGGACAGTGGTTTGGCGTTGGCCAGTCGCGCGCGGAAAGCGTCGGCGCCTTCTTTGCGCACCAGGCTGTCGGGGTCTTCGCCCTCGGGCAAAAACAAAAACCGCACCTGGCGTCCGTCTTCCATCAGCGGCAGCGCAGCATTCAGGGCGCGAGCCGCGGCGGCGCGACCGGCGTTGTCACCATCAAAACTGAATACCACACTTTTGACCAGTCGGAACAAGCGCGTCAGATGCGTGGCGCTGGTGGCAGTGCCCAGGGTCGCCAACGCAAAGTCGATGCCGTGCTGCGCAAGCGCCACCACATCCATATAGCCTTCAACAATCAAATAGCTGTCGTGTTTTACGCGCGATTTGCGTGCCTCCCACAGGCCGTACAGTTCGCTGCCTTTGTGAAACACCGGGGTTTCTGGTGAGTTCAGATACTTGGGTTTGTCGTCACCGAGTACGCGGCCACCAAAGGCGATCACGCGGCCGCGGCTGTCGCGAATGGGGAACATGATGCGGTCGCGGAAGCGGTCGTAGTGGGTGTCGTCCTCGTTCTGACGGCGGTCGGCCTCTTTAGGGATGACCAGCCCGGCTTGTTCCTGCACGCTTTTGGTGATTTTATAGTGTTGCAGGTGCGTGAGCAGATTGGCCCAGCCCGGTGGGGCAAAGCCGATGCCAAAACGTTTCGCAATCTGTCCGGTCAGGCCGCGGCCCTTGAGATAATTGACGGCGCTGTCGCGCGCCGGGTGCTGGCGCAGCTGCTGTTGGTAATACAGATTGGCCTGCTCAAGGGCGCTGAGCAGATCTTCATGTTCCTGGCGTCGTTTCTCGCTGTGGGCGGATTTTTCTTCACGCGGCACGGTGAGGCCGTAGTCGGACGCCAGTGATTCAACCGCCTCCGGGAACTCGGCTTTGTCAAAATTCATCACAAAACCCAGGGCGTTACCGCCAGCGCCGCAGCCGAAGCAGTAATAAAACTGCTTGTCAGGCTCTACGCTGAACGAGGGGGTTTTTTCCTGATGAAACGGACAACAGGCAGAATAGTTTTTGCCGGTTTTGCGCAATTTGACGCGCTTGTCGATAACTTCAACGATGTCGACTCTGCTCAGCAGGTCGTCGATAAAGGATTGCGGAATCAGACCAGCCATGTCGGGCCCCGCTCTGTGTGATCAGACGCCGCTAAGTCGGCTCTTTATTTTCTGACTGATGGCGCCCATGTCGGCGCGACCAGCGACCTTGGGTTTGACCAGTGCGATGACTTTGCCCATTTCCTGGGGGTTCACGGCGCCGGAATCACTGATCGCCTGTGTGATGATGGCATCGATTTCCTGCTCGCCAAGTGCTGCGGGCATAAATTCCTGAAGCACCACAATTTCGGCTTGTTCGATGTCGGCCAGATCGTTGCGCTTGGCATCTTCATACTGACGGATGGATTCGCGGCGTTGCTTGATCATTTTTTCCAGCAACGACAAAAGCCGGGTGTCATCGGGTTCGGTTCGTTCATCCACTTCAACTTTTTTAACTTCTGCTAACGCTAGACGAATGGCGCCGAGTCGGGCTTTATCTTTGGCCCGCATCGCGTCTTTCATTGCTTCAGTCAGCTTGAGCTTGATTGCACTGTCGGCCATGAGAGTTCCCGACTGTTAATCAATAGAAGCGTTTGGTCTTCTTGTTGTCGCGTGACAGCTTTTTCAGGTGACGCTTGACCGCTGCAGCCGCTTTACGCTTACGGGCAGAGGTGGGCTTCTCATAAAATTCTTTACGACGGACTTCAGCCAGAACACCGGCTTTTTCACAAACACGCTTGAAACGACGCAGAGCAACGTCAAACGGCTCGTTTTCTTTCAGTTTAACCATTGGCATAGTGCACAAACACCTTTGCATTCAATTTAAAAAGGCGCATATGGTAATGCGCCGCACACGGAATTGCAAAACCTTATTTGCAACGCCTGATCGGCGGGAGATCGGCTGTCTGGCCAAAGCTTCCGGGCTGCCGTATTATTCACGTCCTTTGCAGCAGGTCAACAGACATTTACAGGATGTTGACATTTAACAGGGTAAATACACGCATGCGCGTCCTCGGTATTGAAACTTCCTGTGACGAAACCGGGATAGCCATCTATGACAGCGAACAGGGTTTGCTGGGTGATGCCTTGTACAGCCAGGTAAAAATGCATGCCCGTTACGGTGGTGTGATTCCCGAACTGGCCTCACGTGACCATATCCGCAAGACACTGCCGATGATCCGTCAGTTGATGGAAGACTCCGGCTGCCCCGCCTCGTCAATCAACGGCATTGCCTATACTGCCGGCCCCGGATTGATTGGAGCTTTGCTGGTGGGCGCCGCGATCGGGCGCTCTCTGGCCATGGCCTGGAATGTGCCGGCCATTGGTGTTCACCACATGGAAGGCCACTTGCTGGCGCCGATGCTGGAAGCCAATCCGCCGTCGTTTCCGTTTGTGGCCTTGCTGGTATCGGGCGGACACACACAACTGGTCGCGGTGACCGGTGTGGGTGAATATCGCCTGCTGGGTGAATCGCTGGATGATGCCGCCGGTGAAGCATTTGATAAAGTTGCCAAAATGCTCGGTCTGGCGTATCCGGGGGGGCCGCGGGTTGCTGCCCTGGCGACACAAGGCACGCCAGGGCGGTTTGTGTTCCCGCGCCCGATGATCAACAGACCCGGACTGGAATTCAGTTTCAGTGGTTTAAAAACTGCTGTCCGAAATGCGCTGATCGAGCTTGGTAAACAGGCTGAGCTCACTGAACAGGATAAAGCCGATGTGGCGCTGGCCTTTGAAGAAGCCGTGGTGCAGACCCTGGTGATCAAGTGCCGGCGCGCGTTACAGCACAGCGGTTTAAAAACCCTGATCATCGCCGGCGGCGTCAGTGCCAACAAGCGACTGCGTGCCAGTTTGCAGGAAATGGTGGACAGTCAGCGCGGCCAGCTGTTTTACGCGCAGCCTAAATTTTGCACCGACAATGGTGCGATGATCGCTTATGCCGGTTGTCAGCGTCTGCTGGCGGGCCAACATGAGGGACTGGCTATTTTTGCGCGTCCGCGCTGGCCGCTGGAAAGCCTGTCGTCCTTGCGTCAACGCGCTGCGCCGTCGTTAACCTGACACACGCATCCACCAAAGTATCCGGAGTGTATTGATGGATATTGTTTATATCCGCGAGTTACAGATTCAAACAGTGATCGGCATTTACGACTGGGAGCGCAAAATTCGCCAGACCGTCAGCCTGGATCTGGATATGGCGACAGATATCCGCGCCGCTGCCGCCACTGAAGACATCAGTCAAACCCTGGATTACAAGGTGGTGTCCAAGCGGCTGATCAGTTTTATAGAGGACGCTGAGTTTTTGTTGATTGAAACCATGGCTGAACGCGTGGCCGAGATTGTGCTCAGTGAATTCCCGGTGCCCTGGCTGCGGCTGCGTGTGGGCAAACCCGGCGCTGTTACCGGTGCGCGCGATGTGGGCGTGATCATCGAGCGTGGCCAAGTTCCCCGATAATCGTTATAAAAAGGCAGCATGGCACTTCTGACATTAGGGCTGGGCAGTAATCTTCAACCGGAGTGCCACATATCGCTGGCGCTGGATGCGCTGTATGCGCGCTTTGGTGAACTGGAGTTATCGTCGGTGTTTGAGAGTGAGGCGGTAGGATTCCAGGGTGGTAACTTTCTGAATATGGTGGTGGCCACACACACGGATCTGCCGCTGGATGACATCAGTCTTTTTCTCAAAGAACTGGAAAACCGCAGCGGGCGCCAGCGTGACCAGCATCGCTTCAGCCCGCGAACGCTGGATATCGATATTCTGACACTGGGGGATTTGCAGGGTGAGCATCACGGTATTGTGCTGCCCAGACCGGAGATCACCGTCAACGCGTATGTACTGTGGCCCATGTCGCAAGTATGTCCCGAGCGCATTGATCCGCACTCGGGACACTCGTACCGGGTATTGTGGGCGGGTTACGACCGCTCACAACAAAAGCTTTGGCCCGTCGACTTTACTTGGGATGGTCGTCGGCTCTCGCTTTCAAGAACACATGTGGGCCCACCACAACCACAATAGTGGCCAGACCGGCCAGCAAACCTGTCCACGGATCAAACAGTGAGAAGGCGATGGCGGTCAGCACCATGGCGCCGCGCTCGGTGGGGTCAGTCACTGCGTTCAGCGCCAGCGTCGCGCAGGCAAAACCGGTCAGCAGCAAGGTCACTGCCAGGGCAATCGGCAGCAGCGGTTGCAACAAGGTGACAATCGGCAGCACCACAAACAGAATAGGCAGCCCGTACACGTAGTAACCGGCAATGCCGTCAAACACCGAGTCCATCTTGTCGCGACCCGATGCCCAGCGCTTGAGAATGATCACCTGAATGCCGGTCCACAACACCCCTTGGGTGCCAAAAAACGGTGCAAATACCGCCATCGCTGCGTTGCGGATGCCGGTAGACATGTGCGCACGGTTGCTGTTGACGTCCAGTTTTTCGTCCTTACGCATGGGTTGCGTGTTTTTGATCATTTCTTCAGCGGTCACCAGATCGCCGAAAAACAGGATGTAGGTGATAAACGCCAGTGGCAATGCCGCCACAAACTGGGACACCGACGGCCAGCCAATCACCAAAGGTGATGCTTTTTGCCACAGGCTCGCTGCATGTGCGGGCACATCCAGGAAACCGGACTGAATGTTGAAGGTCATTTCTCCGGTGACCAGACCAATCACGCCGGCGACAAGAAATGCAGGTAACAGACCCAGGCTGGCAATTTTGGCCAGCGAAGGCGTTTTAGCCGCCATGCGTTGAAACGGCTTTGAGAAAGTCATAAACATACACAGCGCAAGCGCTGCAACGGCCGCAATCGGCGTTGAGTTAATGGCGCTGGCAGCATCATTTTGATCAAAGATTCGCAGAAACGCAGCCACCGCAGCGCCCAGAATGATGCCGCCTTTGAGCACGTTGGGTACCCATGCGACCAATTTGGCGCCAAACCCGGTGACCCCCAGAATGAACAATAGCGCCGCAAAATTCAGCGATAGCGCCGTCATCAATTGGAACTGTTCCGCCGGGCTGGTGGCGGTGCCCAGCACAAAGGCAAAAATAAACGGCAATGCCGGTGTGATCCAGCCCGGGCCGATAGGGTCACCAAACATGATCCACGCTGAGGAAATCAGTAGTGAATGAATCATGGCCATGGTGACTGCTTCTTCAAAGGTCAGTCCGAAGGAGGCGACCATGATAGGTACAAGTGCCAGCCCGGTGGCGCCGGCGACACAAATTCCCTGCAGCATCTCTGGCAAGGCAAATCGGGTGTGGATAAAAGGAATACGTAAGACAAAAGGTCCCCACTTGATTCCCGGTTGAATCTCTCCCTCACGGCGGTTTGTCGGCATAGTCGAATTCTCTGTCAGACTTTGTTGTTGATTTTTTGAAAATCGCCCTGATCTTAACCAAGCGGTCTGATCAGAGCAAAGGGTATCGCTCACAAATTCCCCAAAACAGGAAGTGAATGCATGTCGTGGTCCGGTGGTGTGGTGATTGCTGTGTTGTTGTTGATTGTCATCGGCAGTGCAGGCTGGCTGTTTGTCTATCCGCGCTGGCGGCACCGACGCATTGAGCAACAGCCGTTCCCTGAGCGCTGGCTGCGCGTGGTGAAGCGAGACTTGCCGTTTTTCCAGCGCATGCCGGCAGGACTGCAAATTGCACTTAAAAACCAGATCAAACACTTTATGGCCAACAAGCGCTTTGTGGGTTGTGCAGGATTTGTGATGACCGACGAGGTCAGAATCAGCATCGCTGCGCAGGCGTGTCTGTTGATACTGCAGCGCCCGGGTGATTATTACTCAAGCCTGAAATCCATTCTGGTCTACCCCAGTGCGTTCCTGGCAGCTCATGAACGGGCTGATGAATCGGGTCTGGTGTCTCATAAAGCCAGGGTGCTGGCTGGCGAAGCGTGGAGTGACGGCAAAATTGTACTGTCATGGGATAGTGTGGCACGTGGTGCTGCTGACTTCGCTGATGGACATAATGTGGTGCTGCATGAGTTTGCCCATCAGCTGGACAATCAGTTTGGCCATGCCAATGGTGCGCCCTGGTTAAGCAGTCATCAGGCCTTGCAGGACTGGTCGCGAGTGTTTACTGAAGAATTCCAACGCCTGCGTCAGCTGGAAGAGGATCCGGTGGCCAGGTTTATGCAAGCCGAAGAGCAGGTGCTGGATTTTTATGGTGCTAGTGAGCCGGCGGAATTTTTTGCAGTGGCCACGGAAGCGTTTTTTGAACGACCACATGCCCTGGCTGCGCGACATCCACAATTATACGAACAGTTGCATGTGTATTACCGCGTTGATCCGCGGGTCTGGCAACACTAGCAGGCTGTTGAAAAACTATCTACCTTGCCATTGCATCGTTAAAAACAGGCTCAAAATGCTCATTTACAAGCTGTAAACTGCGCTTTTGAATCGTGGCATTTGCCACTTGCCCTTCGGGCATGTTCTGCGCTGCGCTCCGAATCGCCTGTTTTTGCCTCGCACTGGCTGCCTCGATTACGTTTTTCAACAGCCTGCTAGAGGCCGCGGCCGCCATCCACCCGCCATGTTTGTCCGGTGACGTAGTGCGCATGGTGTGCCAGAAAAAACACTGTCTGTGCAATGTCGTCCGGGGTGCCCAGTCGCGCCATGGGAATGCCCGCCAGAATGGCGGCCTGTTGCGGGGCATGTGCCACCGCATCGCTAGCATGTTCTGGCCACAGAATCGCGCCGGGAGACACGGCATTCACGCGGATCCCTGGCGCCAGCTCGCGAGCCAGTGAACGTGTCATGGCCTGTAAAGCTGCCTTGGCCATGGTGTAGACACTGAAGCCTGCCATGCCCCGGTTGATGTTCATGTCAGTCAGATTGACGATGCTACCTTGACTGGCGCGTAAGCGCGGCGCCAGTGCTTTGCACAACATCAGCGGCGCGTGTGCGTTGCTGCCCATCAGATCCAGCCAGTCTTCCCCGGTCACCCGGTCAAGCGGGGTTGCATAAAAGCTGCTGGCATTATTAACCAGCACATCCAGGCGACTGTGTTGAGACAGCACGGCATCCGCCAGTACCTTCAGTTCGCCGGGGATGTTGAGGTCAGCCTGCAGCAGAAAGGCGCTGTTGGCGCGTAACGAATTGAGCTTGAGAGCCAGTGCCTGCGCGTCGGTCTGTGAACGGTGGTAATGAATGAGCACGCGGTATCCGTGTTGATGGAATACGTCGGCGGTGCGCGCGCCGATGCGCCGGGCGGCACCCGTGATCAACACAACCGGGGTGGCGTTGTCTGCGGTGTTTGTGTCGGTGTCGGTGCTCATCACGCTGGCCTGCGATGTTGCTGCACAAATGCACGCAGTAGCTGCAGGCGCCGGGCTTGCAGCCGGCGGCGGATGGTATCGCCGGCGCGTGGGCCATCGACAACCGGATGCTCGCGCAGCAGGTCGGGCACACTGATGGCGGCCACACAGCTGAAGGCCTGACGCAGATAGTCCGCTTGTGGGTAAGGCTGCTGTTCTAGCCTCAGCCGGCCGCGCGCATCGGCTTCGCACACCAGCAGGAACTTGTCGAGCCGGTCAGCGCGCCGGAAAGCGTCCAGCGACTCAAACAGTTTTAGCAGGGTATTCGGGCGCAGCGTCAGCGCCTGATGGCAATGAGTGTGGTAGCGGCTGGCCATGACCGCCAATTCTACGTAGGCGGTGGGCACGCGCAAACGACGGCAGACCGCATCGATCAGCTGCGCGCCGCGTGCTTCATGTCCGATATGACGCGGCCATTCTGCGGGCGGTGTGGTGCCTTTGCCAAGGTCATGCATCAGCGCTGCAAAGCGCACCGCATTGTCCTGCGACAGCCGGCAGGCCTGATCAAGCACCATCAACACGTGAATGCCGGTATCAATTTCCGGGTGCCAGAGCGCGGTCTGCGGCACTCCAAACAGGCAGTCCAGTTCGGGCAGCAGCACACGCAGTGCGCCACATGAGCGCAGCACTTCGATAAACACCCGCGCGCGGGTCTCGCCCAGCGCGGTGTCGATTTCACGCCAGACGCGTTCGGCAATCAGGTGCTCAAGCTCGCCCGCCGCCACCATGTCGCGCATCAGCGCCAGCGTCTCATCGGCAATCACAAAACCCAGGGGAGCAAAGCGTGCGGCAAACCGCGCCACGCGCAGCACGCGAAGCGGGTCTTCACTGAAGGCAGGGGAGACATGACGCAGCAGTTTGAGTTGCAGATCGCGCTGTCCACCCCAGGGGTCGAAGATCTGCTGCTGATCATCCATGGCGATGGCGTTGATAGTGAGATCGCGCCGCTGCAGGTCTTCTTCAAGCGTGACATCGGCCGCTGCGTATACCGTAAAACCTTTGTAACCGGTTCCGGATTTTCGTTCGGTGCGGGCCAGGGCATATTCTTCACCGGTCTTCGGGTGCAGAAACACCGGGAAATCTTTGCCAACCGGTTTAAAGCCTTGTGCCAGCATTTCTTCAATGGTCGCGCCCACCACCACCCAGTCGCGATCGGAACCGGACAGGTCTAGCAGGGTGTCACGCACAGCGCCGCCAACAAGGTAAATTTTCATGGTGCGCCGAGTCTATCAGACGCTGAACAGTTTGTGGTCTTCAAGGCGCATCATGGTTAACTCGCGTCCCCAGACACAGCCGGTGTCCAGTGCGTAGACATGTGGCTTGTCAGTCACACCTTGCAGAGCGGCCCAGTGCCCGAACAGAATGTTGGTGGCCGGTGTGATGCGTTCAAAATGGAACCAGGGTTTAAAACCTTCGGGAGCTTTATTGGCGCCTTCTTTGATCTGCAGGTCCATCACCCCGTGCTCGTTACAAAAACGCAGGCGTGTCAGGTAATTGGAAATCACCCGCAGGCGCTCAAATCCGCTGAGACTGTTGCTCCACTGGGCGGGCAAATCCCCGTACATGGCTTTCAGGAAATCCAGATGTTCAGGGCCTTGCAGCGCCAGTTCAACTTCGGCGGCCAGCTCCATGGTGCGACGCAGACTCCATTGAGGCGCCAAGCCCGCATGTACCATCAGGTAAAACTGCACACCCTGTTGTTCGGTTGCGATGCAGTCGTAATGGGCCAGGGGTTTGTGGCGAAGCCAGCGCGCCAGTTCACCGCAATCCGGTGCCGCGAGCAGTTTCTCCAGCGTGTGACGATTGCTGGCAAAGTCTGGGGTGCAGCCGTGATACAGCGCCAGAAAGTGCAGATCATGATTGCCTAGCACAACAGTAGCGGCATTGCCGAGGTCACGCAGATAGCGCAGGGTATCCAGTGATTTCGGGCCACGGTTGATCAAATCACCCACACACCACAAGGCATCAGAACTTGTCTGGAAATTGACCGACTTGAGCAGACGTCGAAGGGGTCTGTAACACCCCTGAATATCACCTATTACATATGTTGCCATCAGACTTCCGGGCGTCAGTGCACCGAGTGTGGCCGAGACAGCAGGAACGCCGGTATGGGGGCGTCGAAGCGGCTGCCATCAGGCTGAAGCATTTCGTAACTGCCTTGCATGGTACCAAATTGTGTTGTTAACACGGCACCACTGGAGTACACAAATTTCTGTCCGGGATGGATCATGGGTTGCAATCCAACCACACCCGGCCCGCTGACTTCTTCTACTTTATTGTTGTCATCTGTTATCAGCCAATAACGTGACAGCAGTTTGACAGACTCTTTGCCATGATTTTCGATCCCGATGGTATAGGAGAAGGCAAATCGCTTGTTGGCCGGATCGGATTGGTCCGGCAGATATTGTGTCTGAACGGAAATCTCGATTGCGGATCTGTCGTGACTGGATTCCGACATCTTAATAAACTCCTGTGCTGCGTCTGGCATCAATCACCTTCAAATATCCGGAACAACGTTTACCGTGTTGCGTCACGTCGCAAGCGACAGATTGCGTTACTGAGCCTGACATAATCAGCAACGGTCAGGTTCTCGGGTCGCAGGGTCAGATCAACGGGTAACGCGTCGGCATCAAGATCGCCAATCATCGGTTTCAGACAGTTTCGCAGCGTTTTGCGCCGCTGTGAAAATGCTGTCCTCACCAGATCCCTCAACAACGCGGTATCCATGGCCTGATCTTTAGTGTGACGGTGCGGAACTAATCGCACAATAGCCGAGGTGACTTTCGGGGCGGGTTTAAATGCCCCCGGTGGGACATCAAACAAATGTTCAACGCTGCAGAAGTACTGCACCATCACACTGAGCCGCCCGTATTCATCATCGTCAGGGGTAGCCGCAAGGCGTTGCACCACTTCTTTCTGCAACATAAATGTCATGTCATCAATCAGTGCTTCGGATTCAAGCAAATGAAAAAGACAGGGTGTGGAAATGTTGTACGGCAGGTTGCCTATCACGCGAATGCTGCGCGGCTGCCGGGTCAAAGTGTCCAGGTCGAATTTAAGTACATCGCCCAGGTGCAGCGCAAAGCGCTCGCAGTCGGCAAAGTGGTTCTGCAGCCAACCGGCAAGGTCACGGTCCAGCTCAACCACATCCAGTGTTGCGCCACTGTTAACCAGCGGAATGGTGAGTGCGCCCTGCCCCGGACCAATCTCCAGCAAATGTTGGCCGGGCTGCGGTGCAATGGCCTGAATGATTTTGCGAATGATATGGGCATCGTGCAGAAAATTCTGCCCGAAACGCTTGCGGGCCTGATGATCAGGCTGGGTAATCGGGTGTTGGCTGCTGTATTGGTTCACGACCCGCTCCGTGACAACTGACCTGCCGCCCGCCATTGTGCCTGAATCATCTGGCAGGCGGTTTCAATGGCATTTAACAGACTACCGGTGTCAGCCTGTCCGCTGCCAGCAAGATCGAGAGCTGTGCCATGATCGACCGAGGTGCGGATAATCGGCAGTCCCAGCGTGATGTTACTGGCGCGGCCAAAGCCTTTAAATTTAAGTACCGGTAAACCCTGGTCATGGTACATGGCCAGCACGGCGTCGGCTTTGCTCAGGTATTTGTCAGTAAACAGGGTGTCTGCGGGCAGCGGGCCCTGCAGGTGTATGCCTTGATCGCGCAGTTTATCCAGCACCGGATTAATGATGTCGATTTCCTCTCGGCCCAGATGGCCGCCTTCACCCGCGTGCGGGTTTAATCCGCACACCAGGATAAACGGATGTTCAATGCCAAATTTGCTGCGCAGGTCGGCATCCAGAATGGTCAATACACTGGTCAGTAAGGGCGCAGTAATCGCCGATGCCACATCCTTTAATGGCAGATGAGTGGTGGCCAGTGCCACACGCAATCCCTCGGTGGCCAGCATCATCACCGTCTGTTCAACAGCGCACTGCTCAGCAAGAAATTCCGTATGACCGGAAAACGCAATCCCGGCATCGTTGATGATGCCCTTGTGCACCGGTGCGGTGACCATGGCGTCGACGTGTTTGTCTTCACACAACTGACAGGCAATGCGCAGGGTTTCCAGGACATAGGTGGCATTGGCGGAGTTCAGAGCGCCTGCCGTGCACGGTACTTTCAACGCAACCGGCAGTACCCATAATTCACCGGCTTTGCTCTGCCGCGCAGGGATGCCGGGTTGCCATACGTGCAGTGTCAGAGGCAGGCCAAGCTGTGCCGCGCGTGCCTGCAACAGCGCCGGATCGGCTACCGCAATCAGCACACAGTCGGCTGGCAGGCGCGCGGGTTGCTGAATCAATTGAATCAGCAGTTCCGGACCTATGCCGGCGGGTTCGCCGGGAGTGACAGCCAGTTGCATTGGCATGGTCAATAATCAGTTGATCGTTTTGACGTAGGCTTCGTCCCGGATTTCCAGCATCCAGTTTTCGAGTTCAATCTCAAATTTGCGTTGACGCAGTGCATTCTCCGCCTGCTGGCGCTGATAGTCGCGGCTCAGATCCTGTTCACGGCGCCCGGTGACCTCCGCTACGTGCCAACCAAAACTGGTGCGGAACGGTGCACTCAATTGACCCACTTCCATGCTGCGAACCTGTTCTTCAAATTCGGGTGGCATACCGCCGTCACTGACCCAGCCCAGATCGCCGCCGGCGACAACAGACATGGTGTCATCGGAAAACTGGCGTGCCAGCACCGCAAAATCTTCACCGCCAACAATTCGCTGATGCACCGATTCAGCAAGGCGCCGCGCCTGATCTTCGGTACGTATCTCGGACGGGGCAATGAGGATGTGGCGGGCTTCAGTCTGTTTGACAAGACGGGTAGAGTCGCCGCGTACATCTGACAAACGGATCAGGTGGAAACCGTTCGCGCTGCGGATGGGCTCGTTGACCTGTCCAACGGTCAGGCCAGGCACAATGTCAACAAACAGGCTGGGCAGCTGGTCAGCTTTACGCCAGCCCAATTCGCCGCCACTGACCTGGAAACCGCGCGGCGGATTGGCCGCGGCCGACTGCTGAGCCTGCATGCGCACCTGTGCAAAGTCGGCGCCCGCACTGAGGCTGTCATACAACTCACGTGCAAAGGCTTCTTTGGCCTGCCGCACTGCTTCTGAATCGGACTCCGGCACCGGGATCAGAATCTGATCGACCAGATAGTCCGGAGACATTGCCATACGACCGGCTTCGGAGCTCAGGTAGTTGTCGATTTCCTGGTCGGTGATGGTGATACGGCGATTGACCATGCCGCGCTGCACTTCGTTGACCGCCAGTTCGCGGCGAATGCGCTCACGGGTCTGTGTGTAGACACCCTGTGCCTGCAATGCGCTGACGTATTGCTCAAAACTCATGTTGCTGGATCCGGCAAGATCGGTGAGCACTCGGTTCAGGGTGTCATCATCAAAGCGAATGCCAACACGTTCCGCCAGCTGCAGCTGCAGATTTTCAATGATCAGACTTTCCATCACCTGTTCGCGCAGCGCGTCAGGCGGTGGCAGGGCCATATTCATCTGGGTGGCGCGTGCCTGCACTTCCAGAACGCGCTCTTCATACTCGCTTTGCAGCACAACGCCGTCGTCAACCACCGCAATAATCTTGTCCAGTACCTGTGGCTGGGCATTGGCACCCGCGGCCATCACCAGCAGAGCCGTGACGCTGCTGATGCCCACGAGTCGGCTCTGGGTCAGAAACTGTCGGAAATTATTACTCATTACTGTCTTGCTCCTTGAATCCGGGGATGCTGTTGCCGAGCAGGCTGTCGAGACCGCCACCGGCGAGGTCGCCAAGGCCGTGCAGGGAAAGCTGGAAAAAAATGCCCCGGTTTTGTCTGGTATTCAGTTCGTTAAATTCGTAGTCATTGACCCAGTCGCGGGCGATCAGGCGAACGGTTGCACAACAGTTACTGTATTCGACACCTGCGAAGGTTTCAAGGTTCCTGCTGTTGCTGTGGTCATAGTTCCAACGTCCCAGCATTCGCCAGTTGTCATTCAGCGGCCAGACCGCCGACATGTCAGTCTGTTTGATACGCGGATCCAACAAGGGGGGGGCGTCCAGGAAGACGTCGGTCTTTTCGCGGTAGCGGAAGGCCAGATTAAACAGTCGCTCCTGATCGCCACGCAACTGTACGGCAATACTGCCCTGATCAATGTTGTTGTTCTCCTGATCCCATTGTAGATCTGTCATCAGTTGCCAACGCTCATGCGGGTGGTAACTGGCTTCCATAATCAATGCGGAGCGATCGGTGTCCAATGGCTGCAGGATCAGCCATTTTTGCAGTGGGCTGTCCAGCGACACGGTGCGGTCTTCAAAATGGAATATCTGCCCGACGCTGATCCTTGCGCGCTCCTGTCCATCAGCGGTCAGCAGCCGGCTGGTTACGGCGGCACTGAGCTGGTTGGCGTCGCCTACACGGTCGCCGCCACTGAAGCGATTGTCCCGAAACAGCTGATTAAAATTCATGTGCAATTGTGCACTGTCAAAATTGGGCAGCAGCTGCTGGTCTTTCTGTTCGCTGTACAGGTAGTACAGTCTGGGCTCCAGCGTCTGCGTGGCTGACAGTCCGGCCACAGTAACGGGGCGATCAAAAATCAGGCCGCTGTCCAGACTTAAAACCGAAACGCCGCGTTCAGGGTTGGCATCAGTATTGTTGGCTTGCTGGTCCAGTTGCCAGCTGGCGTAGCGGTAACGCGCACCGGGGATCAGGAAGTACCCCGCGCCGCGAAATGGCAGGCTGAGCCAGGGTTCTGCACTGACGCGTGAGCCAGAGACCAGAGCGCCATTATTGATCTGCTGCGCGGATAACAATGACCTGTCCAGCGAACGATCAAAGCGCACATGAGCGCCGTCAACGCCGTAGCGCAATGCACCCCACGAATCTCCCTGGCGGCTGAGTTTGATCTCTGGCAGGCGGTCAAAGGGTTTGTTGACGTCGATGGAGGACAGGTAAGGATCGAGTAACTGTATGCGCTGCGCGCGTGTTTCTGCATGCCAGCGCGCATCCTGCCAGGATACAACAGCTTCTTTATTCAGATGCGTGCGGCTTTCCAGATTCAGGTTCCGAGTGCCCAGATCGCGGAAGTAATTGGCATCACTGACCGTGTTTAGGTCGACAAAAGTCCGCCAGTTCCGCCTCGGCTGACCTTCATGACTGAATCCTGCAAACCAGCGTCGGGCCTGTGGCGTGGCATTGCTGCTGAGGGCGGCGCGGTTGGCATCATAGGTTCTGTCATCGGGCAGCGCCGCGATGTTGACCACATTCATTGACCAGTCAGCCAGGTAGCGGAACTCGCCACTGAGCATGAGGCCGCGCTCGGTCATCAGTCTTGGGGTAAGCGTGGCATCGTAATGGGGTGCCAGATTAAAGTAGTAGGGCACGGCGACATCAAGGCCATTATCGCGGCTGTTGCTGATGCTGGGCGGCAATATGCCCGATACTCGCTGGTCACCAATCGGAAACTGCAGGGTGTAAGGGTAATAAAACACCGGTACATCGCGCAGACGCAGCGTCAGTTCGCGGGCATATCCCACGCCATTGGCGTTATCCAGCATCAGACTGCTGGCCTGCACCATCCAGAACGGATCCATGGGTTCGCAGCGGCTGAATGCCCCGTTCTCCATGGTCATCATGCCGCTATCGCTGTTGTAACTCAGGCGCGCCGCGGTGCCATGGATCTGAGTATTATGTATCACATAAGACGCCTGACTGATGGTGTTGTCGCCGGCGTTTTGATCAAGCAGCGCGCCTTCGCCGGTGACCAGGAAACCGGGTTCGCGGAACACCACATCGCCTTGCAGCGTCAGAATATTGGTTTCCTCGTCCAGATGCAGGCCGTCACTGGCTAACAAAGTGCGGTAGCCCTGACGGACGCTGACGTCGCCTTCCACATACACCTGGCTGGGCTGTGGTTGACTGACTCGCGCCGAGGTTTCGATTTCGGTGGGCGCATCGTCAGGATCCAGCGTGGCGTTGTCGCCGGTCAGGGCGGGTTCAACAAACATGCCGCAGCAGGCCGGATTTACCTCGGCCGCCTGCTCGGTGGTCATGATTTCGCGGGTCGCCCAGTCCTGCATGATGCCGGATGCATTTTCTGTTGCAGTCCGTGTTGCAGTCTGATCTTGCGCATCGACTGTGCCATTAAGTCCGGACAGCACCAGCACAGGCAACATCCATCCTGTGGTCAAACGGCTGGTTTTTGATTTTCTGTCAGACATGGTTGCGGGCGATCCAGTCGGCAATAGAGAATGGTGTGGTTCGATTGCTGCAGCGAGTTGTCCGGAATTCTTACACCCCGGCGATGTTGGCCAGCGCAGGCATGATAATTCATCAACCTTTCATTAGAAAGCAAAGTAACGGCGGAGCAGATTCGACGATGACCCAACAGCCACATTTTTCCGATGGTGATTCAGGTGAATCCATCGATAGTCGCCATCAACAGGTGCAGCAGTGGGCGCGTCAGGTACTGACACCTTTGTTGGGTGCTGACCCCGGGCCTGTCCTTGCCGAACCGTTGGGAGGCGATGCCAGCTTCAGACGCTATTTCCGTTATCGGGCGCTGGCCGACTTGCCGCTTCCAGGACTTGATGTCATAAAAAACAGCCTGATGCTGGTGGATGCCCCGCCCGCCCGAGAAAACAATCCGGCATTTTTGCTCACTGCCGCCGAGTTTGCTGCAGCAGGCCTGCGCACTCCGCGGGTGCTGGCGCATGATGTTGAACAGGGTTTTATGCTGCTGGAAGATTTTGGTGATCAGTTGTACCTGCCCTGCCTGCAGGCGGCCCAGGGTAACAACGATGGCAGCGACGATGGCAACAACGACGGCGAAGACAGTGATATGCAGCGGGTTGATGTGTTGTACACACAAGCCATCAATGCACTGCTGATGTTGCAGTCAGATACCAGTCCGTCGCGCTTGCCACCCTATGATCAGGCGCGTTTGCACACTGAGCTCAGCCTGTTTGATGAATGGTTCTGTGGCCGCATGCTGGGCATTGAGCTGAATGACAGCGAGAAAAAGCTGCTGGCGGATACCTGGCACTTTCTGGTACACGCGGCGTTGAAGCAGACACAGGTGCGTGTGCATCGTGATTATCACTCGCGCAATCTGATGGTGCGGCAACAGGCTGACGGCTCGCATCCAGCGCATTTGCCGCCCGGCATTATCGACTTTCAGGATGCCGTGATCGGGCCGGTGACCTACGATCTGGTATCACTGCTGCGTGACTGTTACATCGTGTGGCCAGTCAGTGATGTCGGCCGCTGGCTGCGCCAGTATTTTGATGAAGCCAGGGCGCGCGGCATTCTGCCGGACGAGCTGGCGTTTGAGACCTTTCAGCGCGATTTTGACCTGATGGGTCTGCAACGGCACATTAAAGTGCTGGGAATTTTTTGCCGGCTGGCGCTGCGTGATAACAAACCTCGCTACCTACTGGATCTGCCGGTGGTGATGGACTATGTGCTGACCGTGGGTGAGCGTCATCCGGAATTAAATGCCTTTATCCGCTGGTTCCGCCGTGGCCCGATGATTGATATGTACGGTGTGCTGACGGCTTCCGGACCCCTGGTGTCAGCATCAGATATCTCTTCGCAACTCGAAACGGACTATTCATGAAGGCGATGATTCTGGCGGCTGGTCATGGCAAACGCATGTTGCCGCTGACACAGTCCACTCCGAAACCGCTGCTACGCGCGGGTGAGCATAGTCTGATTGAATGGCAGATACTGAAACTGGCCAGCGCCGGCATTCGTGATGTGGTGATTAACCTGCATCATCTGGGGGAACAGATCCCGGCCGCCCTCGGTGATGGAGCACGCCTGGGTGTCCACATTCAGTATTCCCCCGAAACCGAGTTGCTGGAAACGGCTGGCGGCATCATTAACGCACTCTCACTGTTGGGGACGGAGGCGTTTGTGGTCGTTAATGGTGATGTGTGGACGGATTATGACTTTGCCCGGCTGCACGCTGCGGCAGCGGGTCTTGAGGCTGCAAATACGCTGGCCCATCTGGTGTTGGTGCCTAACGCTGAGCATCATCCGCAGGGGGATTTTTATCTGGATAACAAGGGTTGTGTGTCGGATCAAGGAGAGCCCAGATTAACCTTCAGTGGTATCAGCGTGTTGCATCCGCTGCTGTTCTCAGGGCTGACGGTGCAGCGCATGCCGCTGTCGCCGGTGTTGCGCCAGGCAATGAGGCGGCAACAAGTCAGCGGCGAGTACTTCGCCGGCGACTGGCAGGATATCGGTTCACCCGAACGGCTGAAGGCGTTAGAATGCCGGCTTCTTAACCCGCAGCCGGCGACTTTGTGATGACAGACACTCTGACTCAAGACCTTCTGACAAAAGACTTTTTAATAGCCCCTTCCATACTGTCGGCTGACTTTGCGCGGCTGGGGGCAGAGGTGGATGCGGTGTTGGCCGCGGGTGCAGATGTGGTGCACTTTGATGTGATGGACAATCATTACGTCCCCAACCTGACCATTGGTCCGATGGTGTGCAAAGCCTTGCGAAACTACGGCATCAAAGCGCCCATTGATGTGCATCTGATGGTGCAGCCGGTGGACCAGATGATCAGCGACTTTGCCAAGGCCGGCGCCAGTATTATCAGTTTTCACCCCGAAGCGTCTCAGCATGTGGATCGCTCGTTGCAGTTGATCCGTGATGCGGGATGTAAAGCCGGCCTGGTGTTTAATCCGGCCACCAGCATGGAGTGTCTCGACTACCTGATGGATAAAATTGATCTGATTCTGATCATGTCAGTGAACCCCGGATTTGGCGGCCAGAAATTTATTCCCATGGCACTTAAAAAATTGCAACAGGCGCGCCGGCTGATTGATGCCAGCGGCTTTAACATCCGTCTGGAAATCGATGGCGGTGTCACCACGGATAATATCGCGGAGATTGCCCATGCCGGCGCGGATATGTTTGTGGCGGGGTCAGCCATTTTTAACAGCGAATCCTACGAAAAAACCATCAGCACCATGCGCCAGCGGTTGGCCAATACTGTCGCTGTGTAAAAAGGACGTTCATCAATGACGCGCTCGCAATTTTCCTCCGCCGCTGTGGCAACCCGACTGCAACAGCAGGACTTTGATGCGCTGGCCGCAGCCGGTTTTAACCGCGTGCCCGTGGTGCGTGAAGTGCTGGCGGATTTTGAAACGCCGCTCAGCACTTATCTCAAGCTGGCTGGCGGTGTGTATACCTATCTGTTTGAGTCAGTGCAGGGCGGTGAAAAGTGGGGGCGGTTTTCCATTATCGGCCTGCCGTGTAAAACCGTGGTGCGTGTCAGTGCCAATGATGTGCGGGTTGAGCATGAAGGTGCAGTCATCGAGCAGCACAGCATGGATGATCCGTTTGTTTTTGTCGAAGCCTACCAAAATCGATTCAAGGTTGCTGAACTGGTCGGGGTGCCTAAATTCAGTGGCGGACTTGTTGGGTATTTCAGTTACGACACGGTGCGTTATGTGGAACCGTCGTTGGGACAGGCGCCCGGTGATGATGAAATTGGTACACCGGAAATTCTGTTGCTGGTGTCAGAAGAAGTTGTGGTGTTTGACAACCTGCGCGGCACTATTTCGATTGTGTGCCACGCGGACCCTTCACAAAAAGGTGCGTTGTATAAAGCACACGCAAGGCTCGATGACATTGAGTCTGCGCTGATGCAACCCTTTCAACGACCCATCGCCAAAACACGTCCGGATACTATCAGTGCTGAGCAGGATTTTTTCTCCAGTTTCCAGCAAGCGCCGTATGAAAAGGCAGTGAACAGTATCAAAAATTATATTCTGGCCGGTGACGTCATGCAGGTTGTGCTGGCGCAGCGTATGTCAGTGCCGTTTGATGGTGATCCGATTCATGCCTATCGCGCGCTGCGCTACCTGAATCCCTCGCCGTACATGGTGTTTTTTAACATGGGTGATCACCATATTGTCAGCGCGTCGCCGGAAATTCTGGCGCGAGTTGAGGACGGATTGATCACGGTGCGGCCGTTGGCCGGTACGCGTAAACGAGGCGCGACCGATGAGCAGGATCAGGCGCTTGAGCACGAACTGTTGAATGATGCCAAAGAAATAGCCGAACATCTGATGTTGATTGATCTGAGCCGTAATGACTCCGGGCGCGTGTCAAAGACCGGATCAGTGCATGTGCCCAAAAAGATGTTTGTGGAGCGTTACTCGCACGTCATGCACATAGCATCGATTGTCGAAAGCCAGATGAGTGATGACAAAACTGCGCTTGATGTGCTGAAGGCAACCCTGCCGGTGGGTACCTTGTCAGGTGCGCCAAAAGTACGCGCCATGCAAATCATTGACGAGCTGGAACCGGTCAAGCGTGGTATCTATGGCGGTGCGATGGGATATATCGGTTGGGGTGGCAACATGGATATGGCCATTGCCATTCGCACTGCCGTTATAAAAGACGGCACCTTGTATGTGCAGGCCGGTGCCGGCGTTGTCGCAGACTCAGTTCCAACCCTTGAATGGGATGAGACTATGAACAAAGCGCGGGCCATTTTCCGCGCGGTTGCGCTGGCTCAAAAGGGCCTGCAGTTATAATCGCGATCAGCTCTTGCCGGTCGCGGGTTTTGGCGAGAATTTGCGTCGGTAATGCCGGCTGATGATGGTGATGGCAACACCGCCGATCACGCCGGGTCCGACCCAGACCAGCATCTGTAGCCATGGCTGCTGTGCATACAGCGGCTCCATCAGACTGACCGCGCCAAACACAAAAAACGCCGTGTACGCGCCGATACCCGCCGTAATCAGACCGTTAAGATGCTCTGTCCACCACTGTTTCGGGAATGGCTGCGCTTTGAAGGTGTAGCGTAACATGCTCGATGACAAGGCGATTTCAAGCAGGCCGAAGGCGATAAAAATCGGATTGGAGCGCATCAGCCCCAGCCCCAGCAGACCCGCACCGCAGCTCAGCAGTGCGCCTTGTAACAGCAATTGCAAGGGTTGACGTAAAGGTTGTCGATTCTCCCTGCTATTGATTGTCAGCCAGCCGTGACGGGTGGAGGCAAGCACCAGCAGGCTTATCGAGAACAAAAACATCGCCATGTTGCGGGTGCCGGTGACGCTGCTATCCGGATGCAGCGCTTCCGGCATCAAAAAATTCATGGAACTCATCAGCAGACCCGACACTCCAATCATGTACATGAGCATCGCAAAGTAGCGCCCGATGCGTTTGTGAATCGGCGAGCCTTTGCGCGCAAACATCGGTATCCAGAACAATAACAGGGCGGCAAAACCCCCAGCGATATGCACATACATTGCAATCTGGTGAATGAATATCATCAACGCCTCCTGTTGTTCTTGTATCCTTGCCACTATCCTGACAGAGGTTCCGGCGCCTGCCTAGTGGGTTATTAAAGGCCTATACGACCTTAACGTGCGCCTGTGCCATAATCAGCCGGCTTACTCAGCAACACTCATCCACAAGAGATCACTCGGCACATGAACAAAATCCGCGTCATGCTGGCAGAAGACCAGAATCTGGTTCGATTGGGTATCTGCAGTTTGCTGGAGCTCAGTGAACGCATCGACGTCGTGGGTCAGGTAGAAGACGGCAGCCAGGTGGTTGAGGGTATTCAGAAGTTCAGACCCGATGTGTTGCTGATGGATATCCGTATGCCAAAAATGACCGGCATTGATGCCTTGCATGCCATGCGTGCGGCCGGCTGCATGGTGCCCAGTATTATTCTGACCACGTTTGATGACAGTCAGTTGGTGCTGGAGGGCATGCAGGCAGGCGCCAAGGGTTACCTGCTGAAGGATGTCTCGCTGAACAGTCTGGTTGGCGCCATCGAAAGTGTGTACGCCGGTGGCACGCTGGTGCAGCCTGCCATTACCGAGCGAATCCTTAAGGGCTTGTCGTCAATGGAGCCACGCTTTGACAATCTGGTTGCACCTGAGTCGCTCAGTGACAAAGAGGTCGAAGTGCTGCGCCTGATGGCGGGTGGTTTCAGTAATCGCGAAATTTCCCGCACCATCCATAAATCGGAGGGCACGGTTAAAAATCAGGTGTCATCCATCCTTGAAAAGCTTGGTGTGCGCGATCGGACCCAGGCGGTGTTAAGGGCGATTAACCTGGGATTGTTGTAAACAATCTTACAGGTAGATGATTTCCAGATTTATCTCCTGAGTGATCTGCCAGCCATCATCGGTCAGCCGCATGATGGTCTGCTTGCGTGTGCGGTCGCTGTAATCTGGCGACTGGTATGACAGCCAGAACTGTAGTTCCGTGACGCGCTCGGCCATGTTGTTGACGCTTAGTTCGGACACTTGCATCTCAATGGCGAGAATGCCAGGCAGCAAGCCGGTTCTGCAGTGTTTGCTCTGGCGATAACAGCCCCGGGGTGCTGTCAGATGTTTGTTCAGATACGGTGTCAACGACGAGTTCAGGTGTTGTCGCGGGAGCGGGCTCAGCGCTTGTTTGTGCAACGCTATCAGAGGCTGTTTCAGCGGTGGTTTCTGCAGCAGTTTCAGTGGCAGTTTCAGCGGTGGTTTCTGGAACAGTTTCAGCAACTGTTTCAAATGCTGGCTGATTGATCGGTTGAGTTGACGGCGCCGGATCAGCGTCAGGCGCGTCAATGAGTTCTACCGGAGGCAAAATCTCCCGTGATAGTTCAGCCAGATTATCCATAACGGCAGTGTCGATGGGCATTGGCGAAAGCGGTGCCGTTTCAGAGGGTGCTTTTGGTAACGGGGTGGTCCACGCTGTTGCCAGCAAGGCCAGGGCGGCTGCCGCCGCGGCAACGGACACCATGATTTTGTGCGAAGGTGCTGGCCTGTTGCGTGACAGTCTGCGCGCGGCCAGCGACGGATGTTTCAAAACCTGCGCAAGATCAGATTTTCCTACCGATGAACTCAATTCCTGCGACCGATAGAGGTTTGAGCATAGTGCAGCGATTTCGGACAGATATTGCGGCAGGCCTTTGCTCGCGTCATACAGCAGAGCTTCGCTTACCAGATGTTCCTGCAGACTGCGCTGGAAATTGTGCGCCTTTTCCATTCCACAGCTTTTGCGCAGCGCACTTCTCAGTGCCATCGGCGAGTCCGGGTTGGTCGGAAAATAGCGGGTCAGATAGCCTTGTTAAGTGTGATACCTGACGATCTGTTCGAGTAAAGCGGACTTGCCGCTTCCTTTTTTACCTGTCAGACGTACAAAAAACTCAGGCTCGCCAAGCTGAGCCCTGAGTTGCTGCAATACACGGTCGTATGGCTCTCCTGCGTAATACATAACGTCCTCATAGTCCTTTGAGTGCGCGGGAGGGGGCACAGAAACTGTCGGAAAATTGACAATTCCTTGTGCTTTGACTCGGGACTACTTCCAAGGAAGCTGCCAAGTACTTGCCTGAAATGGTTTTTTGTGAACTTTCTCGTCAAGTTTTAACTTTGAGGCGGTTTACAGTGACAAAATCAACAAAACGCAAATCAGCTGGCAGCGCACGTGTTCTGTGGTTGGTATTGGTTACGATGTCGTTAGCATCATCAAAACTGCTGGCAAAGGCGGGCGCATTTCCGGCTCTTTCCAAGAACATCGACCAGCGCCCGTTGATGGATTCAGACGGATGTGTTGTGGTGGACAACTACAGTTTCGACAGACTGGGTGATTACATTCAGACCGGGGCTACTTACATTCTGGTGTCCGAAGATGACATCCAGTGGGAGTCGGCCGACACCTTTGCCCATCAGGAGACAAGTCTCAGTGCGGCATTTGAGCAGTGACGCAGTGACTGGGCGGCCATCAACAACGGCGGCAGTGGCTGCAATGTCTGAAGAGTATCAGGAGGCGGTCAGCGCATTGTGCCGGGAAATTGGTAACAAACTGGGCAGTGTTGCTGTCAACGACTGCAACAAACAGCAACTGCAGTTCGCAGATGGGTTTGCTGTCAACAATCGGGTGTTGACCAAACGTGATTTTGTGCCTGAGGACCTGAGTGAGCCTGCTTCGCGCATCATGATCATGGGCGGGATACACGGTGACGAATACCCATCCATCTCCATCATGTTTATAGGACATCTGCACATTCATCAACTCGGTGTCTATCCCGGATCGCTTGGCAACTACGGTGGGCTGGATTTAGGCATCCCGGTGATTACGCTTGAATTGCCGTCTGCCGGTATCATGCCCAGCCGTGCTCAAATCGAGAACATGCGGGTTGATCTGAATGATTGGCTGAGTGATAAAGCGCCCGGGCTGACTGAGTCGCGGCGGCAGGGCTCAGGTATCAGCGCAGATTAAGCGCTTTTTACAACGCGGCGCCGGTCAGCTGACCCGGCGCCGCGATGCAGTTAAACCTCTGCAGTGGCGTCAGTTGTCAGGGATTTGAATGCGGCCAGCGCCTGCTCTCGTGAATGTTTTAAATCCACGACAGGTCTTGGATAGTTGCCGTCAAGTTTTACGCCGGCGGCACGCAGCACCAGATCTGGCGCCATAAACGGCGCATGAATGTACTTGTTCGGCAGGTTTGCCAGTTCTGGCAAGTACCGGCGCAAATACTCACCTCCTTCATCAAATTTCTCACTCTGCGTCACGGCATTAAACACCCTGAAGTAAGGTGCTGCGTCGGCGCCGCATCCGGCAATCCACTGCCAGCTCGCTGAGTTGCTGGCAAGATCTGCATCCACCAGGCAATCCCAGAACCAGTCCTCACCGTCATGCCAATGTGTGAGTAGGTTCTTCACCAGAAAGGAGCCGGTGACCATACGCACGCGGTTATGCATGTATCCGGTTTGCCACAGCTCACGCATGCCGGCGTCAACCAGCGGTATGCCGGTTTCGCCGCGTTGCCATGCGCTTAACAAAGGAGGGTTCTTCTGCCAGGGGAAGTGCTCAAAGCGCGTCTGAATGGCGCGCCGTGGCAACGCAGTGTTGTGGAACAACAGCCCGTACGAAAATTCCCGCCAACCCAGCTCCGATTGAAAACAATCCAGGTCGTTTTCAAATCCTGCACTCAGTCCTGCTGCAAGCGCCTCATGCCATACCTGTCGGGGTGATATCTCACCAAAGTGTAGGTGGGGGGATAAACCGGAGACATTCTCCCGGGCAGGAAAGTTGCGACCTTCCTTGTATCCACGAATGCCATGCTGCAGGAAGTGCATCAGCCTGTGGTTAGCGGCCCTTTCGCCAACCTTCCAGCGTGCCTGCAGACCCGCGTCCCATGGTATGACCGGCAGCAACTTCAGGGCGCCGATGCCGTCATCTCCAGTCATGCCTGACAGTGTTAACGGCGTGGCGCTGTGTTGGTCATCGGCGCTGATCAGCCGAATATCCAGCAGGTTCAGGTTTGAAGGGGGTGGCGTCGGCTGTGCAGGTGGAGCTGCCTTTAGGCAGCCACGACGGAAAAACGGCGTGAAAACCTTGTACGGAGTCTGGTCGTCTTTAAGAACATGCCACGGTTCCCACAAGAGTGAGCCGTTAAAGCTGTGTGCCCCGATACCCTGTTGCAGCAGTTGCTCCTTAACGCGTTTATCCCGCTGCACGCGCCAGGGTTCATAACACCGGTTCCAGCAAACCTGGGTGGCATTAAGTTGCCTGGCCAATGCTGGAATCAGTGTCAGCGCATCACCCGTCAGCACCAGGAGTTTGCCATCCAGGGATGCATTAAGCGCCGTCAACGAGTGATGTAACCACCAACGGCTGGCGCCACCCATGGCCCAGTCGCCGGCATTGATGTCATCCAGAATATAAACCGGAATCACTGAGCCTGCAGCAGCGGCAGCCAACAGCGCCGGATTGTCACTCAGTCGGAGATCCTGACGAAACCAGACTATGCTGCGCTGCGTACGAAGGGTGTTTACAACATCGGATGTGGCGATAATAAAAACTCCGGGTGAGTCTGGGGTGAATAAAGGTGTACCATTCTACGTGGCGGGGCACGTTAAAGATCAACCGGATATCAGCCAGCACTGTGATTCAAAAACAGGGGGATAAACAGTACCGTGAGCACCTCGACTACGGATAGTGACCACAAAAAAAACAGCGATCTTATCCCGGTCATCTCGCTGATATCGCCGAGGCATCAGGACAGCTGGATGTTTACCCGTAAGGGTGATGCGCGCGGGTACATCGATTCAGACCGACTGGATGAGTTATGGATTCACACCGGAACAGCCTGCAATCTGGCCTGCCCGTTCTGTCTTGAGGGGTCCAAACCAGGTGACACACGCCTGCCAGCCATGTCACTGGAAATGTTAAAACCATTTTTCCACGAAGCCGTGGATATGGGCGTGAGGCAGTTTTCATTTACGGGCGGCGAACCTTTTGTGATCCGCGATTTTGCCAACATACTGGATTACGCCAGCCAGTTCCGGCCGTGTTTTGTGCTGACCAATGGCACCCGGGTATTGACGCAGCGCGCGCATCAGTTGCTGCCCTTGAAGAGCAATCCTTTTCCGGTCAGTTTCCGCATCAGTCTGGATTATCCCGACGCGGCCCGGCATGACATCGGGCGTGGTGAGGGTAGTTTTAAGGCATCGCTGGAAAGTCTCAAGTGGTTGTTGGACAACGGTTTTAAAGTCTCGATCGCCCGACAGATGGAATTACATGAAGACCGCATCGCTGTTGAGCGCGCTTACCACGACATATTCGCGCAGCACGGAATCACTCAAGAGTTGCCCTTTACTGCGTTTCCGGATTTTGGTACCCCAGGCTCCGACGATGGCAGTCCTGAAGTCACGACTGCGTGTATGGAAAAATATCCGACACAGCAAAGCCGGTCTCATTTTATGTGCACTTACACGCGCATGCTGGTAAACACAGACAAAGGTGTGCGCGTTTACGCGTGTACGCTGGTTGATGACGATCCTGATTATGATCTGGGGGCGACACTGGCAGAAAGTATGCAGGCACGCATTATGTTGCGACACCACCGCTGTTTCAGTTGTTACAAGTTTGGTGCCAGCTGCAGCGCGCCGGCCTGAATGTGGCCGCTCGGGCGCTATCCGCTACATTTCGCGCAGAGAGTTGTAGGCTTTGCTTAGGGCAATCTGCTCGATTTTTTCGCCGGCCAACAGGTTCTCAAACAACTTTTTAACGTCTGCTATTTCGCAGCGCTCGTGCAAATGCTCCAGCAGGCCGATGATAAAGTCGTCCGCCTTGCTGGCCAGCTCATAAATGTCATTTGTCGACAGCTGTTCGGGTAAATCGCGCTCAAGGGCGGCAAGAAACTTGTCCGGATCGCCGGGGAAGGGAATCTGTATCCAGGTTTTTAACACCTTCACCGGAGCGGAATCCTCATAGCGCTCAAGCGTGTCTGCCTGCTTCTGCTCCCGTGAAGATAACTGCTCCAGAAACATGGCACCCAGCGGGCTGGCTAACTCCTGGAGGCGCTGATAAAGCTCTGCCAGATGTTCATGGATAGCGATCAGCTCCTCCATAACATGCGCAGCATTTTCGAAACTGGTGAGGCCGGTCATGATGTCGCGTCCTTCTTTTGCAGCAGATTGATCATCAAGGTTTAAGTTGAGCACGATTTCAGCGAAAATGCAGCCTGATTTTACGGAGAGCCTTTTTCATGATCCTGATGATCGACAATTACGACTCATTTACCTACAACATCGTGCAATATCTCGGTGAGTTGGGTGCTGATGTGCAGGTATACCGTAATGACGCTATCACCCTGGCGCAGATTGAGTCACTGAACCCTGAGAAAATAGTGATCTCTCCGGGGCCTTGTACACCAACAGAAGCGGGTGTTTCGCTGGATGTAATCAAGACGTTTGCCGGCCGCATACCCTTATTTGGTGTGTGCCTCGGGCACCAGGCGATTGGACAGGCCTATGGCGGGGATGTGATTCGTGCCAGGCAAGTGATGCATGGCAAGTTGTCGGCGATGTTTCATAACAGCGCCGGGGTGTTCTCCGATCTGCCCAGCCCGTTTACAGCAACTCGCTACCACTCGCTGGTGATTGATAAAACCACCCTGCCCGAGTGTCTTGAAATCACTGCCTGGACCCGGCTGGAGAATGGCGATCTGGACGAGATTATGGGTGTGCGGCACAAGACGCTGGACGTACAGGGCGTGCAGTTCCATCCCGAGTCTATTCTCAGTGAGCACGGCCATCAGTTATTCAGGAATTTTTTGCAGGGCAAATAATCATGGATATAAAACAAGCCATACGCCATCTGTGCGCGGAACGTGATTTAAATGCTGAAGAAATGGCAGCGCTGATGCGTGAGCTGATGACCGGTCAGTGCACGGACGCGCAGGTAGCTGCCTTTTTGGTGGCACTGCAGATGAAGGGCATCAAAACCCCGGAATTGTTGGGCGCGGCCCGAACCATGCGTTCACTGGCGACACCGGTGCTGTTGCCGCCGGATGCGCACCTGGTCGATACCTGTGGAACCGGAGGTACCAACACGGACACGTTTAACATCTCTACGTCAGCAGCCATGGTGGCAGCCTGTGCGGGAGCCCGGGTTGCCAAACACGGTAATCGTGGCGCCACCAGTAAAAGTGGCAGTGCAGACTTGCTGGAGGCAGCGGGTGTGCGTCTGAACATGACACCGGCTCAGGTTGCACAATGTGTTGAGCAGGTTGGCGTCGGGTTTATGTTTGCGCCGGGTCATCACAGCGCCATGAAACATGTGATCGGGCCACGCAAAGAAATTGGTGTGCGCACTATCTTTAACATGCTCGGCCCGCTGACTAATCCGGCAGGTGCTCCCAATCAGGTGCTGGGGGTATTTGATGCGGTGTGGATTGATCCCATCCTGCAAGTGCTCAAGTCCATGGGCAGTCATCATGTTCTGGTGTTGTCTTCGGATGACGGCCTGGATGAGATCAGCATTTCCGCGCCCACCCGCATTGGTGAGTTAAGAGATGAGCGACTGGTTGCTTACACTGTGCAGCCCGCTGACTTCGGCATGGTTCAACGCGATGGGTTTGACATGCTGAAAGTCAGTTCACCGCAAGAGAGTCTGGCGATGGTCAGACAGGCGTTGACTTATGAGAATGAGGCTGCCGGAGATATTGTGGCCTTGAATGCAGGCGCAGCCATTTATGCAGCAAATCTGTGTGACGACTTGCCCTCTGGTGTCAAAAAAGCCCAGGCCATTCTTCGCAGTGGTGTGGCCTTGAAAAAATTGCAGCAGTTGGCTGCCTTTACGCAGGCTTTACTGACCGAACCGCCTTCGACTGAATCAAAAAACTAAGGACATCACCGCGTGAAAACCAGCACAATTCTTGACGAAATCCTCGCTCAGAAAGTCATCGAGGTTCGCCGCAACAGCCAGCACACCAGTTTTGCGATGCAGCAGAGGCTGGCGATTGAACAGATCTCTGCCAAGCGCGGCTTTATCAAGGCGCTGCGCAGCCGAATGCAGGCGAAGCAAACTGCGGTGATTGCTGAAATCAAAAAAGCCTCTCCCAGCAAAGGACTGATCCGTGAGGATTTTGATGCGGCCCTGATTGCTCGCCAATATGCTGAAGCTGGCGCGACCTGTTTGTCGGTGCTGACAGACGAGCAGTTTTTTAAAGGCAGTGTTGACTACCTCAGGCAGGCACGAGCCGCCTGCGATCTGCCGGTTATTCGCAAGGATTTTATTATTGACCGCTATCAGGTTGCTGAAGCGGGTGCGATGGGCGCGGACTGTATTTTGCTGATTGTCGCGGCGCTTAGTCCGCCAGCCTTGAGAGAGCTGTCACAATGCGCGACTGACTTCGGCCTGGATGTGCTGGTTGAAGTGCATAATGACGTTGAGCTGGATATTGCGCTCGCTGCCGGATTTGATCTGATCGGGGTGAACAACCGCAATCTGCACAACTTTCATACCGATCTGGAAACCACTTTCCGGCTGGCGGAACGGGTGCCCAATGGCAAACTGGTTGTCACTGAAAGCGGCATAAGCAGTGCAGAGGATGTCAAACGCATGTTGTCCATCGGCATTTACGGATTCCTGATCGGAGAGACGTTTATGCGGGCTGATAATCCCGGTGACAAATTGCGTGAGTTGTTTGCCTGAGGCCGTCTGAGTATGGCTATTGCAGGCGGAACAGTATCAACCCCGAGTCAGCTGACTAGCGTGTTCCAAACACAACAACGGTTTGTCCGTGAACAGAAATCAGGTTCTGTTCCTCCAGCGTCTTGAGTACCCGACCCGCCATCTCACGCGAGCAGTTTACCAGGCGACCGATCTCCTGTCGGGTGATCTTGATCTGCATGCCATAAGGATGGGTTATGGCGTCAGGTTCTTTACTTAACTCGATCAGCGTCCGGGCGATACGCCCGGTCACGTCATAAAACGCCAGGTCACCGACTTTGCGTGTGGTATTTCGCAGACGGTTAGCCATCTGTTTTCCGATGGTAAACAAGATCTCAGGGTGTTGATGGGCATAATCATTAAAGCGGTCGTAACTGATCTCTGCAATATCGCTGGAAAAGCGTGCCCGGCAGCAGGCGCTGCGCGCTTTATGAGTATCAAATAAACCCATTTCGCCAAAAAAATCGCCGGGATTCAGGTAGGCAACCACAACTTCTTTGTGGTCATCATCTTCGAGGATGACAGACACTCCCCCTTTGATCAGATAAAACAACGTTGACGGGACATCGCCGGCATAAATAATCGTGTGACCGCGTTCGTAGTGGCGAAGCTGACAGCAATCCAGAAAATTATCCAGATCATCTATGTGGGGTGTGGTGGCCATAAACGTCATGGGTAGTGTCTCCCGACCTCTTGCTAATAGAAGGCCATTTGATTGTAGCGCATGCCAAGTCAGCGAAGCTAACCCAGAACAGTTCGCTGTGGTAATCTTGCGCAGCCAGAGCGAAACTCTGTGATGCAGTTCAAATTTTACCTGGCACTTTTTGGTTTTTGTTTAAGGTGATGCATGAAAGCAACGGTACGTTGGGTAGATGGTGCGATGTTTATAGGTGAGTCCGGCAGTGGTCACGCCGTGGTCATGGATGGTCCGGAAAGCAGTGGTGGACGCAACCTGGGGCTGCGCCCGATGGAAATGGTCCTGATAGGGACAGGCGGTTGCTCCTCGTTTGACGTTGTGAGCATCCTGAAAAAATCGCGTCAGGACGTTATTGACTGCGTTACTGACATTGAGGCGACACGCGCGGACGCCACGCCGGCGGTATTCGAAACGATCCACCTGCACTTTAAAGTCAGTGGACGCGGGCTCAGCGAAAAGCAGGTGGATCGCGCGGTCAGTCTGTCCGCTGAAAAATACTGCTCTGCATCGATTATGCTGGCGGCCGGCGGTGTGAAAATCACCCACAGTTTTGAGGTCATTGAGATCTGAACAGCGATTGACCTGTTACATCACGCCCGGATCAGTTGCAGGTCAATGCTCTTCAAGAGCAGTGTCAGGCTCAGCTGCGCAATATCTTCCTGCGGGAATTGCTCTGCCAGTTGCTCGCATTGCCCGGCAAAACAAACCCGGTGTTGTATGGCCAGCAGAAACACCATCATGGCCTGGTTGATGCGCTGGAACTGCATGCGGTGGTTAACGCGCCGTACCACATAAAAAGCGGTCTGAGCAGGTGCGTGCAGGGGAACTGCAAATCCGGTTTCGCCCGGGACCGCGTTCTCCTTTGCCAGATGAGTCTGCATCAGTAGCCAGTAAGCTTCCAGATCAAAGCGGCTATGCATCAGCGCCCAGTCCTGCCTGGGTTGCCAGCATATCTCAGGCCATTGAGCTGCGGGCAAGGATTGCAGCATCTGTCGTGTAAATGGCAACTCGTCAGCGGTGTCGAACAGGCTGATCAGCAGACTTTCCAGTTCAATGATATCCAGCAAAGCAGGCAGTTGACCAAATTGAGCATGTTGTCTGGCAAATTCCAGCAGGTGTTCTCCGAGCAGACCCATGGGTCCTGGTCTGGGGGGATGCTGGGCGATGTACTCCAGCCACAGCCGGGTATACACGTCATCGCCCAGTGTGTGATACAGCACCGGGTAAAGCTCTGAAGAGATCTGAATCAGCCGCTGGTGATAGGCGTTGTTGTAGATGGCCAGCGCTTCTACCTGACTCAGCGCCTGATGCGGCGCCATAAGGGTATCGATGGCCTCAGCACTGAGGCGCAGGTCCTGCGGGCGGGTCATCCACTCCCAGAAAGCCTGCTGCTCCTGTTGCCAGTTCACGCCTCGGTCCTCTGCAAAGTGCCCTGTGCCGGCGTTGCCGCGAGTGCTTGCTGCTGTTTCCGGCGCGCCAGTTCAAGCTCAGCCATTAACTCGGGGAATGGCGGAATATGATCATCACGCTCCAGTAACGTGGCAGTTGCACCAAAATGTCGGCAGGCATGTGCATAGAGCTCCCATACCGGATCACTGACCGGGTGGTCATGGGTGTCGATAATGTGGTTGCCGTTGTGGGTATGTCCGGCCAGATGGAACTGCTGAACACAGTTGTGTTTCAGCGCGGAGATGTGTGCGTACGGATCCTGGCCCAGATTAAAACAACTGACGTAGACGTTATTGACGTCCAGCAGGATACGACAGCCGGTTTGCTCGGTCAGCGCGTTGATGAAGTCGGGTTCACTCATGCTCGCTGAGCGAAACTGCAGGTAGACTGAGGGATTCTCCAGCACAATGCGTTGCTGCAGGACATCCTGAATGCGGTTGACCTTGTCAGCTACCTGCGACAGGGTTTCCGGGTTGTAAGCTATTGGCAGCAGGTCATGCGAGGTCTTGCCGTGCAGGCCTGTCCAACAGATGTGATCGGATACCCAGGCCGGTTGTATGTCGTTGATCAGGGCTTTAAGCTGTGCGAGATAATGCAGATCCGGTGCTTCGTTGCTGCCGATGTTAAACGACAATCCGTGCAGTATTACCGGGTAGTGTGCACGGATTTTATGCAGCATGGCGCGGGGGCGCCCACCAGGCGCCAGATAGTTCTCAGTGATCAGTTCAAACCAGTCTACCGCCGGCTGATGCTCCAGCACATAGTCATAGTGTTGACTGCGCAGTCCCAGCCCGAATCCGAGCATGCTCACACCCGGCTACAGGGATGACAGTGCGCTGCCACCCAGCTTTTCACACAGTGCATTGGACAGCTCTTCACTGCCTGAGTACACACCCACAAAACCTACGCCGTGGCAGCTGTTTTTGCCAGCGCAGGCGGCATTGGAGTTACCCTTGCAGGCGCTCAGGCCGGCGCAGGTGAACACATCATTGCAGTACGTCACGCTGACAGCGGTTTCGCCCAGCGTAAAGTCAGGCTTGGCTGTCAGGCTGGCGGCCTGCGTTCCGCCCAGCACCTGACACAGTGCCGCTGAAAAAGCACCGTTGCCGCTGGTGACTGCCACAAAACCAACTGCGCTGCAGCTGTTGGCGCCAGCGCCGGCGTCATTACCAAAACCTTTGCAAGCGCTTTGCCCTTCGCCACTGACATTCTGGCAGACGCTGATCTTGATGGGGTCATCAGGGTTGGTCTGATTGACGTCGAGTGCTGCCATGCCGGAGCCGGACATCAGCAATGCCGCTGCGGCACTTGCCAGACTAAATCCATCGGTTCGTTTCATGCGGATACTCTCCTGAGCGTTGATACTGTACTTTCAAGGGTGATGATGGTCTGCCCATCTGACCGGATTGAGCTGAATTTTATTGTAAGCAAGCCTGACTGAATGTGTGCTTAACAGCATCGGTACAGTCAAACATAGGCACAGTCAAATGTAGCCACAGTCATATATGCTTTCACCAGTGCTCTCACGTTTTTACGCTTGCCATCGTTGGCTGGATTATCCCACCCTGCAAGCCTATTACAAGACGCTGCGGCAATTTGTCACAGTACGGGCGCGGACGACACGGGCATGAGGTCGTCAGCTTTTCTGCCTCAACAGATCAATTCTGGCATGCAGCCGATCAATTCGCAGCCGCAGCAAATCCAGGCGAGTGTTGCTGTCTTCTGTCTCGGCACGGGCTGGCAACAGACCGGACTCCTCCTGCAGATAATCACGCACATTCATCTGTAAGGACTGGACGGCGTTGCGGACAACCCCGGCACTGGCGCTGACGGCGTTTGTCAGCACCGACACACCACTATCGCCCAGCAGCGGTTTAAGCATCGGTGCCAGCACGTCATCCCAGCGCGTCCCGGAAGCAGTGAGTGTTTTGTGTATCGTCTGAATCAGATGAATATCGCCCGACAGCACAATCTCCGGATGGTAAAGCGCAGCAGCCGGATCATTGCTGAATAGCAGCGCTGACAGCGCGCGCGGGCTGCCGGCGATACATGCATCAACGTTGTCTGCGGAGTTGCTGTGTACATGTATTTTTTCCGGCGTAATGATCAGGGTCAGATGCCATGCAGGCGCCCCGTCGTCTGCCGTGTCTCGCGTACTGATTAATCTGAGACTTTTGCCGGCAGCCACCTTGTTGAGACTGCCCAGCAGATGGGGATCCCTGCGTAGCAGCCCATTGAGCCCGCCTTCAATCATCTGGCTCAGCGCGGCAGAAAACATGTTAGCGGTATCCCACGTGGATGGCGCTGATGCCACCAATCAGGTTGTGATATTTGCAGTCGCGGAAGCCGGCATCCTGCATCATAGTCTTCAGTGTTTCCTGATCCGGGTGCATACGGATCGACTCAACCAGATATTTGTAACTCTCAGCATCACCGGTAACCACTTTGCCGGCCACCGGCCATAAGGTTGAAAAGGCGTCATAGGCCTTGCCCAGCACCGGATTGATGGGTTTGGAAAACTCCAGCACCAGCGCGCGACCACCTGGTTTGAGGGTGCGGTACATCGAGCGCAACGCCTTGTCTTTGTCAGTCACATTACGCAGTCCGTAAGCGATCACGATGCAATCAAAGGTCTCATCTGCAAACGGCAAGGTTTCAGCATTGACCTGGGCAATCTGGACGTTGCCGGTAATGCCTTTATCAATCAGCCGATCGCGTCCAACCTTGAGCATGGAGTCATTAATGTCAGCCAGTACAATCTGTCCTGTGCTGCCAACCAGCGGTGCAAAGCGCATGGAAAAATCGCCTGTACCGCCAGCTAGATCCAGTACGGTATGACCGGGTCGTACGCCACTCAGTTCAACCGTCAGGCGTTTGATAATGCGATGAGTGCCTACCGAAATCAGGTCATTCATGACGTCGTAACGATTGGCAACGGAATGGAATACCTGTCCTACGCGGCGGGTTTTTTCCGCAGGACTGACCTGCTCATAACCAAAATGGGTTTTTGACTCTGCACCCTGACTTTCTGAGTGATGCCCGGGGTCTGGAGTGTTGCTCATAAAGCCGCCGCTTGCTGCCGGTTTAACCGGTATTGAGGTTGGAGAGATGTCATCCTGCGCAGTTCAGATGCGACGCGCGGGGTCCACAATGTTAATGACTTGTGTACCCGCTGGCAACGCGTCGCGGCTTTTGCCGGCGGCCTCCAGTCGGTTCAGGTAATCCTGCCATACAGTCTGCTGTTGGGTTGCCAGCAGATACAGATAATCCCAGCTGAAGATGCCTGAGTTGTGCCCGTCATCAAAGTCCAGACGGACAGCATAGTTGCCCATGGCCTCTATGCCGCTGAGGCCGACGTGACGTTTGCCGACCTGCAACACAGCCTGGCCTTTGCCATGACCTTTGACATCAGCCGACGGCGAATAGACACGCAACAGTTCGGCGGGCAGTTCAAACACCCGGCCATCGGCATAACTCAGTTCCAGCAATGCACTTTTGCGTCGCAAACGGATGCCTGTGGGTTGCGGCGCAGGTGCTGCGGTTGATTCATCGGTGTCTGACATCAGAGAATGAACCTGCTCAGATCTTCATTGCGCGCCAGATCACCGAGTTGCTTCTCAACATACTCCGCATCAATGACCAATTCTTTCTGAGCGCCTACACCAAGATCTGATGCGCTGAACGACACTTCTTCCAGCAGGCGTTCCATCACCGTGTGCAGGCGGCGTGCGCCGATATTCTCGGTGCGCTCGTTGACCTCCCAGGCGGTTTTGGCCAGCGATTTAATGCCTTGAGCCGTAAAGCGTATGTGCATGTTTTCAGTGCTGAGCAGCGCCCGGTACTGTTCTGTCAGTGATGCATTGGGTTCAGTCAGGATGCGCTCAAAGTCTTCTGCAGTGAGTGCTTCGAGCTCAACACGGATGGGCAGTCGCCCCTGCAGTTCAGGAATCAGATCCGAGGGTTTGGACAGATGAAACGCGCCGGATGCGATAAACAGAATGTGGTCGGTTTTGACGCTACCGTATTTGGTTGTCACCGTTGAGCCTTCAATTAATGGTAACAGGTCGCGTTGCACACCTTCCCGCGAGACGCCACTATGACCGGTCTGACCGCGTTCGGTTACCTTGTCTATTTCGTCGATAAACACAATGCCGGTTTGCTCGGTTGCTTCAATGGCGAGCGCCTTTAATTCTTCTTCATTGATGAGCTTGGATGCTTCTTCTTCCCTGAGCAGGCGCAGTGCCGCTTTAACGGGCATGCGACGGGATTTTTTGCGTCCATGCTGCATGGACGAAAACATGGACTTCAGCTGGCTGGTCATTTCTTCCAGGCCGGGGGGCGCCATGATATCAACACCGCCAAGACCTTCCGCAACACTGATTTCAATTTCTTTGTCATCCAGATCGCCTTCTCGCAGTTTTTTGCGAAATATCTGGCGCGTGGCGGATTGCGGGTCATTGCCCGACAGTTCTGCGGCGGCATTGGGCACGCGCGGAGGTGGTGGCAACAGGGCATCAAGCACACGCTCTTCAGCGGCTTCTTCGGCGCGGTGCTGGACTTTGCGAATCTGCTCTTCACGCAACATTTTGATGGCGATATCCACCAGGTCGCGGATGATGGATTCAACATCGCGGCCCACATAACCGACTTCCGTGAACTTGGTTGCCTCGACCTTGATAAATGGCGCATTGGCCAGTTTCGCGAGCCGACGTGCGATTTCAGTTTTGCCTACACCGGTCGGACCAATCATCAGAATATTTTTTGGGGTGATTTCCTGACGGATATCGGCTCCCAGTTGCATGCGGCGCCAGCGGTTGCGCAGTGCGATGGCAACGGCGCGTTTGGCAGCCTTTTGCCCCACGATATGTCGGTCAAGTTCAGAGGCGATTTCTCTGGGAGTCATCATGGTCATGCAAGTAGTCCTGAAAAATAGGGCGGCAACTGATTAGTATTCAAGTTCTTCAATAACGTGCTGGTGATTGGTATACACGCAGATGTCTGCGGCAATACCGAGGCTCTTGCCAACAATGGTGCGTGCGTCGAGATCGGTATTGAAATACAGAGCCCGCGCTGCAGACAATGCAAATGATCCGCCGGATCCGATGGCCATCAGTCCATCTTCGGGTTCGATGACATCGCCATTACCGGTAATGATCAGTGATGCATCCTTGTCAGCGACCACCAGCAGGGCCTCGAGGCGGCGCAATGAGCGCTCGGTACGCCACAGCTTTGCAAGGGATACAGCGGAGCGCACCAGTTTACCCTGATGTTTTTCCAGTTGTTCTTCAAAACGCTCAAACAAGGTGAACGCATCGGCTGTGCCACCGGCAAATCCTGCCAGCACCTGATCTTTGTACAGACGCCGGACTTTGCGGGCATTGCCCTTGAGCACGGTGTTGCCTTGTGACACCTGGCCGTCGCCACCAATCACAATTTTATTGTTACGACGCACGGATAGAATGGTGGTACCGCGAAACTGCTCCAACGCGCTTCTCCTAGTAAAATATGGGACTGAGTTATCTGCTTTCAGGGATATTGGGACTGCCGGCCTGTGTTCAAGGTTGGCTGAGGGTTATTCTCATACTGTCGATGCTGTTGCTGCGTAACACGCGCTCCGCCTGCATCATGTCATCACGAGAGTCGTATGGCCCTGCCTGCACCAGATAGAGTGTACGGCCGGGCAAAGTTTCTTCGCGGATGCGGGCATTGAGCCCAAGCCCCAACAATCTGTTCAACTGTGTATTGGCTGTGGCCTGCTGCTGAAAGGCGCCGGCTTGCAGCATAAAGGAGGGCCCGATGTCAGCTGCAGTGGTTGCTGGCGCTGTTGCTTGTGACGTTGCTTGCGCAGTGACAGCGGCAGGAACCACGGGAGCTCTGTTGCTGATTTCAAGCAAAGCGGCAGAGACTGGATCTGTCGCTTCAACGGGGGTTGCCGCCGCTGTCTGCGTTTCGGTGTTGTCAGTCGCAGGGCTTGCCGCGGGGGTGTCGTCCGTCACTGCAGCACTGGTTTCAACAGCCGTTCCTATCTCAGCCGCAGGGCTGCTGTCAGTGTTGGCGACTGCAACCGCGGGCGTGCGTAACACTGCGCCTTCAACGGGTGTCACATTGACCACCACTTCATAATTGGGTAGCTCCTGATAAAACTCCAGTTGCAGACGTTGTGCTTCCCGCTGTTGCTCCAGGGTCAGTCCGCCTTCGCTGTCAGTTGTTGTTATGTCGGGAGTCTCGATCTCGCGACTGTCCGGCGCGATAACATGACCGGGTGCTGGTGGTAATGCCCCTGAGAGGTAAACCATCAGTGCGATAAACAACCCGACGGCAATTCCGGTGACCAGCCCCGTCAACAGTAATCCGAGGCTCGATGGCTGGGCTACCGGGGAAGGTTCTGCCAGTGGTGTGCGGGTGCGTCTTTTTGCGAAATCCTGTTCCATCTGACGATCTATCCTCAAAAAGGCTGTTGCTCAGTCAAGGGTGCAGATAATACACGTATCCGGGCTTTACATCATATCCTGCGGGTCAACATCCACCGACCAACGCACCTGCCGTTGACTGCTCATGCCCTCCAGTAGCAGACACAGAGTGCCCAACAACTGCTGCAGATCGTGCCGGTGATGAGAGCGTACAAGTAATTGCTGGCGGAAACGATTGGCACGCTTTTCCATGGGTGCAGGCAAGGGGCCGTTGATCATGATGGTCTGGTGCGGAAGTTGTGAGGCACAGTGTTGTTCAATCAACGTACGCGCTTTCATCAGAAATTCCATCGGCGCCTGACTGTTGATCGCTTCGGCACGCAGACAGGCCAGATAGGTAAACGGCGGCATGCTGGTACTTTGCCGTTCCAGCATTAATTGTTCGGCCAGTGCATGATAACCCTGGTTAATGAGTAGCTGCAGGCTTTGATGCGTCGCATGCCGGGTCTGAATCAGCACCTCGCCAGGCTTGTCAGCGCGCCCTGCCCGTCCGGCGACCTGTGTCAGCAGTTGCCCCATAAACTCCTGTCCGCGGAAGTCTGCGCTGAATAATCCGCTGTCAGCTTCAAGAACCGCGACCAATGTCACATCAGGGAAGTGATGCCCTTTGGCCAGCATTTGTGTACCCACCAGAATGCAGGGGCCACCGTGTTGAACTTTGGCCAGCAAACGTTCCAGTTCATCTTTCTTGCGAGTCACATCGCGGTCTATGCGGATGACTTCTGTGGCTGGAAAACATTGTTGCAGGAAGGCTTCACTTCGTTCAGTGCCGACACCAACAGCCTGCATGGATTTGCCGCCACAATCAGGACAGTGACGAAAAATCGGATGCCGCCGTTCGCAGTGGTGACAGCACAGATGCGGTGGGTTTTTGTGGATGGTCAGGCGTGCGTCACAGAACGTGCACTCGGCAGTCCAGCCACAATCGCCGCACTGCTGAAGGGGGGCAAAACCACGACGGTTGATAAACACCAATACTTGATTGCCATCACTGATGTGCCGCTGGATGTGATCCAGCAACAGCGCAGAGAATCCCTGTTGCATGTTTTGGGTGGGAGTATCAATCAGTACAAAGGCAGGTTTGTTTGCCACGCCGGCTCGCTCCGGCAGGTGCAAGCGCATATAGCGCCCCGACGAGGCATTGTGCAGGCTCTCAAGGCTGGGCGTAGCAGAGCCCAGTACAATCGGAATCTGTTCTGCCGATGCGCGCATCACGGCCAGGTCGCGTGCTGAGTAACGGAAGCCGTCTTGTTGCTTGAAGGAGCCATCGTGCTCTTCATCCACAATAATCAGACCCGGTGCCAACAGGGGTGTAAAGACGGCAGACCGCGTCCCGATGATAATGCCAGCCTGCGCAGTTGAAGCAGCCAACCACGCATTTAAACGCTGTCTTGCGGTCAGGCCGGAATGCAGTACTGCGATGGGTTCGTCAAACCGCTGCTGAAATCGTGCCAGTGTCTGGGGTGTCAGGCTGATCTCCGGCACCAGCACCAGCGCCTGTTTACCATGCGCCCGCGCCTGGGCAATCGCTTGCAGATAGACTTCTGTTTTGCCGCTGCCCGTGACCCCGTCGAGCAAAAAACCCTGGTATCGACCAAGAGCTCCGGTAATCTGATCACAGGCAGTTTGCTGTGCGGCGTTCAGCCGTTGTTGTTGCTCTGCCGGATAGGCGTGTCCGGTGCGTGCCTGTTGCTTGTCGATGGCGCGAATTTTGATTTTGGCTGACGCGGTGCCACGCAGGCTCGCCGGCATCAGCGTGTGCAGCGCATCACCAACAGGGTGCTGATAGTATTTTGCCGCCCACACCCAAAGACTGAGCAAGTGCGCGGGAATCAGCGGTTCACTGTCCAGAATGCTGATGACGGCCTTTAGTTTGTCAGTCTGCAATTCGGACCTTGAGTCCAGTTGCAGCACAACCGCAGTCAACTCCCTGTTACCAAAGGGCACAAGCACACGAACCCCTGGCTTTACGCCGGGATGCTCTGCGGCCAGTGCTGCAGGCAACAGGTAATCAAAGCTGCGACGCAAAGGGGTAGGAACCGCAACCCGTATGATGACAAGCGAATCCGGTATGGCAGCAGTGGAGTCAGACATGGATAAACAGGCGCAGGTCAACGAGCATGGGTTAGTGCGGTTCCGGCCGGATTTCATTTGTTGGCCGGCGATTATAACTGGTTTTAGCCGGGCGAGGCTTCCATTATACTCCCGCTCAAACAACCACCGTTCACAGGTGGCTGATCTCGCGTGAACAACAGGAGCTATCTTGAACAGCAACAATGCCCAGACCGAGGTTTTGAAAGAATTACTCTCGTTGCGGCAGCAGATTGACCGCCTTGACCATGCCTTGGTGCTGCTGTTGGCTAATCGTTTTGCGCTGACTCAAAAAGTAGGTGAGCTCAAGGCGAATGCGGGTCTGAACTCGGTTGATCCCAAGCGTGAAGAGGAAAAGCTCGCCAGCATCCGCAAATTGTGTGAGGCGCATCAACTGAACCCGGAACTGCTGACGGATATTCTGGCGCAGATCATGCGGGAAACGGTGCGTAACCATGAACGAATCCGCGCTCAGGTAAACCAGCCTGGTTAAGCGCTCTTGCTTAGTCGCTATTGTCTGTTACAATGGCGCCCTTTTTTCAATCGCCACAAATGGCCAGTCCAATTCGGGATTGTCTGCGATGTGGTACTTGCTCAGGTATGGTGCGTGTCGGGCTTAAGTTGATGGCGCGCGGCGATACCAGTAATTTACGAGGATATACCATGAAGGCCGATATTCATCCCAAGTATGTTGCAATCAAAGCTACCTGCAGTTGTGGCAACGTTATCAATACCCGTTCTACGCTGGGCCGCGATCTGCTGATCGACGTCTGTGCAGCTTGTCACCCGTTTTACACTGGCAAACAGAAGATTCTGGACAGCGCAGGTCGTATTGACCGATTCAACAAGCGTTTTGGCAATCGTACAGTCAAGTAATCTGTCAACAGCTGAATCTGTAAAAAAAGCCCCGGTTTCCGGGGCTTTTTTTTACAGAATTTTTGATCAGAAAATAAAGTCGTGGTCAGAAAATGATCTCGGTAGACAGCGTATTCTGGTTATCCCGATCCGGCGTACGCGGTTGTTGCTGATTGCGCAATTCGTCCGGAGCCGACTCCGCCATAAACACCTCAAACATAGTATCAGCCTGCCCGGGTCTGGCGATTTCGCCGGATTCCCGGTCAATCAGGCGGTCGACCAATCCGTCCGGGCGACTCATTGTGTTTTCGGGGCGTCCTTCAAGTGCCTGTTTCATGTAGTCGATCCAGATAGGGACCGCGACCGTGGCACCCTGCTCGGATTCGCCCAGCGCTTCAGGTGTATCAAAACTGACAAACACGCTGGTGGAAATATCGCGATTAAAGCCGGTAAACCACAGTTCAGCCGGTCCGTTGGTCGTTCCGGTTTTCCCCATCAGATCGCGTCGATCAATTTCGCGTGCGATACGTCGGCCACTGCCGGCCTCAACCACACTGCGCAGCATTGTGTTGAGTATGTAAGCGACGCGGGGATCGGTCACTGTTGCAGGCGCAGGCGTTTGTGCCTCAAAAACCACTCCCTGCACCGTTTCAATCTTTTTGATCAGAGTGGGCTGTATCCGTTGGCCGCCATTCGCAATCATGGCGTAAGCGCTGGCCATTTCAAGCGGTTGTACGTCCTGGCTACCCAAGGCAATAGTCAGGTCATTGCGCGGAAAGTTCTCGGTACGAAATCCAAAGCGCCCAGCAAAATCAAATACTTTTTCCCAGCCTAGTTGATCAAACAGGCGCACGGCCGGTACGTTCCTGGAGTCTTTGATAGCGTTACGCAAGGTGATGGGGCCGACAAAATTGCGTTCGTAATTCTGTGGACGGTAGTCGCCGCGTGAAAACGGTGCATCGTTGATCAGCGATGCCGCAGTAAATCCGCTTTCAAGCGCAGCACCATACAAGAAAGGCTTGAATCCTGAGCCTGGCGGCCGCGAGGCGATCGCCCGGTTGACCTGGCTGTATCGGAAATCGTATCCGCCCACCAGCGCCAGAATGTCGCCATTATCCGGAGAGACTGAAACGATTGCACCTTGCAGTTCGGGTACTTGCCCAAGTTGCCATTCCCCGGTGCTACTTCTGCGCAGGCGCACGACATCCCCGGTACGCGCAACGTCAGCAGCCTGAGTGGGCACTGGCCACGCATTATCACGCGTTATAAATGGCCTGGCCCATTCCAGTCCTGACCAGTTGACGGTCACGGTCGAGCCGTCTCGTAACATCACATCGATGGAGCGGTCATTGACTGCGCTGACGACGCCGGGAACATGGTTGCCGTAATCTGGCCTGACGGCCAGTTCGCTCATCCAGCGTTCGTGCCGGTCATCACCTGACGTGGGCAACCTGGCCTCAGGCCCCCGGTATCCGTGGCGCCGGTCGTAATAGTTTTCAAGACCATTGGTCAATGCCGACGTCGCCGCATTTTGCAGCCGGCTGTCAATGGAGGTGATGACTTCAATGCCGAGGCGATAGATATCTTCACCATACTGTGCGTACAACTGCTGTCTGACCATTTCGGCCACGTAGGGGGCATTGACTTCAATCGTGCGCAGGTGGCGGCGGGCATTAATCGGCTCTGCCAGACTTTGGGCATGTTGCTCGCGAGTGATCATGCCTTGGGCGAGCATTTTGTTGATCACAACATCGCGTCTCACCCGTGCGCGCTCGGGGTCGGTGATCGGATTACAGACCGAAGGGCACGGCAACAGAGACACCATGGTCGCCATTTCACCGATGGTCATCTGGTTTACGGTTTTGCCGTAGTAAACCGCCGCTGCCGAACTGATGCCCTCAGCGCCCTGTCCAAAAAACACAAGATTCAGATACAACGTGAGAATTTCTTCTTTGGTTAGTTCTTGTTGCAGCCTGAGTGCAAACGGTATCTCCTTGAGTTTGCGCGCGTACACGCTGTCACTGTCGAACGAGATGTTGTTGGCAAGCTGCATGGTGATGGTGCTGCCACCGCCTAGATTAACGCCGCGGACAAATCCGTAAAAGCCACGCACCAGGCCCCGGAAATCAACGCCGGGGTGCGAGTAAAAGCGGGCATCCTCACTGGCGATAACGGCATTGACCATCATCGGAGGAATTTCCTCGTAACTGATCGGATCGCGACGCACGCCAATTTCTTCTATCAGCCGCAAATCTGCGGTCAGAATGCGCAGCGGCGTCTCCAGCTGCACCTGCCGGTAAGTCTCGGCGGAGGGCAATTGTGGGGACAGGTAAAGGTAGGCGGCTGATGCCACCATCAATATCCCGCTCAGGCAGAAAATGCCGAACCAGAACAGGAATTTGATGAATTTCGTCATGAGCATGCAGTCCTGCGGCGACGACCAGTTGTGGACAGTAGACCGCCAACTCCGGCGTGTCTTTTCAAGTGCATGATTATATCCCTCATTTTGATTGATTGCCCCAGAAAATATTCCGGCAGGCGAGTCCTCTTTGGACTACAAATCAGTTGTGTAACCATCAATACCTCAGACATGACCAGGGAAGGGCATGGCGATGTCAGACTACAGAACACCCGTTATCGGAATTGATATAGGAAGCTATGCGATCAAACTTGCCGTGCTGCGTCGACGGCAGCATCGCTGGTTATTGATGTGCGGCAGAAGTGAGCAGGTGGCTGACAATGCTGGCGAAACACTGGGCAGCATGTTGGGTTCGTTGCCAGCTTGGTTGCGCCTGACCCGGCCCAGGATAGTTCTGGCCATTCAGTGCGCGGGTGTGATGTTCCGGAAAACAAAGCTGCCTGCGACCCTGAACCCGCACCAGGTTGAACTGGCGCTCAGATTGGAGCTCGAAAAGCACTTGCCGCAGGAAGACCAGCAAAGTCTGTTTATGGACTATTGCCCGATGGCCCTGGCAGACACGGACTCTGACGCAGGACATCCGCTCACCAGGATGTGGCTGACCGCAGTTTGTACTGACGCAGTGATGCAGGATTGTCTGCAGCCATTGCGCGCTGTTCGCCGGATGCCTGCGCAGGTTGCCATCGATGTGATGGTGCTGGCTGCGGCCAGCTCCCTGCAGGCAGGGGAGCACCAGATGGCTCATCTGCCGGACGCTGACAACTCACTGCATCTCTACATTGATGCCGGTTACAGTTCCGTTCGTCTTTGTGCCATGACTGCCGGTATCCCTGGGTGCGTGCGCAGTTACCCGCTGTCGGGCGGACAGCATCAGGCTGATTGTGCGGGGTTTCTGCTTATCATGCGCAGAGCCCTCCAGCAGTATCATATGTCAGAGATGCTCTCTCAGCCGGCGCGGGTTCTATTGTATGGCGGAAGAGCGGCAACGTCCGGCCTGAGTGAGTTGATCAGACAGTTCTTTGGCAGCAACTCCCAAATCATCGACCCGTTTACAGACTGGCCCGTTGATAACGCTTGTCCGCATTCAACGTCGCTACCCCCGACAATACTGGCGCCTGCAATTGCGCTGGCAATGCAGGAGCCAATGACATGTCCATGAACTTGTTACCGTGGCGGCAGGCTTTTTACCGTCAACGGCTGCGCCGGACCTTACAAATGCTCACAGCGATACTTGCCTTAACTGTTTTCGCTGTGATCCTCATTCTGAAAGCATCCTTTACAGAGCATCGCCTGGCACAGCAGCGCATGACTCAATTACAGCAGGAATTGTTGAGCGCTGCGGCGCGGCAACAATTTATGCAGCAATCTTATGAGGCGCGCCTGACAATCAATCAAAGGCTGCAGGCGCGACACACGTATTGGCAGCAAAATGCCACCTGGCAGGCGCGAATGCAGGAATGGGCCCGGCTGGGTAATGCGGTGCGTATAAGCAAGGTGGACTGGACTGACCAGCAACTGCAACTGTCGGGAGAGTCTGATGATGCGAGCTCACTTCGGCATCTGAAACATCAGACGCTGGCACAACAGGAAGTCCACCAGATTGAGCTGGCCGCCAATGGAAAGTACCAGTTTGTGATTTCGAAGCAGGTGTTAGCAGCACCGGGCGGGCACCATGCAGATCTTTAATCAGACGGTCTTTTCAAAAATTGGCCGGTTGGACCGGTCTGAGCGGATTCTGCTGATCATGGTTTTTGTGGTGATCAATCTGCTGTCAGTGCTATTGCTTTGGTTCTTCCTCATGAAGTGGGTGCCCAGAGACAGAGAGGAAGCATTCGCTGAGTCAGTGGTTCAACTGCAGGACATCGAATCTTCGATTCAAGAGCTCAACACCAGGCAGTTAGCGCTGTGGCGACAGAATTTTGGTGCTGTTTTGGTGGGGCACATTGATAGCCGCAGACCGGAGCTCAGCTATCTGCTTGAGCAGATTCGCGCAATTGCTCAGTCAAATCATGTGCGTCTTAATTACATTCGTCCCGGCGCGGTTGACGACGATGGCGCCTTGGCCATTGACATCAGCGCACATCTTTCAATGAGTGTACTGGCGGACTTCTGGACAGAAATCAGCCAGACCATTTATCACGCACGCATGCAGGCTCTGAATCTGCAGGTGCTGGCCGATCTTTCAGGGTACGAACTCTCAATGAGCATCAAGGTTGAGACAGGCGTGTATGTTGATGACGATGTTGTGATGCAGCGGGGTCAGATGACCTCGGGGGTAACACAAAAGCATGCTCTCCAAGGGCAGGCAAAAGGCTTCATTCTCAGAGACAACGGCAACAGCCTTGTGTATCTGCTCACGGACAATGAGGGGCGACTGCATCGTGTTTCGACCAGATAACTGTCTCTGCAGAGGCATGCTGATATTGTGGCTGTCCATGATTCTGACGGTGTTCAGTGCCCGAGCTCATTCTGCAGCTGGTGATAGTTTGCTCACGTTCCATTTTGTCGACGTGCCCTTGGCTGAGGCATTGCAAATCATCGCTGATGAATTGGGTCTGAATCTGGTGCTCTCAGGCGATACTGGTGGCGCGGTAAGTGTGCATGTTGATCAATTGCGGGCTGAGCAAGCGCTGGATATGGTGCTGTTGGGGCGGGATCTGGCTTTCCGGCTGCGCGGTAACGTGCTCTCGGTTGCCAGCGCGGAGCAACTTGCACAACAAGATGCCGAGCTGGAACTTCGTCAACAGGCACAAGAAACCCTGCGGACACATTATCTGCAGCTCAACTATGCAGACGCTAAGGCCGTGCTCCAGCTGTTAAGCGTCGAAAATGCAGAATCAGCGACTGGACTGTTGTCCGCTCGGGGTTCTGCAAGGGTTGATCAACGCACAAATACGCTGATCGTGCGAGACACCAGCGCCAGTTTGCAGGCGATTGAGGAGTTGCTGACGGTCATCGATGTGCCTGTCAAACAGGTATTGATCGAGGCAAGAATTGTCAGTGCCACACTGGACAGCGGTCGTGAACTCGGCGTGCGTTGGGGGCTGATGGCCTCAAGACAAAACGGTGTGCCATCAGAGTTGGCCGGAGCTGACATTCTGAGTCTTTCTGCAGATCATCAGCTCGCATCGTTGGCAAGGGTCACTGGTGCGGATGATCAACGATTACTTGATCTGGAAATAGCCGCGCTGGAGCGTGCCGGCGAGGCTGAGCTGATTGCTCGCCCGAGGGTCACCACACAGGACAATATGGCGGCGCTCATTCAATCAGGCGTTCGTATTCCTTATCAGGCTCAGGCGGGTGGCACAGCGGGTGGGTCGATAACCGAGTTTGTTGACGCAGTGTTGGCTCTGGATGTGACACCGTTGATCACGGCGGATGGTCGCATCATCATGCGACTGAATATCCGGCAGGACTCGGTCGCCTCGGGCAACGGAGACTTTCCTGCCATCAATACCAATACCATCAGCACCAGTGTGTTGGTTAACAATGGCGAGACACTTGTTCTGGGCGGCATCTTTCGCGAAGAGTCCACTCGAGCCGACGCTGCGACGCCCGGACTTGGCCGTTTGCCGGTGCTTGGCGGGTTGTTCGGACGTAGCACAAATACGCAGCATCGCACTGAATTACTGATTTTTATAACACCTGAGATTATCTCCGAGATCCCTGTTCAGGGGCTGACAATACCGCGTTGAAGCGTGAAAGCAGACGCCCGGATTCTGGTTTTAACTTGAGTTTTCACGCCCATACAGGTTAGATTGCGCCCTTGAATTTAAGAGTGCCCTGATCGGGCGACGGCGGTTTTGGTCATGGTAACGCACAATAATGTATTTCTGATCGGCCCCATGGGAGTCGGTAAAAGTACCATTGGGCGCATGCTGGGATCTGCCTTGAGCAAGCCGTTTTTTGATTCTGATCGTGAGATTGAAGCGCTTACCGGTGCTGATATCCCGTGGATATTCGACGTTGAGGGCGAGGCTGGCTTCCGTATTCGTGAAGAGCGGATGATAGATACGCTCACGCAGCGCAGCGGCATTGTGATGGCGACAGGCGGAGGCGCTATTTTGTCCTCAGTAAGCCGCCATAATCTGCATGAGCGCGGCACAGTTGTTTACTTGAAAGCCTCCCTTGCGCAGCAGTTTGAACGCACCAGCAAAGACCGCAATCGACCGCTGTTGCAGACCGCTGACCCGCAGGCCAGAATCCGTGAGCTGATGAAAATCAGAGAACCTTTTTACATTGAAACGGCTCATATCACCATTGATACTAGTCGACGCGGCCCCCGTGCCGTGGTCGCTGAAATTCTGCAGCGTTTGACTGACAAGCCAGATGCAGGCGATGACAACTGACAAAGCTTTCTGACCGGACATATGAACCATGCACACGCTGACAGTTGAACTTGCTGAGCGCAGTTACCCCATCTACATCGGATCCGGGCTGCTGGGCCGTGATGACTTGTTACTGCCTCATATACGCGGTCAGCAAGTGCTGATTGTCAGCAATGATGTGGTTGCGCCTCTTTACCTCGACCGGCTCAAGGCAATGTTGCCAGGCAAGCACTGCGATGTGATTGTGCTGCCTGATGGAGAACATCATAAAGACCTTGAGACTCTGAATCTGATCTTTGATCAGCTGTTGCTGCACCGGCATGAGCGCGGTACAACCCTCATTGCGCTGGGCGGAGGTGTCACCGGGGATATGGCTGGATTTGCTGCGGCAATTTATCAGCGCGGCGTGGATTTTATTCAGATTCCGACAACATTGTTGTCGCAGGTGGATTCATCGGTAGGTGGCAAAACCGGTGTTAATCACGCGCTTGGCAAAAACATGATTGGTGCTTTTTATCAGCCGCAGTGTGTGTTGGCTGACATTGACGTGTTGAACAGTTTGCCAACAAGGGAGTTGCAGGCCGGTCTGGCTGAAGTCATAAAATATGGATTGCTCGGCAATTCGGCTTTTTTCTCTTGGCTTGAAGAGAACATCGACGCGCTGATTGCCCGCGATGCCATTAAGATGGCGTATGCCGTGCGGATATGCTGCGAGGAGAAGGCCCGCATTGTGGCAGCCGATGAAAGAGAAGGCGGGCTACGCGCCTTGCTAAACCTGGGACATACCTTCGGTCACGCAATCGAAGCGGCCATGGGTTATGGCACATGGTTGCATGGTGAAGCGGTGGGTGCCGGAATGGTCATGGCGGCAGACCTGTCACACCGGATCGGCTGGTTGGATGTCGTAGATGCAAGACGTGCGCGTACGTTGATCGAAAGGGCCGGCCTGCCTGTCGCGCCGCCATCGTCAATGACGGCTGAGCAGTTTCTGAATTTGATGTCCGTGGATAAAAAAGTGCAGTCCGGGAAGATCCGGTTTGTTTTGCTGCGCAGTATCGGCAATGCGGTGCTGGAGTCCGGCATCGAGCCAGCATTGTTGGACGAAACCCTGACGGCCGGCAACACGCTGTGTCTTTGAGACTTATCAGTTCTGTGCCGGTCGATATCCATTAAGTTATTAAGTGTTTTGCAACCGCTAAGGAGCTGCCAGTGGCCGCACAAAAAAATGACAGATTTTTGAGAGCATTAACAGGTCAGCCTGTTGATGTGACACCCGTATGGATGATGCGGCAGGCGGGACGTTATCTGCCTGAATACCGGGCAACCCGCAAGTTGGCCGGTGATTTTATGAGTTTGTGTCAGTCGCCTGAACTTGCCTGTGAAGTGACTTTGCAGCCGCTGCGTCGATACGCGATGGATGCTGCCATTTTGTTTTCGGATATTCTGACTATCCCCGATGCGATGGGACTGGGTCTTTATTTTTCAGAAGGAGAAGGCCCTCGCTTTCACAAAACCGTTCGCAGAGCCGCTGATGTTGAGCAATTGCCAATCCCGAACATCGCGCGCGACCTGGGATACGTCACTGATGCGGTTTCGTTAATCAGGCGCGAGTTGAATGGATCAGTACCATTGATCGGCTTTTCAGGCAGTCCTTGGACGCTGGCAACTTACATGATTGAAGGCAGTGGCAGTAAAGATTTCCGACATGCCAAAGCCTTTATGTACAACCAGCCGGAACAGATGCATCTGCTGCTGGACAAGCTTGCACAATCAGTAACGGCTTATCTGAACGCACAGATCGCCGCCGGCGCTCAGGCCGTGCAGATATTTGATACCTGGGGTGGCATTCTGACAACACAGGCCTACCGTGAGTTTTCATTGGCCTACATGAAAAAAATAGTGGCCGGACTGACCCGCGAATCCGAAGGCCGGAAGGTACCCGTTATTTTATTCACAAAAAATGGCGGACTTTGGCTGCAGGACATCGCTGAAAGCGGATGTGATTGTGTTGGCCTGGATTGGACCATTGAAATAGGTCGTGCCCGCTCGTTGATTGGTAATAGAGTCTCGCTGCAAGGCAATATGGACCCGTTCATTCTTTACTCAACACCGGACAATATTCGTGCCGAGGTGCGCAGAATTCTTGCATCGTATGGTGCTGGCAATGGTCATGTGTTTAACCTGGGCCATGGCATCACGCCGGATGTTGATCCGGCAAATGTCAGCGCCTTCGTGGATGCGGTGCATGAGTATTCTGCTGAATACCATCGCTGATCTGTATCGGCACAGCCCGCACCTGCGGGTTGTGCCACTGGCAGTCATTGCCCTTGGCTCAAATCTGTCAGGGCCAAATGGCAGCCCGCACGATAACCTGAAAGCGGTATTGCCCGCTCTGCAATTGTTGTCTTCCTCCCCTTTGCTGGTCTCTGACACCGTTGTCACTGAACCGGTTGATTGCCCGCCCGGGAGTCCGCCCTTTGCGAATGCAGTCGCTGTTTTAAGTCCTGAAAACGGCGTTTCGCCTGTGGAGTTACTGCTTGCTTTGCAGGGCATTGAAACCAGCTTTGGGCGCAGCCGTAAAGGTGTCCGTAATGAGGCACGGATCATTGATCTGGACATGATCAGTTATGGTGAGCAGAGGATAGAATCGGAACGACTCATTTTGCCGCATCCCCGGGCGACACAAAGGTTGTTTGTTCTACAACCTTTGCTGCAGATTTGGCCTGATTTTATATTCCCGGGTGATTCACTATCTGTTAAAGAACATATCAGAATCCTTCAAAGGGGTGCTTGATCACATGCTTGAAGCATGTATACTCCTTGGTCCTGATACACACTTTTAGGCATAGCAGCACACTCATGACACGTAACAGAAAAAGCACTAAGCTCGGACGGCAATGCCTGTTGGCATTGTCTGTTTGTGTGCTTCCTGTTTCGGTGCTCGGTGATACGGATGCTGTTGCTGTGGCCGACATGCCAGCGCAACAATCAGTCATTCGCAGCTTTGCAGACAATGCTGTGTCCACTGTCATGCAATTTGTTCGACGCTCAGATGAGTCATCGCCCGCGGCATTGAGTCCTGAGTTGCGGCTGGAGGCGTTTCCTGCGCTGCAAGCCAGCGAAGACACTCTTCGGTTGCTGGATGTCAGTCTGGAACCTGTATTGATGAGCAGGGGGTTGAATGCTACGCCTGGCAATCAAGGTCTGGATCTGAGTTCGTCCTATGTCTGGGAGTCGCCGCGCTTTGGTCAATTTGTGCTCAGTACCAATACCAGTTATCTGTATAGCACCGGGATTCCCTCGGTGGCTCGCGAAAACGCAGTGATCGGCGCGCTTGGTGAGGGCACCAGGTCATCGATCACCCTGATGCCAGAGCGCTCAAGCAGTCTGACCCTGAGCTGGCAAATCGGTAATCACACTGCCACGGCAGTGACTAGTCATTCTGGCGCGCTTGATCAGTTGGGCTTGTTGAATCTGGAAAACATGAATGCTGATGACCTGGATGAACTGGTCGGTCAGATGACCACACTGGATATTAGTTACGGTTATAACGTCAGAGCAGGGCGTCAGGGCAATGCGTCTATCTCTCTGGGTGTCAGGAATATGCTTGACCGCCGTTTGCAGGCGCCGTCGGTTGTTCGCAAAAACAATGTGTTTGAGCCGGCGGGCAGCGTTGCTTACGGCACTATCAAGTATCAGTTCTGAAACACAACTGTGTTGACAGCGGTAGTCAACACGCTGAGTTGCAACTGAGAAATCACAAAGGGCGGCATCAGATAGATGAGGTGCCCAAATGGGCTGACCCAAACTCCCAGTTCAACCAGTTGTGGCTGCAGAGTGCGCATGTCGACAGCTTGTTTCATTTCTACGACCCCAATCGCCCCCAGCACCCTCACATCAGCAACAGTTGCTGACATCCGGCACGGTTCAAGTTCTCTTTGCAGCTGATGCTCAATCGCGCTGACGCGTTGCTCCAAGGGACCTTCGGTTAATAACTTCACGCTGGCGCCAGCAACAGCGCAGGCAAGTGGGTTAGCCATAAATGTCGGGCCATGCATAAATGCACCGCCGTCAGAGGAAATTGTTTCGGCTATGTTGTTGGTAGTCATCGTGGCAGCCAAGGTCATATAGCCGCCCGTGAGGGCTTTGCCGATACACATGATGTCAGGAGTGATACCTGCATGCTCGCAGGCAAACATTTTTCCGGTCCGGCCGAAGCCAGTGGCAATTTCGTCCGCGATCAGCAGGACATCATACTCATCGCAGAGTTGGCGTAGTTCCCGAAGGTATTCAGGGACGTAAAAGAACATGACTCCTGCGCCTTGTACTGCGGGCTCTACGATCACCGCTGCCAGTTCGTGATGATGTGCGGCCATCAATGCCCGCATTCCGGAAAGCACATCCGGGTCCCAGTAAGCTCCGAATGCGCAGCGCGGCGCCTCTGCAGACAACTGTTGGTTAAGTACACGTGCAAACAAAAAATGCATGCCGTTCACCGGGTCACAGACTGACATGGCGGCAAAGGTGTCGCCATGATACGCACGGCGCAGGCTCAACAGACGGCATTTGCTGTTCCGGCCGAGAGCGGCCCAGTACTGAATTGCCATCAACAAGTCGCCTGCCGTCTGCAAGCTCCAGTTCGTAACCGCTTGCCTGCCGGACCAGCCATACCGGTAGTGGGTCAATCATTGAAGTGTAAGGATGTATCAAATGAGCATGATCAATTTGCAGCAGCTGTTCTATCGTGTTTGCGGGCATTGGGGGATGTTTCATGTTGTTTTCCGGCTGGAGGATATCTGGTCAAAAAGAGTTGGCGCGAGCGACACACCAGACATCGATTCTTGCAGCACCATGCGCTTGCAGGATTTCTGCCATGGCGCTCACAGTTGCGGTTGTGGTAACGACATCATCGATGATGGCGACATGCCGCTGACTGATCTGAGTAATCTGAGGGCCAGCCACAAAGACGCTACGCATGTTCTCGCGCCGCTCGCTAGCATTGAGGCCGCGTTGGGTGTGAGTGCTGGCACGTCTGTTACAGGCGTGCCACAAAACAGGAATTGCACTTCGCCTGGAGATGCTGTTGGCCAGCATGGCGGATTGATTAAACCCTCGCTTTCTCAGACGGCCAGAATGTAAGGGGACAGGGAGCAGGAAGTCAGGCGCGGCACACTCCTGTTCGGCATAGTGCTGCCTGAATGAGGCGTACAGCAGATCCCCCAGGCAGCGAGCTTCATGAAAACCGGCATGTTCTTTAAATCGCTTTATCATGGTCGAAATTGGTGCCTCGTAGGCGAAAACCGATGAACAAGAATCAAACGGCGGCGGCAGGTATTGGCAATTCAGACAGGTAAATTCAGAGTTGTTTTCGTTGTTCAACCGCCCTCCGCTCACTACCTCTGCTCGCCAAAGACCGCAACGACTGCAAGAAGGTGGCTGCCAGGGCAGATCAGCTTCACATGGCTCACATATAGCCAAAGAACGGTTTACGGGAGTTCTGCAGCACAGACAGTGCTGCGCGGGCTTAAAAACAGTGGCTGCCTTGCTGAAACAGATTTGAAGTATTGTATAAAAATCGATCATTTGTAAATCAAAAAAAATGTATACGGTTGACAATGAGTGATTGAATACTAGAATGACGCTCTTCTTACACCCACTTTAGTCGCTGGCCGGGGCGGTTTCCTGATATTCCTTCGGCCGGACAAGCACATTGTTATCCGGGAAAACTGATGCCATTGATTCGCCATAACTGGACTCGAAACGAGATTGAGGCGTTGTTCACGCAGCCGTTCATGGATCTGTTGTTCAATGCACACACCATTCATCGTCAGTTTTTTGATGCGAACCGCATTCAAATGAGCACGTTGTTATCGATCAAAACCGGCGCTTGTCCTGAGGACTGCAAGTACTGCCCCCAAAGCGGTCATTACAATACCGGTCTGAAAAAGCAGAAACTGCTGGAAGTTGAAAAGGTAGTCTCTCAGGCCTAAGCAGCTCTGGCGGGCGACGCATCGCGTTTTTGTATGGGTGCTGCCTGGAAAAACCCATCTGACAAAGACTTTCCGCTTGTGCTGGAAATGGTAAAGGAGGTGCGCAGTCTGGGTTTGGAGACTTGCATGACACTTGGCGCTCTGACGCCCGGGCAGGCACACGCGCTGGCAGGTGCGGGTCTTGATTACTGCAATCATAACCTCGATACCTCACCGGAATATTTTGGCGAGATTATCAGCACGCGGACCTATCAAGACCGACTCGATACCCTTGGATATGTGCGCGATGCAGGCATGAAAGTTTGCAGAGGTGGCATTGTCGGGATGGGAGAAAAAGCCGCTGACCGTGCAGGGCTTCTGCAACAACTCGCCAACATGCCAGCACATCCTGACAGCGTGCCGATTAATCATCTGGTCAAAGTTGAGGGTAGGACCCTGGCCAATTGGGCTGAGCTGGACGCATTTGATTTTATCAGGACAATTGCTGTCGCCCGCATCATGATGCCGGCAAGTTATGTGCGGCTCTCTGCGGGATGGCAGCAGATGAGCGAGCAGACTCAGGCTTTGTGCTTTTTCGCGGGTGCCAATTCCATTTTTTACGGTGAAAAGCTGTTGACGACACCGCTGCCTGACGAGACGAAGGATATTGCTATGTTTGCTCGTCTTGGACTGCAGGCAGAACACGGGTTGTTGTCCGCTGAAAGTCCTCGCTCTTCCGCGGATTCAGCGGCCAAAAGCACGCTTTTTTTCTGCTGCCCGTTAACAGAGGCCGTCAGCGTTGACTGTCACTGATGTTCCAGAGCTGCAGCCTGCTCTGGATCTCAGGCGAGAGCGCGGGCTGATGCGTCGGCGCCTGGGGCGCCAGGGTTCATGTCAGCCGAGCATGCTGATTGATGGTCAGTGTGTGACGTCATTTTGCTCCAATGACTATCTGGGTTTATCAAATCACCCCCCGGGTAATCCAGGCTTTTCACGCGGGCGTTCGTGAGTACGGTGTTGGTAGCGGCGCCTCCCACATGGTGAACGGTCACTGCCATGTCCATGATCAGCTCGAGGAAGAGCTGGCAGCCTTCACCGGTCGTGACCGCACGCTACTGTTTTCAAGGGGTACATGGCGAATCTGGGCGTTATCAACGCCCTCACGCATGGGCAATCGCTTGTCTTGCAGGACGAGTTTAATCATGCATCGTTGCTGGATGGTGGATGGTGGATGGCGGATGGCTCAGCCCCGCAGTATCAAGGCGTTATGCCCACGGAGATTTGTCTGCTCTGGAACAGGCTCTGCAAGAGGCCGATCACTCGCCATGTCTTATTGTGACTGACGGCGTGTTCAGTATGGACGGAGACGTGGCTCCTCTGTCCGGACTCATCAGATTGGCACATCAACACGGTGCAGGATTGATGGTCGATGATGCTCTTGGCATGGGATGTCTTGGTCTTCATGGGCAAGGAGTGATTGCCAACCACAGCAATGACCATCTGATCAGTCAGCATGATATTCCAGTACTGATCGGTACCTTTGGCAAGGCGTTCGGAACCGCCGGCGCTTTTGTTGCCGGGGATAGGGCGTTGATTGACTACCTTGAGCAGTTTGCCCGCACCTACACTTTCACTACCGCGCTGCCGCCTGCTCTGGCTCAGGCGATCCGCACAAGCCTGGCACTGATGACTGAAGAACCCTGGCGCAGGGAGAGGTTAACCATGCTGATCAGTCAGTTCAGATCAGCCATGCTCAGCCTGAAGCTACCTCTGTTGCCATCAGCTACTCCCGTGCAGGCACTAATTCTGGGAGAATCCGCCCGGGCTGTGGCTGCCAGTGAGTTTCTGCTGTCGCGTGGCATTTATGTGTCCGCCATTCGCCCGCCGACGGTTCCCGCGGGCAGCGCCAGGCTGAGGCTGACGCTGTCTGCAGCGCATACAGATGAGCAAATAGAGCGTTTAGTGGATGCAATGGCGGAGTTGGCACACACATTTTTGCATTCAGACAAGGAAAATTGTTATGTCACAGGCTGAACTTGCAACCAGAACAGGCGCTGTTCACGCACAGGCTAAAAAACGTTTTGCCTGCTTTGTCACCGGCACGGATACCGGAGTAGGCAAAACGGTGGTGGCTGCATCTTTACTGTGTGCGGCGCGTGCGCTGGGCAAAAGTACGGCTGCAATGAAGCCGGTGGCTTCAGGTTGTCAAGAAGTTGCCGGGCAACTTCGCAACGACGATGCCCTGCTATTGCAGCGTTACTGCAGTATTGCGCTGACCTATGAACAGATCAACCCGGTCGCTTTGCGCGCCGCTGTAGCTCCGCATCTGGCGGCGGCACTGGAGAGCAGGCGGTTATCTGTCCAGAGACTGACGGGTTTTGCTCAGGCTGTTTTTATGGAGCGTGCAGACGTGACGGTCGTGGAAGGAGCCGGTGGATGGCGGGTCCCGCTCAATCAGAGCGAATATCTTTCGGATCTGCCAAGAATTCTTCAGTTGCCCGTGGTGCTGGTTGTTGGTGTACGGCTCGGATGTCTCAACCATGCCCTGCTAACTGCGGAGGCAATTGAAGCCGACGGCCTGCGCCTGGCAGGCTGGGTCGCCAATCACCTGTCTGCCGATATGCCCATGGCGGCCGACAATATTGCTACCTTGCGCGATTTAATGCCCGCGCCGTGTCTGGGAGAATTGCCTTGGTCTGCAGATCCCTCGCCTGAGTCGTTAAGTGAATTGCTGGCGCTGGATGAACTGTTGCTGACCTGATGAGCCGGTATGACGATATCGGCGTATCCGCAGGAACCTGTTTGATTGGCCATTGACGTTGACGTTGACGTTAACGTCAACTAAAGCTAATTTATGCGCGAACCTGCGGTGATACACCGCTGATCATTTTGATTGCTGTTTTTCAGCCGGAGTATGACTGTGCCTGTTTACAAAGCCCCTGTCAGAGATATGAAGTTTGTATTGCATGAAGTGTTGCAAGCAGAGCACCTGTTGGCACAAATGCCGGGCACTCAAGAAGTAAATGCAGAGCTTATCGACTCTGTACTGGAGGAGGCCGGCAAAGTGGCTGAACACTTTTTGGCACCGCTGAACCGCCACGGTGATGAGCAAGGTTGTCAGTTTAATGCGGGTGTCGTAACCACGCCCGATGGTTTTAAACAGGCTTATGACACCTTCTCACAAGGAGGTTGGATCGGTCTGGCGGGAGACCCGGAATACGGCGGACAGGGTATGCCAAAAACGCTGGCTGTCTGTTTTGAAGAAATGATGATGGCGGCTAACAGCTCTCTGGCACTGTATGCGGTATTGAGCGCAGGCGCTTCCCTGGCTATCGCGCGTCACGCAAGTGATGAGCTCAAACAGGCCTACCTGCCAAAATTATATGAAGGTACCTGGAGCGCGACCATGTGCCTGACCGAAGCCCATGCAGGTACCGATTTGGGAATGATCAAGTCCAGGGCTGTTCCCCAGGCTGATGGCAGTTACCTGCTGACCGGTACCAAAATTTTTATCACCGGTGGTGAGCATGATCTGACAGAAAACATAATTCACCTCGTGCTGGCAAAGCTCCCCGATGCGCCTGCCGGGGCGCGAGGGATTTCTCTGTTTCTGGTGCCGAAATTTTTGCCGGATGCCAACGGTGCGCCCGGTGCAAGAAACGCCGTAAGCTGCGGTTCCATTGAGCACAAAATGGGAATGAAAGGATCGGCTACCTGCGTAATGAATTTCGATGGCGCTAAAAGCTTTCTGGTAGGCGAGCTTAACAAAGGGCTGGCTTGCATGTTTACCATGATGAATTATGAGCGATTGACCATCGGTTTGCAGGGGCTGGGGCTGGGCGATGCGTCGTATCAGACCGCCTCTTCGTACGCACGGGATCGATTGCAGGGGCGTGCAGCCACCGGTGCGGTGTCACCCGGCAAACCCGCCGACTCACTGCTTGTGCACGCCGATGTCAGGCGTATGCTGCTTACCATGCGTGCCAACACTGAGGCGGCGCGTGCACTGGCAGCCTATGTTGGTACCCAGCTCGACATGGTGTACTTTCATCCGAAAGAACAAGTGCGCTCGCGCGCCGCTAAACTGGTCGCTTTGTTGACACCGATTGCCAAGGCAGCATTTACCGATCGTGGTTTTGAGGCGTGTGTGCTGGGTCAGCAAGTATTGGGTGGCCATGGGTACGTACGTGAATGGGGCCAGGAGCAGCATGTGCGCGATGCACGTATTGCTCAGATATACGAAGGCACCAACGGCATACAGGCGCTGGACCTGATGGGTCGCAAAGTCGTGTTTGATCGCGAAGGTATGCTTGACGTGCTGGTAGAGGATATCAGGGCTTTTATTGCCAGCGAAAAAGATAGCAAGGTGGCGGGATTTGTTTCGGTACTCGATGAAGCCTTGAATGTACTGTTGCAGACTACCCGATGTGTGCGTGATGCCAGCGCTGATAATCCCAATGAAGTAGGCGCAGCGTCTGTTGCGTATCTTGATCTGATGACCCTCATTTTATACGGGTTTATGTGGGCAAGAATGGTCAGTGTAGCAACGCGCGCTCTGGACGCGGATACAAGCTCAGACTCTGATTTTTACCGCGCCAAGATTCATGTCGGTTGCTTTTATCTGGACAAGATGATGCCGCGATACAAATCAGTCGCCGAGGAAATCCGCGCCGGCTGTGATGTTGTTATGGCGATGGACGCGGCCTTGTTTTGAGCCGCGCCCGTCGGCTTAGATCGACCACTCCACGTTACTGGAGATTATCTGCTCAACACGGTCAAGCTCGTCTGCTCGCTCTCCGATCACAGCCATGTTGCCGTCATCTGACGGCACAATGCGTCCTTGGAAACGGGAGTCCTTGACGTCCAGGCTGCGCCCAAGCGGGGGCGAGCGCACCAGAATTACCGAGACTGGCCCGTTTTCGCCCATAGTCACCAGGTGAGCACCTCGTAGTGAGCCGCCAAGACCGCACACTTTTGCAAAAGTAATGATCAGGGTTTCATCGCCTGTTGGTTGCTGCAGGCTGACACCGGCATCCGCAAGTACGGTTTCAACCTCAAGCCATGAAATGGGTGCCGTGCTCTGTTCGTAACGGGGCGCTTCGTCATGAACGTGCAGCAACATGGCGTCGTGAAGTGCCAGTTCAGAGGCGCTTGGCCTGAATTGCAGCGTGCTGACGACTAATCCGACGCTTACTAGCAAGCTGGCAGCGATTGCGTAAGCACGCTGGCTCAGCCATGAGCGAGTTTCAGCGGGCGGTGGTGCCAGTTTCTGCCGCAGTCTCACCGGAATATCAATGCTCGCTGATACCGCACGGATATTTTCATCAAGCTGCCTCAGTTCATGGAGCAGGCGATGTCTGTCTTCCCGGCCTGCCAGTGCATTCAGAAATTCAGGCTCTTTGTCAAACGGGTCGGTATGGGCCCGCGTGTGAAACTCCAGGTCATCCATTGTTGTGGGCCTCTGGCTTGTTATTCACCTTGTTCACTTTTGTATCGTCTCGTTTATGGTCTAACACAATTCTTCCTGTGCTTCACGACCGCTCTCATCCCCAACAGCGGCCGGATTCATAATTTCTCTGAGCTTGATTCTGGCCCTGAACAGGCGTGTCATGACGGTGTTGTTATTAAGATCGAGAATCTCCGCAATTTCTTTCCCGCTAAAGCCGCCAACAACTTGCAACATCAGTGGGTCTCGATATTCTTTCTCAAGCCGCATGATAGCCGTGTGCAATTCGGACAGTTTCTGGCGCTGATCGGGTTCATTTCCGTCGTCTTCTTCAATCGAGACATCATCGATATCAACCAGTTCTGGCCGGTATCGCTCGTACATCCTGGCATTTTCGCGGCGCAAGATAGTGAACAACCAGGCTTTGGCGGCGTCTTCACTTTGCAGGCTGTCAAAAGAGCGCCAGGCTCTCAAAAAGGTTTCCTGAACCAGATCCTCGGCAATTGCAGGATTTCGCGTCAACCAATAGGCATAACGGAATACGTCCTGATAGAAGTTATCTACCAGCGATTCGTAACGTTTCCTGCGATTGTTGCCCAGAATGATGGGACGGTCGACCGGCGGCTCGCTCATTTTGTTTCGTAGTGATTCCTCGAGATTCCTGCTCAGCCTAGCGAACTCGCTTGCTGTTGGCCATGCAGTTTACACGTTATACTGCCTGTCGTTGAATTCTGATCCGGATTTCTGAGCAAAGATGGCTGACAGTTTATGATTCGAATCGCAATCGCCGGGGTGGCCGGTCGCATGGGCCGCACGCTGGTGCAGGCTGTTATTGACAAGGCAGATGTCGCCCAGGTGCGCGCCGGCATTTTATTGCCTGATGATCCGCAACTCGGTACCGATGTTGGTTTGATTGCGGGTGTTGGCTCCTTGGGGGTTACAGCGACTCAATCGATATCCTCATGCATAGAAGAATTTGATGTGCTGATCGACTTTACTTCTCCAGACGCTACGCTAGGGCATATTGACCAATGCGTCCGGGCTGGAAAGGCGATGGTCATCGGGACCACCGGATTTACAACGGAACAAAAACAGAGGATCAGCGAGGCAGCCCGTATTGTGCCCATCGTGTTTTCGCCAAACATGAGTGCCGGCGTCAATATCAGTTTGAAATTGCTGGAGTTGGCAGCCAAGGCACTGGGAGATGAGGTTGATATCGAGATTGTTGAGGCTCACCACCGCGACAAGAAGGATGCCCCTTCTGGAACCGCATTACGTATGGGGGAAGTGATTGCTGAAGCGTTGGGCCGGAATCTGGAAGATGTCGCGGTTTATGGTCGTGAGGGAATTTCTGATGAGCGGGATAGCAAGACCATAGGGTTTGCGACCATCCGAGGCGGCGATATTGTGGGCGATCATACAGTGATTTTTGCCGGTCAAGGTGAGCGACTGGAGATTACACACAAAGCCAGTAGTCGCATGACCTTTGCAAGTGGAGCAGTTCGTGCAGCAATCTGGTTGGGTGGACGGACTGCAGGTCTTTATTCGATTGCAGATGTGTTGGGATTAAATGACGCTGATAAAGTGTCTGCTCTGATCAGCGCGTCTTACTCGTAGACACGTCGGGGGACGATCCCGTACAATTACGCCTCAGTATGATTACCACTGAGCACACAACGACGCAGCATTTTTAAAAAGCGGAATGAAACAAAGCTTTCATTCCGCTTTTTTTCGCCTGTCGTCTATCCGGGAGATAACATTGAATAATTCAGCAGTTCTCGCCCTGGAAGATGGAAGCATCTTCAGAGGCAAGGCCATCGGAGCTTTGGGATTATCCAGTGGAGAGGTTGTTTTTAATACGGCCATGACTGGTTATCAGGAAATTCTGACCGACCCCTCATACGCGCGCCAGATAGTCACGTTAACCTACCCCCACATCGGTAACACAGGCATCACATCGGAAGATCATGAGTCTGACAGGGTCTGGGCTTCCGGCCTGGTGATTCGCAATCTGTCCATGATTGTCAGCAACTGGCGCAGTGAAATGTCACTGGATGCGTTTCTCAAGGCACAGAACGTTGTCTCTATCGCAGAGATTGATACCCGACGGCTCACGCGTCATCTGCGCGACAGTGGCCCGCTTAACGGTTGTATTCTGAGTGGAGATCTGTTGGCAGAAAAAGGCGAACAGTATGCCCTTGAGCAGGCGCGCGCCTTCCCCGGCCTGAAAGGCATGGATCTGGCTAAAGAAGTATCTGTCGGCAAGTCTTATGAGTGGAATGAAGGAGTGTGGCAGCACGGCATTGGTCACCCCCTGATGAAACACCAGAATCCCTTTCATGTGGTTGCCTACGATTACGGCGTAAAGCGCAATATCCTGCGAATGCTCGCCCAGCGTAACTGCACAGTAACCGTGGTACCCGCGCAGACTTCTGCCGCTGACGTACTGGCATTAAAGCCGGATGGTGTATTCCTGTCTAACGGGCCTGGTGATCCGGCGCCATGTGACTACGCAATAACTGCAATCAAAGAAATTCTGCAAACCGACATTCCGGTATTTGGTATCTGTCTTGGATGTCAGTTGCTGGCGCAGGCGTGCGGCGCACAAACCATCAAGATGCGTCTGGGGCATCATGGAGCTAACCATCCGGTACAGAATCTGGATGATAATACGGTGCTGATCACCAGCCAGAACCATGGTTTTGCTGTTGATGAGGCCACGCTGCCTGTGAACCTGCGCGCAACACATCGCTCGCTGTTTGATGGCTCCCTGCAGGGGATCGAGCGAACGGACAAGCCGGCCTTTGCATTTCAGGGTCATCCTGAAGCGGCGCCAGGTCCACACGATATTGCGCCCTTGTTTGATAAATTTGTTGATCTGATGCAAAAGCGTGCTCCGCGCTGAACAGCGTGCAGCAAACCCATACAGAGACACGGTTGAGTTATGCCTAAACGTACAGATATAAAAAGTATTCTTATCATTGGTGCCGGCCCTATTGTAATTGGACAGGCGTGTGAGTTTGACTACTCTGGTGCGCAGGCCTGTCAGGCCCTGAAGGAAGAGGGTTATCGCGTTATTCTCGTTAACTCAAACCCCGCCACAATCATGACAGACCCGGCCATGGCCGATGCAACCTATATTGAACCCATTACCTGGCAGATAGTCGAAAAGATCATCGAAAGAGAGCGTCCTGACGCTCTGTTGCCTACCATGGGTGGGCAGACGGCTCTGAATTGCGCGCTGGATCTGGAGCGAAATGGTGTTCTTGCTAAATATAATGTTGAAATGATCGGTGCCCGTGCTGAGTCAATCGACAAAGCAGAAAACCGTGAGTTGTTTGACCATGCCATGAAAGCGATAGGCTTGTCGACGCCGCGTCACGGTATTGCACGCAACATGGAGCAAGCGTTTGCTGCGCTGGATGAAGTCGGTTTCCCCTGCATCATTCGCCCGTCATTCACCATGGGCGGCAGTGGTGGTGGTGTTGCTTACAATAAGGAAGAGTTTTTTGAGATATGTACTCGCGGTATGGAGCTTTCACCTACCAAAGAATTGCTGATTGATGAGTCTCTGATCGGCTGGAAGGAATATGAAACCGAAGTGGTTCGCGATAAAAACGACAATTGCATTATTGTCTGTACTATCGAGAATTTTGATGCTATGGGCGTTCACACGGGCGATTCTATAACTGTTGCGCCTTCGCAGACTCTCACCGATAAGGAATACCAGATTCTTCGTAACGCCTCTATTGCGGTGCTTCGCGAAATTGGTGTGGAGACAGGCGGCTCTAACGTACAGTTTGGTATGTGCCCGAAAACCGGCCGTATCGTGGTGATAGAAATGAATCCCAGGGTTTCGCGATCCTCGGCCCTGGCGTCAAAGGCAACCGGATTCCCGATTGCACGCGTTGCCGCAAAACTGGCGTGTGGCTTCACCCTTGACGAGCTCAGCAATGAAATCACCGGTGGTGCCACGCCAGCGTCGTTCGAACCGACTATTGATTACGTGGTCACCAAGATTCCGCGCTTCACTTTTGAGAAATTCCCCGAGGCCAGCGATCGCATCACCACACAAATGAAGTCCGTGGGCGAGGTGATGGCTATCGGACGCACTTTTCAGGAATCGCTGCAGAAGGCTTTGCGAGGACTTGAAGTGGGTATCAGTGGTCTGGATCCTGTTCTGGATACCGCGCTGAGCGATAGCCTGGACAAGCTCCGTGGTGAACTCAAGGATGCCGGCAGTGAGCGGATAAGGTACATCGGTGATGCCTTCCGTCTGGGCTGGACCGTAGAGTCGGTTGCTGAACTGACCGGTGTTGATCCCTGGTTCCTGGTTCAGATCGACGACATTATTCAGGATGAAATGCGGGTTGCCAAGAACTCCCTGGAGAGTCTGGATAAGCCGGCCTTGTTCTCGCTCAAGCGCAAAGGTTTCTCAGATGCACGTCTGGCGACGTTGCTGGGTTTGTCTGAGCAGCGTGTGCGCGAATATCGTCATTTGTTAGGTGTACGACCGGTTTATAAGCGCGTTGATACCTGTGCCGCTGAGTTTGTGTCAGCGACGGCATACATGTATTCCTGCTATGACGAGGAGTGTGAATCCAGACCCAGTGACCGCAAGAAGATTATGGTTCTGGGTGGCGGTCCTAACCGTATTGGACAGGGTATTGAGTTTGACTATTGCTGTGTACATGCAGCTCTCGCAATGCGTGAAGATGGTTACGAAACCATCATGGTGAACTGCAACCCGGAAACCGTTTCGACCGATTACAACATATCGGATCGCCTGTATTTTGAGCCGGTGACCCTGGAAGATGTCTTGGAGATTGTTGCTGTTGAAAAACCTGCGGGTGTCATCGTGCAGTTCGGTGGACAAACACCGCTCAATCTTGCAACCCGTCTGGAGCAGGCGGGTGTGCCGGTAATCGGCACCTCACCGGATGCTATTGATCTGGCCGAGGACCGCGAGCGGTTCCAGAAATTGATTCAGAAACTGAATCTGAAGCAGCCACCGAACTGCATCGTCCGCAGTGTGGAGCAGTGTATTACCGAAGCTGAAAAAATATCTTATCCTCTGGTCGTGCGCCCGTCTTACGTGCTGGGTGGCAGGGCCATGGAGATCGTCTATAACGAGGAAGAACTCAATCGTTATATGCGTACAGCCGTTAAAGTCGGTAACGACAGCCCGGTGCTGCTTGATTACTTCCTTAATGCTGCCATCGAAATCGACATCGACCTGGTCAGCGATGGCAAGCAGGTTGTTGTTGGTGCAATCATGCAGCACATTGAGCAGGCTGGCGTTCACTCAGGCGACTCTGCCTGTTCCCTGCCACCGTATAATTTGCCTGTGGCTGTACAGGATCAGATTCGTGATCAGGTATCGCGCATGGCAATGGAATTGGGTGTCATTGGCCTGATGAATACTCAGATGGCCTATCAGGATGGTCAGCTATATGTGATCGAGGTGAATCCGCGGGCATCACGAACGGTGCCGTTTGTTTCTAAGTGTATCGGTGTGTCACTGGCCAAAGTGGCTGCGCGTTGCATGGTTGGAACATCGCTGGTTGATCAAGGTTACACAAAAGAAATCATTCCTCAGACATTCGCCGTCAAAGAAGCGGTGTTTCCGTTTAACAAGTTCCCGGGGGTTGACCCGATTCTTGGTCCGGAAATGAAGTCAACCGGAGAGGTGATGGGGGTCGGTGAGACTTTTGCTGAAGCATTTGCCAAAGCGCAGATGGGGGCCGGAGAAGAGATCAGCAACCATGGTACTGTGTTTATCAGCGTGCGTGATGCAGATAAATCCAAAGTGGCCGGTATTGCCCACAGTTTCCATGAGCTTGGATTCAAGATGGTTGCAACAACTGGAACGGCGGCGATTATTGAGGCAGCAGGGTTGCCGGTCAGTCGTGTCAACAAAGTGCTGGAGGGGCGACCTCACGTGGTTGATATGATCAAAAACAAAGAGATCCAATTGATCGTCAACACGACCGAAGGCAAACAGGCGATTGCTGATTCGTCAGCCATACGCCGCTCCGCACTGCGCCATGATGTGTTTTGTACCACCACCCTGGCTGGAGCCAGTGCCGTGTGCGAAGCGCTGAAATGCGGAGACAATTTGAATGTCTATACGGTACAGGAGCTACACGCTCGTTTACCGAAGAGCCACTGAGTCCACTCTTGGTGGTTTGAGCCCGGACCTAACCCAGCACTCTAGACAAGTCTGGTCAAGTTACGCATCATGTGATTGAAACGTTATAGTGCTGACAGGCTCTTCGTGCGAGAGCCTTCTGGTATTTTTTTACTTTAAAAACAGGAAGATCCAGAGGATCTGTGAGAGAGACATGAGAAAAGTGCCGATGACCATGGGGGGTGCTGAAAGATTACGCGCTGAGCTCAATGAGTTAAAGACGGTCAAGAGACCGGCAATTATCCAGGCCATTGCAGAGGCGCGGGAACACGGAGATTTACGTGAGAACGCGGAGTATCATGCGGCGCGGGAACAGCAAAGCTTCTGTGAAGGCCGCATCAAGGAGATTGAGGGTAAACTCGCTGATTCCGAGGTTATCGATATCTCTTCGTTTCCGGTCACGGGTAAAATCATTTTTGGTGCCACTGTCACCATGGAAAATCTTGATACCGGCGATACTGTGAGATATCAGATAGTTGGCGAGGACGAAGCGGATGTCAAAGCTGGCAAAATTTCGGTAGGTTCTCCGATTGCGCGCGCTGTGATGGGCAAGGAAGTAGGAGATGAGGTGGTGGTTAAAGCGCCGTCAGGTGATATTGACTATGAAGTCATCAAGGTTGAGCACATTTAGCGTGAATCAAGAAACACTTCGCCTGGCTTGTTAGAGGCCAGGCATGTTTTTGTTACGCAGTATGTTGGAAAGTTTCGGGTCTGGCTGTCGCGCTGCCCGGTAAAGAACAACAATATTTCCGATGCTCTGTACCAGTTCGGAGTGGGTCTGATCACAGATTTCAGCGGCAACTTCCTTGCGCAGATCGCGGTCGCCCACCGCAATTTTGACTTTGATAAGCTCATGGCGTGTTAATGCCTGATCAATTTCCTTGTGTACAGTCTCGGAAAGCCCCTTCTGGGCTACGGTTACAACAGGTTTAAGTTTGTGCGCAATTGCGCGCAGTTGTCGGTTGTCCAGTGTTTGACTGTTCATAAGATGTCCGGCTAGATACCCATATCTGGGTTTTAAATTTGGTGGCGGGTGATCTGACTGAACTGCCGCCAGAGTATAAGAATTATACGGGCGGCATTGTACCCCAGCATGTTGAGTTCAACAAAGGCGGTCACAAACAGAGTGCCTGCGTTCATGCTTTATCTTGGACAATAAGAAGACCTATCTTGTAATATCAGAAAACAGCCCCCATCTGCGGGAAGGCGTCTGAAATAATAATCCGCCCCGGCTTCAACTTTCTGTTTGTCGTGACATAGCAAATGAGGAAGTCAATGAAAGGTGAAAACAGACCTGATTTAAGTTTCCGGGGTAGTGAGGGAATGGCAAAGCAATTTGTAACGGTCTCATTAAGAGAAAGACGGCCTGCCTAGGCTGCCGTCTCCGATGCAACTCGCTTACGAATCTAATCAGAATTCGAACGGGTTTCGCGCGCGAATTCAACTCGGCAAAGGGGGATTATCCCTTGAATGATATGGCTAAAAATTTATTGCTCTGGATGGTTATAGCGGCAGTATTGCTGACTGTTTTTAACAACATTAACCAGGAGCCCGTGACCTCGCAGGTCAATTATTCCGATTTTATACGTGAAGTCAGGTCGGGGCAGGTGACTTCGGTCAACATTGCGGGCGTGACGGTCAATGGCGTGCGCTCTGACAATACCCGGTTTAACACAACCATACCGATGATCGGCGATGATCAGCTGATGGATGACCTGTTTAGCAATAATGTAGAGATACGAGCTTCAGAGCCAGAAAGGCAGAGTTTGTGGACGCAATTACTGGTCGCCAGTTTCCCGATATTGATCATTATCGCGCTGTTTTTCTTTTTTATGCGGCAGATGCAGGGCGGAGGCGCAGGCGGCAAGGGCGGCCCGATGTCGTTTGGCAAGAGCAAAGCCAAGTTGCTTGGCGAAGATCAGATCAAGGTCACTTTTGCTGATGTGGCCGGTGTGGATGAAGCTAAAGAAGACGTCAAAGAATTGGTAGACTTTCTGCGAGAGCCAGACAAGTTCCAGCGTTTGGGAGGACGCATACCCAGAGGCATTCTGATGGTGGGTCAGCCCGGAACAGGTAAGACATTGCTGGCCAAAGCCATTGCCGGCGAAGCCAAAGTGCCGTTTTTCTCAATCTCCGGTTCCGACTTTGTCGAGATGTTTGTGGGCGTGGGTGCATCACGTGTGCGTGACATGTTTGATCAGGCCAAGAAACAGGCTCCCTGCATTATCTTTATTGACGAAATTGACGCGGTGGGTCGCCACCGTGGCGCGGGTCTTGGTGGCGGTCACGATGAGCGCGAGCAAACCCTGAACCAGTTGTTGGTCGAAATGGATGGTTTTGAAGTAAATGACGGCATTATTGTTATTGCTGCCACCAACCGACCTGATGTGCTTGATCCTGCGCTGTTGCGCCCTGGCCGGTTTGACCGGCAGGTTGTTGTCGGGTTGCCGGATATTCGCGGTCGTGAACAGATTCTTAAAGTACACATGCGCAAGGTGCCGATTGCAGACAACGTAGACGCCGGTGTTATTGCCCGCGGCACACCCGGGTTCTCCGGCGCAGACCTTGCAAACCTGGTGAATGAGGCCGCACTGTTTGCAGCCCGTGGTGGCCGTCGACTGGTAACCATGGAGGAGTTCGAAAAAGCCAAAGACAAAATCATGATGGGCACTGAACGCAAATCCATGGTGATGTCAGAAAAAGAGAAGACCAACACTGCATACCATGAAGCCGGGCACGCAATTGTCGGGCGCCTGGTGCCTGAGCACGACCCGGTTTACAAGGTCAGCATTATTCCGCGAGGCCGTGCCTTGGGAGTGACCATGTTTCTGCCAGAAGAGGATCGTTACAGCATCAGCAAGCTGGCAATCATGAGTCAGATCAGCAGCCTGTATGGTGGGCGAATTGCTGAAGAAATGACATTGGGCGCTGACGGAGTGACTACAGGTGCATCCAACGATATTCAGCGCGCAACCGAAATGGCGCGGAACATGGTTACTAAATGGGGTTTGTCCGAGAAACTCGGTCCCTTGATGTATGCGGAAGACGAGGGTGAAGTATTCCTTGGCCGATCTGCGGGCGGCGCGCCTAAGCACCACTCCGGAGAGACTGCAAAAGTGATTGATGAGGAAGTGAAGAGCATCATTGATTTTTGTTACAGCCGCGCCAGACGCATGCTGGAAGAGAATCGCGACAAGCTTGAACTTATGAAAGATGCGTTAATGGAGTACGAAACCATCGATGCCGATCAGATCAACGACATAATGTCTGGCCGTAAACCACGTCCGCCTGCGGACTGGTCCGATAGCAGCAGTGGATCGGGCTCGTCAAGAAATGAAACGACCGTCGCTGATGTGATGCAGGATAAACCTATAGGTGGCCCCGCCAGCGAACATTGATTGTCAGCTGGTTTGGATGCGGGGGCCTGTCAGTGTCCGATGTTGGATTAACTTCAGTGCTCAGGCCAGCGACAGGGCTTCAGTTGCCCGGTCGCTGGCTTGACTTAACGATCCCTCGGGTCATGGGTATTCTGAACCTTACCCCTGACTCATTTTCTGATGGCGGCGCATTAGCTGCGGCAGCTTCCAGTCGATTCAAAATTTCACTTGATAAAGCGTTGGCAGCTGCAGAGTCTATGGTGCTTGCAGGGGCTGATTTTATCGATGTTGGGGGTGAGTCAACCCGGCCGGGTGCTCCCGCGATCAGTGTCGACGAAGAGCTTGAACGTGTAATCCCGGTCATCTCCGCCATACGTAACAATTTTGATGTGCCAATTTCTGTAGACACCAGTTCTCCATCAGTGATTACCGCGGCTGCAGCTGCGGGCGCGAGCATGATCAACGACGTGCGCGCGCTGCAGTTGCCCGGCGCGTTGCAGGCTGTTGCTGCGACTGATTTGGCAGTTTGCCTTATGCACATGCAAGGACAGCCTCAGTCCATGCAAGTAAATCCCTCCTATCAGGATGTGGTCGCAGAAGTATGCGAGTTCTTGTTTTCCCGAAGAGTCTGTTCTGTGCGAGCGGGTATCAACGCTGACAGGATTTGCGTGGATCCCGGGTTTGGATTCGGAAAAACGCTGGGTCACAACTACCAGATTCTGGTGCGGCTTCACGAACTGCACGCATTGGGTTCGCCCTTATTGGTTGGAATGTCGCGAAAGTCGATGATTGGGGCTGTCACCGGAGGCGCCCCGGCAGATCGTCTGGCGGGCAGTCTGGCTGCTGCTCTGTTGGCTGCCATGGCAGGAGCACAGATTATTCGCGTCCATGATGTCAGACATACCGTGGATGCATTAAAGGTACTTTCAGTTGCGAGAAATGCTGGTCAGGCAGGCGCGTGAAGTGTTTATAATCTGTCCTATTAGGGACGTCAGAGGTTAAAAAAGTGGGATCTGGAAACAAGTCAGAAAAACAATTTTTTGGTACCGATGGCATCCGCGGTCACGTGGGGGAATACCCGATTACGCCTGATTTTATGCTGAAGCTGGGTTGGGCAGCCGGGAAGGTATTCGCCAAAACAGGTGGGCAGCGCAGCAAGATATTGATTGGCAAAGATACCCGTATTTCAGGTTATATGTTTGAGGCTGCTCTCGAGGCAGGTCTTGCTTCGGCCGGCGTTGATATCAATATGCTAGGGCCAATGCCAACCCCTGCGATTGCATACCTGACCCGGACGTTTGGGGCTCAGGCCGGTATCGTCATCAGTGCGTCTCATAACGCGTTTCCTGATAACGGCATCAAGTTCTTTGACGGCGACGGTGCCAAGTTGCCAGATGAAACAGAGCTGGCAATTGAGGAGTATCTCAGCAAAGACTTAACAACAGTGAGCTCAGCCGACATCGGCAAGGTATCGCGCATCACTGACGCTGCGGGCAGGTATATCGAATACTGTAAACGCACAACTCCCGGAAATACGGTGTTGCGAGGCATGAAGGTTGTTATTGATTGTGCAAACGGATCCACTTATCACATCGCTGGTAATGTTTTTTCAGAACTTGGTGCCACAGTGACGTCGATCGGCGTGTCTCCCAACGGACTTAACATCAACAAAGACTGCGGATCTACCTCACCGATGACACTTGCCCGGCAGGTGCTCGCGGAGCAGGCGGACATTGGAATCGCGTTTGACGGAGATGGCGACAGGGTCATCATGATTGACCACCTCGGTAATGTGGTTGACGGGGATGAGTTGCTATACATCATCGCCCGCGATCGTAGGCGTCGTCACCTGGCCTTCGGGGGCGTGGTAGGTACTTTGATGAGCAATCTGGGCCTGGAATTGGGGCTGGAGGCGCTGGATGTTCCCTTTGTAAGGACAGATGTTGGCGATCGTTATGTGATGGAAATGCTGAAGAAAAAATCGTGGCTGCTGGGCGGCGAGTCATCAGGACATATCGTTTGTCTGGATGTAGGCACAACCGGTGATGGAATTGTGTCCGCACTGCAGGTGCTAGCGGCAATGGTACAAACAGACTCAAGTTTGTTTGATTTGCGAAGCAAGATGCGCAAGATGCCGCAGACTATGATTAATGTTCGCGTGTCCAGCAAATCGCTTGTAATGGATAGTGTGCCCGTCAAGTTGGCTGTGGGGGCTGCAGAAACAAAGATGGCCGGACGTGGCCGAGTGTTGCTTCGTCCTTCAGGAACCGAGCCGGTGATCCGCGTCATGGTGGAAGGTGATGATCAGTTGATAGTCGCAAAGTATGCTCAGGAAATTGCTGAGGTAGTGAAGTCAGTCAGCAACACGGACTGAGTTTGATGGCTGAATAATGCTGTGAGGCTGCGATCCCGGTGCTTGTGCTGTCTTGCAAGGCAGGGTCAAAGTGGTTATAGTTGCGCCCCCGTGGAAGATCGGTATGCGCAGCAGGACAATGGGATTGTTGATATGCGTCGAGCGCTGGTTGCCGCTAACTGGAAAATGCACGGGGATCGGGTCTTTATAAAAGAATTGGTGACCGGATTAATGCCTGCGTTGTCAGGTGGTGTTAATGGCGTTGATATAGTTATTTGTCCGCCGTTCCCCTACCTGCAGATGGTTGATTACCTGATCAGCGGTGTCGAGTTGATTCTTGGTGCTCAGGATGTATCGACAAGGGAATGCGGCGCCTACACCGGCGAGGTGTCGGGCAGTATGTTGTCAGATTTTCGGGTTCGCTACGTCATCGTCGGCCACTCGGAGAGACGCCGCCTGATGACGGAGAGTGATCAGGTTGTAGCAGCAAAATTTGAGGCTGCTCAGCGGCAAGGGTTGATTCCCGTATTGTGTGTGGGCGAGACTCTCGCCGAGCGGGATCAGGGAATGGCTGAGCACGCAGTAGGACGCCAGCTGGCGGCGATTGTAGATCGGTGTGATGTTGCCGGGTTCAACAAAGCGGTTGTTGCATATGAACCGGTTTGGGCAATCGGAACCGGGCGTTCAGCCAGTGTGCAGCAGGCTCAGGACATGCATGCTGCGATTCGCAGGCTGATTGCGTTTCAGGATGAAGAAATCGCACAATCATTGCAGATTATTTATGGTGGTAGCGTAAGCCCGGAGAACGCGCCGGATTTGTTTGCGCAGCCCGATATCGATGGCGGACTGGTAGGTGGTGCATCGTTAAATGCCGAGCTGTTTGTCCGTATATGTCAGAGTGTGAGTTGAACTATGGAAACGCTGATCGTTGTAGTGCATGTCATCGCCGCCATCGCAATTATTGCGTTAGTGTTGCTTCAGCAAGGCAAGGGCGCAGATGCTGGCGCTGCCTTTGGTAGTGGCGCATCCCAGACTGTATTTGGCAGTTCGGGCAGTGGCAACTTTCTGACTCGCTCTACTACAATTGCGGCGGTCATATTTTTTGTTACCAGTCTGACGCTGGCTATTTATGCCAAGCAGTACAGTCTGGGTGGTGGTCTGGACAGCGGTGACCCGTTGGTAAGTCCTGAAGTTCTCAGGGAGATCGAGCAGTCGGATATTCCGCAGCTTGACGTCGCTCCGACAGCTTCAGATGTGCCCGTAGCTCCCGCAGACGAGACGCCGGTAAGCGGGGCGCCTGTGGTTCAGTAATCGTATTTGCCGAAGTGGTGGAATTGGTAGACACGCTATCTTGAGGGGGTAGTGGCCATTGGTCGTGCGAGTTCAAGTCTCGCCTTCGGCACCAATTTAAATGCAGTGATGATGGTGTTGAAAGGGTGATCGGGTTAATTAATGTCTTGACGCCCTACAGGGGAAGGACTAGAATTCTGGCCCTCGAACAGCAGCTTTGCCAGAGGCTGAGGTCGTCATATGTGGCGGTTGATGCAGATTTAAAGCTTTATTGCGGGGTGGAGCAGTCTGGCAGCTCGTCGGGCTCATAACCCGAAGGTCGTAGGTTCAAATCCTGCCCCCGCTACCAAACCCGCGGTCCGGAGTTAATCCGAGTGCCGCTCAAAAGCCCCTTGATGGGGCTTTTTATTACGGCTGATGATTGCACACCAGAGCTCTCAGCCGAGTCGGGAAAGCTCGTCGGAATTGAATGTTTCAAGGACGAGGCGCCGCCGCCGCGAGGTTCTTTCGGGAACTTGGCGACCAGACAAGCAGTTTGTTTAAGCGGTGGGCCTCAGGCCCACTTTTTATTTGTGTTTTTGAAAAATCGTTTAGCTCAGGAATGTAGTGACTGTGGTTGCAATAATTGACAACGTCTCAGAACTTTTTCGCCCTGCTGTCGCTGCGCTGGGTCTGGAACTCTGGGGCGTGGAACATCTGGTGCGCGGCCATTCTTCGTTGCTGCGGATCTATATTGATGGTCCGGATGGCATTTCTATTGACGACTGCGAAAAAGTCAGTCGGCAAGTCAGTGCAATTCTGGATGTTGAAGACCCGATCCCGGGCGAGTACACGCTTGAGGTGTCTTCGCCAGGGTTTGACAGGCCGTTATTTGATTTTGAACAATTTGGCCGTTTTTTGGGCGAGGTGGTTAGCCTGAGGCTGCGCACGCCGCTTGAAGGGCGTCGCAAATTTAAAGCTAAGTTGGAAAAGGCTGAAAACGGTGTGCTGTCTGTCACCGTGGACGGCAATGTGTATGACATTCCCTACCAGCAGGTAGACAAGGCGAACATCTCGGCCTGAGAAAGTTGTATTGCAGTGTTCTGATGGAACGATGAACCCGTGTGTAAGGTGACATTATTATGATGAGTAAAGAAATTCTGATGGTTGCGGACGCGGTCTCCAATGAGAAGGGAGTGGCGCGCGAAGTAATATTTGAAGCCATCGAGTCGGCTCTGGCGACTGCAACCAAAAAATTGTTCGATGACGAAGAGGTCAATTGCCGCGTCGTTGTTAATCGCAAGTCAGGACAGTATGAAACTTTCCGTCGCTGGGACGTGGTTGCTGACGAGAACTTTGATGATCCTGCGCACCAGATGACTTTGGATCAGGCACAAGTGAAAAATCCGGACATCAACATAGGGGATGTCTGGGAAGAGAAAATCGAAAATACTGAGTTTGGCCGGATTGCGGCGCAAACAGCCAAGCAGGTTATTGTTCAGAAAGTGCGCGAGGCAGAGCGTGACCTGGTGGTTGCCGAGTATCGCGACAAGATGGGCAAACTCGTCTCTGGCACCGTGAAGAAAGTAACCCGCGAGAGCATTCTGGTGGATCTCGGCGGTAATGCTGAAGCCATGTTGCCACGAGACCAGATGATCCCCCGTGAAATGTTCCGCACTGGCGACCGCATCCGTGCGTTGTTGCTCGATGTGCGTCAGGAAGCGCGTGGGCCGCAGTTGTTCCTGAGCCGGACTGCGCCAGGTGTGCTGATTGAACTGTTCAAGATAGAAGTGCCCGAAATTGCAGACGGGATTATCGAGATTCGAGCAGCGGCACGTGATCCGGGATCAAGAGCAAAAATTGTCGTCAGCACCAATGATGGTCGTATTGATCCAGTGGGCGCATGTGTTGGTATGCGTGGCTCGCGTGTGCAAGTGGTTTCCAATGAGCTGGCAAATGAGCGCATTGACATCATTCTGTGGGATGACAACCCTGCACAACTGGTGATTAACGCGATGGCTCCGGCTGAAGTGGCCTCCATTGTGATGGACGAAGACAGTCATACCATGGATGTTGCCGTCGAAGAGGACAATCTGGCACAGGCGATTGGTCGCAGTGGTCAGAACGTGCGTCTGTCGGCCGAGTTGACCGGCTGGGCGATTAATGTAATGAGCGTTGAAGATGCCCGTAACAAACAGCAGCAGGAGTCCAGCGGATTTATTTCTGTGTTTATGGACAAGCTGGACGTCGATGAAGATGTCGCCGAGCTGCTGGTCAGCGAAGGCTTTACCTCGCTGGAAGAAGTCGCTTATGTACCGATAGATGAGTTGCTCAGTATTGAAGGTTTTGATGAGGATATCGCTAAAGAACTGCGTGATCGCGCACGTGACGCCTTGCTCACTCAGGCAATTGCCTCAGAAGAAGGTTTGTCAGGTGCTCAGCTGGAAGCTGACCTTCTTAACATGGAAGGCATGGATGACGAGCTCGCGATGTCTCTGGCAGGTAAAGGGATCCTCAACATGGAAGACCTGGCAGAACAGTCAATTGATGATTTGATGGATATTGACGGCATGAGCGAAGAGCGGGCCGGCAAATTGATTATGACGGCTCGAGCGCCCTGGTTTGCGTAATACCCGGATTAAATAGATTAACCGGGTGACAGCTAACCGGATCAGGCAGCAAGAGAAGACAGGAGTAGTTAAATGGCAGATGTAACAGTCGGTGAGTTCGCCAAAGTGATTGGCGTTACCGCGGAACGGCTACTGGCTCAGATTAAAGAGGCGGGATTGCCGCATACGCGAGCAGAAGATCCGATTTCAAATGACGACAAGAACACCTTGTTGCAGTTCCTGCGTCGCAGTCACGGTGCGACGGAGGCTGCCGATGCTGCCCCTAAAAAAATCACCCTGAAACGCAAGACGGTTGAGACCTTGAAGACCTCCTCAGGTCAGGGTCGCGGCAAAACAGTCAGTGTTGAAGTGCGTAAGAAACGCACGTACGTCAAGCGCAGTGAGTTAACACCAGAGCAGGCAGCCAGTGAAGAGGCTTCCAGTGTTGACGAGGAATTGCTGGAGCAGGCTGCAGAGATCACCAATAGAGAGGCGGGTACGCAATCCGCTGAAGATTCTGGCGTAATTGATGCCGGCAGCCCGGTTGATTCAGCCCCTGTTGCCTCCGCGCAGTTATCATCAGAGCCAGTCAAAGCTGAAGCTCCGGTGGCGTTTGAATCGCCTGCGGCCCTGTTAGCGCAAACCGCAGAACTGGCCAGAGAAAAGCCCTCAGTTTCCCCGGCGGTTAAACCAAAAGTTACCGCCAAGCCAGTTCGTAAAGAAGAAGGCGACGAAAAGGACGAGGATAAAAAATCCAATTTCAGGAAAAAAGCGGCTATCCCCAAAAAGACCGTAAAACCGCGCATAGACGAATTTGTGCTTGAAGACGGTGAGTTCGATGAAGGTGGGCGCGGTCGTCGCGGTGGTCCACGTAAAAAGGCGCGCCTCAAGCAACACGGCTTTGAGAAACCGACCGAGTTTATTGTCCGTGAGATCATCATCGGCGAAGCAAATGCTGTCAGTGATCTAGCAGCAAAAATGTCGGTCAAGTCAGCCGAGCTGATCAAGGCTTTGTTCAAAATGGGCGTGATGGCCACCATCAATCAGGCATTGGATCAGGATACTGCTACCCTGCTGATTGAAGAGTTTGGCAACAAAGCAAAATTTATATCAGCCGATGCAATCGAAGACACACTTTATGAATCAATCGCCTATGTTGGCGGTAAAGAAGCTGTGAGTCGTGCGCCCGTTGTTACGGTGATGGGCCACGTAGACCATGGCAAGACCTCGCTGCTGGATTACATACGCAAAGCCTCTGTGGCGGCTGGCGAAGCCGGTGGAATCACCCAGCACATTGGTGCTTATCACGTTGAAACTGATCACGGTATGGTGTGTTTTCTGGACACCCCGGGTCACGCGGCGTTCAGCGCCATGCGTTCACGCGGTGCGAAGGCAACCGACGTTGTCATTCTGGTAGTGGCGGCTGATGACGGTGTCAAACCGCAGACCGAAGAGGCCATCAATCATGCGCGCGCCGCGGGTGTGCCCATGGTGGTTGCAATTACCAAGTGCGACAAACCCAATATCGATCTTGATCGGGTTATGAATGAGCTTGCCCAGCGCAATGTGATTTCTGAAGCCTGGGGTGGTGATACACAGTTTGTGCAGGTTTCTGCTCATGCAGGTACCGGTATTGATGAGTTGCTTGAAGCGATTTTGCTGCAGTCCGAAATGCTGGAGTTAAAGGCATTCATCGATGCGCCAGGCAAAGGTGTGGTGATCGAGTCGCGCCTGGACAAGGGGCGTGGTCCAGTGGCTTCAGTCCTGGTTCAGAACGGTACGCTGAATGTCGGCGATTACGTGTTGGCCGGACATGAGTATGGCCGTGTTCGTGCTCTGATAGACGAGGCTGGCCGGTCAGCAAAATCTGCAGGTCCATCTATTCCGGTGGAAGTGCTTGGGTTTACAGGTGTGCCGGAGGCCGGTGACGAATTTGTTGTGGTTGCCGATGAGAAGCAGGCGCGCGAAGTGGCTGAATTCCGACGTGAGCGCATCAAAGATAAAGCAGCTGCGATGCAGCAAGGCAACAAGATTGAGGCCATGTTTGCCGGTATTGGCAAAGCAGGCAAAGGTATTCTTAACGTCATCATAAAGGCTGACGTTCGTGGCTCCATGGAAGCGATTGTCGGCTCACTGCATAAACTGGGTACCGATGAGGTTGAAGTGAATGTGGTTGCTGCAGGTGTAGGTGGAATCTCCGAAACTGACGCGCATCTGGCCGCAACCTCGAAAGCCATGATGATTGGCTTTAACGTGCGAGCGGACAAGACCGCCCGTGAAGTGGTTGAAAATGAAGGTGTCAACCTGCGTTACTACAACGTCATTTACGATGTGATTGACGATGTCAAAGCCATCCTGGGTGGCATGTTGTCCCCTGAGATACGTGAGGAAATACTCGGTATCGCTGAGGTGCGTGATGTGTTCAACTCGCCGAAATTTGGCCAGGTGGCAGGCTGCATGGTTGTTGAAGGCACCGTTTACCGCAGCAGGCCCATCCGTGTGCTGCGTGATAACGTGGTGATCTTCCAGGGTGAACTGGAATCGTTGCGCCGCTTCAAAGATGATGCCAGCGAAGTGCGCAATGGCATGGAGTGTGGTATCGGCGTGAAAAACTATAACGATGTAAAGGTTGGCGACAAAATCGAGGTTTATCAGACCATTCAGGTGGCCCGTACGCTGTAATGAGTCGTCAACAATGAGTCGTAAACTATGAGTAACAAGGTGTCACCTCGTGTTCAGCGTGTGGCGGATCAGATTCAGCGTCTTCTTGCTGATCTGATCCGGCGCGAGATCCGCGATCCGCGAGTAGGTATGGTGTCAGTGACGGGGGTGGACGTAAGCCGCGACTTTGCCCACGCCAACGTACACATCACCATCATGGGGCGCCACGGTGATGACTTTGGCGCAGGACAGTCGTTGAAAGACATGGGCGAGCTTGATCGTAAAGAAATCAAGGACAGTCTGGCTGCGTTAAACAAGGCTGCCGGATATCTTCGCAGTCTGCTTGGCAAGGAAATGAGTCTGCGGGTGATTCCCGCACTACAGTTTCATTATGACGACAGTGTTGCGCGCGGGCGGTACCTGTCGTCGCTGATAGACAAAGCGATTGCTGAAGACAGCACGCACGAACACCTGGATGAAACCGACTCCGGACAGGTCCCGGAGCAGGGACGCGTAGTTTGAGTTCAGGGAGAAAACAGAAGGGTCGTGAGGTTAGTGGCATTCTGTTACTGGATAAACCGCAGGGCGTGAGTTCAAACGCATGCCTGCAACAAGCCAAGCATCTGTTTCAGGTGTCAAAGGCTGGTCACACCGGGGCATTGGATCCGCTTGCTACCGGTGTGTTGCCTCTGTGTTTTGGCGAAGCGACCAAGGTGTCGCAGTTTTTGCTGGAAGCGGATAAGGGGTATTTAACCCGGATTCGTTTGGGTGAGCGGACTGATACCGCTGACGCCGAGGGCACTCTGATCAGTGTCCGGCCGGCTGAAGCGATCACTCGGAACATGGTGCTTGACGCCCTGTCACAATTTCGTGGTGTGATACTTCAGTGCCCACCCATGTATTCAGCACTGAAGCACAAAGGGCAGCCGCTGTACAAACTGGCTCGCGCAGGGCTCGAAGTGGAACGCAAACTCAGGCAGGTAACCGTCAGCGATCTGATACTGCATGATTTCGAAAACACTCCGGAAGGCACAGAGCTGTCTCTGGAAATTCGTTGCAGCAAAGGTACTTATGTGCGTACTATAGCGGACGATCTGGGTGAAGCATTGGGCTGCGGTGGCCACGTGCGTGAGTTGCGGCGCTTACAGGCCGGTGTTTTCCGGATCGAAGACTGCATGACACCCGCTGCATTACAAGCCAGTCTGGCCGAAGGCGGACTGGACGCACTGGATAGTTTGTTGCGGCCGGCAGACCAGGCCATAGACCACTTGCCCCGTGTCATCCTGAGCTCAGATTTGGCGCTATGTGTCAGGCGGGGTCAGGCTGTGATGGTGACAAATGCACCGGCAAGTGACTTGGTCAGACTTTACGACAATGAAGAATTTATCGGTATTGGCAGCATGCTCGACGATGGTCGGGTAGCGCCACGCCGGTTGATGAAGGAGCAAGCCAGATAACTGTCAATATGCACGGTTATGCTGGGTGACAGGATGTTATTAACTATTAATGCATATTAATCAGGAGTTTTAAAAAATGGCGTTAACAACCGAACAGAAACAAGCAATCGTAGAAGCGTACGGCCGTGGCCAGAACGACACTGGCTCACCAGAAGTGCAAGTTGCTCTGCTGACCGAAAACATTAATCTGCTGCAGGGTCACTTTCGTGAACACACCCATGATCACCACTCACGTCGTGGTTTGATCCGCATGGTTAACAGCCGTCGCAAGCTGCTCGATTATCTGAAGCGCAAAGATGCTGATCGTTATGCTGAACTGATCAAGCGTCTGGGCATGCGTCGCTAAGACGCACACCGATTTCAAGGCGATGAGAAAGTGAAAAGAGACTCTTGGTAAAAGGGATGTTGCTGCAATGCTGCCCGGGTCTCATAAAAAACAGGATGAATGTATGTTTAATATTGTTAGAAAGACCTTCCAGTACGGTGCCGATACGGTAGTACTGGAAACCGGCAAAATTGCACGACAAGCGACCGGCGCAATAGTGATCACCATGGGTGGCACTCAAGTGCTGGCAACTGTTGTTGGTAAGAAGTCTGCAGCCCCGGGTGCAGACTTTTTTCCGTTAACAGTTAACTACCAGGAGAAAACCTATGCGGCGGGCAAGATCCCCGGTGGTTTCTTCAAGCGTGAAGGTCGTCCGACAGAGAAGGAGACTCTGGTTTCCCGTCTGATCGATCGCCCGTTGCGTCCGCTGTTCCCAAAAGGGTTCAAGAATGAAGTGCAGGTAGTCTGTACCGTTATTTCTGCCAGCAAAGATGAAGATCCGGATATCGCGTCCATGATTGGTGCGTCAGCTGCGCTGGCCATTTCCGGCATCCCGTTTGCCGGCCCGATTGGTGCCGCTCGTGTTGGTTATGATGCGGTAAATGGGTATGTGCTGAATCCACGTGCAAGCGATCTGACCAGCTCAGCGTTGGACATGGTGGTTGCAGGTACTGAGTCCGCGGTACTGATGGTGGAATCCGAAGCGAAAGAACTGACTGAAGATCAGATGCTGGGTGCGGTGTTGTTTGCCCATGAATCCATGCAGGTAGTGATCAACGCCATCAACGAGCTCAAGGCTGAAGCTGGCAAACCCGTTTGGGAATGGCTGCCAGAGCCTGTGAATGAGACGCTGCGTGCCGGTCTGGCCCTGGCGTTCTCGGACAGCATCGGCAATGCCTACCAGGTGTCTGACAAGATGCAGCGTTACGATGCTCTGAGCGCACTGCTTGAGCAGGCTGTTGCTCAGTTCGCCAATGCTGAACACGGCGCCAGCGTTGAAGAAGTGAACAATGTGTTTGCCTCCATCGAGAAGAAAGTGGTGCGTAACCGTATTATTGACGGCGCTACCCGGATTGACGGTCGTGACACACGCACAGTACGTCCTATTTCTATCGAAATTGGTGTCTTGCCCAAGGCGCATGGTTCAGCCTTGTTTACCCGCGGTGAAACACAGGCGTTGGTTGTTACAACACTCGGTGCGATCCGTGATGCACAGGTGATTGAAGGACTGGAAGGCTCGAAAAAAGACGTCTTTATGTTCCATTACAACTTCCCCCCCTTCTCAGTGGGCGAAACCGGTTTTATGTCCGGCCCCAAGCGTCGCGAGATAGGTCACGGTAAATTGGCCAAGCGTGGCGTACAGGCAGTGATGCCTAACGAAGACGCATTTCCTTACGCCATTCGTGTTGTCTCCGAGATTACTGAATCCAATGGTTCCAGCTCTATGGCCTCTGTGTGCGGCAGTTCGCTGGCGCTGATGGATGCCGGTGTACCCTTGTCAGCACCTGTGGCGGGTATTGCCATGGGCCTGATCAAGGAAGGTGACCGATTTTCAGTCATCACGGATATTCTGGGTGACGAAGACCACCTCGGCGACATGGACTTCAAAGTCGCGGGAACCGCAAAAGGCGTCACCGCACTGCAGATGGACATCAAGATCCAGGGTATCAATGAAGAGATTATGGAGACTGCGCTGGTGCAGGCTCTGGAAGCTCGTCTGCATATTCTTGGCGAAATGAACAAAGTGCTGGCTGTGGCGCGTCCGACAGTTAATGAAAATGCACCGTCCATGGCCACCATGAAAGTTGATCCGGACAAAATCCGCGAAGTCATTGGTAAAGGCGGTTCAACGATCCGCTCTATTACTGAAGAAAGCGGCGCGTCGATTGATATTGATGATGATGGCAACATTCGCATTTACGGCGAAGATAAAGACTCACGTGACAAAGCCATTGAACTGATCCAGCGTATTACTGCCGAAGCAGAAGTCGGCCAGTTATACAAAGGCAAAGTCGCTCGCATTGTTGATTTTGGCGCCTTTATCACCATTCTGCCGGGTAAGGACGGTCTGGTTCACATTTCCCAGATCTCCTCTGACCGAGTGGAGGATATCAGTCAGTATCTGCAGGAAGGCCAGGATGTTGTCGTCAAGGTCACGGATCTTGACGCACGTGGTCGTATCAAATTAAGCATCAAAGAAGTGACTGACGAAGAACGCGCCAGCATGGAGTGATGTTGCCGACAGGTACCTGTTCATAGTTACCTGATTTGACTTTTGTGGCCGGGGAGTTACGTAACTTCCCGGTTATCAATTAGAAATTGTTAAAAAGGCATAAATATGCCTCGTTTACTCTGCAGCAACTGCTTGCGCCCACTACCGGTTTGTTATTGCGATCAACTGTCGCTACAACGTAATGAATGGCCAGTTTATATTCTTCAGGACTCCCGGGAATCAGGTCATGCGATTGGCACTGCCCGCATCGCTGCGTTGTCTTTGTCAAATTGTCATTTGCTTGTTCTTGATCCAGACAATATCAGTGCGACCTGCATGTCTGCCTTGGAAGAATTACGCGCCTCAAGTCCTGTTTTGATTTATCCCGGAGAGCAGTCAAAGAGCCTGTCAGTATTGGCAGATTTACCAAAGAAATCCTTGATTTTTATTGATGCCAGCTGGCGGCGAAGTCGAAAAATAATGCACAGGTTGACGTGGTTGTCTCAATTGCCACGGTATAGTCTGGCGCCAATCATACCTTCGCGTTACCGCATTCGGCAGCAACCTGATACCCAAGCCTTGTCAACTTTGGAGGCGATTGCCTATACGCTGGCAGCGATTGAACGCGATGACAATGCATACCAGGGTTTAATAAGCACGATGGACTGGGTTATCAATCAACAAATCCATTACATGGGCGACGCGGTGTACCGCGCTAATTATCAGATCAAAGAGTAACAATCGCCTATCTTGAGAAAGAAGTTAAACTGACGGACATGAAAGTGATCACGCGCAACCTTGATAACCGCCTTGATGGCATGCTGTGGTAATTAAAGATGTAGAAGCCCGGCAGCAGGCAGAGCGCTTGCGCGAGATGGGATGCCACTAATTGCAAGGCTAATTTGGGGGCCATCCGCAACTGGCATCAGTATGTCCAACCAGCTCAATCTTCAAAAACCGCGTTGTGATAGACGTTTTGAACGTCATCCAGTTCATTCAGCATGTCCATAAATTTTTCAAACATCTGCACGTCCTCACCGGTCACCGATGTGGATGATTGCGGAACAAACTGAATCTCGTCCACCTCAAACTCAACATCTTTCATCGCTGTGCGGATCGCCTGACGCGCTTTGGCGTACTCGGTATGCGGTACAAACACGGTAATGTGACCGTCTTCATTTTCGATGTCAGTGACATCAACATCAGCATTCAGCAATGCTTCCAGGATGATGTCTTCATTATTGCCAGCCACGGACAGGATGGCGCAATGATCAAACATATGGCTGACATTGCCCTGTGTGCCAATTCTGGATTTGGTTTTGGTAAAACATAAGCGCACGTCACCAAATGTGCGATTGGGGTTGTCTGTCAGACACTCCACAATGACCATGCAGTTGCCTGGGCCGTAGCCCTCATAACGCGCTGGCGAAAAATCTTCCCCTCCGCCGCCTTTGGCTTTTTCAATCGCTTTGTCGATGACATGTGAGGGGACCTGGCTTTTTTTGGCGCGCTCAAGCATGCCGCGCAATGACAGGTTGCCATCGGGGTCAGTGCCTCCGCTTTTTGCACACATGTATATTTCGCGTGCAAAACGGCTGTAGACTTTGGTTTTTGCGGCCGCAGTTTTGGCCATCGACTCTTTGCGGTTCTGGTAAGATCTACCCATTGGTGACGTCCGTCATGGATTAGGGAAAAACACGAATCATACACGCAGGCAGCTGCCAAAATCCACGTCAGGCCACAATTGGGTAGGTCAGACAATACGGACAACTACACGGGATCCAATCGGAATGACAGCAACACAGAAAAGCGCGGCGGTTTGGTTTTTGTTTGGACTCTCTGGTGCAGGGAAGTCATATGTGGGCGACGTCATATCACAACAGACCGGATGGCCTGTTTACCACGCCGATATTGATATCACAGCGGAAATGAAGTTGGCATTGGCTGAGGCGCGGCCCTTTACGGATAACATGCGGGATGAATATTTTTCACAACTTCTGCAGCACATCAAAGACCGCCAGCAATCTGATCTGCCCTTGATTGTCACTCAGGGGGCTTACAAACAAAAGCATCGGGATTTTTTGCGAAAGCACCTGCCGCAGCTGACATTTATCTGGGTAGACGCTCCTCTGGATCTTATCATCAAGCGCCTTGAACAGCGCGGCCAAGGAATTCGTGCTGCCAGTGCTGCAGCCTTGTTCAAGGATTTCGAACCGCCGCGCGACAACAGTTTCCGCCTGATTAACGATGGCGATAAAACACACATACTCCAGCAAAGTCGCCAGGCCATGGGCCTGGGATGATGAATGGCGGGTGTGGTGGTTGACCCGTTGCAGGCAGGTGTTATGATCGGCTTCATTTTTGCAGCCACCCAATGGCTGTTCTGGAACGAGTGCAAGATCATCATGAGCCATTTGTTTTCTGACAGACACAGGATATCAGCCGCAGCGCTCGTGTTATCCGGCGCCTGCTCCCTGCTTGTGAGCAATAGCGCCAGCGCCCAGTTGTCACCGCGTTATCAGGATCTCAACGGTGATCTGGTGGCGGATCAGCCTGAGGATTCTGAACGGTGGCGCGACCCCTCGATTCTGGTGTTTGCCTACACTCCGGTTGAAGACCCCGCTTTGTATTCTCGTGTCTGGGATGAGTTCATCGCGCATATGGAAGGCGCTACCGGCAAAGAAGTGCGGTTTTTTCCAGTGCAGTCTAATGCTGCGCAACTGGAAGCCTTGCGTGCAGGGCGTTTGCATATCGCCGGTTTTAATACCGGTTCAACACCAGTGGCCGTGAATTGCGCCGGATTTGTGCCCTTTGCCATGATGGCGTCGGCAGATCGCAGTTATGGGTATGAGATGGAAATCATTACCTTCCCCGACAGCGGCATTCAAAGTGGTGCTGATCTGAGAGGCCGGCAACTGGCGTTCACAGCGCCAACCTCCAACTCCGGGTTCAAGGCGCCATCGACCTTGTTGCAGAACGAATTTGGTTTACAAGCAGGAACTGACTATCGCACGGTGTTTTCAGGTAGTCATGACAACTCCATACTGGGTGTTGTCAATGGAGACTATGAAGCGGCAGCCGTTGCCAATGAAGTGCTCAAGCGCATGGAAGGACGTGACGTCGTTAATGCCAGCCAATACCGTTCAATTTACAAGTCATTGACTTTTCCGACTACTGCCTACGGCGTTTCGCACAACCTCACCCCCGAGTTAAGCACGAAGATTCGCGAGGCGTTTTTCAGTTTTAACTGGGAAGGCAGTGCCCTACAGCGCGAGTTTGCTGACGCCGGTATGGCGCAGTTTATTTCGATTACATACCAGGAACATTGGCGGGTCGTCAGAGAAATTGATGAAGCAAACGACACGGTCTACAACTGCGATTGACCAGTAAAAACAAGAGGAAAGCATGCTGAAATTGACCGGGCTGAGCAAACGGTATGACACGGGTGATCTGGCGCTGAGTAATATCACTCTGGAGGTGCCAGCAGGTCAGGTCATGGCTCTGATCGGCCCTTCGGGGGCCGGAAAAAGTACCCTGATTCGTTGTGTGAACAGATTGGTAGAGCCTACTTCCGGTTCTGTTATGCTTGACGGACAAGACATTACACGGGTGCGCGGTGCGAAACTGCGGCAAGCGCGTCGTCAGATTGGCATGATTTTTCAGAACCATGCGCTGGTTGAACGTCTGTCAGTGATGGAAAACGTGCTGTCCGGACGATTGGCTTACACGGGCTTCTGGCGCAGTTTTCTTCGTAAGTTCCCGTCCTCAGATGTTAAACAGGCACTGAATCTGCTCGAGCGGGTGGGTCTGGAAACGATGTTTGACAAGCGCGGCGATGCATTGTCAGGCGGTCAGAAGCAGCGTGTCGGCATCGCCCGCGCATTGGTGCAAAATCCCAAGTTGCTGCTGGTTGATGAGCCTACTGCCAGTCTCGACCCAAAAACCTCTCGACAGATTATGCGCCTGATCTGTGAGCTGTGCCGCGAGCAGCAGCTGGCAGCCGTGATTAACATTCATGACGTTGTACTTGCTCAGCAGTTTGTTGATCGCGTTGTAGGTCTGCGAGCAGGTAAGCTGGTCTTTGACGCCCCCCCTTCAGGCTTGAACGAAAAGACACTGACGGACATCTATGGTGAAGAAGATTGGTCTGCCGCCAGAACTGACCAGGAAGAATCCGATGAGCCTGAGGACTCTACTGGTGACCTGCTAAAGCCGATTGGTCAAGGCAGTCATCCATGAGTCGTACATTGCCGGACTCAGGTGTCGATGCTCAGCGCCTTGCCTTGTTGAAGGACGGTATCTGGAAGCCTTTGCCGTTAATAAGCGATACGCGCTGGCGCTGGGCATTAAACGCGTCTGTGCTTCTGTACATCGTGCTCGCATGGTTGAGTGTTGATGTTAACTGGGAGCGTGTGGCGCAGGGTATGGATCGGGGCCTGGCATTTATGACGTCGTTTCTGCAGCCGGACTTTGTGTCGCGCAGTGGGGAAATTTTTGCCGGACTCAAAGAAAGCCTGACCATGACGCTGGCGGCAACGGTGATCGGAGTGCTGCTGGCTATTCCAGTGGGACTTGGCGCAGCGCGCAATATATCGCCATTGCCGGTGTATTTTGTGTGTCGCACCATCATTGCTCTGTCGCGGACCTTTCAGGAAATCATCATCGCCATCCTGTTTGTTGCCATGTTTGGCTTTGGTCCTCTCGCGGGCGTGGTGACCCTGGCTTTTGCAACCATCGGTTTTATGGCGAAGCTGTTGGCTGAGGATATTGAGGATACCCAGCGCGAGCCGCTGGAGGCTATTCGTGCAACCGGCGCCAGTTGGTTGCAATGGGTTAACTATGCGGTGCAGCCGCAAGTGATGCCGCGCCTGATAGGCCTGTCACTGTACCGTCTGGATATCAACTTTCGCGAGTCCGCCGTGATTGGTATCGTCGGCGCCGGGGGCATTGGTGCCACGCTGAATACTTCCATCAACCGCTATGATTACGATACCTCGGCAGCCATTCTGCTGCTGATTATTGTGATCGTGATGACCAGCGAGTACCTGTCCGGGTATGTTCGCAAGTGGACACAATAATGCCGCTGATAAAACATGGAGATCAGCCCGTCTGGAAAAAGCGTGAACCTTTGCAACAGTATGCTCACTGGGCCGGCTGGATGATTGGAGGCATGTTGTTTGTCTGGTGCTGGGCGCTGATCTCGGAAAATACAATCTGGGAATTTCTTTATGATGCTGACGAGCAGGCTGCCAGTCTGATCGGACGGATGATTCCGCCCGACTGGAGTATCACCGGCTCGCTGATGTTGCCTTTGTGGGACACCATCAACATAGCGACCGTCGGGACGGTTATGGGTATTGTTATCGCATTCCCTTTGGCCTTTCTGGCGGCACGCAACACGACCCCCCATCCTGCTCTGCGCGCCGTTGCACTGGCGATTATTGTCAGTTCCCGATCGATCAATGCGCTGATCTGGGCCATGTTGCTGGTGACCATTGTCGGGCCTGGAAGTTTTGCGGGCATGTTGGCTATCGCACTGCGTTCGATCGGATTTGTCGGGAAACTGGTTTATGAGGCGATAGAGGAAATTCATCCGACTCCGGTCGAGGCCCTGTCAGCAACCGGCGCCGGGCGCGGGCAGGTATTGGCCTGGGCGGTCTGGCCGCAAATCATGCCGGCATTTGCTGGTATCTGTGTTTACCGCTGGGATATCAATATCCGCGAAGCAACAACGCTGGGTCTGGTCGGAGCCGGCGGCATCGGACTGCAAATGAATGCCTCTATCAATAACCTGGCATGGGGAGAGGTGGCGACGGTATTTGTGCTGATTTTTGCAACCGTTGTGGTCTCCGAGTGGGTATCAGCCAAAGTCAGGCGGGCGATGTTGTAAGCGGCGGACATTTTTCCGTCAATGTTCGATCAATGGGCAGTCGAATGTGCAAAATGAATCCTTGCTCATTTGACCATTCAACGCAGCCGCCCGCTTCTTCTATGCGTTCTTTGATGCCCTTAAGGCCATTGCCGGGTTTGATAGGTCCGCCTTGCGTGCCATTGTCATTGATCCTCAAGTGGTAGCAGGTGGCATCCGTATGGAAATCAATATGACAACGCGTTGCAGCGCTATGACGTAGCACGTTAGTCAGCGCCTCGCGTGTGCAGCGCAACAAGGTGTCGGCTATATGCGTATCACCCGGCACGCTGCTCAGATTCAGGTCAACAGTGATGCCGGGCACGCCATTGATCAACTTGTGGATTGCATCGATGAAGTTGACCGGTTCATCTTCCCGTAACTCGCTGACAGCGGTGCGCAGATCACTCAGCAACAGCTTCCCGAGAGCCAGTGCTTGCTCCACTTTTTGTCGGCCCAGGCCGTCAGTCAGATGTGTTGCGACTTCCAGCTGAAGAATCTGCGCGGTCAGGTGGTGTCCAAGCAGATCATGCAGATCACGCGCGATGCGCAGTCTTTCAGCCTGACGCGAGTGTTCGGTGAGCAGTTCCCGCGTGGCCAGCAACTCCCGGTTCAAGGCAGCCGTTTCTTCTCGCAATTCCTGTTCACGCTTGGCTCTGTGTGTTGCGATCACGGCAAACAAGTGAAAGAGACCCAGGGTGATAGAGCCGGTGATGGTCAGCATCAGGCTGGAGTCGCCCCAGTGAAACAGCTGACTGATGGTGTACAGGCTCACAACACCCAGCAGTAACCAGCCGGTAGTGCGTATGGGGTAGGTCTCGGTGATCTGCACGATCCAGATGATGCCGAGGATGGCAACAAAACTGATACTGACCAGAAAATACAGTGAGGCAATTGCCGCAATTTCTATACAAAGCAGAACAAACAAACGTTTGCGAGAGTTAAACGCCCATTCCGATGTAAAGATGAAGTAACAGGTTATGTGCAGCAGGAACAGGGCACTGATCAGCGTGAGTTGTGGTGTCCATTGCTGAGCGTTCTGTGCCAACAGGTAGACCGACAAAGAACTCACGATCACCAGCACCACCGCACCGGTAAAATTCTGGGTTTTGTTACTGCTCCAGAAATCATCCATACTGTTGGCTCCAGCGTGTCTTGTTCGGTGTCAGTGAGGGTTGTTTGTGTTACCAGTAGAGCCAGCTTACCACTGTCGATTTCAAGAAAGAAACAGCCTGTTGAACCGCCATGGGCTGTGCTTTATGCTGCACCTCACCTTATGATCATTCCTTCTCCAGACATATACCCCTGCTCCCGTTCCTTCCCTGTGCGACCGGCGATTGCTGCTTTTGGCATGCTGTTGTTGACGGCCTGTCAAGCCACCGGTGTCACCAGGGCGAGCTTTCAGATAGACCCGCTCGCGGCAAGGGTGCCGGGTGACGGACAACTTCTGTTGGCTGACATTGGTGGTGATCAGCGTGCCGATGTTTTGCTGATGAGTCGGCGTCCTGGTCGGGTTTACTGGTTTGAGAATCCATCCTGGCAGCTGTACCAGATACCCTTGATGGCTGACGAGCTGACTGCTATCGCCGCACACAGTCTGCTTGCAGGATTGCCTGCCAGTCTGACGCTGGCAGGTCGCTTTTCTGTGCCTGGCTCGGGCACACGTGGCCAGCTCCTTCGGTTGCAGAATCCCGGGCGAGAGCATACTCATGGCGCCTGGCCTGCAAGCAACATCCGCGCGGATGTTACACCTGACGCTTTATTGTGGGCGGATTTGTCAGGTACCGGGACTCGGGTGCTGGTTGCCTCTCCAGAACTTGAAGTTTACACACCAACGCGTACGCGAGGATGGAGCACCATGTCGTTGCTGCTCGAATCCACACCGCCTATTACCAGGCTGCGCGCCTATGATTGGGATCGTGATGGCCGTGAGGAGCTGCTTGCCGCAGGGCCTTTGGGTGTTGATGTCACGGAACTGGCATCAAGGGGACAGTTTGTTGATGAGTTTTTGCTCCTGCAGGCTGCGGGCTCGGGTGGATTTGTGGATGTGGCTGCGGGACACTCAGGGCCATCTCCCCAAGGGCGGGAGGCAAATTTTGTGGCTGCACTGGGCGCGTACGCTCCGCAACTCTACGTCTTTCGTCCGGCACCGGAGGTCGTCAGCGGTTGGCGTATGGAAATTGTGCCTGTCCCGGGTTCTGGCGCGCACGTGCTGCAGATTGCTGATCTTAATCAGGACGGTATTGATGAAATTATTGTCGGGGGTGAGAGCGGTCTGCAGGTTTTCTACTATCAGGCAGAAGCACCGCGTTGGCAGCGTTATGTGCTCGATGCCACTGCGATGTCGGATATACAGATAGCGGATCTGAATGCTGATGGTTATCCAGACATCGTATCGGCACCTGCTGAACCCGGAGCCTTGTTGCTGTTTCAGAACCGCGGGCGGCGTACCTGATTACCCGCTATCCAGACCTGCTCAATGGAGCGGCTGTTGCGGATGTCTTCCAGAGGATCCTCGCTGAGTACCAGAAGGTCAGCCCATTTTCCGGGCTGCAGTGAACCTGTATCGCTCAGGTTCATGCAGGCAGCAGCATCGGCTGTGGCCGACTTGATAATCTGCATCGGTGTCATGCCGGCGTCTTGCATCATCCACATTTCCAGGTGTTCAAAATAACCCTGAAAGCGCGCGGGTGGACCACTGTCTGTGCCCATGGCGATACGCACGCCGGCATCGGACAGCAATTTAAGATTGGTCATCGCGATTGGCAGGGCTGCCTTGTATTGCTGCGCCGCATCATTTTGCGCCATACGTTGCTGACGCTCTGGTTCCCTGAGTATGGTAAGCACTTCGGTATCAACGCCGGCCAGAAAAAACGCGTCAGAGAAAAATTCCGGCTCACTTTCATAGACGTAGGTTGATACTTCACGGGTCAGCGTAGGTGTGTAGCAGATGCTGCGCGCCATCATCAGCCTGATGAATTCTTCATCGACATGCGAGTCTCTGATGCTGTGAGCAATATGATCCGCACCTGCGCGCAATAAATCCTTGGTGTCTTGTTGATAAAAGGTATGGACAGACAAAGGGATGCCATGGACATCCGCTTGAGCACTGACAGCCTGAAAAACCTCCGGTGGCATTTTGGGTATGCGGCCTAGATTGTCATCCACCCGGATTTTTATAAAATCCGGGTTTAATGCAGCCGTCTCATCCACCAGGGTGACGGCCTGCTCAGTGGTGGCTGGATTGAGTACCGGGCCGGCCACAAACAGACGTGCACGATCGAGTTCTGCAGTGTTTTGCATGTCTCGCAGTTGAAATCCCTCTTCCTCATCGTCTCCCAGGCTGACCACGCTGGTGACGCCATAACTGGCATACAGTGCCAGTTGCCGTAGCAGATTCTCTTCGCTGTAATGACCGGTCTCCAGGCCGCGGACGCCACCTGCGTGACCGTGTGCATTGATCAGGCCTGGCATCAGCGTTTTGCCGTCCAGAGAAATGATGTCTGCTCCCTCAGGAACCTGCACAGTCGCTGAGGCGCCCACGGCAACAATCCGTCCCTGATCCATAATCAGTGTGCCCGGAAAAACAACCGGAGCACCCGTACCATCAATGATGCGCGCATGGGTCAGCGCCACCGGCTGCGCAAACGCTGCAGAGACTGCACACAGTCCCGCCACCGACAATATTGCCGATAGCGCGCTTTTTTTGCGGCGCAGGCGGCAAAACAACGGGTGTAGTTGACATTCGGTTGTCAGAACCAGGGATATCAAACGTGTTTTGCGTGTCAACAGCATAGGAGAGACCTTTTCCGGCAGCGTTGCCTGGCAACGTTAAGTGTTGGCATTATGTGATTCGCGGCTGTGAATGGCAATCATCGCGTCCAGCCCTCGCAACGGGCACGCAGGCAGCGTGTTTGACATGTTCGACAAACCTGTAGGTTAATACCGCCCGTGAACTGTCAGGGTGACTCTGGCTGACTGTAACGGCAAATGACGTGCCCTTAAGGGTTTCAACGGATAACAAGGAGTGAACAAATGCAATCAACCCTGAGCAAATTGGTTTCAATCGGGATGCTGGCGACTGCACTGCTGGCGGGCGTGATGATGCAATCGACAGCACTGGCAGCGCCTTTCGCAATGGTAAGCACCGGGCAATTGGCGCAGGAAACCCGTGTTGATCAGCAGCGCGCACACGTCAGCGCGTTCCTGGATCGTGCCGAGGTACAGTCGCTGCTTGAGGCCAGGGGCGTTGATGTGGCCGATGCCCAGGCGCGCATCGCTAGCCTGACGGCCGGTGAACTGGCGGAGCTTGCAGCGCAGATTGATACCCTGCCTGCCGGAGAGGGAGCACTTGAAACGCTGATCTTTGTGCTGGTGGTGTTTATGTTGCTGGATGTTGCCGGGGTCACCGATATCTTCCCGGGTCTGTGATATGCGCTGCTGCTTGCAACACAAGTCTGTGCGCTTGTGTCTGTTTGCAGCACTGGTGTTGTTTGGCCTGTCAGCGTGTTTGTCAGCACCCCAAAGCCGACTGTTGCAGGAACAACAGCCGGCGGCCCTGAGTGCACCGGTGTTGCTCACAGATGTCGGCTTTTTTCCGCAAGAGGCTTATCAGTGTGGTCCGGCCGCGCTGGCCACAGTACTTGAGTACAGCCAGCAGCAGGTGACTGCGGATGAGCTGGTATCACAAGTGTATATTCCTGCCCGCCAGGGTTCTTTGCAGATAGAAATGCTGGCGACAGCGCGCCGTTATAACAGGCTGCCATATGTGTTACCTGCCTCTCTGGGCAGCATCATGCAGGAAGTGGCGGCAGGCCTGCCGGTCTTGGTGATGCAAAATCTGGGATTGTCGCGCTGGCCACAGTGGCATTACGCGGTGGTAGTCGGATTTGATCTGTCTGCTGGTACCCTCACATTGCGTTCGGGCACTCGGCGCGACTATGTGATGTCCATGGCTGTGTTTGAGAGGACCTGGGCGCGCGCCGCGCATTGGGCAGTGGTTGTCCTGCAGCCGGGTCAGATGCCGGATGACGATAATCAGACCCGCTACTTTCAAGTGCTGGCTGATGCGGAACGGAGTCTGCGCGCTGAGTCTGTGACAGCGGCTTGGCGAGCCGGTGTGCAGCGTTGGCCTGCGAGTGCTCTTTTGTCTTTGGGCCTGAGTAATCATTTGTACGGGCAGGGGCTGGTTGAGGATGCCGCGTCAGTATTAGCGCGGCTGCTGGCTGCTAATGCCTCGTCAGCGGCCGCACACAACAACCTCGCCTGGCTGATGCTGGAGCTTGGTCACACTGAAGACGCGATACGCCTGGCCAAAGACGCTGCTAGGCTTGATGCCTCATTTACACAAACACCGGCAGACATTCAGTCCAAGATATCCAGCGGGAAGTAAAAACCGGCGCGCAGACTTCTGCTTTTCTGGTTGTAGCTGATCATGGCCTCGCCGTAACCATTCTGGTATTGAACAAAAAACGCACCGTTGACGTTAGGGCGACGGTAGTAGATATCAAAAGCATAACTCCATGTTTCAACTTTGCTGCCGCGCATCAGGCGCCAGCGCAAATTGGTCCGGTCATTGGGCTGGAACATGATACTGAGCATGCCATTGCCCAGATAATCGCGTATGTCATCATTGGTCAGGTCCTTACGCAGAATATTCCAGACCTTTAAACCAACACTCAGTTGGGGGAGCAGATAAAACTCTTTCTGAACGTAACTTCTGTCCCAGCTGCGTGAAAAAATGCCAGCCTGACCATTGGACTGATGCTCAAAACCAACAACATCTACAAATGGAAATTTGCCCAGCAACGGGCGATCGGGTTGGTTGAACAGCCAATAAATCTCGGGGTTGTAGTTGTGTTCACTGAAGGGGGCCGAGTCCTCGGCAATATTCCACCAGGATTTTTGTGAGTAACCCACGTGCAGGGGCGCGAGGAACTGAAAGTCGCGCCGACCTTCGAACAGGCTGAAGGTCAGTCCCAGCTCAAACTTGGTATCCAGTGTTTCTCCGCTGAAAGGTTTGCTGTTGTTGTCCATCTCCATGCGCCCGAACACCAGATAATTGTCTTTGTAGGGGCGGAAGAAGCGCAGCGGCGTCTGGTTGCCTGATTCATCCGTGGTACTGAGTTCTGACTCGCATTGCGTGCGGAGTTCGGCGATTGTTGCATGCTGGTTCAGAGGTTCCAGCACCCGTTGCTGAAGGCAGCGGTCAATCGCCGCATCAGACACCGCTTGCTGTGAATACGCAGAGTGACTAAAACAGCTGACTGACAAGGCTACCAACAAAGGCAGTCGGTTATGGACATGGGGGTGGCGGAACACGATCATGGTCTCGGAAAAAAACGCGCATTCTAGCCAAACTCGCGGTGCTCTTCAAAACATGCTATAGAAGGCAACTGTAAAAAAATCTGTCAGCAAGGGTCTTGTTATGACAATCAAATTCAAATCACTGTGTCTGCTTCTGATCCTGAATGTTCTGACTCCGGTTCATGCCCAGGATAGTGCGCCGGTTGTGACAACCGCGCAGGGTAAGCTGATGGGGGAGTACTCCAGTCGCAATAATCGTGTCTCAGTGTACAAAGGTATCCCGTTTGCCGCGCCGCCCGTCGGGCAAGCGCGCTGGACCGCCCCGCAGGCGGCGCCGGGCTGGACGGGCGAGCGACTGGCCACTGATTTTGGGCCAGACTGCATACAGCAGCCCTATCCGGAAGGCTCATTTTTTTACCGCCCGGCACGTGTCAGCAGCGAAGACTGTCTGTATCTGAACGTGTGGACAGCGGCTGGCGAAAATGCCAACAAGCCGGTGATGGTGTGGTTTCACGGGGGTGCACTCACGCGGGGATCCGGGGCAATTGAGACCTATGACGGCAGCGAGCTGGCGCTGAAGGACGTTGTTCTGGTGACTGTCAATTACCGGTTAGGGGTGTTCGGCTACTTTGCCCACCCGGAGTTGATCGCAGAGTCTGAGCATTTTTCAGCGGGCAATTACGGCATCCTCGATCAGATACAGTCGCTTCGCTGGGTACAGGAGAACATTCGTGCGTTTGGTGGAGACCCCGGAAATGTCACTATTTTTGGTGAGTCTGCGGGTGCCTGGAGCGTACATTTTCTGACAGCAAGTCCTCTTGCCACGGGTTTGTTCCACAAAGCCATCGCACAAAGCGGCGCGCGGATGGATACGCGGGTGGCACTGGATCAGCAAACATCTGCAGGTGCCTCGGCCAGTTCGTCCGGCACGCGTCTGGCAGAGTTGATGGGCGCTGCTGATCTGGCGGCAATGCGCGCTGTTCCTGCCAGAGAGCTGCTGGACGCCGCTACTGAGCACAGCTTCAGAACAGACGGAATTGTGGATGGCTGGGTCTTGCCGGAACAGCCTTTTGTTCAATTCTCCGCGGGGCGTCAGAACAGCGTTCCGATTCTGGTGGGATTTAATGCCGAAGAGGGCACAACGCTGGGTGCGGGTTCAAGTCTGCCCGGTACACCGGAGGCCTATGAAGAGCGGGTGAATGCCATCTATGGCGATTTGGCAGACATGGTGCTTGAGGTTTACCCATCGTCCGATATCCGCAAGTCCAGCCTCGACAGTTTTCGTGATTCAGTGTTTGGCTGGCATATGGTGACCTGGGCCAACCTGACACGGCATGTTCAGCAGCCGGCCTATCTCTATTTCTTCACGCACCGGCCACCAGGACCTATGGCTAAGGAGCTTGGTGCGTATCACGCATCGGAGATCGCCTACGCATTTAACACGGTTCATACCTTGAGCAATCAGCCCACCGCGATTGATTACCGGCTGGGTGATGTGCTGTCGGATTACTGGGTCAATTTTGCGCATCACGGTGTGCCGTCGGCACCGGGTCAGCCTGAGTGGAAGCCCTATAGCAACGCTGAACGCAATTACCTGATGTTTGGCGCTCAGGTCAGTGCTGAACAGAACTTGTTGCCTGACAATTGGGCGCTGTTTGACCGCGTGATGGATCGTCGTCGTTAGACGGGTGTTTTGAAATGTTCGCGTAGCATCCGGAACAGCGCGGTGGTGGCTGGACCGGCACAATCCCCGGCTGCGGTCATCATCAGGTGCATCGGCAGCCGGCGCTCAGCGCCAAGACTCAGCGGCAGTTGTTTCAGATTGCCGGCGTCAATCTCGGCCTTTACCCAGTCATAAGGCATAAAGGCAAAGGCCAGCCCGGCTTTGAGTACTTTGATGCTGGTGCTGAAGTGGCTGACCGTCCAGCGTTGTTCCGATCCCAGCCATCCTGCGTCCTGTACGCGGCGTTGCCCGCTGTCTCTGATAACCACTTGGCGCCAGCTGCGTAACTCAAAGTCGTTGATTCCGGTATCCGATGGCGACACAAACAGCGGATGCCGGGGGTGTGCCACGGCGATCATTTTCACGATACACAGGGGCACTCCGATATGACCTATGGGTATCTGATGGAGGATCACAATATCTGCTTTTTTCTCCAGTAACGCTTCTTCTGTACCGGACAGCTGAGTTTCCAGTAAGCGCAGCCGGGTCATAGGAAACGTCCGGGAAAAATTGTCCAGCACCGGCAGTAACTGCCCGGGTTCCAGCAGTCCATCCACCGCAATGACCACTTCGGGCTCTATGCCTTTTGCCAGTTGAGCCGCTGTGTGCTCTGCCGCCAGCGCCTGATGCAACAGTTCGGTGGCGCGTCGGTACATGACCTGACCATCCGCTGTCAGCACTGCTTTACGCCCGGAGAGTTCCAATACCGGACTCGGTAATTGTTCGTTCAATTTTGCAATCGCGTAACTGACGCTGGACTGGCTTTTGTTGAGTGCCTCAGCTGCGCGCGCAAAACTGCCTTCATCCACTACTGCCTTAAAGGCGGCCCATTGTTCGAGACTGATGCGTGGTGACTTCATGGTTATCGCTCCCGGTGGAAGGTGTGGCGTTAAGACGACATGAGCAGGGTTGCCGCAACTGATCGGATAAGTAGATCAATCATAGCGTGTAATTGCATCATAACATCTGCCCAACTCTTTAATATGGGGTCAATAAAGGTGCAAGGGGGGATTGTGATGAGTGCCAAGACTGTTGAGGAAATTGTGATTGCCCGGTCGTCGTCTGACGGGGACGGTGTCAAATTGTTGAGGGTGTTCGGAGGCAGTGGTGATCCGGCCCGCTTTGATCCCTTCCTGATGATGGATGAATTTGGATCGTTTGATCCAAATGATTACATCGGAGGTTTTCCTCCACACCCGCATCGGGGATTCGAGACCATCACCTACATGCTTGAGGGGCGTATGGAGCATCAGGATCACATGGGCAATGTCGGTGATCTGAAAAGCGGCGATGTGCAGTGGATGACGGCTGGCTCAGGGATTATCCACTCAGAGATGCCCAAACAGACTCAGGGGCGGATGCGCGGATTTCAGGTGTGGCTGAATCTGCCTGCACACAGCAAGATGCAATCGCCTTCCTACAGCGATATACCCTCGTCGCGGATACCGGTGATGCAATTTCACGATGTGACAGCCAAGTTGATCGCAGGATCTGCGGTGCTGGACGATCAGGTTCTGGAGGGCACTGTCAATCGCCCGGACACCGAACCGGTGTATTTGGATTTGATGTTTGGAACGGCTTCAATTGCTCATGACATTGTGTTGGCTGCCGGAACAACAGTACTGGTTTATGTGTATGAAGGCAGCGTCGCACTGGGCGAGGCAGGTACAACCGTTAATCGTGGGCAGTTAGCACGTCTGCAGCGATCAGGTGACACCGTGCTGCTGACCGCGCTTGAAGACAACACCCGCGTAGTGCTGCTGTCCGGAAAGCCCTTGGGGGAACCGATTGTGCAATACGGACCTTTTGTGATGAATACTCGACAGCAGATTGATCAGGCGCTGGACGACTATCGGCGCGGCACGCTCGCAACCCGATTCAAATAATTCCATAGTGGAATATATATAGTATTAAATATTCTTTATTGGAATAAGCAGGCCGTCAGTATACTTGCCCACTTAATAATCTGAGGTGGGTGTTGGCATGGATTGGCAAGCTTGGTTGTCATTGGCGCTTACCGTTGGTGTGCTGGCGGTGTTAGTTACCACACGCCTGGCACCGCATGTAGTGCTGATGGCGGCATTGACGCTGTTGAGTGTCGCGGGTGTGTTGACTCCGTCTGAGGCGCTATCGGGATTTGCAAACAGTGGATTGATTACCGTTGCTGCGATGTTTGCTGTTGCGGCCGGATTACACGCATCAGGCGGCATTGATTTGCTCGTCAATCGATTCCTGGGTAAACCGGCCACTACTCAGGGGGCCGTTCTGCGCCTGTTGCTGCCAGTGCTGCCGCTGAGCGCCTTTCTGAACAATACTCCTGTGGTTGCCACCATGATCCCTGCTGTGAATGCCTGGTCGCGCAAGATTGGCATTGCCCCGTCACGCCTGCTGATCCCTCTGAGTTACGGCGCAATTCTGGGTGGTACTGTAACCATGATAGGCACCAGTACCAATCTTGTGGTTGCCGGTCAGTATGAGGCAATTACCGGGCGCGCTGATTTTGGCATTTTTGCAATCACTCCCGTGGGTCTGGCCGTCGCCTTGACAGGCTCATTGTTTATGATTCTGGTGTTGCCTCGCCTGCTGCCTGATCGCAGCACCCAAAAGCCTTTCGCCAACATGCGTGAGTTTACCGTGGAGGTTGCAGTGGATCCCGGCGGTCCTTTGGTTGGTCTGACCGTCGAACAGGCTGGGTTACGTAATCTGGAGAGACTGTATCTGGTTGAGATCAGCCGCGGCAACGGCGTTGTAACGGCCGCACCGTCTGAAGAAAGATTGCAGGCCTCTGACCGATTGGTATTCGCAGGTGAAACCGATGCAATTACTGACTTGCTGCGGATCAATGGGCTGACTGCCTCCATGGGTAATGCAACACCGTTGACGGAAGACCGTGCTGAACGGCGATTGGTGGAGGTGGTGGTGTCCCAATCGTGCGCGGCGATTGGTGAAACAGTGCGCAGTTCCAGGTTTCACGACCGCTACGGAGCCATTGTGTTGGCGCTTGCCAGAAACGGCGAACGGATCGAGGGTAACCTTGGCAATATCATCATTCAGCCCGGAGATACCATGTTGTTGGAAGCCCGGCCTGCATTTGTGTCGCGGCAGCGCTATAACAAGGACTTTCTGGTCGTCAATGATCTGGAAAAAGAAGCCCCGCGCCACGAAAAAGCTGCATTGGCGTGGATTATTCTGGGGACTGCAGTTGTGGGCGCCGGTCTAGGATTCGTCAGCATGTTAAATGCCGCGCTGTTGGCCGTGGGTGCGATGATGTTAAGCGGCTGTCTAAGTGTCAGCCAGGCTGAGAAAAGTCTGGATGTGCCCGTGCTGATTACCATTGCGGCATCGTTTGCATTGGGCGCTGCCCTGGAAAAAACCGGTGTTGCGGCTGCCCTGGCTGAGAATCTGGTGGCTCTCAGTGGCGGCCGCCCCTGGTTGTTATTGATCCTGATTTACAGCGCCGTCACCTTGCTGACAGAAACCATCACCAATAATGCGGCAGCGGTCATTATGGTGCCGTTGGCCTTGGCGATTACCCAGCAAGCCGGATTGAATCCGGAGCCCTTCATGCTGGCAATCATGATTGCCGCCTCGGCTAGTTTTGCGACACCACTGGGGTATCAGACCAACTTGATGGTCTATGGTCCGGGCGGATATCGTTTCAGTGACTTCCTGCGTGCCGGCATTCCTATGAACATAGTTGTGGGAGTGACAGCGGTAACAACGCTGCTGTTGTTATATCCGTTAGCGTCACCTGCTCCCTGATCGCTGCCAATCAGGGAACGGGTGGATCAGTAAGTATTATCAGACCTGTCAGTCCGGCAGGCTGAACACATACACTGCGTTACCGGTCCGAGGTGGCCTGAGTTCAGTGGCGACTGCATTGGGTACCTGCCGTGGACTGGTGCCACCATTGCCTGTGGTGACAGCAATAAATTGCTTGCCGTCAATACTGAAGGTCAGTGGATGGCCCTGAACTGCGGTGCCCAGGCGTGTCTGCCAGAGGATCTCCCCCGTCTCCACATCAAAAGCCCGGAAACGACGATCCAGATCGCCAACAAAGGCGAGATTACCTGCGGTAGACAGGACGCCGGTGATAAATGAGGCGCGCTGCTCATAACTCCATAACTCCGTCATGGTTGTAACGTCATAGGCGGCTAGTTTACCCATGTTCCCATTAGTTTCCGGCATCTCGTAAAAGCGTCGGTTGGAGGCGAGGCCGCCGGAGCCGGGAACCAGCTCAACTGCCCTTGCGCGGTTGTCAAGGCAAGTCTGACTCAATGGTGCAATCAGAGCGCCGGTCGGCTGGTGGTAACTCATGGCATGCCAGTTTTTACCGCCGGCGCTGCTTGGGCAGGCGGGAATCCACTCGTCCAACTGCGCATTGATAATGTCGTCCCGATAGGTCACTGCCCCGGTTATGGGGTCAATGTGGGTGAACACATTCTGGTACATAGTTTCAGTAAAACCCAGAAATTCGCCGGTAACCCGGTCGTTTTTCCACAGAATGCCGTGTTTGCCAATGGATAACACCAGCTGTCTGCCGTCCTGATCGACCAATACGCGCTCAAACACTTCATCCAGGTCAAGCGCCTCACCCGGCACATGCTGGAAGTGCCAGACCAGTTGGCCGGTATCAATATCCAGTGCAATGGTGGCGTTGGTGTACAGACCTGCATCATGAATGGACATGTGCCTGCTGGGGGGAGCCCAGGGTTTGGCTTGCGCGACGCCCCAGTAGGTCAGCCGCAGCTGCGGGTCGTAACTGCCGGTGATCCAGGTTTCACCTCCGGCCCTAAACAGATCATCAAGTCCGCCCCAGGTATCCCCCCCCGGTTCTCCAGTTTTGGCGATGGTGTTGAATTGCCAGGCCAGCGCGCCGGTGTCTGCATCATAAGCACTGACGTAACACTCTTCGGGGATGTAAGTGGCGCATCCGGCCAGTCCCACAACAATCTTGTTGTCAGCAATCAGCGGTCCGCTGGAATTGGCAAAGCCTTTGCTGCTGTCGGCGATGATGGTTTCCCAGACCTGCTGTCCGGTGCGTGCATCGAGTGCAATGAGACGTGCATCGGTGGTTGCCTGAATCACTTTGTCCTTATACAAAGCGATGTTGCGCATGTCCTCGCCGGTAGCCGGTCCGGCCGCATGTTCCCAGATCAGTTCGCCGGCGCGCGCATCCAGCGCCTGCACTACATTGCCGGGATTGATCAGGTACATGATGCCGTTGGCGACTACCGGTGCGGGTTCAGAGTCACCTTCGTGCATGTTCCAGACCCATTCCAATGTCAGGTCACTGACGTTGTCGCGGTTAACCTGATCAAGCCTGCTGTAACTCCATGCCTCTGGATTGCCGCGCCACATCAGCCAGTCGTCGGGAGACGGGTTGGTCACGTCGTCATCGCTCAGCGGTTCATAGTTGTCGATACTGCCCGCCACGATCACACCGGTTGGCGCGTCAGCTGATGCGGTGCGGGTGCCTGTACCGGTGTTGCGTGGCATTTCTGCAAGCGTCACGTTTGCGCCGGCAACCAAGGGTGATGTTCCGGCACGAACGCCATTGGTACGCAGTAGATGCGCGGTGATGTTAAGAAAGTCACCTGGCAGGAGTTGTTGCGAGCCGCGCGGGGGCATGGAGTTGGTGATCAGGCCGATCAATGAGCCAATATCCCGGCCTGCCCAGCGCGTACCAAAGGCTGCGCCACTCAGTGCCGGCCCGCCGGTCCCACCGGCCATTGTCCGGCCATGACAGGCGGAGCAATGTTGCTCATAGGTGGATGCACCGGCAATGGCCTGTTCTTCGGCATAAGTGCCTGTCTCGGGGACTTGCGCCATCAAGGCGGGGGCGGGCGCTATCAGCAGACTGCTTTTTAACAAAAATGGTAGTAAAAGGTTTTTGATAATGGGTTTGTCGGGGTGACAAATGTATGGTGGCATGATGATTTACACCTGTATTAGTTTTGGGATTAACTCTAGCTGATTCCGCCACTTGAGTACACAAGCGGATAGGACTCTGAGACACGGAATTCAATGTCTAGAAAAACAACAGTTCAGCCTTGCACAGGTCAGCGTGCCGCACAACGCTGTATCAGATTGATGCAGAGAATGCGCGTTGTCATGGTAATTCTGTTGCTGGTCTGTGCAGGCTCTTTATCCTTATCCTCGGACAAACTGCAGGCACTGGATATCACCAGCTTTTATGGCGGATTGGTACCCGGACAAGAAATGCTCTTGCTCGAGGATGCGGAGGGCAGGCTCAACGTTGATGAGGCCAGATTGCAATTGCAAGCCGCCGGGCAACCGTGGGTGGCTCATACTAATTTTTGCTAATCTGGCTCGCGTCGAAATGCGTTATCAAGATGCAGAGGGCGTCTGGCAAACACGCGCTGCAGGCAGTGCTTTGCCATTCCGGGAACGTGATTTGGCGCATAGCAGCATCAATTTCAAGTTTCCGGTTTTTCCGGGTCAGGTCCAAACCCTCTACTTCAGGGTGGAGAGCGCTGGTTCATTGCAGTTCCCCCTGGAAATTGGCAGTCAAGAATACTTCTTTGCTGAAGCGCAGCGTTCTCTTTGCGGCGGGTTTGTGCTTCGGTCTGATGCTGATGATAGGCATCTACAGTTTCACTGTGTGGTACACCAGTCGTGAGATCGGGTTTCAATACTTCGGCATTATTGTGGTGAGTGGCGGGTTTTATTCTTTGGCAGCACAAGGGCTGGCTTTCGAGTTTCTGTGGCCGGAATCACCCGGGTGGGCTACTCGCGCTACAGGCGTTCTGAGTTTGGTTGCCTGTAGTGCAGGCATGATGTTTGTGCGCACGTTTCTGGGTTTGCGTACTCTGAACACTCGTGTTGACAAAATTGCCAGGTACTACACCATCGCTGCAGCCGTTGCGATGCTAATTGCATTGATTGTTGACGCATCCGATGCCAATCGTTTGGCACTGCTATTCGCCGCCGGTTTTACCGCGCTGGTCACTTTCAGCAGATTTCTTGCCCGCCGCAAACTGATCCGCGGGGCCATTTTTTTTATGCCGGCCTGGGTGATTCTGATGCTGGGCATTGTCCTGGAATTGTCGCAGCGCCTTGGTTTGGTGGTACCGCCATTATTGGCCTACAACAGCATTCAGTTAGCAGTTCTGGCCTCAATCAGCGTATTGACTCTCGGCCTGAGCGAGCGCCTACAAAGCATGATGGAAGGTTATCGAGTCGCCCAGGAAGATATCCTGCGTGGCAATCAGCTAAAGATAGAAGCCTTACAACAGCCAGACCGTGTCAAGGAAGAGTTCATCGCAAATGTGTCCCGCGAATTGCGAACACCGTTGACAGGTATTATTGGGTTCGCAGAAATCATGCTCACCGATCATGCCAGCCGCTTGAGTGTTAGTCAGCGTGAAACGCTGACCCTGATCAAAGTCAGTGCGCAACGTCTTTCTAGTCTGGTCAATGATGTAATTGACTTTTCGGCTATGAAAAACGGTCAGTTAACGCTAGCCAAAAGAGATGTTGATTTGAAGCAGGTGTGTTCACTGGTGGCACGTATGTCTCGACCTCTGGTCGGATACAAACCCATTAAATTGGTTGAGAAACACCCGGCACAAAAGAGAGTGGTGGAAGGCGATCCTGACCGTCTGCAGCAGATCCTGTTCAATCTGGTTGCCAACGCTGTCAAGTTTACTCCGCAAGGAATAGTGACTAACAGTATTGGTCTTTTGGAAGACATGGTAAGAGTTTCAGTCAGTGATACAGGCATCGGCATCTCGACAGCAGAACAGAAAAATATCTTCAAACGGTTCTATCAGGGTAATTCCGATGAGGCACGCCAGGTCGGTGGCACGGGTCTTGGCTTGTCCATCTCGCAATGTTTATTGGAATTGCATGATTCTGAAATAGAGTTGCAAAGTACCCCCGGAGAAGGTTCGCTGTTCTATTTTGACTTGGCGCTAAAGCAGTCCTTGCCTGAAGGCAGGCTTGTCAAGCCACAAGTGCCCTCAGCGTATGCCGCGATTTCTGCCCTCGACTCTTTGCGGATCGTAGAGTCCCACCTCGCAGACTCCTATCAACTGACCACCGTTTTGAGTGGCGCCGAAGCGCTGGAGAAGCTTAGTCAGGAAAAACCGGATCTGATCATACTGGATCTGATGATGCCCGTGATGAGCGGTTATCAGGTTTGTCAGATAATTCTCAAACGCTATGATCCTGACGAATTACCAATAGTGATTCTCACCGCAAAAAATCGGGTTGAGGATCAGGTTAAAGGCCTGAGCCTTGGTGCGAACGATTACATTACCAAGCCCTTCAGCAAAGAAGAGCTGCTTGTGCGTATCAACAAGCAGTTTGAATTGCTGCACTTGCACAATGTTAAACGCGAGGATAAGCGCTTGAGCTGGCAACTGCAGCGTTTCGAGGAAAATGAGAAGCGACTGCGTGTACGGGAACAACACCTGGCAGCCTTGCTGGACGAGATCGGGGACCCACTGTTGGCGATTGACGAATCCGGGCAGTTAATCTTTATCAATCAATCTGCTGAAAATCTTCTGCAAATTGAATCTGAGGGTTTCATCAATCAGCCCATCAATTTATTGTCAAGTCAGATAACTGCGATGTCGCCTGCCGTCGCTGAGGCACTTCATTTTCCGTATAATGAGGCAATGATTTCCCGACAAGGCTAACCCGATTATTTCGACTTCGTCTTTCCGGAAGACAAAGGGCGTTTTTGTCTGATGACAATGTCGCAGGCAGACCAAGAGTTCTATCTGGTGGTCTTTGAGTGCAGCCGAATCTCAGGCAAAAACTCAACATCAAGTCTGACAGGCGCTCCTGATGCACTGACGTTGCCCGAAATTATTGATGAGATAAATCGCAACGTCGAACGCACCCAGATGTTGGGAGAGTATCTGCAACAAATCAAACCGGAGGATTTGCACAAGAATCGCGATCTGGTTGATGAGCTTGGTAACTTTGAAGAACTGATTAATAAACTCTCCGGAACCATTAACTCGCATGTGGATGACGAAAGCGAATTGCAGTATCGTGAAGCACTGGCAAAAGTGATGCAGGATTGTCATTACTATTGGCAAAAAGTGACCGGCGAGTCAATTATTGATCTGGCAGAAAAGAGTCGGATCGGGAGTGTCAGTATCGACAATGGACGACTGCGTACACGATCAATGAATCGTTATCTCTCGCTGGAAAAATTGCCTTCCAATCCGCGCTGGCGCCAGGTCGCGCGTAAAGCATTGGAAGCATCCGTCGCCAGACTCCAGGAAATAGTTGAACAAAGGGCGCTGAGTTAAGCGCATCAGTTGCATTAATAATAACTAAAGACGGCCATGACATGAAAAATTCTCTCCTTATATCAATATTGGTGATCGCACTTGTGGGGTCATTGCAGGCGCAATATGGTGCGCCAGACGGCGAGTGGCATACTTGGGGTGGTGATCATGGATTTACGCGATACACCGCGTTGGACCAAATCAATGCCCGTAATGTTCACGAAGTACAGGTAGCATGGCGCTGGCAGGCTTTACCGCTGGGCAATCGTCCTGACAGCAATTTAAAAGCCACACCGCTGATGGTGGATGGCGTGCTATATGTACCCTCCGGTCAGCATCAGGTTGTTGCACTTGACCCCGCCAGTGGACAACAAATCTGGCGTTATGATCCGGATCCACCCACTGTTGCCGAGCGCGGTCTGGGACTTGGCAGCCGTTCGCTGGCGCTGTGGCAATCTGGAAGTGAAACGCGACTTTTTCACAACACATTGGATGGCCGGCTGATTTCTATCGATGCCCGCACCGGGCTTGCAGATACAGATTTTGGCAACAATGGCACTGTGTTGTTGCGTGAAGGATTGTATCCAGACGGGTCTGATGCTGAATCCGTTGGGTCTTCGTCGCCGCCTGCGGTAGTTGGCGATGTTGTCGTGGCGCAAGTAGTCGGCACAATTACCGCGCCAAACAAGGAAGCTACACCTGGCCACATTCGTGGTTATGATGTGCGCACCGGCGAGATGGTTTGGCGCTTTAATACCATTCCTCAACCGGGAGAATTTGGACACGATACCTGGGACGGCGATTCCTGGCAGTACACCGGTAACACGGGTGTCTGGTCGATGATGAGTGTGGATACTGAAACCGGTTATATTTACTTGCCGGTGGAAGCCGGGTCCAACGACTTTTATGGCGGACATCGTACCGGCGACAACCTGTTCTCTCAGAGCCTGGTGTGTTTGGACGGTCGCACCGGCGAGCTGATCTGGCATTATCAACTGACTCATCACGGATTGTGGGACTATGATCCGCCCTCTGCGCCGATACTCGGGGATATCAGCATTAATGGCAAGCGCATCAAAACGGTCACTCAGTTGACTAAACAGGGGATGTCGTTTGTGTTTGATCGGGTGACGGGAGAGCCAGTCTGGCCTATTGAGGAACGCGCAGTGCCACAGAGTGAAGTGCCAGGAGAACAAACGTCGCCCACACAACCGTTCCCAACTTTGCCGCCACCGTATTTGAGCCAAGGTTACCACGAAGCTGATCTGATTGATTTCACCCCTCAGATCAAGGCTGAAGCGCTGGCCATTGCCTCCCAATATGTACGCGGGCCGCTCTACACGCCCCCGACACCAGTTCGCGAAGGCGGCACTCAGGGCACGTGGGTGAATCCCGGATATCAAGGGGGAGCCAACTGGAATGGTGCTGCGTTTGATCCCCAGACCGGCATGATGTATGTGCCGCTCCGCAATGCCCCGATGGCGGCTGCTTTGCAGGATCCAGACCCGGCGCGCACCAACTGGAACTACCTGCGCGCACCGTCGGTTTTTATCCAAGGGCCGCGCGGCCTGCCTATTGTACGTCCGCCCTGGAGTCTGGTGACGGCAACCGATATGAACCGTGCCGTGCACATCTGGTCACGTAGTATCGGTCCGGCATCGGATTACATTCGCAATCATGCGGATTTGCAGGGACTGGATCTGGATTTCGAGAATATGGGACACCCGATGATCCGACCTTCGCCACTGCTGACTTCTGAATTGTTGTTTCTGGCCGAGGCCGGCAATCTGAGTGGTGATCCGGGCGGTCCTATGTTGAGGGCATATGATAAAGCCACCGGGCAAGTACTGGCTGAAATTGAATTGCCCATCAAAGCCAGCGGCGCGCCGATGAGTTACATGCACAATGGTCATCAGTACATTGTGATTGCGGTTGCAACTGCAGAACAGCCAGCTGAGTTAGTGGCATTGGCATTGCCTGCGGCATTGCAGTCAAGCGCGCGGCCTGTGTCTTCAGGAGGTGGTGATAATCAACCAACCGATGTTGTATCCACCTTATCACCGGATGCTCTGACACAAGCAGTGCAGTTGTTTGCGACCCAATGCGCAGCTTGCCATGGAGAACGCGGGCTGGGGGTGCCCGGCGGGTCGGCGCCGTCGCTTGGTAATTCCCGTGATCTGCAGCAAGTGCGCACAATGATCGGTAACGGGGCGGTAGAGATGCCTGCATTTGCGCTTAGACTGTCTGCGGACGAAATTGAGTTATTAAGCCGCTATGTCAGTGATGGTCTGTTTTTATCTCCGGCCGAGGAGTAATTTTAATGACGGATAAAGTTTTGAATAATTCCCAGGCATTCACTGATCTCCCCACGATGGAAGGTGGGCATCTACTGCTGCGTCCTCTGCTTGAGCAGTATAGTGAATTATTGTATCAAGCCGCCAGTGATCCGCTGATCTGGGAACAACACCCAGATCCGTTGCGTCATCAGCGAGACATATTTGAAAAAAATTTTCTGCGGGGGGCTCTGGACTGCAAAAGCGCAGTGTTGGTGATTGACAAAATCACAGGTCAGGTCATTGGTTGCTCTCGATTCTACGAGTGGGATACACAGACGCGTGAAGTTGCCATCGGATTTACCTTCATCGCGCGTAGTCACTGGGGAGGAGTCACCAACAGCGAACTCAAGAAACTGATGCTGGATTATGCATTCCGCTACGCTCAAAAAGTCTGGTTTCATATTGCGAAGGACAACTGGCGATCGCGCAAGGGGACTGAAAAAATCGGTGCGCGCTTGTCTCATGAAACATACAAAGACATTAATGGACAGCGGCACGAGTATGCGTTTTACTGCATTGATCGTGAAGATTGGTTAAAACAGACAGGACAGTGATATGCAACATGACATGATGAATATGTTTGCGGTGCCCCTTTACCGCGCAACTCTGGGGAGGGCATTTTCCCAATCAGAAATGCAGTTTTTCCATGAAACGCTCAGGGGCGCTGTGCCTGCGATTGCGAATCAGTCGTCAGTTAACAAGCAAGTGTTGTCAGCTCCGCAGATGAGGGACATCCGCCGTGTTATTGAGGAGCATCTGGCTCAGTATATGAGGACGGTGTTTAACACTTCTAATCAGGTGCAATTGCAGATCACCCAGTCATGGCTGACGCTGGCTGGCAAGGGGCAGTCGCATCACGTGCACACGCATCCCAACAGCGTAGTCAGTGGTGTCTTGTATATCAATCTTGCGCAGCAGGATTGCATCAGCTTTTACCGCAATGAAGATAACATCTGGTATGAGCTCATTAGACAGCAGGATAACTACTTCAACGCGTCTCAGTATTTTGTGCAGTCCTCCGTGGGCGACCTGCTATTGTTTCCATCCAATGTGCGTCATGGCGTGCGGGAAGTCACTGCAGACATTCAGCGCGTCAGTTTGTCGTTTAATACGTTTTTCTCAGGCCAGTTAGGGCGTGATGAGTTCTCCAATGCGCTGAATATCGCCATTAACACTGGACACCCATGACAGACATCAATCAGATACTTGAGTTTGCGCAATCCATCGCCCGTTCAGCGGGGGCGCTGATGATCACCGAGTTACGCAAGCATGGCGGCCCGCAATCACATTACAAATTTGCTGGCACCGAACTGGTCACAGAAGCCGACATCAAAGTCGACAAACTGATCTGCGACGCGATCCGGCATCACTTCCCGGGTCACCTGATCCTGGCCGAAGAGTCTGCGCCTGATCTGACCGGGCTCAGCCAGATTACCGCTCCTTTGTGGGTGATTGATCCTATCGATGGCACGGTTAATTACGCTCACGATCATGGGCAGTCTGCGGTGTCGATTGCGTACATTGAGCACGGGCAAGTGCAGTGCGGCGTAGTATTTAATCCCTTTGCCGATGAGATGTTTTATGCCACTCAGGGAAAAGGCGCTTTTCTCAATGGCATTCCGATTCATGTGGCGCAAAAGACCCAAATCAAGCGCGCGCTGTTCGCGACCGGCTTTCCGTATGAAAAGGATAATCTGGCACCTTTGGTAAAACGCCTCGCGGTGATGCTCGACAATTGTGCGGATCTGCGGCGTCTTGGGTCTGCTGCGCTGGATATCTGCTGGGTGGCGATGGGGCGCCTGGATATCTATTACGAGAATCTCAGTGTCTGGGACTTTGCGGCCGCGCAGCTGATAGCTCAGGAAGCCGGCGCTTCGTATGGCCATTTCCAGCCCGTGCCGGCAGGGGTCAGCCCGGTGTTTCACAATAAAAACATTCTGGTCAGTAATGCCGAGTTGTATGAACAGGCGCGACGTTTATTGCAGCAGGCGGACAGCGCCTGATGCCATTGTATTTTGATTGAAACACAGCGTATGCTGCCATCGTAGGTGTTCCAAAATCCGTCAACCCGTGTCTGTAAAGGCACCACTCAATGAGCCTCGGATGTCATGAAACAACTTTTTATTACCAAGACCAAACGCTTTTTGCTTGCCATTGCGCTGTCAGTCACCGCAGTGCTTGGCGTGGCAACGCCGTCAGCGCAAGCACAGGCACAGGGCGCTACCGGCGCGCTGCCGATGCCGGAAATCACTATCTATCACCTGGAAGGTCGTCGCTCAGAGCGTCTGGTCTGGCTGATGGAGGAGCTCGGATTGCCCTATACCCTGAATTTCACTCGCGGCGATCTGGCGGCCTCGATGGCGGCGATTCGCGCCATCAACCCCGCCATGCCGGTAGCACCCACAGTTACCTACGGCGATCAGGTGCTGGTGGAGTCTGGCGCAATCATAGAAATGATTCTGGCTCGCCACGGTGGTGGACGTCTGGTGCCGCCACTGGAGTCACCAGACTTTGCGACTCACCTGCTGTGGATTCACTACTCGGAAGGCTCGTTGGCGTCGCGCGCCATCGCCGATTATCGTGTCTGGCAGATACAGCCACCGCAGCAGCGTTCGCCACTGGTGGATTCTGAAGGGGTTGTGCAGTTTGCCGAGAATTTTCTGGCAGAAAATCCTTGGTTCGGCGGTGCAGAGTTTTCTGCGGCTGACATCATGATGCTGTTCCCGATCAATTTTGCAATGAACCTCAACATCGTCAACAAGGCGCAGTTTCCGCACATCAACGCATGGATCAGTAAAATTGAAGCGCGCCCCGCGTATCAGGCCATGTTAGCCAAGGCCAGACCTGACGGCATGGTAGGTAACCTGCCGGCATTGCCTGCGAATGCCTCCAGAGTGGTCACACCCTAAGCGGGTAGTCTGTTGATTTACTGGTCAGGACCATAGGCGCTGAAGTCGTCAGCGCCATCCTCCTGACACAGATTCATCCAGTTGTTGATGCCGGTACTGCGGTGCTTCTGCTGATGCAGAATGAAGTAGAAGCGGCGCATCCAGTTGCGATGCGGCGCATACAATGGCAACAAGCTGCCACGCCGGAACGCCTCTTGCAACGTGATGCGGGATAGGCACCCAATGCCGAGTCCCGCTTCCACTGCCCGCTTGATCGCCTCGGTGTGCTGCAATTCCAGTCGTATATTCATGTGTGGCAACAGTCCATGGACGGATCGGTCAAATCCCTGACGTGTTCCCGATCCGGCTTCGCGCAAAATCCATTGGGCATTCAGCAAGTCGCTGTCGCTGAGCGTTGGCCGACCCGCCAGCTCATGCGTTGGTGCACAAAACAGACACAATTCGTCATCACGCCAGGGAATGACTTCCAGCGCGTCGTCTTGCAACTCCCCCTCTATCAGCCCTACATCCAGTTCAAAGTTGCGCACTTTCTGAGTGATTGACGCCGTGTTCTCTACGGTCAGACGGATGCGTGTCCCCGGGTATCGGCTCATAAATTCCGCCATGATGGGCACGGCCAGATAATTGCCTATGGTCAGTGTGGCGCCGACTTTGATATCACCTGCGTCGCCCTGATGCTGCAGCAGGTGATCAAACTCCCGTGCCTGACTCAGCAATGCCTCGGCCCGCGGGCGCAGACTTTTGCCAAAGTCATTGAGTTGCAGGCGCTTGCCCACACGGTCAAACAACTGCATGTTGTAACGCTGTTCAAGTTCTTTTAGCGACGCACTGGCCGCTGATTGCGACATGGACAGGCTGTCAGCTGCCAGTGATACATTCTCATGCCACGCGGTTGCCAGAAACACTTCGAGTTGGCGCAGGGTGTAATGCACGATGATCCCTCTGATTGTATATCTGCTTAGTCGATTAACTATATCTTGTTAAATCATTTTACTGGTAAGCGGTGTTTGACTACCATACGCGCGTTTTTTGACTCGAAGACCGACAGGACAACAAAATGGCTGCGATTTCCAAACAAAGTGTCACCAGCGTACATCACTGGAACGAATCACTGTTCAGCTTTACCACGACCCGCGACAAAGGCCTGCGTTTTGAAAACGGTCACTTTGTGATGGTTGGGATGGAAGTTGACGGGCGCCCACTGATGCGTGCGTACAGCATCGCCAGTGCGAACTATGAAGAAGAACTGGAGTTCTTCAGCATCAAAGTGCCGGATGGCCCGCTCACATCGCGACTGCAGAACATCAAAGTAGGTGACGAGTTACTGGTCAGCAGCAAACCTACGGGGACACTGATCGCGGATCACCTGTTGCCGGGTCGTCATCTGTACCTGATCGGAACCGGGACAGGACTGGCGCCGTTTATGAGCATCATCCGTGATCCGGCCGTCTATGAGCGATTCGAGAAAGTCATTCTGGTTCATGGAGTGCGCCGCATCATCGACCTTGCCTACCGCGACTACATCACCCACGAACTGCCACAAAACGAGTTTTTTGGTGAGGTAGTGCAAAAGAAACTGGTCTATTACCCCACGGTTACGCGTGATGAATTTGTTAATCAGGGCCGTGTTACCGATATCCTGATCGATGGCACTTTGTCGCAAAAGATTGGTGTGCCTGCCATGTCACCGGAGCATGACCGCTTTATGTTGTGCGGCAGTCCTACCATGTTAAAGGACATGTGCAAGATTCTGGATGCTGCCGGGTTCAAAGAATCTCGTCAGGGCATTCAGGCGGAGTATGTAATTGAGCGTGCGTTTGTGGAATAAGCCTTGTTGTTCGGGCGGGCTAATTTCTGGCTGGCAGTATCAGTCAGGCATTACAAACGCCGACCATAAAAAAAGCCCGGTTCAATAAACCGGGCTTTTTTTATACAGGTTTGCTTGCGAGCAAGCCGGTCATGCTCAGCTAAGGAAAAACCCGACCAGACAGCCCTTTGCATCAGGGATATCGTTTATGTCCACTTTGCCGCCAGCCATGACGGTTTCCAGCGCATCACGCAGGTAGTGGTTAGTCACGTGCAGGCGCTGGGTTTCATACCCTAACTGATCATTTATCGGGCCGCGGAAGTGAATTTCGCGGGTGCGCGGGTCAATAATAAACACTTCCGCAGTGCGCTCGACACCCATGGAGCGGGCGATGGACTGATCCGCATCTTTCAGAATCGGGAAGGTGATCTTGAATTCATCCGCTTCTTTCTGAATGCGCGGGATGTCGTCCTGAATAAACGAGTTAAGCATCAGGAACTCAATATTCTTGTCGGCGTATTCTTGCTGGATGGACAGGTACGTCGGCACTGACAACCGTGCAATCGGACAACCTGAGCCGTGTATATACATGACGATAAAATCACGGTCTTTATACTCGTCCAGTGTGTGAGACACACCGTTGTGATCAACCAGATCAAATTCCTTGATGCTCTTCAGGAAAGTGTCCTGCGCCTGAGCAATCAGGGAAAGCATGGAAAATGCTGCTGCCAGCACTATGGTCAAGGTTTTGCGCATGTTTATACTCCTTGGGATCGCCTTTGGCATACTCGCCGGATAACTACCACATCATGATACCGCCACGTTTGGTACTAGTACCCAATTACCGCTTCACTAAATCAAGTATCTTGATGTATATCAAGACCCTCAATGTTACTAATTGTGTGCGCTTCCACGCAAAAAAAGTCAATGCAGAGGAATATCAACCGGTGAGAGACCGGAAAAATTTCAGGATAAGCCCCCGATGTCAGTTGCCAGACGTAACAATTCAGCCTGCAAACCGGTATAGTGCACAGCACTTGCGTCAACCCTGTCGGAATGATGGATTAGTGTTATGTCTTCAATGATTTCCCGTGTGTATTGTGCTCTGGTATTTGATCGGCCATGGTTGGTCATCAGTCTTTTAGTGGTGTTGGCCGGCGGATTCGGCTGGTACGCTCAGAATTTCAGGCTTGATGTTTCCGCCGATTCACTGCTGATGGAAGATGACAGGGTTCTGGAGTTCTCCCGTGTGATCAACCAGCGGTACGGCGTTCGCGACTCGGTAACCATTGCTTTTCAGCCTCGCGATCTGGATTTGCTGAGCGAGCAATCGCTGGCCATCATGGCAGCCATTCGGGAAGATTTATTGGCGCTGGAACGTGTAGAGTCGGTTGACAGCCTTTTGAATGTTCCCGTGTTTGGAGACACCCCGCTCACCGGCATCTCCGAGGATTACCTAACGGTTCTGGATGAGGGGCAGGATCCCCAGGCTGTGCGTGAAGAGTTGATGACAAACCCCGTCTTCAGTAACGCGGTGATCAGTCCTGACGGCAGCACCGGCGCCATGTTGGTCAGCTTTTTTATGGATACCCGCTACATTGAGCTGATCAACCGGCGCACAGAGCTGCGCAACAAGCTGAATCTGGGAGAGCTGAGCACTGATGAGTCCCTTGAACTGGATGCTGTCAGCGCTGAATTTGACGCGTACAGCAATACCGCGGCGGAATTGAGACACCAAGATATTACCAGCATCCGCGCTATTCTCGCCAATCATCAGGAACAGGCTGATCTGTACCTGGGCGGCGCGCCGATGATCGCTGATGATATGGTGACGTTTGTGCGCAGCGATCTGGCAACTTTCAGCATTGTGGTGTTTGCCTTTATTGTAATTGCGCTGGGTTTGATTTTTCGGCGTAAACGCTGGGTGATACTGCCGCTGGTATGCTGTGCGTTTGCAGGCACTATTGTGGTGGGCATACTGGGGCTGATGGACTGGCGAGTCACAGTGGTGTCGTCTAATTTTATGTCCCTGCTGTTGATCATCACCATTTCCTTGGCCGTGCATTTGATTGTGCGCTACCGGGAATTGCGGGCGAGCCGGCATTTTACAGACCATAAACGCCTGCTGAAGCATTCCGTGCTGGTGATGTTCAAACCCTGTCTGTATACCGCTCTGACAACAATGGTGGCATTCGGATCGCTGGTGGTCAGCGGAATTACCCCTATCATTTCGTTCGGATGGATCATGGTCATCGGTGTTGTTACCGCACTGACCGTGGTGTTCCTGTTATTCCCGGCGTTGATGAGTCTGCTGCCTGCAGAGCCTGATGTTGTTAAATCGGATACACCGCGCTTCAGTATCACCAATCTGCTTGCCCGTATCACTGATCAGGCTGGCAACCGCTTGTTGTGGATTTTTGCGCTGGTGTTTGTTGTAAGCGCGGTAGGTATTTCGCGCCTGCAAGTTGAAAACAGTTTTATCGACTACTTTGCAGAGGACACGGAAATCTACAAAGGTATGAAGCTGTTCGACGACAAGCTCGGTGGAACACTATCCTTCGATGTGCTGGTCAACCTGCCCGACGAGCCGGCACTGGATGATGGTTTTGACGACGGCTTTGATGACGGTTTTGAAGAGGACAATAGTGATGCTTATTGGTTTACCTCGGACAAGATGAACCAGATCAGGCAGATGCACGAATTTCTGGATAATCACCCGCGTACCGGCAAGGTGTTATCCTTCGGTGCGGTTGTTCAACTTGCTGAAGAGTTAAATGGTCGCGAACCCATCGACAGTTTTCTCTGGGCGTTGCTGTACACCATGCTCCCGGAAACCCTGCGCACAACAGTGCTCAATCCGTTTTTATCCGTTGAGCACAATCAGGCACGGTTTAACATTCGTGTGATTGAGTCTGACCCTGAGCTGAATCGCGACCAGCTGATCCGTGAAGTGCGCGAAGGGCTGCAGAGTAATTTTGGTTTGACGCCTGAGCAGGTAGAAGTGACCGGTACGCTGGTGCTGTACAACAATGTACTGCAGAGCCTTTACCAGTCGCAGATTCTGACGCTGGGTGTGGTGCTGGCGGTGATCATGGTGATGTTCCTGCTGTTGTTCCAGTCCATGCGTGTTGCCGTGCTGTGTATCATCCCCAACATCATTGCCGCCGCGCTGGTGCTGGGCATGATGGGATGGCTGGGCATACCGCTGGATATTATGACCATCACTATTGCGGCTATTTCGGTCGGCATAGGTGTGGATAACACCATCCATTATGTGCACCGCTTTCGCCGTGAGTTCCACAGGCTGGGCAACTACAAAGCCGCGATGTATGTCTGCCATGGCAGCATCGCTCGTGCCATGTATTTTACGTCACTCACGATTGTGGCGGGTTTCTCTATTCTTGTGCTGTCCAACTTTATCCCGACCATTGTGTTCGGATTGTTGACCAGTATTGCCATGCTGGTGGCGTTGGTCGGTGCGCTGACCTTGCTGCCTCAACTGTTAATCAGCTTCAACGGGCTGGGTCCGGAATCACACCCCGCTCACCAAGCGTAGTTAGGGAGAAAATGAATGCAACACAATCTGTCTGCTAATGAGACGCCAAACCCGGCATCCAATCGGATGTTGGACGAAAAGCTGTTCAAGGCGCGCACGGTCACCATTTTTGGAGATATCAACGAGCGGCTGGCAAGAAACATCACCGAGCGGTTGCTGGCGTTGGCGGCTGAGAGTAATGATCCCATCACTATCTATATCAGTTCGCCGGGTGGTCATGTGGAGTCAGGTGATGTGATCTATGACATTATCAAGTTTATCGAGCCGGTTGTGCGTGTGGTTGGAACCGGGTGGGTTGCCAGTGCCGCCACGACTATCTTCCTTGCAGCAGACAAGGAGCATCGATTTGCGTTGCCAAATACCCGGTTTCTGGTTCATCAACCGTCCGGCGGCTCTCGCGGAAGCGCTTCAGATATCAAAATTCAGGCAGAACAGATTGTCAAAATGAAGGCGCGTATCAATCAGTTGATCGCCGATGAGACAGGGCAACCCGTGGAGCGGGTAGCAAAAGATACGGATCGTGATTACTGGATGTCGGTCGATGAAGCGATTGAATACGGCATTGTGGGCCGTTGTATCAACAGTGCGCGTGATCTGGTCTGAACTTACCTGCGCAAAGGCATCAAGCTGCTAATTCAGGGGCAACTCTGTCTGGTTGGCAGCATTTCTCAGTTTGATAAACAACGCCTGTTGATTCTGTACCAGCGTGCAGATGACATGGTAGTCCGGTTGACATGACAAGGAGCGAACAATCGCGCTGCTGTCAGAGATCAACTGCACCATAACCTGTGCGCTGACTCCCTGATACTCCACCTGAATCGTGCCGGTGTTGCCATCAATAGTGCCATTACTGCTGGTCCACTCAAGGCCAAGCGGGCGCAAGGGTTCGATAAAAAAGCGATTGCCTTCGGTACTTACCTTGAGCGTAAAGGTGGTGGCTTCAACCTGCCATTCGCCCTGCCAGACACTTAGCGGTGCTGACTGCGCCGTGGCTGCAAGCGGCGTGGCAGCGAGGCATGCGCAACTGAGCGCGGCGCAAAACAGCGAGCGAGGGAGTCGTCGCTCACAGTGATGCTTCGGTTGTGCTCCTGGCATGAGCCTGCTGGCAAGAGCGGGTCCGCTAAAACGCATGGTGGTGTCTAAAAGCATCTGCTGTCACCCATCGTCGCTATCAGAAATTCAAACCGGCGCGAGTATAACAGTATTTTGTGTGATGGCTGTAGGCGGGTGATATTCGGAGCAGAATCCGGGAGCTTTGTCATAAAAAAGGCCGACTGATGTTTTGGGCATCAAGCCGGCCAAGAGGGATATGATCAAAGCGATAACCTTCCAGTGCAAAACAACCAACGCATGGTTCGTTTGATTGTCTTGAATGCCGGGCAGTCTAGGGATGCCAGGGGCATAGATAAAATGAATTATATGTATTAAAGTGATAAATGGAATCGATCGCCAGGTCGTCGTTAGTTTCAGCAAGTAGTATCCGTCTGTAAATCGGAGGTTCTTTGATGACCCATCTCCCAACTACCAAGCAGCTGCGGTATTTTGTTGCTCTGGAGCAATACGAACACTTTGGCAAAGCAGCGGAGTCCTGTTTTGTGTCGCAACCAGCCTTCAGCGTGGCGATCAAAGAGCTGGAGAATATGCTGAATATCCAGCTGGTTGACAGGACAAATAAAAACGTCACTGTCACCAGCCTTGGGCGAGACGTTGCCAGGCAGGCTCGCGTGGTGCTCAGAGAGCTTGAAGATCTGGTGGAGATGGCCAAAGGTAATCAGTTACCGCTGACCGGTCCTTTGAGACTGGGTGTGATTCCAACGATTGCTCCCTTTCTGTTGCCGCGACTTCTGCCTGCACTTCGTGAGGCATTTCCCGAACTAAAGTTGTACCTTAAAGAAGATCTGACGGAACGCATTTATGAGCGTTTGATGGATGGCGAACTCGATCTGATTCTGATCGCGCTGCCTTATGAGTTACGCAACACCACCGACATGGTGCTGTTTGAGGATAGATTTTTCCTCGCTCACCAGCAGAACAGCGCTTTGATACGCCCGGGCGATTACGACCTGAACGAGTTGCCAAGTGACAGCATTTTGCTGCTGGAGGACGGACATTGCCTGCGTGATCATGCCTTGTCAGCCTGCAACATAAAAAATGTCGATAAAGTCAGTAACATCACAGCAACCTCTTTGTTGACGCTGGTACAGATGGTCGACGCTGATCTGGGCATTACCTACTTGCCGGAATTGGCGGTGAACTCCAGTCTGTTAAAAAACACCCGTATCAAAACCACACCCATGGAGCCTGGCAGCTCACGGCAAATCGGACTGGTGTGGCGCAAGGCCAGTACGCGACAGGATGAATTCACCATGCTGGGGAACTTCATTCAACAGAACTATAAACTCTCGGGAAATCAATCAGTCTGAGAGCGCTGTGCTCAGCGGATTACTTCTGGCCGATTGACTTGAGAGTGAACCAGTTGTTCAATGCCATCGTACCTCCCCGATATTTTTTTTATTACGGCCGCTTTAACATCTTCCGGCGACAGAGGTAATTATGTCAAAATTTCACCGAAATTTATTTGCCAGCCTGCTCGTGGGGCTGTCTGCCTTGGTTTCTCATGCGCAGGCCAGTGAGCTGAATTCAGATGTCACCCGCGCTGCAGACTTCACGCTGCTGGATCAGCAGGGTAAGGCATTTAACCTGCACTACCATAGCCAGCGTCCGGCAGTTTTGCTCATGTCCAGCGTGGCCGGGTCAGAATATGCGCTCAAGTCCCTGACCACACTGGTGAGCAGCGTTGACCCGCAAGCCAACGGCGTTGCCTTTGCATTGATTAATCCAGAGCCCGGCATTGACCGGCAGGCGTTGATGGAATTCGCAAACGCGCATTCTATTGAGCAGTCTGTTCTCCAGGACGACGCCGGAATGGTGTCTGCAACCCTGGGCTTGCGTTACGCAGGCGAAACCCTGCTGATTAATCCCCAGCGTTGGGAGATCGTGTACAGGGGGCCAGCGCTGGATGAATCAGGTGCTGCGGTGCACCCGGATCTGGCGGCCTCTTTGCAAAGCCTGATTGCCGGCGAAGTGCCCGCGGCACAAGTGGCGCAAATGAATACTGCCGAGCCATTGCCGGAGCACGCGGTTCCCGTTGATGTGAGTTACAGTGACACCGTAGCACCGATGCTGATGGAGAAATGCGCTGGTTGTCACCGTCCAGGCGGAATTGCGCCCTGGGCCATGACCAATCACGCGATGGTGCAGGGCTTTTCCCCCATGATTCGCGAAACAGTGCTCACCCGCCGCATGCCGCCATGGCATGCTGATCCCGCAATTGGTGAGTTTGTCCATGATATGAGCCTGTCTGTCGAAGAGAAGCAACAGCTGTTGTCGTGGATAGATGACGGTGCGCAGCGCGGTGACGGCGATGACCTGTTAACCCAGGTGGAGGCTCAGTTGACGGAGTGGTCAATGGGTGAGCCAGACCTGATTGTTACGCTACCAGAGTTTGATATCCCGGCAACCGGGACGCTGGATTATCAGTTCTTTGAAGTGCCTAACACGCTGGACCGCGATGTGTGGGTCAAGGCTGTGCAGATAGCGCCCGGTGAAAGGCAGGTGGTGCATCATGCGATCGCAACGTTTGGTCCGAACTCGGGTGGTAACGGCATGGGGGGCAGTGGAAATTCATTGTTCCAGCCGCAGTTGATGACGTTTGTACCCGGTAACGATACCTATGTGTATCCGGAAGGCACCGGCGTGTTTGTGCCTGCAGGCAGCTCGTTTTATACACAGATGCATTACACAACGTTTGGCCGTGAGACCAGTGATCAGACCAAAATAGGTCTGTATTTTGCCGATGAGGCGCCTGAACATGTACTGCAGCATTATTCGATTCTGAATGTGGACCTCGACATTCCAGCGGGTGAAGCAGAACACCAGGAAAGCGCCTACTACACGTTCTTGCGTGATGCGGTGATTTACAGCTTGTTCCCTCACGCTCACTACCGGGGACGCGCGTCCGAATTCTCCATTCAGTATCCAGATGGCCGTGAGGAATTGGTGTTGTCCGTGCCTAACTATGACTTTAACTGGCAGCGATACTTCCAGTTTGAAGAGCCAATCATTGCGCCGGCAGGCACTAAAATCATCCACAGAACAACCTATGACAACTCGACAGCCAATCTGAGCAATCCAGATCCGGCAGTTGATGTCAGTTTTGGTGAGCAAACCTGGGAAGAGATGCTGTATGGCGGTGTGTCGTTCCGTTATGCCGAGCCGCAAGAGAATGACCATGAAATCAATGTGGAGGAATACATCACGTCACTGGCGATGGGTTTTATGGACCTGAATATGGATGGCAAAGTTGCTGTTGACGAGATGCCCGAGCGGGCACGTCAGGCGCTGGCGCTTGCATTTACCCTGATGGACAAGGATAAAACTGGCGGGCTGGAGCATGCAGAGTTCGGTCAGTTTATGGTGCAGGCCAACATGATGAACCAGGACGCCTTTATCCAGTAACAATCTGTCTTCCTGGAAAAAAAAAACGGCCAATGATCATTGGCCGTTTTTTTTTGCTTGTATGTCAGACTAGGGGGCCTGCACATCCATCGGGCTATCTGTTATGCATCAACGGCGCCGCGCTCCACGGGCGGTGGCAGGAACTGATAGTTCTTTAACGGCAGTTCGCGAACTCGTTGCCCTGTCAGCGCATACAGGGCGTTGCTGACTGCAGCTGAAATTGGCGGCGTTGCGGGTTCCCCAAGACCACCGACCGAGGCACCGTCAGACTCCAGCAGGACTACTTCAATCTCTGGGGATTCAGAAAGTCGCAGCATCTCATAGTCGTGAAAATTACTTTCCTTGACGCGCCCTTGTTCAATGCTGATCTGACCGTAAAGTGCGGCAGTCAGCCCGTAGATAATGCCACTCTCAACTTGTGATGCGGCATTATCCGGGTGTACAACACGGCCACAATCAATGGCACAGGTCACTTTTTCCACACGCACACGGCCTTCTGCGGTCAGTGAAACCTCTGCCACTTCAGCGACGATGCTGCCAAAACCTTCCTGCAATGCAATTCCACGCGCGCGGCCTTCCGGCGCAGGTGTTCCCCAGCCGGCGTGGGCTGCTGCTTCGCGCAACACACGTGCGTGCCGGGGTTTGTCAGCCAGCATCGACAGTCTGAATTGCAGCGGATCTTGCTGGCGATTCCACGCCAGTTCGTCGGTAAATGATTCGAGGAAAAAAGTGTGCTGTGAGTGGGCAACACTGCGCCATGCGCCGAAGGGCACATGGGTCGGGCTGTCCACGTAATCAATCTTCTGGTTGGGGACGCTGTAAGCAAGGTGTGCCGCTTCCAGAGGTTCGTTCTGGCCGATATAGGCATTTTCCCACGCGACCAGCGTGCCATTGCTGTCAAAACCTGCGCGGAATCGACTGCTGACCGCCGGGCGATAATAATCCTGGCGCGTGTCTTCCTCTCGACTCCACAAGGTCTGTACGGGCACATCAAACTGCTGGGCAATCAAGGTCGCCTGGTCGATGGTATTGGTCGACATAGGCAGCCGACGGCCAAAGCCGCCGCCCAAATAAAACGGATGCACGACTACATCATTTTCATCAAGCCCTGCCACTGACGCCACCCGGCCGCGTATGCCCAGATTGTCTTGTGTGCCAGTCCAGACGTCGCAGCGACCATCGCGGAACAGCACCGTGCAGTTCATCGGTTCCATGGCCGCGTGGGCAAGAAACGGTACGCGGTAGTTTGCACTGACCACTTCCGCTGCATTCGCCAACGCCACTTCAGCATCCCCCAGCAACACATCTTCATTGCGCTCGCCGTTATCCAGCGCAGCATCGTAATCGGCAAAGATGTCACTGCTGTTGCGGTTATCTGCATCAGTGGCGGTAAACACTGGCTGCAACATCGCCAGTGCTTTGTTGGCCCGCCAGTAGTTATCAGCGACCACGGCGACCGCATCGGTCAGCTCAACAATCCGCACAACGCCGCGTTGTTGCAGAGCGGCATCTTTATTACCAACGCTCTGCAATTGTCCGCCAAATACCGGTGATGTGGTGACGGCTGCGTAAAGCATGCCCTCAGGCATGGCATCAATACCAAACATGGCGGTGCCGTCCACTTTGGCCGGGATATCCACGCGCGGAACGGAGGTGCCCATCAGGGTGAACTGATCCGGGCGTTTCAGAACCGGTGTGCGTGAAGGCTCAAACTGAGCGGCCGCTGTCGCCAGTTCGCCATAACTCAGGCTACGGTTGCTGCCGTCATGGTGCACACGGCTGCTGCGTGTCGTAATTTCCGAGGCGGGTACATCCCACTGCTCTGCGGCCGCTTTCACCAGCATTTCCCGGGCAGCAGCGCCCGCTGCGCGCATACCCAGCTCACCGGTAAAGCGCACTGAGCTGCTGCCACCGGTGATTTGCATGTTAAGAATTTCTGCCGCTTTTAAGGTGACAAAATCCATGGTCCTGTTCAGAAAGGCCGGGGCGGTAAAGCCCAGTGATGCGGCAAATCCTTTGACCAGAACGCCGTTGGCATAGAGGTCAGTGGCCGGTGCCTGCTCAACACGCACATTCGTCCAATCGGCATCAAGTTCATCAGCAGCCATCATCGGCAGTGAGGTTAATACACCTTGGCCCATTTCTGAATGCGGCACGATGACAGTAACGATGTTGTCAGGGTCAATGCGCAGCCAGGTGGTCAGGAACGTCTGACCTTGCTCAGCGTAATCGCGATTGGCGATGCTCTGTCGGCTGGGTCGCGTGCTGGCATAACCCAGAAGCAATCCGCCGCCAGCAACCGCTGCGCCTAATAAAAAACGTCTGCGTGAAATGCTCATACGTTAGTCTCCACAGTGGCGTCTACAAAGGGGGTTGCCGGACGGGTTGCGATCAGTTCAGCGATGGCTTTGCTGATGCGTGGATAGGTTCCGCAGCGGCACACATTGCTGATGCTGTTGGCAACCGCCTGCTCGTCGGGGTTAGGATTGCTGTCCAACAACGCGCTCACAGCCATAATCATCCCTGACTGGCAATAACCGCACTGTGGGATCTGGTGTGCAATCCACGCCTGTTGTACCGGGGTAAGACCACCGGCCGAGAGTCCTTCTATTGTAGTAATCTGCGTGTTTTGGACAGCGCTGACGGGGGTTACACAGCTGCGCACCGCCTGTCCATTGACGTGCACTGTGCATGCCCCGCAGGCCGCGATTCCGCAACCGAACTTGGTGCCAACCAAGCCTAATTCATTACGTAATGCCCATAACAAAGGCATCTCCGGTTCAATATCGAGTTGCCTCGTCTCTCCGTTGATTTGAAGTTCGATCATAGTACGCCTCTTGTCGGCTAGAGTTTTAAGGAAGCTGTTGGCATTGTGCAGGTAGTCTGGATTTACGCTGTCGCCTTTGTAGCACAGCATTAAATGCATACATAGATGCTTTGCCGAAAACTGATAGGCCATTGGTCACTATTTTTGGTGCAACTGCCGAAAATGCGTTGACCCAATGTAGTTTCGATATCACAGTATTCGCTGCATTTTAAGCGAGTGGTTTTCCAGGAATTTAACAATGCAGTGTTAAACGAAACAGCGTTTGCCTTGGTTCCTGTGCGAACACGTGCTGTCGGGTGACAATTTTAAGGTTCTGAATAACATTTGAATACCAAAAAATTCTTTTAAGGGGAATTCGCAATGAAGACAAGATTAGGATCATTGGTGATGGGTTTTGCTGTAGCGTTGCTGCTGTCGGCATGTGCTGGCACCTCCGCTCCTCACCCGCTGGTCGGCGCCTGGGCAATTACCATTGATACACCGGTAGGCTCTATGGCTGGCAATCTGAACATCAACCCTGACATGACTGGTGAGATGAGTTCAACAGACCTGGGTTCTGCTGCGCTTAGCGGCATCACAGTTGATGGCGAAGCTGTGCAGTTCAGCACCACCATTGACGCACAGGGTCAGAGCATTACGCTGGCGTTTAATGGCACTGTGACAGGTGACCAGTTGGCGGGTCAGTTTAATACTGATTTCGGACCAATTGCTGTTAGTGGTGTTCGTCAGTAATAGTAGTACGCAACAAGCAAAAAGAGAGAGGGCGGTTAACCGCCCTCAATCGATGGAATAAACACAACTTCGCTAAGTTCATCCAACGGTTCCGTCAGCGCATCACTGTAGATGTCGCCGTCAATGGCAACCGATGCTGTTGTTAAAGCCGGACCGCAGCCCGGGTACAGTTTCTCAAGCGCCCAGATCAGTGCCACCACTGAATTGGCCTCGACCTCCATCCATTTGCCGGACGGAAGATTTTTTCCGCTAACAGACACTGCTTCTCGCAGCAGGCTGTTGATTGTCAGCTTTGCCATAATTCTCCGAAAATAATCTTTTGTGACTGGTTGCCACGCCCTCGCGGGGAAGTATCGCATATTTCTTCCACTGTGTTACTGTCCCTGTTAATCTTTGGCCACTTCGCAAAATGCCCATTCGGGAGAATAATAATGCAACTCAATCACTTGAGCGCCTTGCGAGGCGCAATACCTTACTCATTTGTTCAGGGGCTGGCCAAAGGCCTGGGAACAGCCGTACTGGGAGTTTCAATCACAGCCGCCAGCAACGCAGTTTTTGCGCAGAGCTCAGAGCCGCAGTTGCCCGAACAAATGGCTTGGACAGCCTACAATCTTGGGACAACAGGCTATAACCAGTCTGTTGCCATCGGCGCCATGTTGCGCGAAAAGTATGAGGTCACACTACGGGTCATACCCGGTCAGAATGATGTTTCAAGGCTGTTGCCGCTCAAAACCGGTCGCGTGCAGTTCTCTGCCAATGGCGTGGCCACCTATTTTGCGCAGGAAGGTGTGTACCAATTTGCTGATCCGGAATGGGGGCCCCAGCCACTGAGGATGGTGATGAGTTCCAGCGGCCTGAGTAATCAGGCGGTGGCCGTTGCCGCCGATATTGGCGTTTCCAGTTTTGCCGAGTTACGTGGCCGGCGCGTGCCTTTTGTGCGCGCGGCACCGGCCCTTAACATCTCGATGGAAGCCTATCTGGCCTGTGGTGGATTGACCTGGGATGATGTTGTGCGGGTTGATTTCCCGGGATACGACGCTTCCTGGGAAGGTATTATCAACGGCGATGTCGATGTCGCTTTTGGCACCACGGTGTCAGGGCCAACCCGCCGTCTTGAAGCATCACCGCGCGGTATCGCGTGGTTGCCTGCTCCGCATGATGATGAAGGCTGCTGGGAACGATTGCTGAATGTCGCACCTTACTTCACCAAGTACAACGCCACCCGTGGCGCGGGTATCAGTGACGAAAATCCGCAGGAAGCGGGCACATATCCTTACCCGATATTGATAACGCAGGCGGATCAGGATGAAAACACCGTCTACTGGCTGACCCGTGTCATGCATGAGAATTACGACACCTATAAAGATGCGGACCCCGGCGCCATTGGTTGGGCACTGGAGTTTCAGGTGTTCGACTGGGTAGTGCCTTATCACGAAGGTGCGGTGCGCTATTGGAAAGAAATCGGTGTGTGGACGGACGCCTACGAAGCTCACAACGCCGAGTTGATTCGGCGACAGGATGTATTGTCAGCTGCCTGGGCCGACGTCACCGGCCAACGCATTGGCGATCAGCAGGAGTTTCTGGCAGCCTGGCATCAGCTTCGTGCAGAACGACTGAGCGCTGCGGGCTTCGAGCCAATCTGGGAAACAACTGAGCCGTGAGCGATATGACTAGTGAGAATAACGTGGCCGTATCACGTCCGGTAAGATCATCTGCAAGTATGCCTTTGCCGCTGCGATGGCTGGTCGCCATTGCGGCAGTATTAAGTGTTTTTCTGGCCATGGACTCGCTGCGGCTGTTCTCTGAGCAGCCGTTGATGGACTTTGTCATCACTGTACAGAACCATTATTACTATGCCTTGCTGGCTCTGCTGCTGCCGTTCAGTTTTCTGATTTATCCGCCATTTAAAAATGCCACCCGCTACTGGTATGACATCGTGCTGGGCCTGACAACCTTCGGCGTATGCATGTACTTTTTTGTTAACTCTGAAACCATGCTGGATTATGGCTGGGAGTTTTCTGCACCCGATACCGCGGTGATGATGAGTTACCTGTTGTGGGCGCTTGGCCTTGAAGCGATTCGCCGCTGCGGTGGGGCCACACTGTTCTGGTTGGTGCTGGTGTTTTCGGTTTATCCGATTTTTGCAGATCAGATGCCCGGCCCCATTTCCGGGATGGCCTCGACGGCAGCCGAGACGGCGTCTTACCACGTGATGAGTATTGAGAGCATTCTCGGTTTGCCATTCCGTGCGTTTGCTCAGCTGGTGATAGGTTTTCTGATTTTCGGCGTCGCTTTGCAGCATACAGGAGGCGGGCGCTTTTTTATCAATCTGGCGTTTGCCGGCTTCGGTCATGTGCGCGGCGGATCCGCAAAAGTCGCCATTGTGTCCAGCGGTTTGATGGGATCGATGAGCGGCAGTGTTATCACCAACGTGCTGTCGACCGGCCCGTTAACAATTCCTGCGATGAGAAAGACCGGATTTTCCCGTGAATACGCGGCGGGTGTGGAGGCGTGTGCGTCAACAGGAGGCGTGTTGTTGCCGCCGATCATGGGATCGACTGCGTTTGTCATGGCGACATTTCTGAATGTGCCGTATTCCGATGTGGCGATCGCGGCCACGATTCCTGCCTTGTTGTATTTTTTTGGTCTGTTTGTGCAGATTGATGCGTATGCGGCCCGACATAGTCTGCAAGGTGCGCCTCGAGAGGAGCTGCCCAGGTTAAGCGATACCATTCGCGAGGGCTGGTTCTACATGGCCTCGTTTGGGGTACTGATCTTTCTGCTGGTGTTTTTGCAGCGCGAGGCCGTGGCGCCGTTTTATGCCACGGGCATGCTGTTGGTACTGAACCAGTTATCATCCAAAAACCGCTGGAATTTGAATCAGGCCGGTGATTTCCTGGTGGCATGTGGCAAGTTGCTGGTTGAATTGCTGGCGATCATGGCGGGTGTCGGCTTGATTGTGGGCGCTCTTTCAGTAACAGGATTATCCGGGACGCTGGTCAATGACCTGTTGTTTATCGCGGGTGATTCCGTCCTGATGTTGCTATTGATGGGGGCGTTTACCAGTTTTATCCTAGGTATTGGTATGACAGTGACCGCCGCCTACATTTTTCTGGCGATAGTACTGGCCCCCGCACTGGTGCAAGGTGGCCTGGACCCGATGGGTGTGCATTTGTTTATCCTCTACTGGGGCATGTTGTCATTTATTACCCCGCCAGTGGCGCTGGGTGCATTTGCTGCCGCCAGTATTGCTGGCGCCTCTGCACTGAAAACCGGTTTCAAGGCCATGCAGCTGGGCAGTGTGATTTACTTCATCCCGTTCTTTTTTGTGCTTGAGCCCGCGTTGATCATGCAGGGATCCGTCTCGCAGATATTGCTGACAACATCGATTGTGGTGCTGGGAATAACGCTTATTGCCGGCGGACTACAAGCCTACATGCCTTTGCTGGGCATGCTGGACAGACCGGGATTGCTGGCAGCCATTGGCCGCTCACTGATTGTGGTGGGCGGCATCCTGGTTGCATTTCCGGGTCTTGATTCGATTGGTATTCCTGTGGGTGATCTGCTTTTGTTTGTCTCGGGCTTTACCCTGAGCGTGCTTGGCATCCTTGCCAGTCGTCGACCTCACAGTCCTGCGCAGGTCTCAGGGTCTGTATAAGTTCACCGGTGATGGGCCAAACGATAACCACGTTGAATTGCTGCGCTGCGATTGACCAGCTTGAGACCAGTCGCACACGCCTTTCGGAAAAATTGCCTCAAGGCGTTGCTTTTCCTCAGCAGTAAACTCAACGCGATAATCATCATAATTGATGGGTTTCAGCGAACATTTCATAATGTCATTGCTGAGTGGGGCACCTGCTACCAATCTCAAACCTGCATGTGGAGGATACAGCTGGTTGCAGAGCCCCTGATCCGCGTCTGCCTGTGTTTTATTCAGGATGCGTTCTACATCAAACACGGCCGGCTCTACAATGCGTTGCCCTTCAAGCGTAAAGCAGTCATCTGCCAGTTCCGTTGGACGTGCGCCGGCAATACGGTCCAGCACAGGGCGATTGCTGTTATCGGCCTTGATTGCATCCAGCCAGCGATTCATCAGCAGCAGATTTTCGTCGGCCAGAGACAGGCTGCTCTGGTGGCGGCGTATCACATAATTGTCTGCGTGACCGTTGTCGCGTTCCAGTCTTGCACGGGTAACAAATGAATAAACGCTGGCGTGAAAATTACCCTCATGATCCAGATAGGGGCGGTCATCAATAATCGGCACTTGCGATAATCCTGCGCTGCCATTGGTAATACGTCCGGTTTCATAGGCGATCCGCAAGGCATCACTGTCGGCCTGGGTGCGCTCTGATGTCGGTTGATAATCGATATCCCAGCCACCAAATTTTTCATTGATATCCAAAAACAGTGTTTTATCGATCAGCCCCTGATTCATGGCCAACAAGCCGTACTGCACTCCAACGTTGTCATGCGGGCTGACCGCAAACGCGCGTTCTGTATTGATATCCGTAAACAGTTTTTCACCAAACACATTTCGCATACCGTCATAGATGGAGCAGCGGGCGCCACCCGGATTGGTTTGCGGATGGTAGTGCAGCATGGACGGGATTTCGGCGGAGCAATCAAACGGCGAAATACGGTCGGGTCGCGAGCCCAGGGACTGGTCACACAGATACCAGTTTGGCCAGCCTCCGATCAACGTGCGGGTTGCCTCGTCAAGACCATTAGCGGGATCATTGGCATATCGCCGCCATGGCCCGCTGCATTCCTGAGAATCGGTAAAGTAGGTCACCGCGTCCGGAAACGTCATGCTGATCAGCAAACCATCCAGAATGCCGGGGTAAGCGCCGGCGATCAGCAGTTGCTGCATGGCGCCGCCTGATCCGCCGGTCCCAATGGTGTGTACCGGCAGTCCATAGTTTTCAGTAAAGTGCTCTTTGACCATCATGGTGGTCTCGGCTGACAACACGTCGTTACAACCTCCCTGAGCGTTTACATTCAGGGTTGAGGATGCAACCGCATAACCCGCCGCCAGCGTCGATTCCCTTAACACCCCGCCCGTTGTTATGCCTTGAAAGTAGCCGGCCTCGCAGCCCCCGCCATAGCTATAGACCAGCCGTCCGTTCCAGGCAGCAGATAAACCCGATGGCGCTTGCGGGTCGTACAGCGTAGCAATCTGATAAATCGCCCGGTTGATGGTGCCGGTTTCCAGTTTGACGATAAAGGGAACCTGCTGCCCCGTTGTATTGGTAATGCTGGCGACGTCAGCAGGCAATTGCTGCGGGTTCTCAAGCGCAACAAAATCTTCGCTGTCTTGTGCGCGATACACATAATCAAAGCGTGTTGGTAGTGAGCAATCAGCTGTTTGACCACTGACATCCAGGAACTCACCGTTGCCAATGTCAAAGCGACGTGCATTACCCTGCCGGTCGGGTGCCAGGTCTTTCAGGCACACGTATGGTGTCTGTTGTTCTCCGGAGATGACGGGCCCGGTCTTCGGGTAATTCACCAGCGTAATTTGGGTCTCTGTGCCGTCCAGCGTTGCGCTGAGGGTGTTTTCTCCGGGCGCAAGTCCGCTTACCCGCGTAGTGACTGTCCATACCCCCTCGTGTTGCATGGCCTGAGAGTGGTTGCTCAGGTCGGTCGGGATAGTTGAGCCGTTTAACGTCAATTCAGGGCCATCAGGTCCGCTTGTCCGGTATCGGATCTCGATCAGGGCATCGCCCCCGGTCACCAGATGCGGCGCACTGGACAGCACGGCGAGGCTGAGTTCAACGGGTGTACTCTGAGTGGCGTCCTGACAGGCTGCCAGGGCTAGGCTGAGCAGGATTACCGGTGTTGTTTTAATTGTCATGGCTGGCTCCCGAGGTTGTTTTCTGCAAGACTTCACTGGTGATGAGGTTGAAATCCAGATCAGCTTACACCAAACTGCAAATCCGGCACATTAAACCCTGGCATACCATGTTGAGCGCAACATTCAGAACAACACTGAAGACCCTGCTGTTTAAACTGATGGCGCCTTTGTGCCTGTTAATCCAGCCCATTGTAGCCCCTTCCTTGCTGGCTCAGCCGTTTATGAGCCTGCCGCCAGTTAACACGCCGGTTGTTGTTGAGGAAGAGGATATTGCCGGGGAATTCGCGTTTGCACGCGTACAGTACAATTCATATTATCAGGGCGGTTTTGGTTATGGCCCCTGGTCTGTAGACTTTCCGGATGCCGACCGCAATTTTTTGCGGGGGGTGGCGCGGCTGAGTAATGTCAGGGTGATGCCCGAGCCAATCGTGCTGAGCCTTGAGGACGAACAGATATATGAGTATCCGTTTCTCTATATGCTGGAAGTCGGGCGTAACGGCGGCCCGTACTTTACGCCGACAGAGCTGGAAAATCTGCGTGAGTACCTTCTGCGTGGCGGGTTTTTACTGATAGACGACTTCTGGGGTACCCGCGAATGGCAGGCGTTTGAGAATTCATTCGCAGCCGTATTCCCCGATCGGGAAATTGTCAGATTGCCGGCAGATCATGAAATTTTCCGGCTGTATTACGATATCGAGGGGCCGCAGATGATCCCGGCATTGGGCAACGAAAACGCCCAGCCGGAAAGGGATGTTGGCGAGGCGTCATTGCATGCCATTCTGGATGACGATGGCCGAATTATGGTGCTGATCAACTGGAATACCGACATGGGTGATGGCTGGGAGCACACCTACCACCCACGATATCCAACGCGTTATGCAAATCTCGCTTATCAGATGGGCCTGAACTATCTGATCTACTCGATGACGCACTGACAGATTCAGTTCGTGCGCAGTTTCACGGCGTCATGTCTGCACAATAGTCATCACCACGAATGGCAGGCGTAAACCAGATAAAGTCGTAAACCAGATTGTCAGCCGCGTCGGCAAGATAGTCAGAGACCTGTGCACCTGCCGGATCAACTTCAAGAAATGCAACAGCCACCGCGGACACAGCATCCGCGGGCAGATAGTTGGGCACACCCAAATCGTGGCGGACATGAAAATTACCAGCCAGCAGAATCCGTTGGTTGACATCATCGGGCGTTGTCAGTGCATTTGCCATGTGTTGATCCCGCGCCTGTTGAACACGAACCATGGGTGGGATCTGTGCTGCGGACAACATGCCGCAATGGCTGACATCAATTTCTTCAGTAAGGCGCTGCAGCTGCGCGGCATTCAGCTTAGTCTGCTGCGGATCTGCCGGCTCGGAGCGGTATACCTGCATTATCGTTTCTGCGCCAATATTACCTGCGACCAGAGTGGCGTTGGCCGTTAAACCAAGTGTAAGCGCTGGCTTATAAAACTCCCACGTCCAGCCGTCATCCCAGGACAGGATTTCCTGCCATTGTTCGTCGGGAGGTAAGGTTTCCATGGCTGACAGCGAGTCCAGCGCAGGCTGTTGGGACTCTGTCAGCATCTCCATCGCGAGCAATACAGACGGTGTAGTTTTTAACAGGTGCTCAAGTATTGTCAGACGCAATCTATGATGGTCGGGATTGTCATGCTTTTCTCCCAGCAAGAGCATCTCGGTGATTGAGAGGTGGTTCAGCAGTGTGTCCGCGGAGATAAAGGCATTTTCGCTGCGGCTCCAGATTTGTCCGGTCAGCGGATGATTGCGGTGCAAGGTGCTCTGCCATTGCATGTGCTCATCGGCAGCCTGCGATGCATTGCCTGCAGTACCCAAAATCACTGCAAGGCTCATGGCCCCAATTATCGGGCCTGATAATGCCAGTCCAGTTAAACCTCCCCTGATCAGTCTCGTAGACGCCACGCTGTCTGCTCCTTCTATTTGTCCTGTTTGGGTTTGTCCAGTTTGGGATAATCGAGCACTTTGAGCGAAGCCTGACCAAATTCAATTGTTGCCCAGTCATCGGCAGCAAAGGTCAGTTCGGCAACACAGCAAGTGGGCATATTATCCAGTCGGGCGTCGGTGCATAATTCGTTTAAGAAATCCGTTAATGCAGGGTTGTGCCCAACCAGCATGACACAATGAATTGTGCTTTCCAGTTGCCGCACCAGGTGCAGCAAATGAGCCGGCCCGGACAGGTAAATTTGCCGCTCGAGTTGAATGAGTTCACGCGGCATAGGCAAGCGGCTTGCAAAAATTTCAGCGGTGCTCACGGTGCGCAGAGCCGGGCTACACAAGACGCGTTGGGGTTTGGTGCCGCGTGCCGCCATCCGATCTGCCATCATCGGCGCATCGACTCGTCCGCGCTCGTTGAGAGGTCTGTCGATATCACGCTGGGAAGGATCGCTCCAGCTTGATTTTGCGTGTCTGACCAGTATCAAGGTTTTCATTATTGCTCCGTGCATGAGTGCGAACCGGCCTGTTTTGGTGGAGATTTCGGCCTTAATCATTATCTGAATTGTTACGACCGGAATCATTGTAACGGCTGTTTATCGGAAAAAATACCTGAGTCGGAGACGGGGGGCAGGCTGGACTTTGGTGATTGAAATGCTCAGAATTCCGACATAATCAGAAAGGAGATATTCGTGCAGGCACGCTCAAAAAAGTCTGACAATAAAGCGGGTTCTCGTTCATGGTTGCAGTTTGCGCTTATTGCCGCCGCAGCTACCTGTTTACTGTCGCCAGTCTCGCCTTTGATCGCTCAAGACTGGGAGTTGGAAACACAACTGGAGCTGGGTGCGGTGTTTACCGCTGGCAATACAGAAGATGAAAATATCCGCTTCAAAGGCCAGTTTGACGCAGTGCGCGAGCAGTGGTCTTATATGGCTTCGATTGATGGATTCCGCTCGTCAAAACAAGATGTGCTGGCTGCCCAGCGTCTCTATACCGTCGGCAGTGCGACATTTAATTTTGACTCGGAGACTTTTGTGGTGTCGCGTGTGGCACATGACGATGACCGATTCAGCGGCTATGACAGTCAGTCAGATTTTTCCGTGAGTTACGGTCAGGAGTTAATGCGTGGTTCGCAGAACATGAGCTGGCGTTATACCGCGGGTCTGGGGGTACGTCGTTCTGAAGAGTCTGGCCCTTTGGGGCGGTCCTTCAGCGAAGCGATTGTGCGTCTGTCTACTGACTACCAATGGCAGTTGTCCGAGAGCGCACGATTTATACAATCCCTGAGTGTCGACGCTGGCGAAGAAACCAGCATTGCACGCTCTGAGACTGCTATTGAGACTGACATCATGGAAAATCTCTCCATGAAATTCGGAATTAGAGTCAAGCATCAGACCGAGGTGCCATTGACCCGCAAGAAAACGGATTCCGAGTTTGCTGCAACGGTACTGTTGCGCTTTTAATTGCCGCAGTTGCTGAGCAGGACATGGGCGGGTAATTGAAACATGATTGATCAACAAATGTTTAATAAACGACAGGATTTGTAACCATGGAATACTGTGCGCCAGGGACATTGGCAGAGGCTCGCGCTGCGCTGGGCAGCGCATCTGGCACGGTCAAGGTTATTGCGGGCGGCACAGATCTGTTGCCACGCTTTGTGGCCGGAGTTCAGCCGCCGGGTATGTTGATTGACATCAAGCGCGTACCCGAAACACGTGAGATCAGGCACCTTGCAGACGGAAGCTTTGTGATCGGATCCGCCTGCTCTGGCAGCCTGATCAATGCTCATGCTGAACTGGTGCGCAGTTGGCCGGGACTTACTGAAGCCATGGATCTTATTGGTTCTGTGCAGATACAGTCACGAGCCAGTCTAGGCGGAAATTTGTGTAATGCATCTCCCGCGGCAGACTCGGTGCCGGCATTGATTGCAGCTCGTGCGCGCTGTCGCGTCGCCGGCAGCGATGGCGAGCGCGAATTGCCAGTTGAAGATATTATTGTGTCACCGGGGCGCACATGTCTGCGTCAGGACGAGTTTATTGTGAGTTTTTTTCTGCCAGCCCGAACCGCGCGCAGTGCCGACGCCTATTTGCGCATGACGCCCAGAACAGAGATGGATATCGCGATTGCCAGTGCGGCAGTGAATTTGACGGTGGATGAGCTGGGTGTGATTAATGAGTGCCACGTGGTACTAGGTGCTGTTGGACCTGTAACCGTTTACGCGTTGCCGGCCGCCCGCATTTTGCTTGGCTCCAAACTCGAGGAAGAGGTCCTTCAGCGATTTCGTCGCCAGGTCAGTGCTTTATGCCGGCCTATAAGCGACAAGCGCGGGTCTGCGGAGTACCGCACCGATGTCACTGCCGTGCTCGCAGAGCGTGCTGCACTGACGGCATACAACAGGGCATTATCATGACAACGAGTATTCATGCTTCTGTTAACGGTGAACCGTGCCAGTTTCAGTGTGAGACAACGGATACCTTGCTTAAGGTATTGCGCGAGACTCTGCAGTTGACAGGCACCAAGCAGGGTTGTGGCACGGGAGACTGCGGGGCTTGCAGTATCATCATGAACGGTGAACTGGTATGCGCCTGTCTGGTATTGGCCGTCGAGTGCGGTCAAGCGGATATTCGCACTGTGGAAGGTCTGTCCAGTGCTGGCCAGTTACACCCCTTGCAGCAGGCATTCCTCGATAACGCCGCTTTGCAATGCGGAATCTGCACACCGGGTTTACTGATGGCCGCAAAAGCTTTGCTGGACAAACATCCGCAGCCAGATGAAACACAGGTTCGCTACTGGATTGCCGGCAACCTCTGCCGCTGTACCGGGTACGATAAAATTGTTCGCGCGATCATGGAGTGTGGATCGTGAACGAAGAGCCCACAAATTACGGTGACGTGGCTGAAGTAGCCACAGGGAATAAGCCTTCCGAAGCTGTCGTTGGCACCCGTCCGGTGCGTCCTGATGGCGTCGACAAAGTGACTGGTCATGCGCGCTTTGGCGCGGATATGCAGTTGCCGGGCAATTTGATTGGGATGGTTTTCAGGAGTCCTCATGCTCATGCGCGACTGCTCAAAGTTGATGTGTCTGCGGCATTGGCGTTGCCGGGCGTTAAAGCCATCGTCACCGCTGCTGATCTTCCGGAGATTCCGGAAGATCAGGCAATGGACAAGGGGCAGCCGCCAGACTTCCGGGATATGTCATCCAATATCCTGGCTCGAGAAAAAGTCTTGTATGAAGGGCATGCCATCGCTGCCGTTGCTGCGATTGATGAGCGCACTGCGAGGCAGGCCTTATCGCTGATTGATGTCGACTATGCAGTGCTGCCACACGTCATCGATTTGCATCAGGCGATGGAGCCAGATGCGCCTTTGCTGAACGAGCACAATTTCACCAAGGGCATCAAGCCAGCCCCCAAAAAGCCTTCCAATATTGCCAGTCGGTACGAACAGGTACACGGTGATGTGGTTGCGGGCTTTGCGCAGGCTGACGTCATCATAGAAGAAGAATTCAACACTCAGCCCGTGCATCAGGGTTATATCGAGCCCCACGCCTGTCTGGTGAATGTCAGGCCTTCCGGGAGAACCGATATCTGGTGCAGCACCCAGGGCCAATTTATGGTTCAGGCGTATTGCGCGCGTCTGTTGCAGATGCCGCTGGCCGATATCCGCGTTTTCCCGATGGAAATCGGTGGCGGATTTGGCGGCAAAACCACGGTGTACCTCGAACCATTGGCAATCCTGTTGTCCAAAAAGAGCGGCAAACCGGTGCGCATGGAGATGACCCGCGCCGATGTTTTTAAGGCAACCGGTCCAACGTCGGGAAGTTACATGCGCATAAAAATCGGTGCGCAAAACGACGGTACTGTTGTCGCTGTTGAAGGCGTTCTGTGTTATCAGGCCGGTGCATATCCCGGATCGCCTGTGCGCTTGGGCTGTATGACTGCGTTTGCTCCATACAATATCCCCAACATAAAGCTGATTGGTTATGACGTCCTCGTCAATAGACCAAAGAGCGCTGCTTACCGCGCGCCCGGTGCGCCTATGGCATCCTTTGCGGCGGAGTCGCTGATGGACATCTTGGCGCAGCGACTGGACATTGATCCGTTGGAGTTGCGTCTGCGCAATGCCGCTGATAATGGCACGCAGACCGCATACGGTGTCACCTTAAAGAACATTGGTTATCGTCAAACTCTGGAGGCCGCTCGGGCCCATCCGCATTACAGCGCGCCGCTCGGGCCCAACCAGGGGCGCGGTGTTGCCTCTGGTTTCTGGTTCAACATAGGGGGACAGTCAAGCGCGGCAATCACTATCAACCCGGATGGCACTGTATTGGTAACAACTGGCACGCCTGATATCGGTGGGTCGCGCGCGTCGATGGCAATGATGGCCGCTGACGTGCTGGGGGTAGGCTACGAACAGATGCAGGTCTGTATTGCAGATACCAGATCAATCGCGCACAGCGATCTGACCGGTGGCAGCCGCGTCACTTTTGCCGTGGGGATGGCGGTGTCTCAGGCGGCAAATGCTGTTGTTGAGGAGTTACGCCGCCGCGCTGCATTGCTGTGGAAGGTTGAAGTAGATCACGTCGGTTGGGAGGGCGGGGTTGCCCAACTGCTGACCTCTGATAAGTCATCAAGCCTGAGTCTGGCGCAGATTGCTGCCAGCAGCGCGGACACCGGCGGGCCGATCGCAGTTGATATATCTGTCAACGCGCAGGGCGCGGGGCCCGGTTTTGCAACTCATATCTGTGATGTTCAGTTGGACAAAGAGACTGGTCGGGTGACTGTTCTGCGCTACACAGCCATTCAAGACGTTGGTAAAGCCATTCACCCGTCCTATGTCGAGGGGCAGATGCAGGGGGGCGCTGTGCAAGGCATAGGCTGGGCATTAAATGAGGCTTATCTGTACGACGAAAATGGCAGGCTGCTGAATCCGGGTTTTCTGGATTACCGTGTGCCCGTGGCATCCGATGTGCCAATGATTGATACCGTCCTTGTCGAAGTGCCCAATCCGCGCCATCCCTTTGGTGTTAAAGGTGTTGGCGAGGTGCCGATAGTGCCACCGCTGGGCGCTGTTGCCAATGCCGTCTCCAGAGCTGCTGGTACGCGGCTTTGTGATCTGCCCCTGTCCCCAATAGCCATCCATAAGGCGCTAAAACGCGCGGCGCGGCGGCGACGCTGACAAACGCTGCTGACTAATGCCGCCCTGGTCGATTGACAACATGCAGTCAGCCTGAGACGATCATTGGCCGGTGTGGATCATGCATCGGGCACGATCCCGGCATTTAATCTGGCAGAGCACTCAACCTCATGGCTCATTCTCCCAAACGAAAACTTTTCCTGGATCTGGTACGCGCCGTTTTCCGGATCAATGGCTTGTTGCTTGCTGACGGCGATCGCATGGCGGAAGGTGTTGGCTTAACCAGCGCGCGCTGGAAGGTTATTGGAATTATCGCGCTGTCGAACTCCGGTATGACCGTGCCGGGTATTGCCCGCGCGCTGGGTCAGTCCCGACAGGCAGTACAGCGCATCACCGATGTGATGGAAGTTGATGGTCTGGTCAGTTATGCCAACAACCCGCGCCACAAACGTTCTGTACTGGTGCAGTTGACCGACCAGGGGCAGCAGGTTTATCACGCGCTGCGAACCGTTCAGGATCCGTGGGCCATTGGCCTGACCGACGACGTGCCGGTTGAGGAGTTGGCGGGTGCCCTGCGACTGCTGCAACGGCTGATTTTCCGGATGGAAAAACCTTGAGTTGACCATGATCCCACTTCACACCAGTGAACAGACGCGTCAGATTGATCAGCAGGCTATCAACAGTGGTATCAGCGGTTATGCGCTGATGCAACGAGCGGCCAGCGCGGCGCTACGAGTGATTCGGCAGCGCTGGCCGCAACGCCGGGAACTGATCGTGTTTTGCGGCGGCGGCAACAATGGTGGCGACGGGTATGAGATAGCCCGACAGGCGCGTGCAGATGGCCTGTCCGTGCAGATATTTGCGCTGACAGCCCCGGACGCATTGCAAGGAGATGCGGCTTTGGCAGCCCTGGCTGCGCTGGCAGCAGACGTGCCCTGCGCGGTATTTGACCTGTCAGACGCCACGCACTGGATATCCTCTTGCCGACTGCAACACACCGTGCTGGTTGATGCGTTGCTGGGCATTGGTTGTAAGGGCGCACTTCGCCCCTTGGTCTCACAGGCCGTAGATCTTATCAACCAGCTCGAAGCACCCGTGCTGTCAATCGATGTGCCAACCGGGATATGCGCCGACTCAGGGCATGCAGAGCAACAGGCCGTTATGGCTGATATCTGTCTGATGGTGGTAGCCCGCAAGCAGGGTTTGTACACCGGCATGGCGCCGGCCTTTACCGGCGAATTGCTGTTTGATGATCTCGGGGTTGCACAAGCCCTGACCATTCCGCAGTCAACCGTTCCCGCATCTGCCCGCGGTATCGATAGCCGGATATTGCGGACCCCCGCATTGCTGCGCTCGCCGGCAGCCCACAAGGGGCATTCAGGTCATGTGTTGGTTGTGGGCGGAGATGCAGGATATGGTGGCGCGGCAATGATGGCTGCACAGGCAGCTGCCCGTTCCGGCGCGGGCACTGTCAGTCTGCTTACCCGCTCAGCGCACACAGGGGCAATGCTGACCAGGTGTCCGGAAGTCATGGCACACGGTGTTGACGACTGGCAGGGTGATGCGGCAGAGCGAGCACTGCAGTTGATCCAGCGTGCCAGTGTCATTGTACTCGGACCCGGACTCGGTCGTTCGGTGTGGTCTCAAGCCTTGCTGCACACCGTCATTTCGCGCGCGGTGCAGTGGCGTATCCCCTTGGTGCTGGACGCCGATGCATTGAATCTGCTGGCTGCCCAGCAAACTGACTGGGAAGAGCTGGCGCCGGCAGCGCAGCGTGCTCAGTGGATTCTGACACCACATCCGGGCGAAGCCGGCAGGCTGCTCCAGTGTGACACTGCGCAGGTGAGCACTGACCGCTTCCAAGCTGTCAGCAAAATACAGACACTCTCCGGTTGTGTGGTGATTTTAAAAGGAGCCGGGAGTTTGCTGGCGTTTCCGTCCGGGCATGCGGTGATCGATATTTGTCTGGAAGGTAATCCCGGTATGGCCTCAGGCGGTATGGGCGATGTATTGTCCGGCATTTGCGGGGCAATGCTGGCGCTGGGGCGCAGCGCTCCGGTGCGCTTTGATGCGGATGACGCGGCGCGTTTTGCAGTATGTGCTCACGGTGAAGCAGGCGATATTGCAGCAGCCAGAATTGGTCAACGTGGGCTGCTGGCGACGGATGTATTGGAATTTCTGCCCGGGCTGCTGTCAGGTGCCCCGGTGTCACACGGAGGCAGTCTGGCATGACGCGGTTATCTGAATGTTATCTGGCTGATGAATCCATGACGGAGTATGCGGGCGCCCATATCGCCCGATCGTTGCCTGCGACTGGCGCAGTCATTTATCTGCAAGGCGACCTCGGGGCGGGTAAAACCACACTGTCCAGAGGGCTGATCAGAGCGCTGGGACATCAAGGCGCGGTAAAGAGTCCGACCTACACGCTGGTAGAACCTTATGAAGATTTTGAGTTTCCTCTCTATCACTTTGATCTGTATAGACTATCGCATCCCGAGGAGGTAGAATTCCTCGGCGTGAATGACTATTTCAAGCCGCCTGCTGTGTGTTTGATTGAATGGCCTGGCCGAGGCAAGGGTTTTTTGCCCTCCGCAGACATCCATTTTTTTCTCGCAGACGAGGGTAATGGTAGGCGTTTAAGCTGGCAGGCAGACACCGTGAAAGGTGAAGAAATAGCAAATAAACTCAATAAGTTACTGGTAGTTCAGGGCGGAAATGACAGTAAAGAGAGTGTGCAGTGACAGCATGACCCAGTGGCGGTTGGTGACGCGCCGGGCCGCGCCCTGCCCGCCTGTCTGGTGCTCATTGTTGGTCAGTATCCTTTGCATGCTGCCGTCCTTCGTGTTTGCTGCGGAGATTGAATCTCTGGATATCTGGCGCTCCCCAGACTTTACCCGCGTCGTGATTGATGTCAGCAAGCGCCCCGAATACAGCGTATTTGTGCTGGAGGATCCGCACAGAGTTGTCATCGATATACGTGATTCACGTATGAACGCTGCATTACAGGGGCTGGAGTTTGAAGGCAGTCCAGTCACCGCCGTGCGCAGCGGATCGCGCAATCAGACAGACACGCGCATCGTCCTTGATCTCAGCGGTCCTATTAATCCCAGCAGTTATTCCTTGCCACCCAATGCCGAACACGGTGAACGTCTGGTCATCGACTTGTATGATGCCGGGACTCAGGCTCCGGCCCTGGCGCCGGCAACCCTGTCAGCTGAGCAGGATGCGAGTGTCGCGCCCGTTGAGCCGGCGATTGAGGGGTCTGCCTCCCGCCGCAATATTGTAGTGGCCATTGATGCCGGGCATGGTGGCAGTGATCCGGGAGCGATCGCGCACGACGGCCATATGCAGGAAAAAGATATTGCCCTGGCCATTTCCAGGGCGGTAGCAGAGCGAATCAGGGCAATGCCGGGTTTTGAACCGGTGATGATTCGCGATGGTGATTACTACGTACAGTTGCAGCAGAGACCTCAGTTGGCACGACAGAAACGTGCTGATATTTTCCTGTCAATTCATGCGGACTCGCATACCACTTCCCGTGCTGAAGGCATGACCATCTACGCTTTGTCCCAAAGCACGGCAGAAGATGAGAACATCCGGCGTGTGACAGAGAAGGAAAACTCCTCCGATTTGCTGGGAGGTATGTCTGGTGATACCAGTCTGCGTAACTTTGACGATGATCTGGCGCTGACCTTGCTGGACCTTTCAATGGCATGGAGCATCGAGCAGAGTATGGCTGCAGGCAGTTACATTCTTAACGCAACCGGAAATGTCGCCAGACTGCGTCGTGATGTCCCGCAGCAAGGCAATTTCTGGGTGTTGCGCTCGCCGGATATCCCGTCTTTACTGATCGAAACCGGCTATCTTTCAAATCCGGCAGAGGCCCGCATGCTTGCCAGCGCTGATTACCAGCGCAAACTGGCCGATTCGATTGTGCAAGGTGTGATGAATTATTTTTACGAGAGACCCCCGGAAGGGACACTGATTGCATGGCAGAAAGCCAATAATCAGGGGCCGGACCGGCAATACGTCGTGTCCCGTGGTGACAGTCTTTCCCTGATTGCTCAGCGCCACAACGTCAGCCTTTCACAGTTGCGTTCAGCCAACAGTCTGCGCAGCGACACAATTCACGTCGGCCAGACCTTGAGTATCCCCGGTTCAGGGCCGGCGCTGATTGCGGCAGTTGCACCGCCGCAGGTTTCCGAACACACCATTGCCCGCGGTGAAACCTTGTCGGGCATTGCCGCACGTTACAGCATCAGTCTGTCGAGCTTGCGGGAAGCTAACCGCCTGCGTAATGATACGATCCGTGTGGGTCAGGTATTGGTAATTCCCGCCTCCTGAACGGCCCACTTGCGGATTTTCATGAAACGTATCGCTCTTCTCAGCCAGAGACTGGCCAACCAGATTGCCGCCGGCGAAGTCGTCGAGCGGCCGGCATCCGTGGTTAAGGAGCTGCTGGAAAACAGCCTTGACGCAGGGGCCATGCGTATTGATGTTGATATCGAGCAGGGTGGGAGCAAGCTGATCCGACTCCGTGATGATGGGCAAGGCATCAATAAGGATGATCTGGCGTTGGCGCTCAGCCGGCATGCCACCAGTAAAATCGCAGATCTGGATGATCTGGAGAATATCGCCAGCCTGGGGTTTCGCGGTGAAGCGCTGGCCAGTATCAGTTCAGTGTCGCGCCTGCAGTTGATTTCCCGCGCCGCCGATGCCGTTGATGCCGGCGGTTGGCTGGTCGAAGCGGAAGGCCAGTCGATGACCGCAACACTGCGCCCGGCACCGCATACTCAGGGCACCAGTGTTGAAGTGCGCGACCTGTTTTTTAATACGCCGGCCCGCAAAAAATTCCTGCGCACAGAAAACACTGAGTTTGCACGCATAGACGAAGTGATCAAAAGACTGGCACTCAGTCGGTTTGATGTGGCATTTACCTTGCGCCATAACCAGCGCACCATCCATCAATTGCAGTCTGCGCGCAGTGTGCTGGAGCGTCAACGCCGCATTGGCCTTGTGTGTGGGCCCGCGTTTCTGGAGCACGCGGTGTATATTGATATCGAGGCCTCCGGATTACGCTTATGGGGGTGGGTATGCCTGCCAACTTTCTCCCGTAGCCAGCCGGATCTGCAGTATTTTTATGTGAACGGCCGTGTGATTCGCGACAAACTGGTTTCACATGCAGTCAAGCAGGCGTACCGGGATGTGTTGTTTGGTGGCCGCCATCCTGCATTTGTGCTGTATCTGGAGCTCCAGCCGGCTTTGGTAGATGTGAACGTTCATCCGACCAAACATGAAGTGCGCTTTCGCGATCAGCGTTTAGTGCACGACTTTCTGTTCCGTTCATTGCATCAGGCGCTGGCGGATGTCCGCCCGGACGATCATTTACAGGGACAACAGCAAGCGGGTGCAGCGATGACGGATAGCGCCATGACAGGTCTTGCTGGCTCTGGTGCGTCAAGTGTGCTGCATGAACAGTCTGCCCTTGGTTTTAACGTTGATCCTGGGACTGGTGAAATACTGCCTTTGCCGGCGACATTATGGGGTGCGCAAACGCCGACCGAGGCTGACCGCCCGATGAGTTTTGGAGCCTCCACGGGTTTCAGGCCGTACGCACAGACGCCTGTGTCGACGCGGACCATGGCAGAGCAGTCAGCTATCTACCAGCAGCTTGCCAGCGACGCAGAGATTCCGCCCCTCGGATTTGCGATTGCTCAGCTGCACGGTATTTACATCCTTGCCCAGAATCAACATGGTTTGATCATTGTCGACATGCATGCGGCACATGAGCGTATCACTTACGAACATATGAAAGCTGCCTGTGATACCCAGAGTGTCAAGGCGCAACCACTGTTGGTGCCCTTGTCTTTGTCAGTGAGTGAGGCAGAAGCTGACTGCGCCGAGCAGCAGGCTGCTGCGCTGGCCGAGCTGGGTTTTGCCATCGAGCGAGTGGCAGCGGAATCTTTGGTAGTGCGGCAGGTGCCAGTGATTCTGGCGCGTTCCAATATTGAGCAATTGGTGCGAGATGTTTTGTCTGATGTGCGTGAACATGGCCAGAGCGAGCGGATCAGCGCGTATCGTGACGAGTTACTGGCAACAATGGCATGCCATGGTGCCGTGCGCGCAAACCGCCAGCTGAGCGTGGCTGAAATGAATGCCTTGTTGCGAGATATGGAGCGTACTGAACGCAGTGGGCAATGCAACCATGGGCGACCGACCTGGGTGTATCAGTCCGTTGCAGATCTGGATAAATTGTTCTTGCGTGGCCGGTGAGCAGGCTTATGCACTTTGATCCGCAAAACTCTCCGGCCATTTGCCTGATGGGCCCGACCGCGTCCGGCAAAACAGCGTTGGCGATAGAGTTGGTCCAACGATTACCACTGGAAATTGTCAGCGTAGATTCTGCCCAGATCTACAAAACCATGGATATTGGTACCGGAAAGCCAGACGCAAAAACGCTGACACTGGCGCCACATCGTCTGATCGACTTTCTGGATCCTCTGGAAAGTTACTCTGCTGCGCGATTTTGTGAGGATGCTCGACGGGAGATGGCGGACATCAGGGCGTCTGGCAAAGTACCTTTGCTGGTGGGCGGCACCATGTTGTATTTCAAGGCGTTACGTGATGGCCTTGCGTCGATGCCGGCAGCGGATGAGCGGGTCAGGGCAGATATTCTGAGCCGGGCGAACGCCCGGGGATGGGCGGCGATTCATGCAGAGCTTGCGGAAGTTGATCCGGTTGCTGCAGCGAGAATTCACCCCAATGATCCACAAAGATTGCAGCGAGCTCTTGAAGTGTTTCTTGTATCCGGCCGGTCTTTAAGTGACTGGCAAGCGATGCAATCGCCCTTGCCGGATGGCGGTGACGCATTTGTGTTTTTGTCAATCCAGCCGGTAGATCGAAGCGTATTACATCAGAGAATCGAAAGACGCTTCCGACAAATGCTGGACGATGGTCTGGTCGGGGAAGTCGAAGCACTGTACGCGCGCGGCGACCTTGGGCCGGAAATGCCCTCTGTCAGGAGTGTTGGCTACCGTCAGGTGTGGCAGTATCTGAGCCAGGAAATCACCTATGATGGCATGGTGGAAAGAGGTATCATCGCAACCAGACAGTTGGCCAAGCGACAGATTACCTGGCTCCGCGGATGGCCATCGCTGCAGAATTTTGACAGCGATGATAAAAACCTGATTGATGGTGTCATAAGATCGATCGAGACTTGAATTAATTCATCACCGTCCCCAGTTACAGCGTTGGGACAGTCGGGACAAAGACATCGTTGCGATTGTTAACATTTTTGCTGGACGGATCCATACTGCTGGTTAACACGGTTTTTTGGCTGAATTTTATAAGGAGAATATAAATGTCAAAAGGGCATTCCCTACAAGACCCTTTCCTGAATGTGCTGCGCAAGGAGCGTATTCCGGTTTCAATCTATCTGGTCAGTGGCATCAAGCTGCAGGGACAGATCGAATCATTTGACCAGTTTGTGATACTGCTGAAAAACGCGGTAAACCAGATGGTCTACAAACATGCGATTTCCACCGTTGTTCCGGCGCGAACCGTAAAGATCCCGTCTCAGGGCGGTGAGTTCGGTCAAGACGAGGATGACTCAGCTACAGGTAATATGGCCTGAATCGAGGGCTTGATTGTTCTTTGAGCGTCCTGAAGGCGGAGACATCTCCGTCCTTGTTCATATCGAGTTTAATTCACTTCGCGAGCAAGAAGATCCTGTCGAGTTCGAAGAGTTGGCAAGGTCGTCAGGTGCCGATCCGGTATGCTTTATCAAGGGCAGCCGTAAATCACCTGATGCCCGGATCTTTGTCGGTGAGGGGAAACTCGAAGAGATTGCTGCAGCAGTTCAGGAGCATCATGCAAACCTGGTGTTGTTCAATCACACGCTGTCCCCCAGTCAGGAGCGTAACCTCGAAAAGGTGCTGAAATGCCGGGTCAGGGATAGAACGGGGCTGATCCTCGATATTTTCGGCCAGCGTGCAATTACCTATGAAGGCAAGTTGCAGGTTGAGCTTGCCCAGCTTCAGCACTCGGTGACACGATTAAAACGCGGTTGGACTCACCTTGATCGCCAAAAGGGTGGTGTTAACCTGCGGGGTGCCGGAGAAACTCAGCTGGAACTTGACCAGCGGATGATCCGTCAGCGTATTAAAAACATTAATAAAAGTCTTGAAAAGGTTCGTGCCCAGCGCGAGCAGGGTCGTCGCGCGCGCAAGCGTGCCGAGATTCCAGTGATTTCTCTGGTGGGTTACACCAACGCCGGCAAGTCATCGGTGTTTAATGCGATCACACACGCTGGCGCGTACGCGGCTGATCAGCTTTTTGCCACCCTCGATTCAACCTTGAGGCAAATCCAGCTGCCATCGTTTTGTGAGGCGGTACTGGTCGATACCGTCGGATTTATCAGCCATTTGCCGCACAAACTGGTTGAGGCTTTCCGGGCCACGCTGGAAGAAACCGTCCAGGCAGATCTGCTGCTGCACGTGGTTGATATCGCCAACGAAGCTCATGACTACTATATAGAGCAGGTGCACGAAGTATTAACTGAGATTGGTGCGGAAGGAATTCCCTGTATTCAGGTTCTTAACAAGATCGATCTGATGCCGGGATTTGAGCCGCATATCGATCTTGGCGAGGACGGCAAACCAGCCAGGGTCTGGGTGTCTGCAAAAACCGGTGCAGGCATTGACTTGTTGCTGGCAGCGATCAGTGAAGTGGTTACCAGTGATGTGGTGGTCAAGGATCTGGTGCTGACGCCGGCACAGGGGCGATTGCGAGCGCGGTTGTATGCGCGGGGAGCGGTCAGTGGCGAGACGGTAAACGAACTAGGCCAGACCGTGCTGAGTATCAAGTTGCCGCGCCAGGACTTCGAGCGGTTGTTGCTGGAAGACGGCAGTTCATGATCGGCCTGTTTAGGAAACGCCGGCGCATGAGCCCATGTTTTTGAACAGTCTTTATGTATTAAGCTGAAAAGCTGTGTTTACACATCATAATTAGCTAAAATCGCCCCCGAATCGGATGGGTATGGAGTAGACGATGGCCTGGAATGAACCCGGAAATAAAGGAAATGGTAGCGATCCGTGGGGTGGTGGAAACGGAAGTGGTGGAAACGGGGGCGGCCGTCGAGGCAACGACCAGGGGCCACCAGACCTCGACGAAATGATTCGTAAACTCAGCAAAACCGTAAACGGTTTGCTGGGCGGAAAAGGCGGCAGCGGGTCAGGCGGCAGTGGCTCCGGCGGCAGTGGCGGCGGCTCGGTGAGCAGTGGCGCTTCTGTCGGACTTCTCGGTGGCCTCGTGGTGCTGGCGGCTGTGGTTTGGGCGGCACTGGGGTTTTACACTGTCGACGAAGCTGAGCGGGCTGTCGTTCTGCGGTTCGGTGAAATTCAGGACGAAGTGGTTCTGCCGGGTCTGCGTTGGAATCCTCCGCTGATCGATCAGGTAGAAAAGGTCAACATATCCCGTGTAAATACACGATCGTATGCCAGCGACATGCTGACAACGGATGAAAACATAGTCACTGTGTCTATTTCGGTGCAATTCATTGTGGATGATCCCATGAGTTACGTGGTGATGGTGCGCGATCCACAGCTGGGTCTTGATCAGGCTGTAGAATCTGCTGTGCGCCATGTGGTTGGCAGCACCACCATGGATCGCGTGTTGACTCAGGGTCGTGCAGATGTCGCCGCAGAAGTACGAACCCGTGCACAGAGCTATATGGAAGCCTACAGCACCGGCATCATGATCACGCAGGTAAACGTTGAAAACGCACAGCCACCGATGGCCGTGCAAGCCGCGTTTGATGACGTGATCCGCGCCCGGGAAGACGAGCAGCGCGCTCAGAACCAGGCGCTTGCCTATGCTAACCGTGTAATCCCCGAAGCGCGTGGTGAGGCTCAGCGGATTATCGAGCAGGCCAATGCTTACCGTGACCAGGTTATTGCGCGAGCAGAAGGTGAGGCTTCCCGTTTTGAGCAGTTGCTGACCGAGTACGAGCGTGCGCCGGAAGTGACCCGCGAGCGTCTGTATATCGACGCTATCCAGGAAGTTCTCGGCAACACCAGTAAAGTACTGGTGGACGTTGAGGGTGGGAACAACATGATGTTTTTGCCGCTGGATCGTATGATGCAGGGCGTCACAGACATCACCGAATCCACATCGCGCTTGCAACTCAATGCGCAGCAGATTCGCGAACTGGCTGATCAAGTGGGTCGTGAACTCTCATCCCAGTCCACTACCGGTGATCGTGCCCGTGTGCAAACCGTTCCAGCAAGAGGACCACGTTAATGAAAAATACAGTGTTTGGAATTGTGTTATTTCTGTTTGTGACCATTGCGGCTAACTCAATGTTTGTGGTCAGCCAGACCGAGCGCGCAGTGATGTTGCAGTTCGGAGAGATGGTGCGGACTGATATTCCGCCGGGTCTGCATTTCAAGATTCCGTACGTCAATACCGTACGCAAATTTGACGCGCGTGTACTCACCGTTGACGCGACCCCGCAGCGATACCTGACGCTTGAGCAGAAAGCGCTGCTGGTTGACTCGTATGCCATGTGGAGAATTGTTGATGTAGAGCGTTTTTACACGGCAACCTCCGGCGACGAGTCCAGAGCAAATTCACTGTTGGCGCAACGAGTCAACGACGGCCTGCGAAACAAATTTGGTGAGCGTGATCTCCAGGAAGTTGTTTCAGGTCAGCGTGACTCACTGATGCAGCAACTGACTGAAGAGCTCAACACTTACACTGCTCAGGAATATGGCATCGAAGTCATCGACGTGCGGGTAAAGCGTATCGATCTGCCTGATGATGTGCGCTCCTCGGTGTATGAGCGCATGACCTCTGAGCGTCAGCGTGAGGCACAACAGCTGCGCTCACGTGGTAACGAGCTTGCGATTGGTATCGAAGCAGATGCGGATCGTCAGGAAGCCGTTCTGCTGGTGGAGGCTTACCGGGATTCTGAATTGGTACGAGGTGAGGGCGATGCCCAGGCTTCGTCAATTTATGCCGCCGCCTTTACCAAGAACCCGGAGTTCTACTCGTTTACGCGCAGCCTGAATTCTTACCGTGATACATTCAACTCCAAAAGCGATGTTTTGCTGATGCAGCCGGATAGCGAGTACTTCAAGTATCTGCGCAGCGATGCAATGCCGTAATCAATCGTTACAGCAGGCTGACTGCAAGCCGGGAACGGCTGTGCAAGTCAGCCTGGCCGCCAGCCGGAATCCGCTTCAAAGGGCCGGCGTGAAGGCAGCAAGGAAAAAGACAGCAAGGAAGGCAAGATCAGCAGACAGGGTCGGGAAATTGCGCAGGAAAACAATATGACACGTGCTGACCGCTGGCTATTGCCAGAGGGCGTTGAGGAGGTATTGCCTCCACAGGCGCTGATGCTGGAAACACTGCGTCGCGATATCCTCGATCTTTATCAAAGCTGGGGTTATGAACTTGTCATAACACCCCTGATTGAATTTCTGGATTCTCTTCTCGTCGGTTCTTCTCACGACCTTGATATACATACCTTCAAAATCACCGACCAACTGAGCGGGCGTATGATGGGCGTGCGGGCGGACATTACACCGCAGGTTGCGCGAATCGACGCCCGTAATCTGCATCGTGATGGTCCGGTGCGTCTGTGTTACGCAGACAGTGTATTGCACACACTGCCCCGAGGATTGCTAAGTTCCAGAGCCCCTATACGCATTGGCGCAGAATTATTCGGACATCCGGGCGTAGCTTGCGATGTTGAATTGATTGTTCTTATGGCAGAGACCTTGCGCCTTGCTGGCATCAGTGACGTGCACATTGTGCTGGGACACGTGGGTATTTTCAGGAACCTGCTGGCAGCAGCAGCACTTGATAAGGACGCAGAAAGTGAACTCTTTGATCTGGTGCAGCGCAAAGCCTACAACAAAGTTGACAGTCTGCTTGAGCAACAATTGTCCGATCCGGTCCTGGGCGGCATGCTCAGGTCATTGTCGCGACTCAGCGGGGATGCCAGTGTTCTGGCCAGTGCCGAGGATATTTTTGCCAACGCGCCTGCGCCTGTGCGCACCGCCTTGTCCGAGCTCAGCCAGATCGCGGAGCGGGTAAAACAACGTTTGCCGGAGGTGACCCTGGGTTTTGACCTGTCGGAACTGCGCGGCTATCAGTATCACACGGGCATCGTGTTCGCAGCGTATACCCCCGCTCACGGTAGCGAGATAGCCAAGGGTGGCCGTTATGATGATATCGGCGAAGTGTTTGGTCGTGCACGACCGGCGTCCGGATTTGATGCTGATTTAAAAACACTGGCACGACTCAGTAGCAGGGAGTATCCGCGTCGCTGTGTTATTCTTGCTCCTGATCTGGATGAACCCGGGCTACTCGCCCTGGTATCAACGCTCAGGGCCGATGGCCATGCGGTAGTCAGCAATCTGGACGATGGTATACCGAATGCGACCTTGATCAATGAATTGAATGCTACGCGATGTATTGTGTCAGACTCATCCGGGGGCTGGCAGGTGGTTGACCTTAAGCCTGCTTGAGATACAATCCGCGCCGCTCTGGCGACAGGGTGATTTGAGCACTTATCACAGATGACAAACAGAGTACGGGGAATATGGGCAAGAGCGTTGTTGTTTTAGGCACCCAGTGGGGCGATGAAGGCAAGGGCAAGATCGTTGATCTGCTGACAGAACAGGCAGCGGTTGTCACTCGTTTTCAGGGTGGACACAACGCCGGCCATACGCTGGTCATTGGCGGCAAAAAGACAGTTCTTCACCTGATCCCCTCGGGTGTGCTGCGCGCCGGCGTTACCTGTGTGATCGGTAATGGTGTGGTGATAAGCCTGGAAGCCTTGCTCAAAGAAATTGGTGAACTGGAGGCTCAGGGCATCCCCGTCCGTGAGCGTCTGAAAATCAGTGGCGCTAGTCCGGTTATTCTGCCATCCCATGTGGCGCTGGATCAGGCACGCGAACAGCGTCTGGGCGCCGGTAAAATCGGCACAACCGGCCGTGGCATTGGCCCTGCGTACGAAGATAAAGTTGCCCGTCGTGGCATACGCATGGGCGAATTATTCAATGCCGAGCATTTTGCCAGCCGCCTGCGTGAAGTGATGGATTACCACAACTTTATGCTGACGCACTACTATCAGGTTGCTGCGGTAGATTATGAAACAACACTGGCCGACTGTCTCGCTTACGCTGAGCAGGTCAGACCAATGCTTGCAGACACTGTTGAGTTAATCCACGCGCACCGCAAGGCGGGCGATAACTTGATGTTCGAAGGGGCACAAGGGTCGTTGCTGGACATCGATCACGGTACATATCCTTTTGTCACCTCTTCAAATACAACAGCGGGTGGTACGGCAACCGGCAGCGGCTATGGTCCACTTTACCTGGACTACGTGCTGGGTATCACCAAGGCGTATACCACACGCGTCGGTTCAGGGCCATTTCCAACGGAATTGTTCGACGAAATTGGTACCCATCTTTCGACGGTAGGTATGGAACGTGGTGCTACAACCGGTCGTGCGCGTCGTTGTGGCTGGTTTGATGCAGCGGCGGTGAAACTTGCCATACGCATCAACAGTGTTTCGGGTATCTGCCTCACCAAACTGGACGTGCTTGACGGTTTGAAATCCATCAAAGTCTGTGTTGCCTATGAGAGCGAGGGCGAGGATATTGGCAGTGCCAGCATGACCGTTGACCGGTATGAAAAGCTCAAACCGGTGTATGTCGAGTTGCCCGGCTGGAGCGAATCAACAGTGGGAGCCCGCTCTCTGGCAGAGTTGCCTGAAAACGCGCGAGCCTATATCCGGTTTATTGAGCAACAGATTGATGCGCCCGTGGATATCATTTCCACTGGCCCTGACCGCGACGAGACGATTATTCTTCGTCATCCGTTCAGTGACTGAGAAGTCACTGAATCCGGGGCGATTACCGGTTCAGCTGTAAACAAACCACGCTAACCCTGATGAAGGGCAACCGAATGGATCTTCTGACCATGAATTCGCTGTTCCTGATCGGCTCGCTGCTGGTCGGTTTCAGTGTATTGGTCAGTGCCGTCTCTTCACGCTTCGGTATTCCGATCCTGTTGATCTTCCTCGGTGTTGGCATGCTGGCCGGTGAGGATGGCATCGGCGGCATTCTGTTTGATGATTACTCGCTCTCCTTTGTTGTCAGCAACCTGTCCTTGGCAGTTATTTTGTTTGACGGGGGACTGCGCACCAAAACAGCCACCTTTAAAGTGGCTTTGGGCCCGGCACTGTCGCTCGCAACCGTTGGAGTGATTGTTACCGCAGCGCTGACCGGCAGCCTGGCCAGCTGGTTGTTCGATCTCAACCTCCTGCAAGGCTTGTTAATCGGCGCGATTGTCGGGTCCACCGACGCAGCGGCAGTGTTCTCGCTGTTGGGTGGCCGCAATATTAACGAGCGGGTGCGTGCTACGCTGGAAATTGAGTCAGGCAGCAATGACCCGATGGCTATCTTCCTGACGGTTGCATTGATTGAAATAGTCGCCAAAACCTTAAGTGCCGAGCCGGTATCCCCTTGGTCTTTTGTGATGATGCTGGCGCAGCAGTTTGGTTTGGGCGTGATACTTGGCGCTGCAGGCGGGTATCTGCTGTTGCAACTCATCAATCGTTCAACGCTGGCAACTGGCCTGTATCCACTGTTGGCAATCAGTGGTGGTTTGTTCATTTTTGCCTTGACCGCCAATGTGGGCGGGAGCGGATTTCTGGCGATTTACCTTGCGGGGTTGTACCTTGGCAATAAACCGCTGCGCAGCCGGCCATCGATTCTCAGTGTGATGGACGGGATGGCATGGTTAAGCCAGATCAGCATGTTCCTGATCCTGGGCTTGTTACTAACGCCGTCTGATTTATTGCCGATTGCCATTCCGGGTTTGCTGCTGGCCTTGTGGATAATTTTTGTGGCGCGGCCAATGGCAGTGTTTATCAGCCTGCTTCCCTTCAGCCGGTTCAAGACCCGAGAACGCTGGTATATTTCCTGGCTGGGGTTGCGAGGCGCAGTGCCAATTATCCTTGCGGTGTATCCCATTATGGCGGGATTGCCCAATGCACAGTTGTACTTCAATGTAGCCTTCTTTGTGGTACTGGTATCGCTGCTGCTGCAAGGCAGTTCTATCCCCCTGGCAACCCGTCTGGCAAAAGTGCAGGTACCGTCGCAGCCCAAACCGATCTCAAGGGCTGGGCTGGAGATACATCCCACCAGTGAGTGGGAGTTGTTTGTGTACCAGCTGGGTGCGGAAAAGTGGTGTATTGGCAAAGAACTTCGCGGTTTGCGCATGCCAGAGGGTACCCGCATTGCTGCGTTGTTCCGTGGACGTGAGTTACTGCATCCTACGGGTAGTACTCGATTGCTGGCCGATGATATTCTCTGCGTTGTCGGGCACGAACATGACTTGCCGGCCTTGGGCAAACTGTTCAGCGTAGCCCCGGACAAAGGCCTGGATGACAGGTTCTTTGGCGATTTTATTCTGGACGCGGCTGCCAGTATCAGGGATCTTGCTCCGATCTATGGCTTGCAACCCGATCCGTTGGTCGCGGCGCAGTCGATCGGAGAATTTCTGACCGCGAGAATGGGAGGCAAGCCCGTACTGGGTGATCAGGCGGAATGGCAGGGGTTTGTATGGACAATTGCCGATATTGAAGACGGCAGGGTAAAGCGTATAGGTTTAAAAATTGCGTGATTGACTCAAGTGACAATAAAAAATCAAAGAGGACTCCGATATGTCTAGAACGTTGTTAATGCTGAAATCTGTCAGCGCATGGGTACTTGCGGCAGGTTTGTCGCTGTCAGCAGGCAGCGTCCTGGCCCAAAGTGGCACTCCACCGAGTGAACCACCCGCCGATTGGGGACCCATTTCGTCAACCATGGATGAAATACCCTATCCCCACCCGGTGCATTTTCTGCCGGTTACCCATTTTGGCAAACGCGGCAACATGGCCTATATGGATGTTGCGCCTGTTGGCCAGGCCAATGGTCAAACCGCCATGCTGTTTCACGGCATGAATTTTGGCGGCATCGGTTTTGGTCCGACGATAACGGCATTGAGTGAAGCGGGGTTCCGCGTGGTGGTGCCGGATCGTATTGGTTATGGCAAGTCTTCCAAAATGGATATTCCGTACAACCTGCATATTTTTGCTACAGATTCCAAGCGGCTGCTGGATCATCTGGGTATCGAAAAGGCGGCAATTGTTGGCCATTCCATGGGCGGAATGCTGGCGGTGCGTTTCACCATGACCTATCCGGACAACGTCTCGCACATGGTGCTGGTTAACCAGATTGGCATGACAGACCAGCGCCAGGGTCGCCCTTGGGGTGATATTGAAGAGGCGGCTGTGCGTACGGAGTCCAGCACGACCTATCAGTCCATTCTGGCCAATCACATGCGTTACTACAACACCGACATCAAGCCGGAGTACCTTGAGTTTGTCAGATTACAGTATGGTCAGACACTGAGTGCTGACTGGCCATTGCTTGCCAGAATCCGTGCCTGGCAGCAAGCCATCCTGTTTATTGACCCCGTGGTTTATGATTGGCAACACATCAGTACAAAATCACTGGTGCTGGGCGGCGCTGACGATCGTCTGACGCCTGATTTTGCGGGTCAGGCGCGTATGGTGGCTGAAACACTGCAGAATGCTGAACTCACTCTGTACCCGGGTATTGGTCATAATCCGCATTTTGAATATCCGGAACAATACCACGCCGACCTGATCGCATTTTTGCGCTCAGACCCTGAGCAGCCAGCCCGAACAGGCTGGTAATCAGGCCTCCCGGCTGTCCTGCCTTCCATAAAAGTCCGGTCATACACGTGTTGTTGTGTATGTCCGGCTTCTGCCCCCCTCAGCGAAAAATTCCACAGCCGTCGATGAAATGATGCCTTTACACGCCATGTTGACTTTTTGCCCCTTTTATGGGCGCTCAATTTGGTTCACATTCAAACAGCCAGTGTTCTGCAAAGCCTGCGTGTTGTAGATCCGTTCATGTTATGTCGTCATGAATGCCAGTCATTGGCATCAGAAAATAATAATCAAAATGCTGGAGAGGGAATATGCGATTAAAAAAGTCGTGTAACACGCTTGCCGCCCGCCAGAAAAAATCGACAAAAGCGAATCCAACTGCACGTCAGTCACAACATCTGTTGCTGCTGGGTGCCGCTGCCCTGTTTGTTATTCCGTCTGCCGTGCTCGCCCAACCCGTGGCGGCGCCGGCTGACAGTGAGCAGGAAATTGAAGAAGTTGTTGTTACGGGTTCATTTATTCGCAACAGCCAGTTCACCAATGCCTCACCTGTAGAAACCATTACCCAGGAAGATCTGTGGACCTCCGGTGCTGCCAACCTCGGTGAATACCTGCGTGATATGCCGTACATGGAAAACATTGATACGGTAGCCTCGGTGCTGGCAACTCAGGACGGGCAACAGGACTCTAACTCGGCACGATTTAACCTGCGCGGTCTGGGCACGGAAAGTACGCTGACGCTGGTGGATGGCCGTCGCGCGGTGAATGAGAGTGCGGTGTCCGCGTTATTGCCCGGGATTGCACAGCGCTCGGTTGAAATTGTGACTGACGGCGGTGCTGCATTGTATGGTTCAGACGCTGTCGCCGGGGTTGCCAACTTGATTCCTTATAAGCAATTCGATGGCATTAAGGGTCGTGTGCATTACAAGACCGATCAGGAAAACAGCTCTGAACAGTACACGGCCGAGTTCCTGATGGGACACCGGTTTGCTGTTGGTAACGGCCTTGAGTGGGTGGGTGCGGTAGAACTCAACAAACGTACCGCATTCCTGGTATCAGAGCGCCCTAGGTACCAGGAGTATTACGATCAGGACAGTACGTTCAATAACCCGGGCAGATGGATACAGGGAGCAGCTACCGGTCGAACTGATCCCAGCTGTGGTACGTTTAACGGTACACAGACCGATGTCAGTCAATTTGGTTCCTATCCCAGTGGTGAACTGTTTGCCACCGGCTGCCGTCTCTACTTTGGTGAGTGGCAGGATTATGGCCGCCCTGCGCAGGGTGCCACGCTGTTTAATAACTTCAATTACGAAGTCAACAACTGGCTGAATCTTGAATTCCAGATGAGCCATAACGATCGCACCTCCACACTGGTCAGTTCGCCGAGTAACGCGGTGTCCACCAATCTGACAAGTTTGATTGTTCCTGCCAATCACCCGGCTAATCCCTTTGGAGCACAGGTCAGGCCGTCTGCCTGGCGTCCGTTCACCAAGCTGGGCACGTTGCCCAGTTCACTGGAAAGTAACGGCATGGGGCTGACGAATTACAACTATTACGCCGATGCCTACAAGTTTGGCGGCGAGTTCAAAATTTCCAATACCACCTGGGAAGGTGAAGCGTGGATCGGACAGCAGGATTCCTGGCGTGAGTTTGATGGTCGGGGCATGCGCCTGTCGAAAATGCAGGCGGCGCTCAGAGGTCTGGGTGGTCCCGGTGGCAACCAGTATTTTAACCCCTTTGGTTCTGCTGACTCCCGCTCACCCCGTTATCGGTCCGGTATCACCGATAACAAGCAGGAAGTGGTGGACTGGCTGGTTGAGGAAGTCATCTGGATCGATACCCGCGATAAGTTGAAGTACTTTGACGTTGTGTTTAACGGTGAGGTCATGGATGTCCCCAACGGAAAAATCCGCGCCGCGGTGGGTGGGCAGATACGCAACCTTAAAACCTTCGACTTTGAGCACCCGCTAACGGCGATACGCGACAACCTCTATTCAAATGCGACGGCGGCACTGACACCACGGGTGGACAGAAACTCAGGCGTGCGCGCGATCTTTGCAGAGGTAGAGATTCCAATCCTTGAAAATCTCGGTATCAAAGCTGCGGCAAGGAGTGAGGATTTTTAAACCATTGGCTTTAATGCCACCAAACCTAAGATTTCAGTGCTGTGGGAGCCCTTTGATACGTTGGCTTTCCGGGCCAGCTACGGTGAAAGCTTCCTGGCACCCACGCCCGCACAACTTCGCCCGTTGGCGAAAGACGTTTGTACCATTGTGACCAGTGGTGTTGATCCGCTCACCAATCTCTCGTTGGATGGCACTGACAGTTGTACATCCGGTAACCCAAGCCTGGGCGCTGAGGAGTCTGTCATCGCCAATGTCGGGTTGAGCTGGCTGCCGATTGAAGGGCTGAGTATCAATCTGGATTATCAGGAAATTGAATACGTTGGACGTATTGCGTCATTGGTCACTGCCGATGTGACCCGACGCGAGTTCAACGCCTTTCTGGCAGCCAATAACAAGACGGCCGCGACCTTCAGACCGGCCGCCGTGCCCGCCGATGCTGCTGCCGGTGTCGCCTGGGCACTGGCCAATCCAAACGAGCTGATTACCCGTGACGCTACCGGTAAGGTGACCGACGTGTACCGTGCCCCTATCAATCTGTCCTCACAGTTTGTCGAAGGCATTGATTTCCGTCTGCGCTACGCCTTTGACATCGGCGAGTTAGGCAATTTTACCGCCAGCTTGGGCGGTAGCTATTACACCCGTTGGGAGTATCTGCCTGATGAGTATTCCGCCTATACCAGTGGTATCGCCAAGCAAAATGCTGAAACCAACCTGGTGCCACCTTTGTCCCGATACAAATTCAATACGGGTTTGTCGTGGTTCAGGGATATGCAAAGTGCCAGTATCACCGCGCGTCATTCCGGAAAATTGAAGTTTGACCAGACTACACTGACACTGGGCTACGAGGCGTTTGCCCCGGAGTATGTCCGAGCTGTCACAAAGGTCGATGCGCGCTACTCGCACCGGTTTACGCTCTTTGACACTGACTCCAATCTGACAGTGGGGATCACCAATCTTTTCGACCGGGAAGCCCAGCGGCTGCCACAGGCCGGTGGACTGGAAACTCGGATAGATGATCCGTTTGGACGGCAGTTCTATGTCTCGATGGATTTTGAGATGTAGTTATCAATCGTCACATACGGCACATAAGGGGACGGAGGCACCGCTTGCCGGGCAGGGCAGTTTCTCGCAACGACGCTGCGCGTCTGATTGTTGCTCGCTCTCTGCCCTGCCCGGCAAGCGGTGCTGCTGCTAGTAGCGCGGCAACACTCAAGTTCGCTCCACTATCGTAGCGCCGCTTAAGCAGCGCCAAAAATTGCTCCCGGCAATTTATTGTTGCTCGGTTGCTCCCGCTTCAGAACTTCGCACCGCCGGCCCTCTCCCGGATCAGGGCAGTTCCTCACAACGACGCCGTTGGCGTCTTTATTGTTGTTCGCTCTCTGCCCTGATCCGGGAGAGGGCCTGGGTCTATGCGCTTTCTGAGACTTGCGCTATGACGTGCCGCGTACCACGAGCAGTCGGCTCACCGGGCGGTGAGCGAAGAACAATCAGGCGCGAAGCGCCGTTCTGAGGAACCGCCCGGTGAGCCGACTGCGCTGCCCCCCGAGGAGCTGACCGGTAAGCCGGCGTTGCACCCAGCGTGAATGGCTGTACCTCAAGGCCGCTCAACAATCGCGGCGACTCCCATACCTCCGGCTGTGCAGACAGAAATCAAGCCGCGGCCCTGACCTTTTTCCTCCAGGATCGCCGCCAGTGTCCCCAGGATTCGCGCGCCGGTTGCAGCAAATGGATGCCCGAACGCCAACGAGCCACCTTTGATGTTCATGCGGCTGCGATCAATCGCGCCCAGTGCGGCGTCCTGACCTAGTTTTTCGCGGCAGAAATTTTCATCTTCCCAGGCCTTCAGGGTGCATAAGGCCTGTGCTGCAAAGGCTTCGTGAATTTCATAACAGTCAAAGTCCTGCAGGGACAGGCTGTTCATCTGCAACAGTTCGCTGACCGCAACAGTGGGCGCCATCAACAGGCCTTCACCATCAACAAAGTTAACCGCGCTGCTGCGGCCCGAGACCAGGAAGGCGCGAATCGGGATTTTGTTGGCCACGGCCCACTCTTCACTGCACAGCAGCACTGCAGCAGCGCCATCGGTCAGTGGCGTGCTGTTGCCGGCTGTCAAGGTGCCGTGTTTTTTGTCGAACGCAGGTTTCAGGCTGGCGAGTTTTTCCAGCGTGCTGTCTGCGCGAATATTGTTGTCCCGGATGACACCCTGATAAGGACTGACCAGCCCATCAAAAAAGCCGGCTTCATACGCAGCAGCGGCCTTCAGGTGGCTTTCCAGTGCCAGTTGATCCTGATCGGCACGACTAATACCCCACTCGCGCGCCATCAATTCACAATGTTCACCCATGGCGAGGCCGGTGCGAGGTTCGCCATTGGCCGGCGGGCGTGGCGCGAGTTCAGACAGGCGGAAACCTTTGAATGCCTGAAAACGCTGCTTGAGGCTGCGTGCTTGCCCGAGTTTGATCAGGCGCTGCGCAAATTTGCGCTGGAATACGATGGGCACATCACTGGTGGTGTCAGTGCCGGCAGCGATCGCGCAGTCGATCTCCCCTGTTGCGATGCGGGCCGCCAGCATCAACGCTGCTTGCAGGGAAGTGCCACATGCCATCTGCAAGGTGGTGCCCGGTGTCGCTGGCGACAGGTCGGTGCTCAGCACAGCTTCACGTGCGAGATTCCAGTCCTTACTGTGGCTGGTGACCGCTCCAGCAATGACCTCATCAATCTTTTTCCCGGCAAGGTTAAACTCAGTGCTGAGTTGTTGTAGCGTGTCCGCCAGCATGTCCAGATTGCTCAGGTCAGCGTACACCGTGTTTGATCTGCAAAACGGCAATCGCGCCCCGCCCGCAATCACCACACGGCGCCAGGTCTGTGGGTTTTTGTCTGAATTAAACACGGGTCTCAGTCTCCTGCTCAGGTTCTGTATTGTCAGTGCGCTGTGGTGATTTATCGGGCTCCGGCGCTTTTACCTTGTCACTGACCAGCGGTTGCTGATCTTTGTGCGCCAGGTAATAAAGCGGGCCGCCGCGAAAGGGCGCGAAGCCGGTGCCAAAAATCATACCGGCGTCCAGCAGATCTTCATCAGCAACAACACCATCCTGCAGTGCGGCGATACATTCGCGGGTATAACCTTCGATCAGTTGCTCCGCGATGTCTGCCAGATTAAACGTGTCAGCGACACCGGGTTTTTTAACCGCCTTGCCATTTTTCCATGTGTACAGACCTGAGCCGGATTTTTTGCCTAGTTTGCCGGCGCTGACAAGCGTCTGGATAAATTTCTTCTCCGCCATTCCCGGGGCGGCGGCGTCTTGCTGTTCAGATTGCAGGACGCCTGTTACCATCAGGCAGACATCCAGACCCACCGAGTCCGCCAGTTCCACAGGGCCCATGGGCATGCCAAAAGCCTCGGCGGCTGCGTCCAGTGCTTCAGCGGGAACGCCTTCCCCATGCAGTTTTAATGCTGTCATCATGTAAGGGGCCAGTACACGGTTGACCAGAAATCCCGGGCTGCTTTTAACGGGTAACGGAAAACGGCCGATCTGCTGGCAAAAGGCAGCACCTTTACGCCGCTCTGTGTCGTCAGTGTCCGCGCTGTAAACAACTTCTACTAATGGCATTTGTGGAACCGGATTAAAAAAATGCAGACCAATCAAACGTGCCGGGTCGCTCAGTACTGATGCCAGTGTTTCCAGCGGAATGGCTGAGGTATTGGTGGCGAGGATGGCGCCGGCTTTCATGCGCGGTTCAAGATCACGGAACAGTGCCTGCTTGGCGTCCACGTTCTCGTAAATGGCTTCGATAACAACGTCAGCGCGGGGCACGTATCGCGCGTCGGGATCGGGGCGCAGACGCTCCAGCGCCGCCTTCACTTTAGCGGGGTCGCGCAATTTCTTTTTGAACAGGATTTCAGCGCGCTTCAGCGCCGGGCTGATGAACTTCATCTCGCGGTCCTGCAGGCTGACATCCAGTCCACGCAACACGCACCATGCAGCGATATCGCCGCCCATCACGCCCGCGCCGATGACGTGCACATGACGTGCCCTGAAATCACTGCTTTTGCCTTCGGATTTTAGCCTGTCCATCAGATGGAAAACCCTGCGCAGACTTTCAGCCGTTGATGACACCATCAACCTGCCGACGGCTCGGGCTTCTTCCTGCATCATTAGTTTTGTGTTGCCGCCGAACTTTTCCCAGGTATCAATGAGGCTGTAAGGTGCCGGATAGTGCTCGGCACGCGCTTTGCGTTGAGTCTGTTTGCGCAGTTGCCCGGCCAGCAGTTTACGTGCTGGCAGGGTATTGCTCAGGCGGCCAACGATGCCCGGGCCGCGATTTTTTTTGCCACTGAGCACAGCTTTACGCGCAGCCCAGACCAGTTCTTCATGACGTCCGATCACCTGATCAACCAAGCCCAAGGCTTTGGCAGATCGCGCCTTGAGTTGGCGCGCGGTCAGCATCAGTTCCATGGCCTTCAGGCCGCCGATGACTTTGACCGAGCGGGCAGAGCCTCCGAAGCCCGGGAAAATACCCAGTTGAATTTCAGGGAAACCCAAGCGTGTTTCAGGGACATCCTTGGCAATGCGGTAATGACACGCCAGCGCCATCTCCAGCCCGCCACCCAGACAGTAGCCCTCGATTGCAGCTACGGTGATGCAGTCGAGTTTTTCAAGACGATTAAACATTTCATGAACACGGTTGATTTCTACGGTGACTGCGTCCGCGGAGGTAAAACCATCAAATTCGCGGACATCGGCACCAAAGACAAACCCCGTGCTCTTGCCTGACATCAGCACCAGCCCTCGCGGAGCCTCACGCTCAACCAGACTGATCAGTTGGTCAAATTCTTCCAGTACTTCGCGGGACAGTGCATTTACACGCTCACCCGCACGATCCAGGCGGGCATACAGGATGTTGTCGCGATCGTGGGTGAGTCGCCAATGTCTGAAATGCTGACCAGGATACTGCGCCCGATCAGGTAACTGTGAAGGGTTGGAAGATGCGCTCATAAAAACCTCGGTACTCAGGCTGAATGCATTCATTTTGCCTGAGCAGACAGGGTTTTACAAAGGCAGGGTTTTACAAAGACAGGCACCCACCAATCCCTTCAACAGCAGCAGTTACCAACCGTATGCATGGCGCATAACGTGATAGATGTAGTGTTGCTCGTGTGTACTGTGGAACAAATGTGACCAGGGGCCGCGCGCATAAATGCCAACATCTTCGCCGGCATGGCCTTCCGACTGCAGCGGCACTAACGCTTCCTGATGGAAGTCAGGGTGCGTAGGATCAACATCAGTCAGGTCGTGGCGGCCTGGTGCGGCGGGCAGCGTGTAACGTACGTCACCACCCACATCTTCGGCAAAGCCCGGGCCATCCCGGTAACCCAGTGTTGTGTAAGGCATATCGTCGAGTGCAAGACTGTGCTGATCGTTGGCGTGCCCATGGTCATCGTTGCTGACAGCAGCGCCAAGGATAGGGTTACCCCGCGTGGAGTAGCCACCGATTGTCAGGGAATGGCTGTGGTCAGCGGTGACAATGATCAGCGTGTCCTGTTCGCTGGTCAGTGCCATCGCCGCTTCTACGGCATCGGACAACTCCTGAGTGTCATACAGTGCACGGAATGCATTGCCGGCATGGTGTGCGTGGTCGATCCGTCCCGCTTCTACCATCAGGAAAAAGCCGTTGTCACCGGACTGCGCCTGCAGCAGTCTGATGGCTGTTTCTGTCATCGACGGCAGATCGGGTTGTGAGTTGTTGTCATCGGTGCGGTCGTAGGCGTAATTCATTTGTGAACGACTGAACAGTCCCAGCAAATGGCGGGTATTGTTTACGTCAACCGCAGCCAACTGTTCCTTGTTCCAGATAAAGGCGCTGTTGTCATAGCGATCTGTCCACTCCAGCGTCAGGTCTCTTTCATCGGTTCGCAGGCCTTCGCGTCCGGTTACCGGGTCATTTTTGCTGTTGGGCAAAAACTGCTCGATGCCGCCGCCCAGCGCAACGTTGATGCCACTGCCGTAAGAGAATTCAATCAATTGCTGCGCAATATCCTTGCACCCGTGTTGCACGGCTTCTTCCGGAAGCGCTGAGTTATTTTCCCAATCGCGCTCAGGGGTGTGCGCATACGTAGCCGCCGGTGTTGCATGCGTAATGCGGGTAGTTGTCACAAATCCTGTCCCCAGGCCGCGCTCTGCGGCCTGTTGCATCAGGCTGGGCACTTCCGTGCCTAACGAGGACTGACAATTTGCCCGGTCGGCGATCTGGTTGACACCAATCACGCCGGCGCGGGTTTTGATGCCTGCCATCATTGCGGTAGCTGTCCCCGCGGAGTCGGAGGTCTGCTGATTGGTATTGTAAGTTTTGGACAACGCCACCGCCGGAAAGCGCTCAAACGACAGCGAGTTCTCTTCGCCGGCACTGCCTTGCATCTGACCCGCAAAAATTCTGGCAGCGGTCACTGTTGAAATACCCATGCCATCACCCACAAACAGAATGATGTTTTTGGCCGGATGGGTGTTTTGAGTGCGCTGCAGTGCGCGTTCAAGCTCAGCCTGACCTGATGCAAACCAAGATTCCGGTGTTTCGTTCGCCGGTGCTGGATAAAAGGTCTGTGCTTGCGCGCCACTGGTCACTGCCGCGGCCAGCATCATCCATGCGAGTGTATGTCTGGGCTTGAGATGTTTACGCCCGGCGATCTGTGAGGTGTTGGCTGCGGATTTCATAAAAATGCCTTTTTTCATAATGGACAATGACTTGGCGGTCAATTCAGGGTTTGTCAACACGATGTGCTGCGATCTGGCGACAGTTGAATATTGTAAAAATGAATCAATTCAGTAATATGTCGTCTCTCGCCAGGCGACAGGGTATAACATAAATTTTTGCCCCTGTTGTGACAGACCCGGCATGATGACGATTGCTGTCGTCTACTTATAATCTATTCAGCGTATTATCACGCTGATCGGTCAACTATCCAGATTATTTTTACCAGGGGATTGCCCATGTTTGCAGCCATTATGAGGTTTATGCGGGATAACAACGTGCTGCCGCGTATCTCTGATACCGAGAGACAGGCGCTCGAAGCGGGCACGGTATGGATCGACGGTCAGATTTTTTCCGGCAACCCGGATTTTGCCAAAATGCTGGCCGAACCCTACAACCGGCATTCTGCAGAGGAACAGGCCTTTCTGGAGGGTCCAACCGAGGACGTGTGCCGGATGATTGATCGTTACCAAATCGGTATTACCCGCAAAGTGCCCGATGCGGTGCTGGATGCCATCAAACAGCAGGGATTTATGGGTTTGTTGATACCCAAACAGTATGGCGGCAAAGAGTTTTCCACCCTGGCGATCTCTTCAATTATGGCCAAAATTAACCCGTACTGCCCTACAGCCGGTACCTTTGTGGTGATCCCCAACTCGCTGGGCGCAGCTGAGTTGCTGAAACACTATGGAACAGACGAGCAGAAAAATGCCTATCTTCCCAAGCTGGCCAGCGGCGAGTACGTGCCGTGTTTTGGTCTGACAGAGCTGACGGCCGGGTCGGATGCGGCTTCGATTAAAGCCGAAGGCGTGGTGTTTCGCGATGAGCAGGGCGAGACCAAAATCCGCCTGAATTTCCGCAAGCGATACATCACGCTGGCGCCAGCTGCTAACCTGATTTCACTGGCGTTCCAGATGCATGATCCGGACAATTTGTTAGGTAAGGGTGAATACCCCGGCATTACGGTGATCATGTTGCACAAAGGCACACCCGGTCTGCATAACGGTGAGCACCATCTGCCGATTGGTCTGAGTTTTTATAACGGGCCCATTATTGGTGACAATGTGATTGCATCGCCAGAGCAGATCATCGGCGGCCCGGATTATGCCGGTCAGGGCTGGCGCATGCTAATGGAGCAGCTGGCGGGCGGGCGCGCTGTTTCATTACCGGCGGGCGCTATCGGCGGCATGAAACTCATCGCCGCTGCGACTGGCGCGTACTCGGTCATACGCCATCAGTTTGGCATTCCAATTGGGCTTATGGAGGGCGTGCAGGAAAAGGTCGCCCGCATAGCAGCCTTCACCTACATGTTTGAGGGCGCGCGGGTTTACTCGTGCTCGGCACTGGATAATGGCGAACAACCGCCGGTGATCTCGGCGCTGCTGAAGTCCAGCAGCACGGAGTACGCACAAAAGGCCATTATCGATGGCATGGATATATTCTCAGGTTCCGGCGTGATGCAAGGACCGAATAATATTTTGGGCGGCGGCTACAGCAGTGCTCCGGTCAGCATCACCGTCGAAGGTGCCAACATCATGACACGCACGCTGATTACCTTTGGTCAGGGCGCGACCCGTTGTCATCCCTATGCACTGCCGTTGGTTAAAGCGGTTGAGAATAACAATGCGGCTGAGTTCCGCAAAAACTTGCTGGGCTGGATCTGGCACACCAACTGTAATTTTTTCCGCGCCACGGTGCGCGGATTTACACGTGGTTTTAGTGCAGGCAGCCCCGAATCTGGCGCCGTTGCTACGTATTATCGTCGACTCGCCTGGGCTTCATCACGTTATGCATTCCTCGCGGACCTGGCGTTGTATTTGATCGGCAGTAAGCTCAAGGCCAAAGGCAGTCTGGGTGGCCGTTTTGCAGACGCATTGACCTATCAGGTGCTGGCCTTGTCAGCGTTGCGCCGCTTCAAAGCTGAGGGCAGCCGTGCAGAGGATCTGCCCTTGGTTGCTTACAGTTGTGAATATGCCTTGGCTAAAATTCAGGACGCCTTCGAAGGCATTCATGCGAATTTTGACGTGCCGTTTATTGGCTGGTGGCTGAGAGGTCCTGCAGCTGTGTTACTGCGCATGAACCCTTTATCGGGCGGGCCGTCCGATAAGCTGATTCCCAAGGTCGCAGGCTCATTGCAATCGATGAATGAGCAGTACAAGCGTTTGACTGACGGTATTGCGCCGGTGGACGAGAATGGTCCTGGCATGGGGCGACTGATGAAAGCATTCCGCCTGCATACCGAGGTCGAGCCGATCAAGAAAAAGATTGCCAAGGCGCAGCGGGCACGTGAGCTGCCTCGTGGCATGGCCGATGATCTGATTGATCTGGCGCTGAGTTCGAAAGTGATTACCCAGTCCGAGGCCGCGCAGCTCAAAGAAGCCAATGCGGCAGCGATGGCTGCTATTGAAGTCGATGTGTTTAAACCAGAGGATTATTTTCTCAACGTCCGCAGTTGATGATGCAGGCCGGATATGACTTCCGGCTAATTGCATGGACTTTGATTGACGCGTTTATACCTGCATGGTACTAACGGGTTTCAAAATCTACGGCAGGCAGGTGTCTTTGCACCTGCCTCTCACAACAACAACCAATAAAGTGATGCCATGAACTCATCCATTGTTTTACGCAATACCACACGCCGTACTGCACCATTTTGGGCTGCTGCGCTTCTGTCTTCCGGATTGTTGTCCTCTTCTCTGGTCATGGCTGCCGATGCACCGGCAGCTCCGGTGGCAGATTCCTGGCCGGTAACCAGCTGGGGTGTGCCAGATGTGCAGGGAATCTTTGATTACTCCTCCCGCACCGGCGTTGAGCGGCAACCACAGTTTGAGGGCCGACTGACCATCAGTCAGGAAGAGGCTGAGCGCCTGATACCAAGTCTGCAAGAATATACCGATGCTCTGGAGGCGCGCGGCGCTGAAGCGCCTGGCCCGCACAACGTCGGGGGCTATAATGCGTTCTGGATCAATCCGGGTGACTGGCTGGCGGTGATTGATGGCGAGCTACGAACCTCGTTTATCATTGAGCCGGAAGATGGCCGAATCCCCTGGAAAGAGGGTGGACGTGAAGCTCGTGCCGCACAACGTGCTGCCATGTCTTACGCGCATCTGGACGAAAATGACGGCCCGGAAGGGCGCTCCCTGGCGGAACGTTGCCTGATCAGTTTTGCATCGATTGTTCCGAGTTTGCCCTCGCTGTACAACAACACCATACAGATTGTGCAGAGTCCGACACATGTCATGATTCTGGCCGAAATGGCGCACGATGCGCGCATCGTGAAGATTGGTGGCAAACATAATGCCGCCGGCATACGGCAGTGGCACGGGGACTCTATCGGCTGGTACGAGGGAAATACACTGGTCGTCGAAACCATTAACTTTCATCCGGAGCAGGTGGCACGCTCAGGCGGGTACACATCAACCAATGCCAAAATCACCGAGCGCTTCTACCGTGTTAACGAACGCGAAATCCGTTATCAATTTACGGTAGAAGATCCTGATTTATACAGTGCTCCGTGGACTGGCGAAATGCCGATGTTTGTGGCCCCTAACCTGTACGAATACGCCTGCCATGAAGGCAATCACTCCATGCCAGGCATACTGATGGGGGCTCGTGTTCTGGAGCAACTGGAGGCCACAGAGCAGGACTAAAATACTGTTCTGCTTAATTGCCTGTGTCGTTGACCTCAACACCGTCAACGACCAGGTCGGACAGGAAAATGATGACTCTGTCACCGGCTTGCAGGCCATCCAGCACTTGGGCGTGTTCGCGGTTGCGATCACCGGTCTGCACAGCGCGCAGGTTGGCACGGCCCTCTGTCACTACAAACACATGCCATTGATCATCACGGCGGAACAGGGCACTGGTCGGTACTGCCAGCGTCTGTTCATGCCGTGCAACCACAATTGCCGCTTCAATCCGATAACCGGCGCCGAGTGCCGCGTTCGTCTGTATCAGTGAGCCCACCACATTAACGCGTTGTTCCTCAACACCCAGCGCTGAGAACTTGGTAAACGCCTGCGGTTCGACATAATCAACAATACCGCGCAGCGTCTCGGTGCTGCCCCAGCCGGTAATCAGAATTTCATCACCCGGGCTGACTCGCACCGCGTCCTGGGTCAACAGATCCACCACCAGTTCCATGGCATCACCATCACTGATGTCAAACAACGGGGTACCGGCACTGACGGCGCGGTCTCCGCGTTCATGCACCATCAACACCGTGCCGCTGACCGGGGCAGTCAAGGTCAGCATGCCTTCTGAAGCCTCCGGGTCGCTGCCCATCAGTCGGGCGCGCGCGCCCTCAATGTCGGCCTGTGCGGCGGCAAGTGAGGAGCGGGCACTTTGCTGACGTGATTCGGCGGCCTGCACTGCTTGCCGGTACAGCTCAAGTTCCTCGCTGCCAATCAGTCGGTCCAGAAACAGGCGTTCGCGGCGCGCAGCTTCGTTTTGAGCGCGGGTGAGCGTGGATTGCGCTTCGCTCAGACTGGCCTGAGCCACGCGTTGTCGTGCCTCGGCTGCTTGCAGGTTGGCGCGGTAACTGGCTTCAGCACGATTGTCTTCTGCCAACAGGGATAACTCCACCAGCGCCTGCCCCTGTTCAACGCGGTGGCCTTCAATCAGGGTAGTGCGCTGCATATAGGCATTTACCGGGGCGGTGATGGTGTATGGCAGGCGCGCACGTGTGCGCCCTTGTTCTTGCACAGTAATCAGCAGGTCACGCTGTGCCACAACAACGGTTTCCACACGCAGCCCGGACGACGCGCTGTTTAACCAGTAAATCGCCACGACCAGCAAGGCCACTATTCCCACTATCCATTTGCGCATGACTTACTCCCGGGTTTTTAACACGCTGATCAGGTCAAAGTGATCAAGCCGACGTCTGACAGCAATGCCGCTGGCCAGCGCGGCAGCAATTGTTATCAACGCTGAATACAGCCAGGTCTGTGGATTCAGCACGTAGGGGATGCGGAACATATCGGTGGCCATGCCCTGCACCACCAGCCACGCCAAACCGTATCCAATCATCCAGCCCATGGGAATCGCCAACACGGTGATCAGCGCTTGCTCTCCTAACAGCAGGGTTGCAACTTCACGCCGGTGGAAACCCATCACCCGCAGGCTGGCCAGTTCGCGGCCTCGCTCAGATAACGCAATCCGCGCCCCGTTGTAGATTACGCCCACCGCAATCACCGAGGCAAACCCCACCAGAAAACCGACAGAGATAAAAATATTCTGCGCCATCTGCGTATCAAACGATGCCAGCATGTCGGCAGGCGAGGCCACGCCCGCGACCATGGGCATGTTTTTTAAGCTCTGATACAAGCGGCTGCGCTGATCCTGAGTCACCGACAGATACGCACCGCTGATCAGTCCGTGTTCGCCACTGAGTTCGTGCAGCGCCTGGATATCCATGTACGCAGTCACGCCCATAAAGTCATCCACTACACCGGTGACTTGCACCTGACGCTGGTGGCGTTGTCCTTCAAGTAACTGCACATTCAGCCAGTCGCCGGTATCAACTTCAAGGCGCTGCGCGAGCATACGGCTAAGCACCAGCCCATCAGCGGGGAGCGGGTAGGTCAGCACATTGCTGCTGACCACACGCCGCAGTTTGCCGTCCGCCTGCATGCCTTGTATGCCACTGTCCCGGTACAGATGGCCGTTGGTTAAACGCACTGGCACAGTGCGGAACGGTTCCACCCGCGTTACCCCGGGCAAGCGCCACAATTCATGCAACACCCGGTCGGACTGATGTTGGCGGAAATTTACCGAGACATCTTCGCGCTGGATTTCGCGGAACTGCAGATCCATCAGAAAGCGCACGCCATCAAACATAAAAAAACCAATCACCAGGATGGCCACAGAAAATGCCACGCCCAGTGAGGACAAAAAACTCTGCAGCGCCTTGCGCTCGACATTACGTAAAATCATGCGGACTGCCGATGCCAATGCGCTCCAGCAGTCCGGGTTTAAAACTGGCCGGTGGTTCCGGGCGCATGGCTTCGGCAGGGGGCAGGCGCACCGCCTTCATGACCGCGTTGAGTGCGCCGGTGCAGGCCCCCAGCAGACTCACTGAACTGGCAATCAGCACCCATTGCCAGTTCAGTGCATAAAGCAGGCCGGGCAGATCAAAATACTGCTGATAAACACCGATGTAAGCGTGGCCCAGCCATGCGCCACCCGCCGCCCCCAGCACAATGCCCACCACCACAGCGGCCAAGGCAAACATCAGAAAGTGCAAGCCTACTTCACTGTTGCGATAGCCAAAGGCCTTTAGTACCGCAATTTCGCCGCGCTGCGTGCTGATCAGGCGGCTCAGCACCAAATGCAACAGGAAGACCGCAACCCATAAAAACACCCCGGGGATCACTGTGCCCATCACGCGGTTCTGGTCAAGCTCGCCCTGCAGAAAAATATGCGATGGCTGGTCACGACGCGTGTACGCACCAAACCCGCCATAGGGTTACAGCAGCGTATTCAAAGCATCGATAACCGCCAGCGGATCAGCGTCGGGGGACAGTTTTACAAAGGCCTCATTAAACGCGCCCTCCATGCCATAGGCCGGACCCAGCGCCCGCTCGCCCATCCACAGTAAACCGTAACGCGAGTCTTCCGGAATCAGCGAGCCGGGAGGCATGGCGTAGATATGTTCCGGAGAGATGGCGATACCAACGATGTCCAGTTCACGGGCGCGGCCATTGATGATGGCTCGCAGGCTGTCGCCGGGGCGCAGCGCGCGTGCGACAGCGAACTTTTCGCTGATGATGACTTCATCGGGCGCGCCGGGTTCAATGTAGCGCCCCTGACGTATCTGGACATCATTCAGCACCGGGCGCGCGGTCTCCGGCAGCGACATAAACCGTCCGATGGCGGGTGCATCCAAGCCTTCCAGATCGAGGGTTGCCATAAACCCGATACGAGTGTCCGCCAGAGCCACCCCGGGCAGGTTGCTGATCTGCTCACGCAGTGATCCCGGCGCGCGCCTTAACGATACCCAGACCTCGGCAAAGCGGGTTTGCTGGTAATAATCCTGCTGGGCGATCACCAGTGATTCATAGCTGCCACGCATGGTGACCACGGTCATGATGCCGGTGGCTACAACCAATGCAATTGACAACATCTGGCTTTTTAAATGCCACAACTCGCGCAGCAGTTTACGGTTTAATGACTTCATGGCGGCCTCACCACTCCACGCTGTCGACACTGGCGCGCCGGGTGTTGGTGTAGCGCTCAACAATTTCGCCACTGCTCATGCGCAGCACTGTGTCACCGAGGGCACCAATGGCTGCGTTGTGGGTAATGATGGCGGTGGTGGTGCCGGTCTCGCGATTAACTTCTTCCAGCACCGACAACACCAGCTTTCCGGTTTTGGCATCTAGGGCGCCGGTCGGTTCATCACACAAAAGGATGTCCGGGCGCTTGGCCACGGCACGGGTAATTGCGACGCGTTGTTGTTCCCCGCCGGACAGTTGAGAGGGGAAGTGATCAATCCGTGAACTCAGCCCGACCAATGCCAGGGCGTCTTCAGGCTTCATGGGATTGCGCGCGATATCGGTGACCAGCGCCACGTTTTCACGCGCGGTCAGACTGGACACCAGATTGTAAAACTGGAACACAAAACCGACATGCTCGCGGCGGTAAACCGTGAGTTGGTGATCCGTGGCCTTGGTCAGATCCTGGCCGCCAAACAGCAGGCGCCCGGTGCTGGGAACATCCAGCCCACCCAGAATATTCAGCAGTGTAGATTTGCCGCTGCCGGAGGCGCCCAGGAGCACCAGCAGTTCGCCGCGGTGCAAAGCAAGATCCACGTCTTTCAGAGCATTCACCACGATATCGCCGATGCTGTAAATCTTGCAGAGCTTATCAGCCTGCAGGATAACCTCGGCTGAGGGGCTCATTTAACTGCAGTCCCCGGGCATCTGCCGAATCCACGCGTTGACCAGATCAAGGCCTTCCTGATGCACCAGACTGCGACCAACCTCTGGCATCAGCACACCCACTTCATCACTCAAAATGCGGTAGCTGAGGATGGACTGCTCCGGGTGGCCCGGCTCGATTGAAAAGCGAAATCCACCGGTGCCGCGTCCGGCAGCCACTGGCGGTTTGCATAGGCCCAGGCGTCTAGGCTCAGTCTCGGCAGCATCCAGAAACAAGCCAGAGGTGTCGCCGCTGCCGCCGCGCTGATGGCAGTGCGCACAATTCACTGCCAGATAAGTGCGGGCGCGTTGCTCAAGATTGTGCTCGGCGCTGAGTGGTTGATCGGGTGCCCACAGTGCCGCCATGGGTCGTTGGCCGCGAGCAGGCAGTCCTTCCAGCCATTGTTTGGCCTCCCAGGCTTCCAGTTGGTTGGCAGGGCCTTGCGGGTAAAAACTGATCAGCCGGTTCAGGTTCAGCGCCGAGGGACCTATCGGGGACAGGCCATCGTTGTTCTGATCCAGTTGGTGACAGGCGGCACATTCATTGCGATTGGGCACTACGTATGCAAAGGCTTGCTGTTCATCCTCGCGATGCAGGGTCAGACGCTTGATATCACCGGTAATCTGCAAATGCGCCTCGGTTTGTTCATCATTCCAGACATAAGGCAAGGCCTGCCAGCCACTGTCATGATGCACCAACAAGCGCGTTTCAATCAGTCGCACCTGCGACAGATCGAGAGAATCGCCATCAAACCCGATGAGGGTGTCCTGCGTCCATTGCACAGCGCTGAGGTCATCAAGCGCGGATGCCGTGCGCGGGTAATAAAAGGTTTTGCTGATGATGGTGCCGACCGGAAAATCAACACTGCCGGACGCGGTGTAACTGGCGCTGCTGCCGTCAGGCAGCCAAACGGTTCGCAGCTTCAGTGCGTAGTCACTGAACAGCGGCGTAGCCAGATCGTAAGCAAGCACAGCCGGGTTGAGATTCAAAACGCTGGCCGTGGCATCCACCTGCATGAGTTGCCATTGCGACAGGTCGGCGGGTGGGGTGTCTGCATTAAAAAGCCGGGGTGAGCTATTGTCAGCGCAGGCAGACAATAGCATTACCAGCACAACTGCGATTAAACGATCTGTGGTCTTCACGTGTTACTGCCTCGTGTCTTATACACCCACTTACACGCCCCTGTCTGCCGGCAAGCTGACGGGTGACAATTTACTGTGCTCACATTGATGCGGCTCGGACTCAACACGCGGATTGGCGCTGTTATTGGCGCCATCAATATTCAGCACCTGTGCGTCGCCGTTCTGCACACAAATGGCATATTCCATAGACTGTCGCTCAGGGTGAGTGATGCCATCCCAGAGGATGTCCGGAAAACTGCCGTCAGCACCAAACAGTGCCTGACGCAGCATATCCAGTTCCGGGAATCCTGGCGCATTGCCACCGGCACCAAACTCGTTGTCGTAAACAAAAATAGTTTCCGGGTAGGGGTCAAAGTCAGCCGCCATTTGCCGGTCATTGTAACCGGCACTGAAATAGCTGGAGATGATGATGTTGGCTGTCTGATTGTTGTCAAAGCGGTTGTTGAAAATTTCGACTTTGTCGTTGGAGTTGATCAACACGCCTGAACCTGCAGGTACGCTGGACACGGCCGTACCGGGCGGTGCGAAGTTGGCAGTATTGTTGTTCTGTATCTCGTTGTCATACACGCGGGTGCTGTGCCCAGGCACCGGCAGGTTAGGCATGTTAAACACCAGGATGCCGCCGGTATTGTTGATGGCGATGTTTTCATAGACATCGGCATTAAAGCTGTTTTCAATTTCGATACCGGCGACATTAAATTCCGCACGGTTACGGCGCACAATGATGTTCTCAGACTGACCAATGTAAATGCCGGCATCGGAAGCCGCAATGGCCACCGAATCTTCAATCAGGGTGTTGCGGGTCTGTACCGGATAAATGCCGTAAGCACCGTTATTGGTGTCAGGGCCATTGGTCCATTCAGTGCGCACACGGCGGATGATGATATTGTCGCCTCGCGCAATTTTTAAGGCGTCGCCGCGGCTGTCTTCGATGCCGATATCTTCAATGGTGAACCCGCTGCCGTTAACCAGCAGTCCCTCGCCGCCGGCCAGCTGGTTTTTGAATGACAGGACAGTGCTGTCCATGCCCGCGCCACGCAAGGTGATGTTGTCGACATTCAGGGTCAGGCCACGTTCAAAATTGAAAGTGCCGGCAGGCAGCAGGATGGTGTCGCCGGGCTGGGCTTCGAGCAAGCGTAGCTGCAGCTCAGTCGCAGGGTCGGCGACACTGATCTGACGCGAGTCTGCATTCTGATCGGCGCTCTCATTGTCACCAGCATGCTCATCATGTTGTTCGGATGCCGGGGAGCAGGCCGCAAGTCCTGCCAACAACACCAGGCAACCGGTGGAGAGTCTGGTAGTGGTTTTGAACCGGGTGTGCAGCAGCGTCATCACGATCTCCTTGAGGTTATTGTCATTGCAGTCAAAACTAACGCGCAGCCTTTAAATTTGCAAGCTGCCACAGGTCATGACGGCACCGCTTGCGCCAGCGAAGAGTTGTGGTAGCGCATGTCCAGCGAGACCTCCTGTGCCAGCCACAAAGGTTTACTGAAGGAGTCTTGTTCGCCCGCCAACTCTATCTCTGCCAGCCATAATCCCTGATGAACGCCGTGAAATTCATCAACTTCCCAAAGATGGCCTGCCAGCGGCAGCAGATAGCGGGTTTTACTGATCACATGGCCTGCACACAGTGTCAGTAACTGCTCAGCGTCAGTCACCGGGATCGGGTACTCAAACTCGGCACGGGTGATCCCTGTCGCAGGACCTTTGATGGTCAGAAACGCCTGCGTCTCAACAATGCGCACGCGCACGGTATTGGCCGGTGCTGATGAGTGTCCGGCCTGGCTCAGATAGGCCTGGCGGACGTGATAACGTTTTGCGGAGACAAGGTCTCCGGACTGTCTGAGCAGATCACTGTTGATCAGAAACTTGCGTTCAATTTCAATCGCCATGAACAGTCCTGAGTTGCTTAAATGAGTTGCCCTTATCAGTCAAGCCTCGGCGAGAGTCAGTTAAGCCTCCGCGCGCGGCAGGCAGGCGTCAGAACGCATGCCTCGCGCTGAGCATGGCATGACGCCCAAGCGTTGCGTAACCGTCGACCACTTCATAGGTGTTATCAAACACGTTGCCCACCTTCAGTTGCAGATTCAGTGCGGGCATCAACTGCCACTCCAGCACCGTGTCCAGCACGCCATATCCTGCAACGCGCGAGCGGCCGAAGGTAACCGGATCCAGATCTGCCTGATCACTGCGCAGTTGCCAGTCAAACATTACTGACAACTGATCAAAGCGCCGTGCAGTACTAACACTCAGTTGCTCATTGGGCCGGCGCAGCAATTCAGCGCCGGTGTCACGATTTTGATGGTCAAGCAGCGTCAACGCCGCACGGCTCTGCCAGCCGAGAATATCACGGCTGGCACTGATCTCGATGCCATCGATGCGCGCGCGGCCCACGTTATCCAGACTGCTGAAGCTGCTGTCAGTGCCGATCAGGTTACGGATGTTGTTGCGGAAAACATTCACATCCAGCGCGGTGCCGGCAAGGTTGGTGCGCAGACCCGCCTCCAGATTGCGTGCGTATTCAGGCTCAAGTCCGGGATTGGCAAAAAAGCCAAAGGCCGGGAAGTCGACATAAAGATCAACCAGCGTGGGGGCTTTGAATGCCGTGGATGCCGCCAGCCAGACACTGCTGTTGCCGGCGATGTCGCGGCCTATCGCCAGCCTGCCTGTGGTGTGGTTACCAAACTGCTGGTTGTCATCCTGCCGCACGGAAGCGGTCATATCAAACCCTCCCGCCGCCTGCTGATGCACCGCAAATAACGCGTTGTTCTCGCGTGTGCTGAGGTTCTGCACTGCTCCGCTGCTCAGGTAAAACAGATCCTCGTCGTCCTTATCCACGCCAAGCAGTGTATTGCTGCTGTTGCTCCAGCGCAGTTCATTCTGCCACTGCAGGCTGTTGCGCTGTGTGGTGCTGTGTGAAAGACCCCATTGGCGGGTCAGGTTGTTGTCTTTGAAGCGGCTGAGATGCAGTTGCGTGTTCCAGCGCTCAGATAGCTGACCGCGCACACCGGTGCTGGCAGTATCTTGTGAAAACTCGCTGTCACCACCATCAAACACATTCTCAGAGTCGCTGCCTAGCCAGCGGCCCCACCATTGCCACTCGGCATTCAACGTGTGCTGTATGCCCAGCGATACTGACTGATTTTCCCAGGTCGAATTCATCGTGCTTGGCACCGGCGCATTGCGGGCAGGGATGCCGTCGGTACTGCGCTGCGACAGATTGATATCCACGGTGGTTTGCTGAAACGTGGCACGGACTGCGCCATTGAGTGCCCGCGACTGTTCGGTACCGGCGGCGGCTTCCAGACGCCCTGTTAAAGCATCCTCCGGTTCACTGCTGAGCCCGGCCGCTGCCAGACCACTGCGGGTAAAAATCTGAATGACCCCGCCAATGGCATCCGCGCCGTGAAGGCTGGACTGCGGCCCGCGAATCACTTCAATGCGCTCGATATGACTGATCGGCAGATGTTCCAGACGGGCAGCGCCTTCGCTGGCGGTGTTTAGTCGAACGCCATCCAGCAGAATCAGTGTATGGTTGGAATTGCTGCCGCGCAAAAACAGGCTGGTCTGCGCGCCGTCAACACCCGTGCGTGCCAATTGCAATCCGGGCACCGAGCGCAACAGATCAAACAGACTACCGGCGGCACTCTGGCTGATGAAGTCGCGGTCCAGAAGGGTGTGGGCGTTCAGAGTGTCGCTGGAAAACTGGGAAAAGCGGTTGGCGGTCACCAGCAGTTCCTGCAATGGGGGTTCTGCCGGTTGAGCAGATACTGCCATTGGCAAGCTTGCGGCCGCCAGGCACAACGCAAGACCGGGTTTCACCATGGAACGTTCAACTTGCAGAGGCGCAGACAACAAGGCATGGATTGATGCCTTTGAGTGTGGATATTTCATTCGCATAACTCCATTCATGCTCTCACCCGAGCACAAAAAAGACAGATGATATGCGCCAAGATGGCAGTCGAATAACGCTGTGCAGAATGCGCTGTGCCGATGCAGGCGCAGCGACAACACATCTGACAACACTCAACTGAATCGCATCAACTGCCCACCGCAGCGCGTTCTTGTGCAGCAGGCCGGTCTCCGGGCTCACAAGTTGGCACTGACACGGCAGCCATCAATGATGGTTGTTATGTCGCGAGCCTTTGATCTGTCGCCTTCCCATCCCTTAAGGACAGTGGCATCTGACAGCTCAGACTTGTTTACCGTTGCGGGGGCAGCGCCGGCGTTGGCAGTATTCTTGAGACACGTCTCCATACCGCACCGGCTTCCCGTTTAATTTTTCGCTGTGCTTTCCTGCGCAGCGTCAAACACCTGAAGCGAAGCTATCATAGGCGATGCACCGGATTTATGCAAGGCTGGTCATGCCAGTGTCTGAGCAGTCAGGCTATACTCGCGTCCAACGAGTGTCCGGACACGGACAGATACCGTCATAGCAGGGAGAAAAAGCCGTCATGTGGTGGTCCAGATTTCAGCGCTGGCGTTATGGAGCTGCCGACCGGCAAGGGATTTCCTTTAACCGGGAGGATACCGAGCGGCTGGATCAGCTGGCGCGCAGCGTGCGGCGCGTGCGTATCTCCCGCAGTCTGTTGGGTCTGGCGTGGACCGCCGGGCCGGTGACCGCACTGGGGCTTTATGGGGGCTATTACATCGGTTACGGCCAGCTGCCCAGTAATCAGCAGTTGATTTATTTTGTCAGCTTTACCGTGCTCAGCGGACTGATCGCGCTGGCAGCCAAAGTGTTGTATGACGGTACCTGGGGTTACCGAAACGAGCGTTCCCAGCGTTATGTAGTTGAGGTGACTGATAAGCTGGGTGATCTGCTTCTGTCAGTACGTAACCTAATTGTGCAAAGTCTGGAGGGTGATGCACGGCAGCGTGAGTCCGCCACACAATTGTTGCAACGCGTGGGTCTGTCACCCTCCGGTATTCGTCATGCCGTGATGCAGTTGACTGGTAATAGTGAGTTGGCCGACCTGCTGGCGCATATTGATAACTATCGCAGAGCGGGTTTAAGCACGCGCATCCGCGATCTGCAGGAGCGCACCGGCATTCGACCGGATTCCAGCATTGAAGCGCTGCGGCCGCTGTCACCCAACGCTGCCGAGGTATTACGCCTGCGTTATAACGGCGACATTGCCCGCTTGCGCCATGGTATGCCCAGAGCGGAGCATTTTATTGCGCGTGTGCTGGCCGCTATCGAGCAAGACAACCTGCTGTTGATCACCATGCAGGATGTTGAGTCCATGCTCACGCTGGCCTTTGAACTGATCAACGGCCGCGAAATCCCCATGTTGATTTTTGACTATCGCGGACGCTGGCGACTGGCGGCGGCGCTGGATCGTATGGAGCGCAGGCGTAGCCGTTACCGCATCGCACAGGCGGCGGGTAGTAATCGTGTGCGCAGTCTGGCCACGTGGCTGATTGAAGTTGATCTGATGTCCTACGACGAGGTCCCCGAGGGGATTACGTCCGGGGAACTGATTGAGCGTGTTGTGGCTGCGCTTGACCGGCTGGCCGAGCGCTTGCAGGCACTTGCGCAGGCCGTTGATGCGGGGGCTGTTGATCAGTATCAGGCACTGCGACAGCTGGCGGAAAAAATGATCAACGCGCTGCGCCTTTACCGTTATGCACACGAGTCTTTTTTACGAACGGGCGAGTTACATGCCGAGTTCCGGCAGGCCGCGGCCAGCTGGAATAAACTGCTGGATCAAAGTCAGTTACCCACCGAGCAGTTGCAGGTAGGGCCGCGCGGCCGTGGTGTGCATATTCTGGAAAAAATTGTGCAGCTCAGTGACGATGAGCGCATGGAGGTCTGTGAACATATTGGGCGTTACCTGCGCTCCCAGCATCTGGAAGCACATGAAACCAAAGGGCTCTTTGAACGGCGCAGTGACCGTGATTATCCATTGACCTTCGAAAGCGCCAGACGTCTGGCGATAGAAGTGGCGTTGGCGCTAGAGCCGCATGTCCATCTGTCGTACCCGGAGATACAGCGTGGTATTGGCGCAACGTATGCCAGTTACCTGGGTGACCTGGAACCTGGTATGAGTGCCCGCGAGAAACGCACCATTGCAGAAGCCGTGGCGCAGGATGTTGAAGAGGATATGAGTGAAGCAGCGGAGCATCTGGCGTCTGTTCTGGTGCGTCATTATCGGGTCAGACTTAACGAGGATGCCTGTCGGTTTCTGCACGAAACCTACGGAGCGCGCCAGTCGGTGCTGGCGCAATTAACGGAGCAGCAAAGCGCACAGTCAGCCAGCCCTGGTCCGGTGACGGCCCGCCCGGCGACGGTGCCGTCGGCGCAGCGTCGCTGGTACCGGAGCCTGGTGTTAGCCAGGCGCCTGGTAACCGAATTGCGCGAGTAATGTTGTCGCCTTGATCAGGCTTGTGCGGAAGGCCGGGCAGAGACTCTGTCGTGCCAGGCTTGCAAGTTGACCTGTTCTGGTTTGATACGTTGGCGAATCACTCGATTGAAGTCGACCGTGACCAGCGCGTTGATATCAGCGGCGGTGAATTGGTCGCCCATGATGAATTGTTTATCGGCAAGATGCTGATCCAGAAAATCAAAAAAGCGTGCGGCCTGCTGTTTGCACTCTTCGCCCCATTCGGGGAAAGGCGTCATGCGGTCTTTAAAGTATCCGGTAGTGTGCTGAAAGCCCATACCGGTAGGACCCATAAAGTAAAAGTCTATCCAGCGCAGCCACTGGTCTATCTGAGCCTTTTCCAGTGGTGTGCGTCCCAGCAGGGGCGGACTGAGTGGAAAAGCTTCCTCAAAATAGCGGCAGATTGCCATGGTTTCGCTGACACAATCACCGGAGTCCAGTTCCAGCATGGGCACTTTTTTCATGGGGTTTTTAGCAACAAACGCCGGTGTCAGATTGTCACCGCGCTGCAGATCCATCTGAATCATTTCAACCTGATCAAGCAGGCCTTTTTCAGCCAGAAAAATTCGCACGCGACGCGGATTGGGCGCGGTTTTTGTCTCAAACAATTTCATCGTGGTGGTCTCCGGTGGAACGCGTCCAGATCAGTCGGCAGACACACATTGCCCCTGGCTGTTGCGCGATGTGAAACGGAGCGTCGCATAGGCCGCGTTTAACTGGCTACCACTGTCATCGCCGTCAGTCATAATGGCAATACCATCAAGCTCGGTAATCGATTCTCCAAACGCCTGTTGCCAGTCCTGTTGGATATCGCGGCTGTGTGATTGCCACTGTGTTGCCAGCGCATTGCCGGTGTTGAGTGCCCACATCTGGGCATTGTCGCCGGCATAGGCATTAGGCCAGCGTGTGTTGACGGGCTGGTTGGCTGACCAGACGTAGTTGATGGTTTTGGCGCGCCAGAACCGTAGTCCGCCACTGCGTACTACATAAACGCGTGCTGCGTAATCGTCGCCGGTTTTAGTTTGTTCAGCCAGTGTATCGGGACCAGTGGCGTCGACACGCCAACGCCAGTGCAGACAGGGGGTCTGCTGCAGATCAATGTTGCCTTGTCGGTAAAACGCGCTGGCGGTGCCGGTGGCAGTTGCTGCAAGGATGGTGTCACCACCCTCCGGCATGGGCAAATAATGGGTTTCCCCGCTGAAAGAGCGCGACTCCCAACGTTTGAAGTCACTGACATCCAATGTTGATATCGACGTTGGTTGTGCCTGCAAAGGCACTGCGACCGGCGATAACAGGCAAAACATCACACTCAGTTTCAGGGTTCGCGGCATATTTCTCAGTCAGTAAATATTGGTGAAAATCCCATCTCCCACAGGAAAACGGTCAGCCCCATCAGCGACACCATCAGTACCAGTCCAACAGCAACTGTTGCGCTGGCAAACAGAAAACCTCGTTCCTTTGGCATGTCATAAACGATGGGTATGCCAAGATAGAGCAAATAGATTGTATACGCAGCTGCTAACGAGCCCAGTAACATATCAAGCCACAGGTTAGGATAAAAGCCTGTCAGCCCAACCAGGAACATGGGGACACACATATAAGCGGCAACGCCGATGGCATGTGCTGCATCATTATTGCGGGCGTCGTAGGTCTTCGCCATCCAGTGAATCATCATGCCCAGAAATGCCACCGCACCAAGGATCGTGACGTAGAACAGGCCCATTATCATTGCCGCTGACTCGGGTGTCAGGCGGATGGAACGACCGGATAACTCCCAGCCGATCTGCGATGCACCATACCACCAGGCGATCGGTGGCAGCACAGCAACCCAGATCAGGTAGCGAAAATAGTGACCCGCCACAGAGTCATTGCGGTCGCGGATGCGTCCCCATTCTTGTTGCGGGTTGGTCAACATGCCCAATATGTGGTTCATGACCTTATCTCCTTTTTGTGACACCGGCAGCTCTGCAAATGGCCACCGGACTGTTGTTGTTACCCCAGGTTATTGACCAGGGTCCAGATGCCTAACGCTATCATGCCCAGCCCGGCACATTGTCTGATCCACATTAGCTTCAGGAGTGGCAGCATAAACTGCAACAAACCTCCGTTCAGCAGGACAAACGGTAAGGTGCCTAAACCGAACACCATCATGATCAGCAGACCATGCAGGGCACTGCCACTGGCGAGCGCCAGACTCAACACACTGAAAACAATACCGCATGGCAGCAAACCCCATGCAATACCGGCCAGCAGTTTGTTTGACGTGTGCTGAAGCGACAGATGTCGCACGCGCCGCAGCAGCGGTTGCCAGAGCCGGTAGGCCTGGCGTTCAAGTGACAAAACACCCAGCCACCACCCGCTTGTATACAGACCCAGCACAATCAGCAGTAAGCCTGACAGCGCCTGTAGCAGCACAAAGGCCGAGGAGTGCAGGCTGCCCAACAGCAATCCGCCGGTACCGGCCACAACGCCCAGTGCCATGTAGCCCATTATTTTTCCAGTGCCGTACACCAGAGCATCCGCCATCAACGGCAGTGAAAATCCTGCAGTCATCAACGGCGATGGTGTAACGGAACTGGCGATCAGATCTGACGACTGCGTCATCAACCCGGGCGCTGTCCTCGCCGAGAGCAGATTGCTGTGTCCGCCCATCAGCAGCGCGCTGGCAATGCCACCACACATCGCCAGGCAATGCGGGGCACTGAACAGTCCGAGCACAAACGCAGACATCAACTCACCGGTGAGTGCGCTGGTCATCATGCCGCCGGCAAGGCTCATGGTGTATCCCCGCAGTCAGTGCCGTCTTTGGCGGCTAGAGGTTTAGCAACAACAGGTTTAGCAACAACAGGTTTAGCAACAACAGGTTCGGCAACACAGGCAGGCGTTTTAACCGGTTTATCGTCGTCAAACAAAATTGACCAGCCCTGACGTTCCAGATCATCAAACTGATCATGCTTGACCGACCAGACAAAACTCCAGATCGCAAATACCACCAGTACCAGACCCAAAGGAATCATCACAAACAGCACGTCCATGTCAGTGCTCCATCCAACGCAGCCGTCCGGCATTGCTAACCACCAGCACGGACGACAGGCTCATACCCACTGCCGCAATCCAGGGTGACACCAGACCCATCAGGGTCAGCGGGATCACCGTAAAGTTGTATACAACGGACCACGTCACATTCTGGCGAATGATGCGCTGACACTTGCGTGAAAACACCAGAATCGCCGGCAGCATCATCAGCGAGCCGCTTAAAAGCGTGGCATCCGCACTGTTCTGCACAAAACTGTCGCGCGGTGTGACCGCCAGTGAGGAGTCGGCTGCCGCCATGGCCGCGGTGTCGTTGATGCCGTCACCGACCATCATCACCCGTGCCGACTGCTGCAGGTCGCGAATGGCCAGGACCTTATCCTGTGGACTCATGGCGGTGCGAATATCCTGAATCGAAAACAATGTGCGGATGCTGTCGACGCTCATGGAGCGGTCACCGGTAAACATCGCTGTGCGCAGACCTTGCTGATGCAGTTTGCTGACAATGGCACTGGCTTCAGCGCGTGGTGTGTCCTGTAGACAGAACCATGCCAGCGCCTGCTGATTTTTGCTCAGCACAATCCAGTGTCCGCCGCCGGGGGGTGGTGATGCGCGCTGATCCTGCTGTGGCAGCGCAAACTCAGCAAGCCCCAGACGGTAATGATAGCCGTCAATGTCGCCGCTCACGCCGTATCCCGGTACGACTTCGTTGTTGCTGACTACAAACGCGTAAGGCGCATTAAACGCGTGGGCAATGGGATGTTCGCTGCCGGCCTCCAGTGCGTTGGCCAGCGACAGACACATCTGTAGTGGGTCAGGGATCCCGTGCAGTGCATGCGCGTTCGCCAGCACAATATCGGTGACCCTCAGGTTCGCTTCGGTGAGAGTGCCGGTTTTGTCAAATACCACTGCCGTAGTCTCTGCCGCCCGCTCCAGAAAAGCGCCGTGTTTGATCACCACGCCGTATTGACGCAATGTTGTTGTTGCGATGCTGTAAGCAACAGGGGTAGCCAATGACAGCGCGCATGGGCAGGACACCACCAGCACCGTCATCATGATCACCAGATAATCGGCGCTGCCGGCCTGATACCAATAAATGCCGGCTGCAGCCGCAATCAATAGCACCGCCGCCACAAACCAGCGGGCCGTGCGATCGGCCAGTTGCGCCCAGCGCGGGCGCCAGGCACCGGCCTGTTCGTTTAACCGCGCAATCTGGCGAATCACAAACTCGCCGGGCTCACTCTTGACCCGCACCAGCAATTCGCCTTCGTGATTGACGGAGCCCGCCAATACCCGGGAGCCGGGTTGTTTGGGTTGCGGAATGGCTTCGCCAGTAAAGGCTGCCTCACTGACGCCGCTGTGCCCTCGCACAACCAATCCATCGGCGGGGATGGTCTCGCCCGGCATGACCAGCAGCACATCGCCGGCCCTCAGTGTTTCGAGGGCCACGCGTTCAGTGGTGCTCACGCAGATGCTGTCTGTGGCCTCAGGATATGTTGCGCGCAGCACTGAATCCGGCAGCAAATGCTGCAGCAGATCCTGGCTTTGCTGGAAGTGGAAGCGCGACAACAGTTCCGCATAGCGACCAATCAGCAGGAAAAACGTAAACATACACGCGGTGTCGTAATACACCTCAACGCCGTTGGTGAGCGTGTTAAAGATGCTCAGCAGCCACGCTGACACAATGGCCAGCGAGACCGGTACATCCATGGTCAGTGTGCGGTTTTTTAATGCAAACCAGGCCGCCCGGTGAAACGGCCACGCACTGTACAACACCACCGGCGTGGTCAGCGCCATACTGGCCCAGCGCAGTAAAGCCAGAAACTCGACTTCCATCTCACCGCCGGACATGTAGTCGCCAAAGGCAAACATCATCACTTGCATCATGCCGATGCCCGCGATACCCATTTTCAGCAACAGGCTGCGGCGCGTTTCCGTAAACGCCTCGCGTGACGCATCTGGCAGGTCCGCCCGCACACTGTAACCCAGTCCTTCAATGCGTTTTGCCAGTGTTGCCAGGCTGTGCCTGTCATCAAAAACAATACGCAGGCGCCGGGTCGCATAGTTTACGCTGACCTCACTGACACCTTCTTCGCGTCCCAGCACCTGCTCCAGCAGCCAGACGCAAGCCACACAGCGCAGGTCAGGAATCAACAGCATCAGCTGCTGACGACCATCGGCCAGTGTTGTCAGTGCTTTTTGCAAACGGCTGTATTCAGCGTTGGTGGTGTTTTTATCAGCGACAATGTTGGTGCTGAATTGCTCACGGTACTGATAATACGATTCAAGATTCAGGTCGTAAATAAACTGCACGGCCGCCTGACAAGAACTGCAGCACAGTGGCTGCGGGTTACCGTCAATCGTGACATAAAGATCCAGCCGTGACGGCACCGGCGACTGGCAATGAAAACACAGGCGCTGCATGGCGTTGTCTGTGATCATGCGGGTGCTGTCCGTCACCACACTGGTCATCAGAAACTGACCTCCGTCAGTGGCGTGGTGATGCGCTGGCGCAGTCGCCAGTCATTGTCAGCGCCACGCACTTCCAGATACCAGCTGGTCTCGCTGCCCAGAATCTGCATGATCGCGGGCACTTCAGCAGGCTCTGCCAATTCGAATATGCCTGTGGTGTTGATGGCCGGCAGCAACAAAAACTCGGCATCGCGGGTGTTGTCTGTCACGTGGTAAACAAACAGGCGCAAGGCATCTTCGCGGGTGTCAGTGGCACCGGCCCGATTCAGCTGCAGCGTCATCAGGTTGTTATCAACGGCCAGATTCACACTCAGTTGCATGTGCTCTGCGGCGTCATCCAGGGCCATGGACTGATTGATGCCGCGCCCTTCCGCATAGTAATCATCAACTACCAGAATGGCCGGGTTGTTTAATGCCGTGATGATCAGTATGACACCCAGCACAACAGAAACCGCGGGCATCGAGATCAGAATCCACGGCCAGCGGTATCGGTACCAGGGACGTGTATCGGCATCTGCAGCGTGTGAAGGATGTCTGTTGTTCATGCGTGTTTACTCATAGGTCAAAGGCCTGGTTGTGCGGATGATGGGCTGATAAATCGGCTTTCGGTTTCATCGTGCAGTTGGCCATCCTGACTGTTGACCCGGAAGGTAAAGGCCTGATTCATACTTTGCAGCCGGGCAGGGTCTATCAATACCCGCAACAGCACGTCGTGAATTTCACTAGAGCTGACATCGACGATTTGCTCCGGCAGCAGTCTGGCGCCGGTCAGGCCATCGATCTGGATCACAAAATCATGCGGCTGATTGTCCATGTTGATGATGCGCAGCCGGTACACATTCTCGATACTTCCATCAGACAACTGTTGGTACAACGAGCCGCGGTCACGGATGACTTCAACAGACAAGGGCACACGATTCCATAACACCAGCACAAACAACAGGCTCATGATCAGCATCGCCACGCCGTAACCCAGCAGCTTGGGTCTTTTCCAGGTCCAGGTGCCCCTGGCCAGCTTGTTCTCGGTGGTGTAAGCAACCAAACCGCGTGCGTAACCCATTTTGTCCATGATGTCGTCGCAGGCATCCACACAGGCGGCGCAACCAATACATTGATACTGCAGCCCGTTACGAATATCGATGCCGGTTGGACACACCTGCACACACATCGTGCAATCAATACAATCACCAAGCCCCTGAGAGAGGTAATCAGCGTCTCGCCGCCGCGCACCGCGTTGTTCCCCGCGCGCCGCGTCATAGGAGATCACCAGGGTGTCGCGGTCAAACATCACCGACTGAAAGCGCGCGTAAGGACACATGTAAATACACACCTGTTCACGCATCCATCCGGCATTGATGTAGGTGGCCAGGGTAAAAAACACACTCCATGCCACGGCGACCAGCGGCAGCTGCCAGAACAGCGCATCGCTGACCAGGTCGCGGATACCATAAAAATATCCGATAAATGTGATGCCGGTCAGAGCGGCAAACCCCAGCCACATGCCATGTTTGAACAGCCGCCGCCAGGTCTTGTTTATCCCGGCTTTGTTCCAGCCTTTGGGTGTCAGAACCGAGGGCTCCTTGTCGAGTTTGATGCGTTGATTGCGCTCACCTTCGGCCACTTGTTCCGCCCACATAAACACGGCAGTCCATACCGTCTGTGGGCAGGTATAACCGCACCACACACGACCCCATAATGTGGTCACAAAAAACAGGGCAAAGGCCGCAATTGCCAACAGCCAGCCCAGTAACACAAAATCCTGGGGCCAGAACGTCATCCACAGCACATAAAACTTGCGCGCCGGCAAATCAAACAAAACGGACTGACGGCCATCCAGATTGATCCATGGCATCAGAAAATAGCCCAGCAACAGAGGCCAGCCGGTGTACAGCCTCAGGCGTTGAAAAAATCCTTCGATACTGCGGGTAAAAATCTTTTCCCGTTTTTCATAGAGATTAAAAACGCGTGAGTCAACGTCGTCTGTGTCCAGTTGTTGAACCGGAATTTTCTGCATGGTCTGTATCCCGGGTTGCCCTGAAACGTTGGTGACGACTGCCAACTCACGATGTGAATTGCACAGTCACCAGCGCGATTTATTGTGGCGCAAGACTTCTCACGTAGGCGTTAAGGATATGTATGCGGTCCTCGTCCAGTCGGTCAGAGAAACCGGGCATACGGCCGTTTCTACCGTTACGCAGCACGTCGGTAATTTGTTCACGGCTTCCGCCGTACAGCCAGATATCGTTGGTCAGGTCGGGTGCGCCCATCAGAGGCTGGCCTTTGCCATCCATGCCGTGACAGGCCGCGCAGAACTGATTAAATTGAGCCTGTCCCGTGGCCGCCTGGCCGGCGTCGGCTTCGCGTCCGGACAACTGCACAACGTACTCTGTGACATCGCGTATGCCATAGGCATCCAGTACCGCTGACCAAGCCGGCATCATCGCCATCCGGCCGTTCTGCAAGGTTGCCTGTACGTGTTCTACCGATTGCCCCCACTGCCATTCGTGGTCAGTCAGATTGGGGAAGCCGTAGGCGCCAATGCCTGCGCTGCCGTGGCATTGTGCACAACTGGTTGCAAACAGACGCTGACCCATGCGCATAGCCGCTGGCACTGTTGCCAGTTCCTCGACCGGAATAGCCCGGTACTGGGCAAACACCGGGCCAAACCGTTCGTCTGCCTCTGCCTGCTGTTGAGCCAGTTGTTTGGCCGAGGTCCAACCGGACAGTCCTTCAAAATTGCCAAGTCCGGGATAATAAATAAGGTACCCCAACGCAAAGACGATACTGAGTAAAAACCCCCAGAACCACCACGCCGGCAACGGGTTGTCGTACTCTTCGATGCCGTCATATTCATGGCCGGTGGTTTGCCCGGGATTGCTGACCTTGCGGTTGAGAACCAGCAGCAGGGTAAACACCAGCAGCGAGCCAAGTGTGCCAATAATGACAAACAGACTGAATGCATTACTCATGCCTGTTCTCCTTGTTTGTGTTGGGTTTTTGCGGGCGCTGGCGCCGTGTCGTCATCCTGAAAAGGCAATTGCGCGGCTTCATCAAAATAGCGTTTCCGGCTGGGGCCGAATGCCCACCAGGCAACGCCAATAAAGGCCAGAAAAACCAGCACTGTGGACAGTGTGCGGAAATCATTGATATCCATATCAGCGCCTCTCGGTAATCAACGTGCCCAGGTGTTGCAGAAAGGCAACCAGGGCCTGCGCCTCGGTGACACCTTCCAGCCCCTCGGTGGCATTGGCAATGTCTTCTTCGCTGTATGGCACGCCAATACGCTGCAGAGCCCTGAGTTTGCGCGGGGTCACCCCTAGGTTCAGTTCATTGCGGAACAACCATGGGTAGGCCGGCATGTTCGAACCCGGAACGACTGAGCGTGGATCCATCAGGTGCGCAAAGTGCCAGTCGTCACTGTACAGTCCGCCGACACGCGCCAGATCCGGCCCTGTGCGCTTTGAACCCCACAGATGCGGATAGTCGTAGATCATCTCGCCAGAGACGGAATAGTGACCGTAGCGTTCTACTTCGGCACGCAGCGGGCGAATTTTTTGTGAGTGGCAGTTGTTACAGCCTTCACGTATATAGATATCGCGTCCCTCCAGCACCAACGGTGTGTAGGGCTCAAGGCCTTCCATGGGTTCCTGCACAACACGTTGTGACATCAACGGAATGATTTCAACCGCACCACCAAAACTGACCGCGACAATCACAAACGCAATCAACAACCCAAGGTTCTTTTCAATCAGATCGTTCATGCCAGTGCCTCCTGTTGAGTCAATCGGCCTGAGGCGATCTCCTCGCGGGTGATCTGCTAGGTTTTCCAGATGTTCCACGCCATCACCAGCATGCCTGACAGGAAGACGCCACCACCGATAAAGCGCACGACATAACCCGGGTAACTGGCGATCACGGTTTCTACAAAACTGTAGGTGAGCGTGCCATCGTCATTGACCGCTCGCCACATCAGGCCCTGCATCAGACCGTTAACCCACATTGATACGATGTACAGCACCGTGCCGATGGTTGCCAGCCAGAAGTGCAGGTCGATGAGTTTGATGCTGAACATCTCGCCCGGCTTGCGGCCATACAACAACGGAATCAGGTGATACGTGGCGCCGATGGAGATCATCGCCACCCAACCCAAAGCCCCGGCATGCACGTGGCCAACGGTCCAGTCGGTCATGTGTGACAGTGCGTTAACGGACTTGATGGACAACATCGGGCCTTCGAAGGTGGACATGCCATAAAACGACAGTGACACCACCAGAAATTTCAGGATAGGGTCGCTACGTAATTTGTCCCAGGCACCAGACAAGGTCATGATGCCGTTGATCATGCCGCCCCAGGACGGCGCCAGCAGAATCAGCGACATCGCCATACCTAGGTTTTGTGTCCAGTCCGGCAGCGCGCTGTAGTGCAGATGGTGCGGGCCAGCCCACACATAAATGGCAATCAGCGCCCAGAAGTGCACCACTGACATGCGGTACGAATATATAGGGCGGCCCGCTTGTTTCGGCACAAAGTAATACATGATGCCAAGGAAACCAGCTGTCAGGAAAAAGCCCACAGCGTTGTGTCCCCACCACCACTGCACCATTGCATCAACAGTACCGGCATAAATCGAGTAGGACTTGGTCAGGGTCACCGGAATCGCAAGATTATTGACGATATGCAAGATGGCAACGGTGATGATAAATGCCGAGAAAAACCAATTAGCAACGTAGATGTGTTTTTGCTGGCGCTTCATGATGGTGCCAAAAAACAGGATCGCATAAGCCACCCAGACCACCGCAATCAGAATGGAAATCGGCCACTCCAGTTCCGCGTATTCTTTAGAGGTTGTCATGCCCATCGGCAGCGTAATCACCGCCAGCACAATGATGCTTTGCCAGCCCCAGAATACAAACGCGGCGAGTTTGTCGCTGATCAGGCGTGCGCCGCAGGTGCGTTGCACAATAAACAGTGAACAGGCCATCAAAGCACTGCCGCCAAACGCAAAAATGACGCCATTGGTGTGCAGGGGCCGCAGTCGCCCGTAACTCAGCCATGCGGTATCAAAATTTAATACCGGCCAGGCGAGTTGCGCGGCGATCAGGACCCCGACCCCCATGCCGATGATGCCCCAGAAGACTGTGGCCAGAGCAAATTGATGCACCACCTTGTAGTTGTATACAGGTTGGCTGTGTTGATTGCTGGTCATTGTAAAACCATCCGTTTCGTCAGGATTGCGAGCTGAATCCCGGGAATTCGGGACCTGATGCTGGCGTGCAACAGGATAAACCGTCAGGTTTTTGGGGTGTTGATCTGGATCAGAGCTTCAGGCAAACAGGGGGTGTTGAGCGGTGTCCAACCGCTCCGAGGGGACGCTGGCAGCGATACACCCCGGATTGATTGAAGTTGACTTAACGTTACCAGACCGAGACGACGCGAGTGCCTTCCTTGCGCTGCGGATTGGTTTTGCGCTGTGGTGCAGGCGCAGCCTGATTTCCGCGAGACTGATACAGACGTTCCTGATCAACACTGTCGGGTGGCGGGCGGATACCCACGTGTCGGGTTTGAGCGGCGGCAGCTCCATCGCGGCGCGTGCCACGGCTGAAGGGTTTGTCGGCATCAAAATTTCCACGTTGTGGTGTGCGCTGCTGCCCAGGCTCTGTGCTACGGGGTGTGCTTGTGCGAGCTGCGCCGCTGCTGCTGCGCGCCGGACCGTGACTGCTGCGCGCGGACGTGCTGGCGGAGCGGGGATTGGCACTGCGTCCGCCCTCATTGCGGCTCTGGCTGCGCGCCTGACGCTCGGCCATGGCACGACGGGGTGCCTCGATACCTTCCTTTTCGTCCTGAGCACGTTCGCGCTGCTCGAAACCGACCACAACGTCCAGCTGAAGACGGGTTTTTAACACTTTCTCAATCTGTTTCAGTTGCTTGGTCTGGTCAGCGCTGACCAGAGAAATCGCCTGACCTTCCGAGCCTGCGCGCGCCGTCCGGCCAATGCGGTGTACATAATCTTCCGGCACGTCAGGCAAGTCATAATTGATGACGTGTGGCAGCTGGTCAATATCAATGCCACGTGCTGCGATGTCGGTTGCCACCAGCACCTGCAACTCGTTATTTTTGAACTGATGCAACACTTTGGTGCGCTGTGCCTGGCTCTTGTTGCCGTGAATCGCGGCGGCCTGTATGCCGTCTTTTTCCAGCAGCTGCACCAACTTGTTGGCACCATGTTTTGTGCGGCTGAACACCAGTACCTGGTACCAGTTATTGGTGCGGATCAGGTGGCTCAGCAGCTCCGTTTTGCGTGATTTGTCCACCGGGTGCAGGGTCTGCGTAACACGTTCTGCCGTAGTGTTCATGGGTGCAACGCTGATCTGCACCGGGTTTTGCAGCAGGCCGCGCGCCAGTTCCTGAATCTCACCGGAAAAAGTTGCCGAGAACAGCAAGTTCTGACGCTTTTTAGGCAACATCGCCAGCACTTTTTTGATGTCTTTAATGAAACCCATATCCAGCATGCGGTCTGCTTCATCCAGAATCAGGATCTCGACTTTGTCGAACTTCACCGCATTTTGTTGATGCAAATCCAGCAGTCGGCCGGGAGTGGCAACCAGAATGTCCAGGCCGCCACGCAGAATCATCATCTGTGGGTTAATTTTTACGCCGCCAAAAACCACAGCAGAGCGAATTTTCATGTATTTGCCATAGGTCTTGATACTGTCATGCACCTGAGCCGCCAGTTCGCGGGTCGGGGTCAGTATCAAGGCGCGGATCTGACCATTACTGGTGCGTTCGCCGCCTTCCAGTTTCTGTAGCAACGGCAGGGTAAAACCGGCAGTTTTACCGGTACCTGTCTGTGCAGAGGCCATCAGGTCACCACCGGCCAGAATGGCGGGGATGGCTTGTACCTGTATCGGTGTTGCTTCGGTGTATTGTTGGTCGGAAACGGCTTTTAGCAGGGCTTCTGACAAGCCCAGATTTGCAAAACTCATTGATATCCTTGAAGGGTGCACAGCGCACCAAATCGGGTGACCTCTATCACAATTCCCCCTGGATCTTGTGTTAACAAGAGCGAGATGGACTCGGGCCGGTGGTACTGCGAATGCCTGTATCAGGCTGAACGTGACGTTCGAAGTCGCGCACTTTAGCACAGGATCAGCTGACTGGACAGCTACAATACGGCGAAGCGAGCACAAAGGCATTGCCATAGCAGGCAGTTTTTAAGTAACTTACCGACTTCATCTTTTTAAAAACGCACGAGAATTTCAACAATGGTTTGTATTACTTTAACCGCTGCAGTCCGGCGCGCACTTTTGCTTGGTCCCTTGTTATCCATTTCCCTGTTGTCAGCATCCGGTAGCCTGCTTGCTCAGGAAGTCGCTGAGGATGGCTCAACAGTGGTTTACACAGCAGACTATTTTGCACAGTGGTCACCTGTCACCGCACAAGACATGATGAACCGTATCCCCGGTATGAGCTCGGGTGGCGGCGGTGGTTTTGGTGGCGGTCCCGGCGGTGGTTTTGGTGGCGGCGGTGGCGGCCCCGGTGGTGGCGGCGGCGGAAGAGGACTCGGCGGTGGTGGTGGCGACCAGATTCTGATTGACGGCAAACGTGTGGCCGGCAAAAGCAACGAAGCCAACAGCCAGTTGTCGCGCATCTCGGCAGACAAAGTTTTGCGCATCGAGCTGATCCGCGGCACAGCCACTGATCTTGACGTGCGCGCCGACCAGATTGTGAATATTGTGTTGTCCGAGGCGCTCTCCAGCCGCTCGTACTCCTACGAAGCCAACACCGACCTGAATGATGATGGTCGGCTGCAGCCCGGCGGCAAGTTCTCTGTGAATGGTCAGTATGGTGGACTCAATTACTTGGTAAGCGCGGAAATGGAGCCACGCAACAGCTATCAGACCAGTTTTGAAACCAGTGTGCTGGGCGATTTTTCTCCTAACGACACCATCAGCGAAGAACGTACGCGTAACCAGTACACCTACACCACAACGGCTAATCTGGGCTACGAGATCAATCTTAACAGCAGCGTGCGGCTGAATCTGCTGTACGGCAGTGCCGATAATGAAAACGAGGTGTTTCGCGATATCACCAATCTGCGTGTGACACCCAATCGTGTAGAACGCGAACGCGAAGACAACCCCGGTCAAAATCGCAACTGGGAAGTCGGTGGTGATTATGAATTGCGACTTGCCAACAACCACCTGTTTAAAGCGCTGTTTATTTTAAATGAGCGCGATGACGATAATACCCGTGAGCGATTTGATATCGCCACCAATGGCGACTGGAGCAAAGACCTGTTCCTGAATTCGCATGCGATCACCAGTGAAGAAATCGTGCGGGCGTCTTACTCTCTGCCGCTGGCCTCCGGGCAAGGTGTTGAATTTGGTGCGGAGCGCGCAGTGACGACGCTGGATTCTGCCTTGCGACTGGGTTTGCGCAGCACCAGCGGCATCGCCTCTAGCCTTCACGGCGGACTCACTCCGCAGTCGGTGAATAACGCGGTTTCCACGGTAGAGGAAGTCCGCTATGAGCCGTTTGTGGTTCACAACTGGCAACTGAGCCCGCGTCTTACGCTGGAAAGCTCCATGCTGTATGAATTGTCCGAGATCACGCAGACCGGTGATGTCTTCAAGCAGCGTGATTTTAGTTTCCTCAAGCCCAAGCTGGACCTGCGTTTTGAAATGCGTCCCGGATTGCAATTGCGCGGTACCGTTTACAAGACTGTGCGACAGTTGAGTTTCTCAGATTTTGTGGCCTCCAGTGATGAGCGCGACAATGATGCTGAAACCATGGCCGGCAATACCAATCTGGTGCAAGAGCAGGTGATGTACGCTGACTTCAGCACTGAGTACCGACTGCCGCAGGACATGGGTGTGGTAGACGCAACTCTCTCTTATATGAAACATATCGATGTGATCGAACGGATTGATGTCACCCCGCCCGGTGGCAGCCCGCAGTCAGCCAACGGCAATATTGGTGATGGCACTATGCTGGTATTCCGAGGCAACGCCAGTGTGCGTCTGACCCAGTTCAACATGCCCAATCTGATGCTGATCAGCAGTCTTGAAATCAAAGACTCGGAAATTGTTGATCCGTTCCTGGGTATAAATCGTCGTTTCCAGTACTTCGACCGCGGTCGTTTCCAGATGGGTTTCAGGCATGATATCTCCTCAGCCCGCATCACATATGGCGCTAACTGGAATAACCGTTTTGACGGCAACATGAAACGCTATGACGTCAATAACATTGAGAGAAATGAAGGCGATCCGAACGTCAGCCTGTATGCGGAGTATGTGACTGCTGAGAATGTCCGTATCCGCTTTGATGTCCGCAGCTTGACCAATGGCAGTCAGTGTCGCGAGCGCACGCGGTATGCCAATAAAATCAGCAACAGCGCAATTTCCGAAATTGAAAGTTTCTGCGGCACTATGCACCGCGTGATGTCGATCAAGATCAACGGCACTTTCTAAAACGCTTGAAGCACTCAGGCATGCCTGAGTGCTTCAACCGGATCCATGTTGGCCGCGCGGATGGACGGATAAATCCCGAACACCACGCCTATCAGCGCTGATATTGAAAACGCCAGCAGCGGCGCAGTGAGGGTGACAATGGTGGTCATGCCCCAGAACAGGGAGATGACCACTGGAATCAGCATGCCAATGGCCACTCCGATCAGTCCTCCGACGCCCGACAGGATGACTGCCTCAATCAAGAATTGTTGCACAATGTCTTTTTTGCGCGCACCCAGCGCGCGGCGGATGCCGATCTCCCGCGTACGTTCAGTCACGCTTGCCAGCATAATGTTCATGATGCCTATGCCGCCCACCAGCAGCGATATACCAGCAATGGCGCCGGCCACAATCTGATCGCGCAGCGCGCTTTCTTCCGCCTGACGAATCAGTGCCAACGGCACCTCTACAGCATAATCAACGCGTCGGTGCCGGCGCTCCAGAATCTGTTCAATAATTTGACCAACTGCCTCGACCTGTTCCTGGTCTTTAACCTGGATGATGGCCTCGTGTAATTCGACAGTCTCCATTTCGACACCACTGGCGGCCTGTCGCACCAGGGTTTCACCAAACCGGTAACGCGCTGCTGACAGCGGAATAAAAATCCGTGTCGGTGCCGCATTGGAACTGCCGGCCTGGCTGCGACCGAGGTTGGAATAGGCTTCCGGCTCCATCACTCCGACAATATTGTAGTAGTTGCCATCAATGCGGATGCTCTCCCCCAGAGGGTCGGTCATCGGGAACAACGCACGGGCGACTTCGTCACTGATCACCGCGACATTGCGTTGAGCGAGCATTTCTTCTGCAGAAAAGAACCGCCCAGAGCGCAGGCTGTAATTGCGGGAGATGGGATAGTCAACGGTTGTACCGACCACGTCGGTGCTGATATCCCGCCCAAGGTGCCTGACATCTTTTTTTATGATGCGGGAGGGAATCACATTGCTGATGCCAGGGATCGTCTGTTGTATGGTCAGAATATCTTCGTAGGTCAGGCCGTAGGCAATGGCTTGCGGGCGCATGTTGGAGCCGCCGCTGGCTTCCAGACTGGCGGGTTTGACACTTTTCACGATGATGTTGTTACTGCCGAGGGCGCGGAACTGTTGCTGGGCTTCAAAGCTTGCGCCTTCACTGACGGCGAGCATGGAGATTACCGCGGCAACGCCGATGACGATGCCCAACACGGTCAGCAGCGAGCGCAATCCATGCGCGTGGATGCTCTTGATGCCTACTTCGGCGGTTTTGCGAAAACGTGTCCAGTACACCGGGCGCAGATGCACCGTGAGGCGCTGCAGAGCCGACGCGGCAGGGGCGTGATTAACTGAGTCGGTCATCAGATTCCACCCGGCCGTCTCGCAGCCTGATTTGCCGTTGGGAGCGTTCTGCCAGTTCGTCGGAGTGAGTCACCATGATCAGGGTTTTGCCTTGCTGGTGCAGTTCGTCAAACAGATTGAGAATTTCCGCACCAGACTTTGAGTCGAGGTTACCGGTCGGCTCATCCGCGAGGATAATCAGTGGATCATTGGACAGTGCGCGCGCGATGGCCACGCGTTGCTGCTGGCCACCGGATAACTCAAAGGGCCGGTGATGCAGGCGGTCGCCCAGGCCTACACGGGCAGCCAGTCCAGTCGCTATCTTGCGGCTTTGTTGTTCCGGGTGTCCCTGATAAAACAAAGGCAGCTCAATATTCTCCAGTACCGTGAGTTGCGGAATCAGGTTGTAGGATTGAAAAATGAAGCCCAGACGTGCGCCACGTATCGCCGACAATTCATTGTCGTTCATCTGCGAGGTGTCTTTGTCACCCAGATAGTAACTGCCAGAGGTGGGCTGATCGAGGCAGCCAAGGATGTTCATCAGCGTGGATTTGCCACAACCGGACGGCCCCATGATGCTGATGTAGTCACCCTGATAAAAGTCGATGCTGATGCCATGCAGCACCTGCACGGCCAGTTCGCCCATCAAGTAAGTCTTGGTGACGTCCTGCACACTGGCCACGCTGTCACGCGACACAATCCGCGCTGTGGTATTTCCCGGTTGCAGGCCGGGCGCCAGGCTATCCATCAACCCGCCGCCTGCGAGGCAAGCTGGCTGGACTGACGGGGCGGCAGCAGCATCACTTCTTCACCGGCACTGAGGCCGCTGAGGATTTCTATAAATTGCTCGGAATAGTTGCCGGTCTGTACCTCGCGTGCTTCTCGTCGGCCCGCACGGCTGACGTACACCACTTGTTTGTCTTCCAGATAAGTGACCGCCTGAATGGGTACGTACACGGTGTTTTCCAGCGAGGCCACCAGGATTTCGACTTCTGCGGTCATACCGGGGCGCAACCAGTCATGTTCACCATCAATACGCACGATGGTGGGGTAGACCTTCAGGTCAGGATTCATAAAGGTGTTGCCCGAGTCGGCGACCACCGCCACCTTGATGACTTCGCCAGTCAGGCGCATGTCGGGAAAGGCATCAATGCGCACCGCGACCGTCTGGCCTTCGGCAACACGCTGCACCGAGGACTCATGAATATTGACGCGCACCGCCATCTCTGTCATGTCAGGAATGGTGAGAATGGCCTGGCGCTCGCGCACCGTTGCACCCTCCTGAATCGGCTCCTGATTGCCACCGCGAAACGGTTGGCCGGTGTCAGCAGAACCGTACACCACCAGACCCGGACGCTGTGCCCGTATCACCGTTAATGCCAGTTGTTCATTCAGATCAACCAGCCGCTGCGCTTCGAGTTCCAGCCGTTGTACCGCGGATTTGTAGCGTGCCTCCGCCTGAGCCAGTTCAGCGGCCGCCTCGGCCTGAGTGCGCTGATAACTCATGATGGCATCTTCATAATTGGCCAGTTGCTGGTCAGCGTCTTTGATAAAGGTGTATTGCGTATACAGATTCAGGTCGGTGATGGCCTGCTCAAGACGTGACTCGGCCTGCAGCAACCTTGAGCGCTCGGCCTCCAGTTCATTGGGCGTAATAAAGTCACGGGCGGCCAAACGTTCCTGTCCGGCATAACGTGCCTGCGCCTGCAGGTTGTTTTCTTCAGCAACACGCACCGCTTCCTGCAAGGTGCGCAGCTGTTGTTTGGCCATGCCATCTTCCAGGCGGTTCTCGCTGGCGTAGATGCGGAAATCAATGGCTTCGCGTATCGCCAGATACTCGTTGTCCATCAGCATTTCTGTTGCCGGTGGCAGCTCAATGGCGTCGGTGCCTGCCAGACCGATAAGCTCCGGTTCTGTGTCTGAGGGCCCGTCACTGTTGTCGTCAACAAGCGTCAACGTGGTGACATCGCCATCGCTGGCGGGGGCGCCGGCGCCAGCAGCGGGACCTGGCCCGCCGGGGCGGCCACGACCTGAACGCATACGCTCCAAAAATTCGGCGGGAATCACGCCGTTGTTCTGCGCCATCATCTGCTCAATACGCTCACGCATGGGCGCCGGTAGTGAGCTCAGGTCAGATGGATCAAAGTTGGCCGGATCAAACCCGCCGCGCGCCCCCCCCGTGCGGCCCTGTTGTCGGGTAACATCACGATTCTGCTGTATCTGATCGACGCGGCTGTTGCGATCCGGTGCGGTGGAGGTTGCCGCTGCCTGCAGCGCTTCAGTGCGGGCTACGCGCTCCTCTATGTCCAGCTGCGTCACCAGATCCTGCACAACGTTGGCCCCCAGGAATTTTTCCAGATCAAGGCGCGCAAAGCGCATGCGTTGTGATGCCGCATTAAGGTTGGCAACATTCTGATTGATGCGGATCTCTAACTGAGCTTTGCGTTCAATAAAGGTCGCATCGGCGGTTTCGTAAGCGATCTGTTGATTGAGTTTTTGTTCATTGAGCTGGGAGGAATCCAGTTCAACCAGCACCAGGCCGGCGGCCACATCTTCAGCAGTGACCCGATAACCTTCTTCAACAATGGACAGAATTTTTACGCCGCTGCCGCCGCGTATCGCAGAGCGTATCTGCTGTGATTGTAGCGCCTCGATATTGCCACCTTCACGCACCACAATATCCAGCTGACCTTCGCGGGCAGCAAAGGTCGGACCGCTGAAGCTTTTCTCGGCATTGCTGCCCAGCAGGCTGAACAGGCCAAAAACGCCGAGCAGCCCCACGGCAGCAATGCCCGCCTGCAAGGGTCGCGATGCCGTTTTGTAACGCTCAAAAGCTGTCTGCAGGTGTCGGGTTATGTTCATGCGGTTTCGCCTGTTTGGTTTTGTCCATTTAAAGCGGAGAAGGATTCACGCTGCTGTCAACACTGCCTTCCTGCCAACGGCCATCGTCGCTGACACTGAGCAGCCCCACATCACGCCACAGTGCCAGTTTTGCAATGTTATGGTCAATAATGGCCGAGGTTAACTGGGTGCGCGAATTGATCAGGTCATTCTGCGCATCAACAGTATCCTGAATGTTGCCGGTACCCAGTTCTGCGCGCAGCTCAGCTTCCTCGACGCGCCGCTCGTTGATGCGCACGCTGGTCATGCTGATTTCATAATTACGCTCGGCCTGCTCCAGTGCACGCCAGGCATCCAGCACGCCCAGCTTGGCATTTTCGATCGCCAGTTCGTAAGCGCGAACCGCCACTTCGTAATCAATCAACGCACGCCGGTAAGCGGTACGCTCACTCATCAGATCCACCGGCAGGTCAAGTTCCAGTGCTGCGCTGTAATCGGTCAGCCGGAAGTCCATGTCGCTCAGGCTGGCACTGTTGTTATTGTTGGCAGGCACTGACGCGCGCAACACCGTGGCCAGGCCGGGTTGAAAGGCATCGGCGGCAACCTCCAGTTTGCGGGCGCGATCGGCAATGCGGTCCGCCAGGGTAAACAGATCCAGGCGATTATTGGCGGTGAGTTCCAGCGCCTGCTCCAGCGTGATATCCGGTGCCTGCAGATCACCTTCCGAAATACGCAACATTTCCTGATCATCCAGCATGATGCGATCGTCCGCGCGCAGGCCCAGCAAGATCTTGAACGAGTCCAGTGCGTTGGCATAACGGGTTATGGCCAGTGCCCAGGCGCGATCGCGTTGCAGGGACGACTGTTCCAATCGGCCTACCTGACCTGGCGTACGCAGACCTTCCGCCTGGAAAGCGCGTTCGCGTTCCAAGCTGCTGAGTGTGGCACTGAGACCGGCAAAGTTATTGCGAACCGTGTCGCGGGCTTCCAGAACGGTGTAGTACTGCGTGGTGATACGCACGGCCAGCGTCTGCCGGTAGCGGGTAAAGTCGCGCAGTTGGTAAAGCAGATCGCGTTCGGCCTGCATCAGGGTTTCCGCGGCAATGTCTGAGCCGGCGCCCCGCAGCAGCGGTTGGGTGAAGGAGCCCACCAGTGCCGACGATGCACTGCTGTTGATATCCCCGGTCACAAACCGCAAAAAATTTGACGTCAGGTTCAGCGCAATCTGGCCACCGCCGCGCAGCAACAACCGTGTTCCCAGGCTTGCGTCCGAGCGCAGACGTTCATCCGTGCTCACCACGGTGGCCGGCAGGCTGATCAGTGCCTCGGCATCCGTGGCAAACGGATCAGTGCTGCCATCGGTCAGGCGGTTATCCCAGGCATAGGTACTGTTGGCTGAGGCAGAGAATATCGGGGTATATCGGTAGCGGTCAGCGGTCAGTGACAGCGCCTGCAGATACAGTCGTTCGCGTTGCAGTTGGTAGTCTTTATTCAGCGCAAATCCCAGATCCAGCGCCTGCTCCAGATTGATAATGTGCGCACCGTTTTCGCTGTTGGCCAGGCTGCCCAGAAAGTCAAAAACACGGGTGTTTGTTGTAAAGCGATCCAGTGTCATCTCGCGGGAGCGGTCAATGGTGATATCAAGGGTGCTCATACCTGGCACCAGGCTGGACTTTTCTTCAATCAGTGCATAACTGGCCTGATCGGCGGCCTGTTGATTCCACGCTGCTGTGCAGCCATTTAACAGCAGTGTGAGTGCACCGATCAGCCATGGTCTGACGCACTGCTGCGACCCCCGATAACGGGTGGCACTCAGCACGCGATCTGCATCGTTAAAAGCGGAATCTGTGGTCATGATGCGCCGACGATCATTGTCTGTTTAGCCAAAGGACGTTTGAAGAACTGACTATACGGGCAGTTAAAATGTTTCCGTTGTCCTGTCACGATGAAGCGCCTGTTTTCACAGACAGAGGGATGACCCGTTCTTCGCAGATCGGCTCAAACCGGTGTCAGTGGCAACAGTACCACACCGCGTGCGGTGAGCGACTCGACTGAATGTTTGCATACCCCGGCTTTGTGAATCAGTTTGCTTTCGCAGATGTCGCAGCGCACACACTCTTTAAAATCAATCTGGTGTTTGCGGATAGCGCCAGTTGGACAGCTGTGTTCACACACGCTGCAGGCGGTGCACTGCGGAACCCGTTTGATCCGACTCAGACTGACCAGCGACAGCACACCTAGCGCCGCGCCCAGCGGACAAACATATCGGCAATAAAAGCGTTTGACGACAGCAGAGGCCAGCAGAATAACCAGCAGAATCGCCCATAACACAATTGATGTGCTGTAAAAGAACAAGGTACCGAAGGGTTCAAAATATTGGAAAATACTCACACCGCCCTGCACTACGGCCATTACCACTATCAGTGCCAGAAAAATGTACTTGAGATAAAGAGCCTTGTCGTGAATGCGCGCCGGCACTGTGCGTTGCCAGCGACGCGGGACAAATTTGCTGAGCAGATCCTGTACCGCACCAAACGGACACAGAGACGAGCAGAATACCCGCCCCCAGATCAGTGTGGTCACCAGCGTAAACACCACAATCATCAGCAGCGGCAAATCGCCCAGAATCATCGAGGGCCCGAGATTGATCGTGTTGGTGATGTGCGAAACCGACAGGAAACCACCATTGATGAACCCCAGATACACCAGCGTGATTGTCAGCGTTATCCAACGTAGCCGCGCATTTTTAGTCAGGAAAGTCGCCATGACCCATGCAAAAATGACCAACAGTGCCAGCACCCGCGGCCAGCTGATATCACTGCTGTTCTGCGAATCAGGCGATGGCGCACCCGGCGCAAGAATGTCATTGCCCAGCGCGATATCCCGCATCAGGCCCTGAACGCTGAACTCGAGCGCTGCAGGGGGCTGACCATTATTGGGGTCGTACTGAATGGTAAACGGCTGCGTCACGTCGATGTCAGTTGGCAACACCATGGCACCGGCGTAATCGGCTTGCTGAGCAATTTTGCCGTCCTGCGCACTGCCGGCATACACAAACCGGCGGCGCGGCATGTCAAAATCCACTCCGTTCTGACGCAAGCCCAGGCGTTCCTGGCGGAACGGATCCGAGGGATTGCCGCCGATGCCCACCAGCACCAGTTGGCCGGCATCAAAACGATTGCTGGCGTCCCGTTCGGCGCGCGAGAAGTCCTCGGCGCCCAGCAGTATCTGCCCCAGGGTTTCATTGTTGCCAAGATAGGCAAATGACAAGGCCAGTACCGTGCCATCCGGCAGATTAACCGCCAGTTCCTGCACATGCTGTTGTGCCTTCAAATCGTCCCAGCTCTGAGGCTCCAGATGCAGTCGCAGGTTGGCACCGGAGTCCTCACCCGCTGCGATCCCGCTGTCAGGCAGATAGACCTGAGCGACACGTCGCGCGGCGTTGTAGATGCCGCGTGTTGTTGCCCAGCTGGTAATGGTTGCGCGTGATACGCCGTCAATATCGCGGCCAACACGGAATTCATCCGACAAGGGTTTGCGGCGGAATTGTTCCTGAAAACCACGAGCAGACAAAAAGTCGCCACGGCTGGAGCGGAACGACTCGTTGTAATCAAGCACTTTGATAGCCGTCAGTGTTGCCTGCGTATCCAGCGCCACCAGCACTTCGATTGGAGCGCTGAATCCGACTTCCAGGGGGGGCAGGTCGGAGGTTTGGAACAGATAACCAATGACGCCCTCTGCGCCGGTATCGGCGATCGGGCCATAGGCGGTAAAAACAGGCGGAGTACCGGCTTTTTCGCTGAAGCGGGTTGCTGTGGGCATCAGCTGTTGCAAGAGCTCGGGTGTGACGGTGCGGTTAAACGGTGTTTGCGCCAGTGCTGCCTGCGCACAGCACAAAAGACACAGAGCCACCCAATAGAGGTGGGCAAAAACAGATCTGACGTGCATAGTTATTATTATTTCCTGAATTACCAGGCTGTTTTATGCAGTCACAAACACACTGCGTAGCAACCATAAAGTGTAAAGCACGTAACAGCTCAACAAAAACAGACCTTTGCCCCGCGTAATCAAACCATGTTTGCCGCGACTGCCATAACCGATTACAAACAGTGACAGGGTCAGTGCCAGCATCACCGCCACATCACGCGTCAGCACTTCAGGCCCGACGGCCAGCGGGTGAATCATGCCAGCGATACCCACAACCGCCAGCGTGTTAAAAATATTGGAGCCAAGAATATTACCGACCACCATGTCATGCTCGCCCTTGCGGGCCGCGATGACCGAGGATGCCAGTTCGGGTAATGAGGTGCCCACGGCAATAATGGTCAGGCCAATAATCAGATCACTGACGCCCAGACTTTGGGCCACGGAGACGGCGCCCCACACCAGCAGGCGCGAGCTGGCAATCAACAGGATCAGCCCAATTACCAGCCATATCACCGCGAAGCGCAGCGGCATGGGATTAGCCAGATCCAGTTCAACTTCCTGGGCGAGGGTGTCGGGAATAACGTTGCGCTGATCGCGGATGCCCTGATAGATGGTCCAACCCATCAGTGCTGTAAATACCAGCAGCAGAATCATGGCGTCGGCGCGACTCAACATGTTATCCAGCAACAGAAACGCAGTAATAAAAGAAATCAACGCCAGCAGCGGCAGTGTGTGCCTGAGAATCTGTGAGTCAACAGCAATGGGTGCAACCAGGGCTGTGATACCCAGAATCAAAGCGATGTTGGTGATATTGGAGCCGAAGGCATTCCCCAGCGCGATGCCCGGGTTGCCCTCCAGCGATGCCAGCGCAGAGACCACCAATTCTGGAGCGGAAGTGCCAAAACCGATAATCACAATGCCGATCAGCAGTGGCGGTATGTTGAAATGTTTCGCCGTGCAGGCGGCGCCATCCACAAAGCGATCAGCACTCCAGACCAGAACCACCAATCCGATCACTATCGCAAGCATGGGGTAAAGCATAAGTCGTTCAATCCTGCTGAAAAAATCTGTTACCAAGTGTATGCGTAGCCGTACCCGCTTGTCAGCTGTAAACTGAGTTCGGTTAGCGGAATGACCAGTACTTGTGCCCGATAAAACTGGTAAACACCGGCACCACGATGCCAACGGCATGGGCGATTTCGAGTGTATAGTTCTCAACACCCAGCGCCGGCAACGCATAGTAGGCCATCAACATGCTGATGGCCCAGGTTTGTATGATTGCAAGACCGTTAACCACTACAAAAAATGCCGCAGACCGCGACAAAGTTTGTGTGCTGGCAGTAAACACAAACAATCGGGCCAGCACAAACGCCGTGATCATCCCGGTGATATAAGACAACACCACAGCTGACGAAAAGCTTATCCACTGGTTATAGATCAAACGGGTGACAAAGTTAACCACCGCCGCTGTCCCGCCGGTCATCAGAAACATCAGAAACTGGCGCGACATAAAGACCTTGATCATAAGCACGCCTCACGCGCCAGTTTGCGGCCGAAGTCAATGCTTTCCGAGATGCCCCTGTCTTGTGGGTAATAGTATGACGTGTCGGCTATCCACAAACCGGCAATGTCTGTTTGGTAAGGGGGCAGTTGCTCCAGAAATCCCGGCGGACAGATGGGTTGTGCGTAGCGATAGCGGCTGGCATGGATATCAATAAAGTCTTCATGACTGATGTCGGGGTTGATGCGCCGGATATAGCGACGCACCTTGTCGATAAACGCAGCGTCTGCCTCGGCATAACTCGGGTGTTCCGCCGGTAGATAAAACGGCACATACACAATGCTGTGATCAAGGGGCCGCAAGTTGCTGTACTCCACCATACCCGGTATGTCCATCTCCCGGTCATTGATGTTCAGCCAAAAATTCGGGGTGACCGGCCTGCGCAGTTTGACGATCACACACACTACCGCAATATTGGACTGCGCGCGGTATTGGGCCAGCACACTGTCAGCAAGATCAGGAATCATTCTGGGTACAAAGGGCAGCGGAGTGGTACTGATGACCCGGTCAAACACTTCGGTTGTTGACTGCCCGGCAATACGCACGCCGGTGAGTTTGCCCTGCTCAATCATGACGCGCTCAACAGGTGTTGACAGTCTGATCTCGCCACCGGCGCCGCGGATAGCTGTAGACAGCGCCTGCAGCAAGGTTTCAGAGCCGCCTTTAAGATAACCGAGCTTCTCGCGCATCAGGCTGTAACGCGAGCGGCCGATACGATGAATGCGGCACCAGATCCAGGCAGCCGACAGATTGTGACTGAAGTGATAAAACTTGTAGTCAAACAGCGGTTGCCAAAGTACCCGCCAGGCTTCAGCACCTACCCAGCGTTTTATCCAGCTGCTGGCCTCGATCTTGTCCAGAGCACGCCAGTTGCTGCGTTTGGTCGACACAAACGCATGCAGCCCGTAGCGGATTTTGGCCACTAGCCCCAGACCTTTAAACTTGAGCAGTGCCAGTGGGTTACCCCATGCTTGCAGGCGTTGCTGGTACCAGTAGCCCATGCGCGTTTCAGTCCATTGCAATTGGTCTGCAATGCCCAGTTCTTCCAGCATTTGCAGAAACGCGTAATCAGACAGGCAGTGGAAATGATAAAAACGTTCGATGGTCAATCCGTTAAAATCAAAACTGGCGGTCATACCACCGAGTCGGTCATCGGCTTCGAAGACCACCACCTGATGGCCATCGTGTGCCAGTTGGTATGCAGCGGCCAGTCCCATCGGGCCTGCGCCCAGTACAGCTACTTTCACTGTCGAAAACTCCTTTTTGTCGATGACCGGTGACCGGCAAAGCGTTGTTCTGTTCTCAGAATTTCATGATGATGTGGCTGTAGCGGGAGTCGTTGAAGGTCTCCTGCAGCGCTTGTGTAAACGGTGTGTACGGCACACCAAAAATGCCCGGCCAGTCTATCACTTCAAATTCATCTTTGGCGCTGAGCGCGGTCAGTTGCTGGGTGGTGAAGGGCGGGTTGCGATCAAACCGCGCCCATATCCACAGCAGCACAAAAAACAGCCAGTAGGGAATTCGCAGAATCAGGGTATTGGCACCGGTTGCGCGTTTGATCTCGCGGATCATGTCGATGTAGTCGATTTTTTCATGGCCGGAAATAGTGTAAATACCCGGTCCGCTGCGCGTGTTGATACAACTGATGATGATGTCACTGAAGTCGCCGGCATACAGTGGCTGACGCATGTATCGGCCATGACCCGGAATAGGAAAAACTGGCACCTTTTTCATAAACCGCGACAGCCAGCCCAGATGTTTGCGGTCAAACCAGCCAAACATCAGTGTGGGTCGCAAAATGGGGCACTTGATACCGCTGTCCAGCACCAGTTGCTCCTGTGCAATTTTACTGCGGGTGTAAAAGTCATCGGCTACCGACACCACAACTGACGAGCTGATATGGATCAGGTAAGGCTGCTGCTCAGCAGTTTTGATGGTGTCCAGTATCAGTTGACTGGCCTGCACGTTGTTCCGTACAAACTCCTCGTAATGAATGCCGCCAATCTGCGCCTGCAGCATTACTACCACATCTGCGCTGCGGATATGCGCCTGCCACTCTCCGGGTTCGGCAAGATCTGCGTATTCACATTGCACATCGGGTTGCACCTGTTGCAGCATGGCCAGATTTTCCCGGTGTTTATCCAGCACTACAATCGAGTGATAGCCACGGTCCCTAAGCCGTGCAACCAGATTCTGGCCAACCAGACCGGCGCCGCCCGGCAACACAATTTTGCAGTCAACAGAGGTGGCTGTCACAAATCTTCCTTAAACAAGTCCGTCGCCATGACGGGTGATTAATCCGGTACCGTGGTGTTGATTGGCAGCGCGCAGCGCCCACCCTCGGCGATCAGCCAGAGCGCCTGCCCGCTGTCCTGTGTGCGCAGATACGCTTTGAAGCCGGTCTGTAGGGCCTCGACGTTGATCGCTGCGGCGACGTCGGGGCGCGAATATCCACTGAGACCAAATCCGGACACAATGCCATCGATTGTCTGCGCTTCGATCAGCCCGGCAGCCGATTGACTGAGCGGATCAAGCATCCAGCCCTGAACCGAATAAAACCGTGATTCGCCGGGGATGCGCGACACCAGATCAATATGTCCGAGACACGTAGGCAGTTGCTGCGGGGCAGGCACATTGCCGCTGCGACGGCTGCCGGGCAGTTCGCGCAGATTCTGCCAGGGAGCCATGCCAAACATGGTCAGATCATAGAGTGAAGCAATATTGGCAACAGTGAGCAGGCCGTCTGACATTTCGTAAATGGCATTGATCTGCACTTCGTCACGTATATCCAGTTCAAGCGCCAGACCTGCCATCTTGTGAGCAAACACCTGATTGTGACGCGGGGCGAGGGCCTGCCATTGCAAGGTGATCATTAGCAACAACAGCCCCAATCCTGCAGGTATCAGCGCCCAACGCGCGGCACGCCAGTGCCGGAACAGCAGCGGCAACAGCAGAACAAACACTGCCGACCATGCCATCAGTGCTGGCGTGGTGTATCGATGCGACAAAGCCTGATTGACACCAAAAATCAGGCGACCGGTGCCGGTTCCAAACGCTGTACCCACCAGGTAAATGATGTAGAACACCAATGCCAGTGTTAGAGCCTGCGGCGCAGCTGCGGGCTGCCTGCGTATCCAAAGATCGCGCAGTGTGAGAGTCAGTAAAGTAATCGACACGATGGCGATCACGCTGGTGGCGATCCAGGCTGCCGTCATGCCGGTGTCTGCTTCACCAAACAACAGGTAAAACGGTGTGCCGAGATACAGAAAAACATAGCGGATCAACAGCAGTGGCTGCGCGAAGGCTGATTGTTCTCCGCCGCCGTGACTGCCCGGGGACGCATAATCAAAAAAGTACAAAAACAAAGTCAACAGCGAAACAATGGCCAACAAATAGACGCGTACACGGGATTGTCGGATGGCTAGCGCATACAGTGTCATCAGCGGCAACGCCAGAATGCCGTTGGCCATGGTGCCTGCACTGGCTACACCAGCCACACAGGCTGCAATAAACCATAAGCGCTGACGAGGCCCTGCATTTGCGGCACGGGCTAACAGGTAAAACGCTACCAAGGGCATCAGTTGTGCGAGGAAAAACTGACTCTGGAATGCCCAGGCAAAATTTTCTTCCTGCATCCACTGAAACAACCATGCACAGATCAGTGCAGTAAATACCCACAACGGCAGTTGCAGACGCTGCGGGTGTTCTGGAAATTGCGCAGCCATCAGGTCGCGACTGAACAGATAAAACAGGGTGGTGGACACCAGTGCCAGCACTGCATTCATCACAAACAAAAATACCGAGTTGCCCTTAAAAAGCTCGTAATCCAGCCAGAATAGTATTCTCGACAGCACGATGCGGTGTTCGTTGTGCTGAGACCACCAGATACTGGTATCACCATCGCGATGAGCGATGTAAAAACCCAGTGTGCCGCCCCACATATCCCAATAGGGCACCGGTGTATAACTGTTGACCATGCCGATGAGGGTGGTCAGCACAAAATACAGCGCAGTGCCGACGGCCGCCAGCAACAAGCTTTTGTGCAGTAAGGTGTGCGTGCCCGACGTTTTCATCAGATATCCATGCGGTTAAACACAAAGCGCGGCAGATGGCGGATGATCATCATGATCAGTGCCCATTTTGCAGGCGCATAAACAGTGGGTTTGCCCGCCTGAATGCCTTTCACAATGCTGGCGGCCACCTCTTCAACACTGGCTAGTTTGGCGCCCTGTTGCGTCAGATGCGCCGTCATCGGCGTGTCGGTGGGGCCGGGTTTAACCAGCACAACCTTCACAGCACTGCCGGCAAGCGCAAGGCGATGTTGCAAGCCTTGCACATAACGGGTGACCAAGCCTTTGGCAGCGCCGTAAACGTAGTTGGATTTGCGCCCGCGGTCGCCCGCCACCGAGCCGATTACTGCCAGTGTGCCACGCCCGGTGGTCAGCAGATGCGGTACAAAAGCCTCGGTAAACAGCACCGGTGACACGCCGTTAATCTGCAGCGCCTCGGCATTGCTGGTCAGATCCTGTTGGCATACTGTCTGGTCGGGCAGGGTGCCATGAGCAATCAACACCAGATCAGGGCAGCCGTGCTGCACAATCGTATCAACCAGGGTTTTGATTGCCAGCGGGTCACTAAACTCTGTGCTCAGGCACTTGATGTGTGCGGATGGGTTGCGCACCTGCAGATCCCGGGCAATCGCCTGCAGTTTTTGTTGGTTGCGCGCCACCAATACCAGTTGTGTGGCGCCTTGCTGCGCCCACAGGCGCGCACACTGTTCGGCGATACCAGACGTCGCCCCAATGATGACAATGTGTTGAGGGATACCGGGGGCTGTTGCCATGATGAAGTCTCTGACGGTGGATACGGTTATTCAGCTGCCGAGTAGCCGGCGCGACATGGCCGAGCTGATACCCGGATCGCGGTATTTGATGAACTCGGGCAGGTCAGGATAACCGGCGGCAAACAACGCTGCCGGCATACGCGCATCCTTGGCCGCGTACAATCGCCCGCCGCAATCGCGCACAATACTGTCCAGTGCATCCAGCAATGTGAGGGTTTTTGCACCTTTGTTGGGGAAATCCAGTGCCAGTGTTGCACCGGGCATGGCAAAACTCATCAGGCCAGGGGCCGGACGGTCACCAAAAGTTTTTAACACCGCCAGAAACGAACCAGCCCCGGCTTTGCGGATGCTGTTGAGTAATGCAGCGATCGCGGGCTGTGCATCCGCCGTGGGCACCACACACTGGAACTGATAAAAACCTCGAGGCCCGTACATGCGGTTCCAGTTCTGCAGGGCATCCAGCGGGTACGAAAACGGTTCAAAGTGCGCAGCGCCGGCACCCGCCTTGCGCGTTTGCAAACGATAATACAGCTCATTAAAGGGCCGCAGGCTCAAGCGATTGACCAGTGACAGCGGTGGGGTGATGGGCATGTTCAGCTGCCTGTGGCCCGGTTCTTTTGCGCCTGCGGGTGCGGCATCTGCATGATTGGCGCGCAGAAAAATACCTCGTGCCTGACTGCCCGACAGGCAATCAATCCACGACACCGTGTGTTCCCAATCCTGTTCGGATTGCTCTGCCAGATCAAAAAACTCGTCCAGCGAGTGGTAGGGCACGGTATCGGTGGTTAACCAGGGGCTGTTGACGGCACGCAACTGCAGTTCTGCGTCCAGTATCACACCGGTTAACCCCATGCCGCCAATGCTGGCCCTGAGCATGTCAGCGCCGTCATCCGCTCGGCTGCAGTCAAGCACGGTGCCATCGGTTCTGAGCAAACGCAGCGCATGCACATGATCGCCGAACGAGCCCAGTTTATGGTGATTTTTGCCATGAATGTCGTTGGCGATTGCGCCGCCGATGGTGATCAGTTGTGTGCCCGGCGTCACCGGCAGCATCCAGCCCCGCGGCATAAACGTGCGTTGTATATCACGCAGCAAAACACCCGCTTCACAGCGTAAACGCCCGCTTTGCGCATCAAAACTGATAAAACGATTCAGTGAGCGGGTCTGCCAGAGATGCCCGCCCGGATTCAGGCAGACGTCACCGTAACTGCGGCCGTTTCCAAAACAAATGCCGGGGGTGTTGTGCTGCACCTGGGCAACAGCGGTGTTGCGATCGGCCAGCACATGAACCTGATGATCCTCATTGCTCAGCCGTCCCCAGGAAGACACCGCTACCATGGCCAGCCTACCGTACCAATCACCAGCACCAGCGCAAAACCGAGACCGGCCAACAGACTGGCTTTGTCTTTAACTGCAAACACCAGCGGATCATCGTGCATGTTGCCGCGGTTGGCCTGCATCCACATCCAGCTGATCCAGAACAGCATAAAGGGGATGGCCGCCCATACAAATGCCGGATACATGGACAGCTGCATCACGGCGTCCGTGTTCAGATACAGCGCCAACACTAACACCGCGATGTAACCGGATATGATCCCTAACGTTTGGATCATGGGAGCATCAGTGGTGTAGTAGCCGCGGCCATGTGCCTTGACAGCGCCGGTCTGCACCGACATGCGCAGCTCTGCATAACGCTTCACAAAGGCCAGTGACAGAAACAGGAACACAGATTCCGCCAGCAGCCAGAAGGTCACTGCGGTGCCTGCTGCCGCTGCACCGGCAATAATCCGCAGCGTGTAGAGCATGGCCAGGGCCATACAATCCACCAGTACCAAGCGTTTCAGACCAAATGAGTACGCGCATGTCAGCACAAAATACAGCGCGAGCCACTGCATAAACTGCGTGCCTACCTGCATCGCCAGCACCACGCTGGCCAGTAGTAACGCAGGCATCAGCATCACGCCCTGCCAGGCGGGCAACAGGCCCGAGGCAAACGGGCGCCGGCGTTTGCGCGGATGCAGGCGATCACTTTCCAGATCTAGCAGGTCGTTGGTGATGTACACCGCTGACGCGCAAAAACTGAACGCAAAAAATGCCATGATCATCACCGGCAGCAATGCCGGGTTATCAAATTGATGGGCGGCCAGCAAAGGCACAAATAACAACAGATTCTTCAGCCATTGGTGTGCGCGGATCATTTTTAACCAGGTCATCAGGCTGGCTTTGGGCGGCGGAAATTCATGATCGACCTGACAGACTTGCCTCGCTTTGTCAGCCAGTCCCGGCGCACCGTTCACCACAATCGCGCGAGTGGCCTGCTGCCACACAGGCAGATCTTTGTGGGAGTTACCCACATAGTCAAACCCGGTCGGAGAAAAACGCTGTGACAGCGCATTGGCTTTGTTGGCGCCAGACAGATTGGTATGGCCATCGCTGGCCATCACCTCGTCGAATAAATTCAGGTGACTGGCGACAGCGTCTGCAATCTTCTGGTCAGACGCGGTGCACAGGATCAGTGTGCGGCCTTCAGTCTTTTGCTTCCGTAACCAGGGTAGCAGTTGTTCATTGTAGGGCAGGGCGCTGGCATCAAATTTCAGGCGGCTGGCCAGTTGCTCTTTTAATACTGCTTTGCCGCGCAGTAACCAGAGCGGGATCAGCAAGGTGCTTAGCGGATGATCGCGCAGGACTTTAAGCGCTGCTTCATGGAGCATGTCCGTATGAATCAGCGTGCCATCCAGATCAACAACCAGCGGTGTGCGCACTTGGAGTGTCCTTGTTGCGTCAATGCTTGGTATGGGTGTTGGATTGGACCTCCGCAACAGCAATAGCGGAGTCTATTTGCTTTTCCAGACGTTTTTCCCAGAACGTGGCATTTTTGATACCCAGACTCTTGGGGTCAAATCCAATCGGGCCACCCGCCTTCATTTGAGTTTCGTAGTCGCGCAGGCAAAGTATCGCCGGCTTGGCCACAAAGAAAATGGCCAGAATGCCCAGGATATTAATCCATGCCATCAGCCCTACGCCGATATCACCGATTGTCCAGATGTAACCCGCGCTGTTGACCATGCCGTAGGCCACCATGGTCATCAGCACAATCTTGAGTGCCGACAGTGGAATGCGTGCTTTGAAGTAACGGTTCAGGTAGGTGATGTTGGTTTCAGCGATGTAGTAGTAGGCAAGGATGGTGGTAAAGGCAAAAAAGAACAGAGCTAAACCCACAAAGATTGGGCCAAAACCGCCAAACACACTTTCCAGGGCCAGTTGTGTGAAGGCAGCGGAACTGATCACCGTGTCGCCAGGCACGTTCTGCACGAGGAATTCACCGACTGGCAAGGTACCCTGCACGTTGTATTGCTGGGTGATCAGAATCATAAACGCCGTTGCGGTACACACAAACAAGGTATCAACGTAAATCGAAAAGGCCTGCACCAGTCCCTGCTGCGCCGGGTGATCCACTTCTGCTGCCGCTGCCGCATGCGGTCCGGTGCCCTGGCCAGCTTCATTGGAGTAAATGCCGCGGCGTACGCCCCAGCCAATCGCTGCACCGAAACCTGCCTGCGCAGTAAACGCGTCTCCGATGATCAGGGCCATCATGGCAGGTACCTGATCAAGGTTCAGGAACACCACAATCATCGACATGATGATGTAGCCGATGGCCATAAACGGAACAACAACCTGGGTAAAGTTGGCAATGCGTTTGATGCCGCCAAAAATGATAAACGCCAGTATCATCAGGATCACTGCCAGCGCCACCAGCTTGTTGGTTCCGACGTCACCAAACTGGGTGGCCACGATGCTGCCTTCACCAAAAATCTGCGTCACTGCATTGCCTACCGCGTTGGCTTGTACACCGGGCAGGAACATACCGCAGGCAACAATCGCCGACACTGCAAACAGGATCGCTAACCAGCGCTGGCCGAGGCAACGCTCAAAATAGTAAGCAGGGCCGCCGCGGTATTGGCCATCTTCTTCAACTTTGTAGAGCTGACCCAGTGTTGACTCAGCATACGCGGTGCTGGCGCCAAGGAAAGCAACCACCCACATCCAGAACACCGCGCCAGGTCCTCCGAAACCAATCGCTGCGGCAACGCCGGCTATGTTGCCTACGCCCACGCGGCCTGACAGGGAAACCGCCAGCGCCTGAAATGAGGAAATGCCTTCGGTTGAAGAGTTTTTGCGGAACAGCAAGCGCCACATCTCGCGTACCAGCCGTACCTGGGCAAAACGGGTCTGCACGGAATAAAACAACCCGGCTCCCAGACACAGGAAAACCAGTGCCGGACTCCAGATAATATTGTTAATGGTGGTGACGAAGGCTTCCATGAAGAGTTCCTGTGTTGTTATTGCTCGCGAGTCCAGCGCGAACAATAACCGAGGGTGGCCACGCTTTCAATAAGGGGTTTGACCAACAAGGGGTTTGACGTGTCAAACCGTCGGCGCCGAAATAGTTCAGGCGGTTTTTGGCACCACTGCCATGGTCAGTCGCGAAATGCACACTGTTTTCCCCTGCTCGGTCTCGATGCGGATTTCCCAGACCTGTGTGGTGCTGCCAATATGCAGCGCGCTGGCCGTGCCGATGACCCAGCCTTTGGCGACCGGGCGGATGTGGTTGGCATTGATATCCAGTCCCACAGCCACTTTGTTGTCCTGGTGCAGGCAATGATTGGCAGCAATACTGCCCAATGTCTCGGCAAACAGCACAGAGGCGCCGCCATGCAGAATGCCGTAAGGCTGCACAGTGCGATGATCAACGGGCATGCGCCCGCGTAGAAAATTGTCACCTACCTCAATGTATTCAATGCCCAGCGTGCTGGCGGCGGTATGGTTGGCGTGTTCGGTGATAAGTTGCAGATCAGGTTGACGAGTCCAGATTGACATAATGCGATGAGCTTTCTCAGTGGAAAAATCCAAAACTTACACGAAGTACTGACGAAGGCAAGAGTGGGTGTACAGTTTCTGTTGTGGCCGGTTAGACTGACCGGGCGCTGTCACCTGTTAACGCCCGGATGACCCGGAAGGATAATTCGTTTGCCCCGTTCCATGCTGCATTTTGAACACGTTATTCCGCTTGAAGCCAAGTCCATCAGTCGCGCTGACCTGTGGAAGGCGCTGGTGTTTCGTGCGCAATACCCGGGCTTTTTCACGCCCGGCCTGGAGTGCACCCTGCAACCCGTTGATGACAGGGGCTTTGTGCGAGTTATTCGTTTTGCCGATACGCAGTTGTATGATCGGGTGACGCTGTCACCGCACGATCAGATACATTCACTGATCGATGGTCGTCACCAGCCTATGCATGCGGAATGCCTGATTGTTATCGAAGAGCCGCAGCCCGGGCAGTTTGCCGTGCGCTTCAGTTACCGGCGCGACTCCATCTCTGAGCATGGCGGTCTTAACGCCGACGAGTTTCTAAAATCCGCCTACCAATTGAATGACCGCGAAGCGATGACACGCATACTTGAGATGCTGGCCGAAGGCTGGTCGCATCCGCACAGTTAAACCTGCAGGAGAAATCAATTCATGTCTGCCAACCCCCTGCATCCGCTGGATGAGGCCATTGCTTTGACACCCACCGCGCCAGGCCGCTACACCGGCAGCCCGCATCCGGCCTACGCTAATGCCGTCGGTCCGTTTGGAGGTGTCACTGCGGCCCAGTTGTTGAATGCCGCATTACTGCATCCGCTGCGACTTGGGGAGCCGGTCGCACAGACCATGCATTTTGCGGCGCCCATCAGTGATGAGGTGATGCAGATTGATGCCAATCCGGTGCGCACCAATCGCTCCACCCAACATTGGTTGATTCAGGCCTTCCAGCAGGGTCAGCTGGTTGCCATGTGTACTGCCGTGTTTGCCGTGCGCCGGGAAACCTGGTCGGCCACCGATGCGGTGTTCCCGGGCGCTCAGCCTGCGCCTGAGACACTGGCGCGCCTGAACTGGAGTAAACAACCACGCTTTACCCACTGTTATGACCTGCGCTACATCAGTGGCATGGTGTCGCTGGATCAGGCCATGATCGAGGGGCCACAGGAGCAGCCAGACGCGCAATCCAGCCTTTGGGTGCGTGACCTGCCGCCACGTCCTCTGGACTTCCCATCACTGGCGTCTTTATGTGATGTATTTTTCCCGCGAGTGTTTATTCGTCGCCAGCGCTGGACACCCATAGGGACAGTCACCATGACCTCGTATTTCCATGTCGACAGTCAGATGCTCACACAAATCGGCAGTGATTACGTGTTGGGCTGTGCGCGCGCGCACGTCTACAAAAATGGCTATTCTGATCAGAGTGCCGAGTTATGGTCGGCTGATGGCACGTTATTGGCGACCACGCACCAGATGGTGTACTACAAAGACTGATATGACCATGCGGGTCTTGCAGGGACAATCAATAGCCGGTTGTTGAGTTTACTTGGACATGCTGTAAACAAACGCCGGCAGGATGTTAAGCGGAACAAAACTCACATCATCCATTTTTTTGCCAAACACCTGTTCAATGTCTGATTTGTTGCTTTTGAAATACTGATACTGCAGGTAGATGCCGCCATCTTTAAGGCCATGGCGCATGGCATTGATCACCTTATACAAAAATGCATGTTGGCTGTCGGGGTCTTCAAAGTTCTTCAAGGGCAGTGAGGAGAGGATCACGTCATAACGTTCGGCTTCAACCAGCAGTTGTGTCACGCAACAATTGTGCAGATGGATGCGTTTGTCTGGATTGGCTCTGATCAGTTGTTCTATCCAGGCGTTGTACTCAGTTTTGATTTCGCAGATGTCCAGTTGTGAATCCGGCGACATGCGACTGATCAGCTCACGCGTGAATGCCCCGCGGCCGCTGCCAATTTCGAGAATGCGCAGTGGCCGCGAAAAATCGATCTTGCCCACCATATTGTTCACCAGAAAGCCGGAACTGCTGATAATCAGCCCGTCTTCGGTGATGTTGCGTTTGAGATTGCGGTACATCCGGATCAGCATAATTGTGTTTTTGGTGACTCCAGTTCACTGACGACCAAAGCAGGCTTTCTGCAGAGGGTGGATCATACCCTGAGTCTTGGCGGTTGCCTATGGGGACGGAGGTATTGGGGACGGAGGTATTGGGGACGGAGGTCGAAGAGCTCCGTCCCCAATACCTCCGTCCGCCATCTGTCCGCGTCATCTGTCAGCGTAAGGTCCAGCTGGCTAGCCGGAGGTTCCTCAGGGCGACGCCTTTGGCGTCTTTATTGCCCTTCGCTCTCCTCCGGCTACCCAGCAGTCCCGCAAGGGGACGGAGGTCGCAGAGCTCCGTCCCCATAACCTGGCCCCATCTTTCTCTTGTTTGGCCTACAGCAAACGGTTTACTCTCCGGCTCAATCTATGGAGAACCCCTCACAATGCTTAACGTGTTTAAACCTGCCGTGATTGCCACAGCTGTGGTGTTATTCAGTACCTACGCGCCTTCAACCACCACCGTGTATGCCCAGTCCAGCGATCCGGCGGCTGAACTGGTTGATCTGAATGTGGTCACCCGCATCCGTCAGGAAGGACTGCACCGCTCTCAGGTGATGGATACTCTGTGGTATCTGACCGATGTTATTGGATCGCGGCTGACCGGGTCCCCCGGCATGGACGCGGCCAACGCCTGGACCCGCGATAAACTGGCTGAATGGGGTTTGAGCAACCCGCGTCTGGAACCCTTCCATTTTGGCAAAGGCTGGTCCTTTGACCGAGTATCTCTGCACATGGAATCGCCTCGCAAAGAGCCATTGATAGCGTATCCGCGTGCCTGGACGCCGGCCACCAACGGTGTGGTGCGAGGCGAAGTGATGCGCATCACGTTGGCCGACGATGAGGATCTGGAGGAACATCGCGGCAAACTCGCGGGCAAAATCCTGATGATGGAAGCGCCGCGGGTCATTGCCGAAGGCGACGCACCGATGGTGCATCGGCACGATGACGACACGCTGGAAAATCTGATCAGCTTCCCGATTCCGTCGGACGCCACACCACCCGAGGCCGGGTCGCGCGCCCGCACTTTTCACTTCCGCGAGAAGCTTAACGCCTACCTGCAGGACGAAGGTGTGGTGGCCACGCTGTATATCAGTTCACGCGACTACGGTATTGTTCGACTTGGCGCTGGCGCTGCACAGGATGCCGATGCCCACCCCGGTGTTCCTTCCTTGCAGATGGCCGCTGAGCACTACAATACATTGACGCGGCTACTCGACGATGAGCGCCCGGTGGAAGTATCTCTGGAAGTGGTGGCCCGTTTTCACGATGATGATCTGAATGCCTACAACACCATTGCTGAAATTCCCGGCCGCGGCCGCCGAGCCGATGATATTGTGCTGGTTGGCGCGCACCTGGATTCCTGGCATGCCGGCACTGGCGCAACCGACAACGCCGGCAGCGTCGCCGCCATTATGGAAGCGGTGCGCATTCTTAAAGCTATTGGCGTGCAACCCGAACGCACTATTCGTATTGCGCTGTGGTCTGGAGAAGAGCAGGGCCTGATCGGCAGTCGCGCCTACGTTGATCAATACATTGCCACGCGCCCCGCATCAACCGATCCGGGACAGTTGTCCATTCCGGCGCGTGTGCGCGATGTGACCTGGCCCCTTCAGTTGTTGCCTGGCCATGAGCGCCATGTCACTTACTTAAACATGGATAATGGCAGTGGCAAGATCCGTGGTGTTTACGCACAAGAGAATTCCGCGGTACAGCCGATTTTTGAAGCCTGGTTAAAGCCGTTTAATGACCTCGGTGCCGACACCGTGACACTGCGCAACACCGGCTCTACAGACCATATTCCGTTTGATGATGTGGGTGTGCCCGGCTTCCAGTTCATTCAGGACCGGCTGGATTATTCCACACGCACACACCATTCACATCTGGATACCTACGACTACGCCCGTCGTGACGATCTGATGCAGGCGTCAGTCGTGATTGCGTCGTTTTTGTACAACGCTGCCATGCGCGAAGAGCCGTTACCCAGGAAGCCTGTGCCGGTGGAGTGATAGTCGGGGACGGAGGCATGCCTCACAACTCCCCCGTCCCCAAGGGTTCTTTCAGCAAGTCGCTGCGCGCTTGAGGCGATCATTCACATCATTCCATTCGGGTGTTTGTGGTGGACTTTCAATCCAAATGGCCTCAATCGCCAAGCAATCCAGTTCATGCAGCGTGCTGTAAAGTGCTTGTGCATATGCGCTTTTCTCTGATGATGCAAAACGATAAATAAAAAGATCATGCGCATTTTTTGGGGGTAATTGCGCGGCGGGTAAATGACCGAGCGCTGCTTTTAATGACTCGCTGTGGACTACCAGCGCGACTGGCTGACCTGTCTGCCTGAGCCTGCCAAGAAGTTGTTCTGTGTCGACTATGTACAATGGTTTGCGTGGTTGATAGTGCTGCTTTTTGTTGCCGGAAATGGCGACGTCGTGTTGCTGCGGTTGGGCGATATCGCAGCCCAGGCATTGGGCTATGGCCTGCGCAGTGATCGGGCCGTGACGTAAAATGCGCGGTTGGCGCTGGGTGAGATCAAGAATGGTGGATTCCATTCCAACCGAGCAGCTACCGCCATCGAGAACCGCATCGATTTTTCCACTAAGTCCAGCCATAACGTGTTGGGCTTGGGTGGGGCTGACATGCTGATAGGGGTTGGCCGATGGGGCAGCCAAGCCAAGTTGGGTGGTCTGCAAAAGCGCTTGCATGACTGGATGTGCGGGTATGCGCAGAGCAATATTGGGTTGCCCGCCGGTGACAATCGCGTCAACGTTTGCCGCCTTTTTTAGTAGAAGCGTCAGTGGCCCTGGCCAAAACTGCTCAGCAAGCCTGTAGGCGTTTGCCGGTATTTGCTCTGCCCATTTGTGCATCTCGTCAGGGTGTGCGATGTGAACAATCAACGGATGATTGGCAGGGCGACCCTTCGCTGCAAAAATACCGGTCACGGCGGCGCGGTTGCTGGCATCGGCGGCCAGGCCATAAACGGTTTCAGTAGGCACTGCCACCAGTTTGCCCGCAAGCAGTAATTGTGCGGCGCGTGCCATGTGCTCGGGACGATCCGCCTGAAGATAGTCGGTCTTCACTAAAAATACCCTTCGCGCTTTTTCTTTTCCATCGACCCAACCTGGTCTTTATCCAGCATGCGGCCCTCACGTTCGCTGGTTTTGCTCTCCACCAATTCTTGAATGACAGCTTGCAGGGTTGTTGCATGACTTAATACCGCGCCCGTTTGCGGGTAGCACCCCAAGGTTCGGCACCGTAGGGGGCGAACTGCCAAGCTCGCGCGCTCGGTTTCGCTCAAAAATGGCAGCATTCGTTCGTCATCCAGAATCAAATGTTGGCCGCCATCATCGCTTATCCAACTCATTCGTGGCGCTGACAAATAGAGTGATACCAATTCGATATTCTCTTTAAGGATATATTGCCAGATATCCAATTCTGTCCAGTTGGAGAGAGGAAACACGCGCACGGATTCGCCTTTTTCGATGCGAGTGTTGTACAGCCTCCACAATTCAGGGCGTTGATTTTTAGGGTCCCAGGCTTGATTTGCATCACGCACCGAGAATACACGCTCTTTTGCGCGGGACTTTTCCTCATCGCGACGTGCTCCTCCCAATGCCGCATCAAACCGATGCAGTTTCATCGCTTGCTTTAATGCCTGAGTCTTCATTAAATCGTTGTATTTCACAGAGCCAGAGGTAATGGGGTGAATGCCCATGGCCAAGGCCTCTTCGTTAGTGTGAACCAAAATTCTCAGCTTATGTTTTGCAGCCATGGCGTCACGAAAACGTGCCATTTCGGCAAATTCCCAGGTGGTGTCGACATGAAGGAGTGTGAAGGGAACGGCGGCGGGGTAAAACGCTTTGCGCGCCAGATGCAGCATCACCGTCGAATCCTTTCCAATGGAGTAGAAAAAACAAGGGTTGTCGAAGTTGGCAGCCACTTCGCGGATGATAAAAATCGCCTCGGCTTCAAGCTGCTGCAGGTGCGTTTGTCTGTACATAAAGGCTCCATGAACCTTGGTGTCAAATGTAAACTTCAGAAGTATAACAAGGATTGCAGGTATCTCCGACCAGACAAAAAGTATCTGTGCCCATCTTTCGGCTCATGGGACTGCTGGTTAGCCGGAGGTTCCTCAGGGCGACGCCTATGGCGTCTTTATTGCCCTTCGCTCTCCTCCGGCTGCCCAGCTGTCCCCGATGCCCCGTCCCCTTTTTTCAGCGTAAGGTCCAGCTCGCTAGCTGGAGGTTCCTCGCAACGACGCTGCGCGTCTGATTGTTGCTCGCTCTCCTCCGGCTACCCATCTGGCCCGATCGGGATCGGCCAAAAATCGGGGACGGAGCTCTGCGACCTCCGTCCCTAAACGTTTATCAGGAGAAAACTCCATGAAGAATTATCTGTCAAGCGCAGCCCTGTTGGCGCTGTTGTCCGCTCAAACCGTGTTTGCCGCCGACAATGTCGTGTTGATCACCATTGATGGTGTGCGCTGGCAAGAGGCGTTTTCCAGCATCAGCGCGGCGCTGGCGACACATGACGAATACTCAGACGTGGCCGAGCAGTTGATGGCTGAGTTCTGGCACGACGATCCTGCACAGCGTGCGCAGAAGCTGATGCCGTTTTTGCATAACACAGTAATGACGCAGGGCACGGTGGTCGGTGATCACAGCAAGGGTTCTTGCGCGGTGCTGACCAATGACTGGAATTTTTCATATCCCGGTTATAACGAAATTCTGAGCGGAGTCATCAACGACGCCATTAACTCTAACGTCTCCGTCCCCAATCCGGAAAAGACTGTGCTGGAGCTGTTGAATACAAATCCTGCGTTTACCGGGCGCATGGCGGCGTTTGTGTCGTGGAATGTATTTCCGGCGATTTACAACGTTGAGCGCAGCGGTATTCCGGTCAATTTTGGCTTAAGTGATCAGCCGGCCAATGCGTTTGAGGAGATGTTAAATACCCTGCACGCCGATGTGTCGCCACACTGGCCCACCGTGCGACACGATGCATTTACCCACCACTATGCGTTGTCCTGGTTAAAGCGCACTGAAAGCCGTCTGGTGCATATTGCCTATGGCGAGCCGGACGATTTTGCGCACGAGGGCGACTACGACGAATATGTGAAGGCAACGCGCCGTGTGGATGGTTTTATCGAGGATGTCTGGAACACATTACAGAGTCTGGACTAATACAAGGACAATACCGCCATTTTTATTACCGTGGATCACGGCCGTGGTGATCAACCACTGGAGAGCTGGTTGCACCACGCCAGCAAGCGCGCGGTTGAAAACTACATGAGTGGGCTGGCCGCAGATTACCCGCAGGGCATTATCGGCTCGGAGAATATCTGGATGGCCGCTATAGGGCCGGGTGTCCCAGCTAACGGTTTGCTACCGACGAGCGAATGCCTGGGTGCGAATCAAATCGCTGCAACCTTGCTGCGCTGGATGGGTGAAGACTACACGCAATACAATGCAGCCATGGGCAAACCGATGGCAGAGTTTCTGCCACGATGATCACTGAGCTGTTGCGAAAGCCGTTTTCCAGGCGTGTATTTACCCGGGTGCTGGGCGCACTGATCGCCGGTGCCGCAGTGCTACGAGTGTCCGTTGGCGGGCACGCGCAAGCTGCCTCTCTAACGCAAGCTCAAACTCACGCTCAGACTTCCTCTCAAGCGCAGACACAACGCGCTTCACGCAACAGCGCCATCTCACGCATCGCCTATGGTTCCTGCGTACATCAGGACAAACCACAACCCATCTGGGACGTCGTTAATGCGGCAAAACCCGATGTGTTTGTGTTCCTGGGCGATAATATCTACGGCGACAGTGAAGATCCCGCAGTGCTGCAGTCCAAGTATGAACAACTTGGCGCAGTGCCAGGTTACCAGCGCTTGCGCGAGCAGACTGAAGTAGTCGCCATTTGGGATGATCACGACTACGGCGTGAATGATGGAGGTCTGGAGTACCCGTCCAAAGAAGCGTCGCGGCAAGTGATGCTGGATTTTTTTGGCGAACCCGCAGACTCCGAGCGCCGCTCGCGGCCGGATGGCATTTATACCTCGTATGTCTATGGCGAACCCGGCAACACCGTGCAAATCATTCTGCTGGATCTGCGCTGGAATCGCACTGCGCTGCACGAAGTCGCGGATCCTGATAAACGCGCCAGCCGCCTCGCGCAGGACATGGGCCCTTACGACGCGTCGCTGGAGCCCGGCGCCACCCTGCTCGGTGAAGCACAGTGGCAATGGTTTCAGCAGCAGCTGCAAGTAGAAGCCAGGCTGCGCATTATCGGCTCCAGCCTACAGTTGCTCGCCGACTTCACCGGCTGGGAGAGCTGGGCCAACTTCCCGGCTGATCGTCAGCGCTTTTTTAACGCACTGCACAGCGCGCCGATTATTCCGACTGTGATCATCTCCGGCGACACCCACTGGTCCGAGTTCAGCCGCATCGACAACAGTGGTCTGCCGTTCCCACTGGTGGAAATGACCTCCTCCGGCCTTACCGAAGAGTGGCAGGCCATCAGCCCCAACCGTCATCGCGTCGGCGAGGCCTTCGCGCGCGCCAATGTCGGCATGATCGACATCGACTGGTCGGTGCAGCCACCGGCGGTGACAATGCAGATTCGCGATGTGGAGGGAGCGGTGTTGATTGAGCAGAGAGTGGGATTTTAGCGGGGATTCCACTCTGCCAACTGCTGGTTGGCTTTCAAACGCGCTCGCTGATGCAGCATGGCGTCAAATACGGTATCCAGTGAAACGGGTTTCTCATCAAGCAATGGCAGTGCGGATTGCGCCTCTGCAAAGAATCTTGGGTTTAACGAGTCGTCATCCACATAGGCCTGTTGCCACCAGTCAGTGATCAATTTTTGTGAGTGGACTAGCAATCCGGCCGAGGGCAATTTGTTGCCTTTGATGCTGTTGGCTCTTTCGGTGGCTGGCATCAGATTCCATAGATCGTTGTTTAACCAGCGAGACCAAGGGAAACAGTGATCAATCGCGAAACGTTCATTCCGCAGCGCCTTGTCAGTCCAGACACAATGCAGTGATACGCCGTGATTCTGCAGAGCTTTAAAGCGATTTCGCACAGGCGTTGTATCACGGTCAGCATCAATCCACTGAAACACATTGTTGTACACGCTAAGATTGTATTCTGCCCGCCAGCTTTGCATCAGCTTGACCCACTCGTTGAGAATGGCCGGTTCCAGCCAGCAGGCGTACTGGCTCATGGTCTGCCACAAGGCTGCTGGAATTTTGAAGCTACCGAATTGCTGCAAGGTGATTTTATTGATTTGCCAATGGCTGCTCTTGAAGCTGAAGGGGCGGGTCTCACACTCAAACACCTGGCTTTTTTGACCGGGATAGGTGATGTACTTTGCCGGCATGTCGCGTATGTTTGAGCAAGCGTCCTTGATAGCACCAATCAATCGCTTTGCAGTGCCCGCATCAAAGCTATTACCCACTCGCAAGTCGTAGGGAGATAAATCCTGCAAGCTGTAAAAATGCTGTTTTTTGGCCCAGCCGTAACCAGTTTGACGCCGATGATCCGCGCTGGGTGACTGAATCAAGTTGTGCTTAAGGATCAGCGGCAGATACGTCTTGACCCAATACAGACCCACCAATCCAAAGGGAATCTCTACCCAATCATCTGTGCGCCGGGTGACCATACCCGTAGCCCCTTCTGCGATGCGTATCAGCACGCGCAGCAGACCCAGTTTATAAGATGCGGACTTATTGTCGTTAACGATGATGTGACGCAGCAGCGGTAAACTGCCGGTGCCATCATCCGGCAACTGAAACACCAAGGTATCCCACTCAATCTCCGGCCTTACCGAATCCGGGCCGCGCGATTGATGCTTGTTGATCAAGGCGCGTTCATGGGCAAGCGCAATAACATCCTCGGCACTGACCGGATAAAAACGGTTGTTGTCATCGGGCCCTTGACGCAAGGAAATCACCAGCAAGCCACCGGGTGCCAGCAGTTCGCTAACAATCCGCATGGCGCGCTGGTGTTGGCTGGCAGGCAGATGCATCCATACCGCGCTCATCAGGATCAGGTCAAAACGTTGATCCAGTGCGCGCAGCTTTTTTAATTCGGGCAATGAGTCATCCAGCCAGGTGATGCTGCCGGTTTTTGACAGGTCAGTTACGGGTGTCTGAGCCTCGACAGTTCCTGCAGCCAGTTCTCTCAAGTGGCTGGGCTCCACTGCAACCACATCCCAGCCTTGTGCGGCCAGCCAACGTGCATCCCGGCCGGAACCTGCACCGATGTCACACGCTTGGCCCGCTTGTGTGGGTAGCAATGACAGCCAACGCTCATGAACCCGTGCTGACTGCAGGGATTCATAACGATGAAACAGTTGGTCGGCGTTGTTGTTGTAATAATCCATGGCCTGAGTGTTCCCCAGCGCGTCCACCTTGTCAACGCGAGGTTGCCGTCAGGCAGGGCGTTCGAACTTTGTCGGCACATCCTTTACTCAGAAAAAATCGCTGACAGTGTCGAAAACAAAGCGGCATGCCGGCTCGCGTCCAGTCTCCCCATGGGTTGGATCAGGCGTGACTTGTCGATGGTACGAATCTGATCAAGCGCGACGTCACCCTCTTTTCCTGCATGATGAATAGCAACGCGTGTAGGCCAATGCCTCAGTTGAGTTGTCATCGGCGCGGCAATCACGGTATTCAGGCGGGCATTCATGGCGTCCGGCGACAGCACCAGCACAGGTCGCGTTCCGGCCTGTTCGCTGCCAGCGACAGGATTCAGGTCAACCAGCCAGATACTGAAGCGGGTGACTACCATTGCCAATCCTTGTCGAATTCTGGAGTGGCAGCGGTTTCGAGTAACATCGGTTCAACGTCCGCACCCGCCCATAATTCAGGGTTGTCCCAATCAGCGCGCGCATGCCGAATAACGCGTTTTATTTCAATTTCAATAAGATCACCCACGTGTGCATTCATCAGTTTCAGCTCGCTGGTTGGAATGGTCAGACCGATGCTGTTGCCGACCTGCCGCAATTTCACTTGCATAGTCGCTCCTTATGCGTGGCTACGTTGTTATAACAATGTAGTCCGGGCTGATAAACAACACAAGCGCCATTTGTTATAGCAGTTGATTGGCTGCAACGCGCAAAACCTGCAGTGAGTCGGTGACACGGCTTCAGAAACGCCACCGCAGCATCGGATTAGCACAAGCACGGGGAGTGGAGCGCCGTACCTGACCAATCAGGCCGCGCTGATCAATTGAGGGGGCGCCCGAAAAAGCGGGAGCACTGTCCGAATCCGGAGCGGCGCAGCCGCGACATTGAGTTGCGCACCGCCGGGCGCCCCCACAAATGATGCGGCCGGTCAGGTACGGCGCTCAACTCCCCGTGCGTTTTCCAAACAAAGACCTGTGCAGTACTCCCCGTGCGTACTGCAATCAAAAGCAACGCATCACCCCATCGGATACAAAATATCCTTGTGAACAGAATCACAGGCCTTCAACACCTCAGCCGACAGCTTCACATCCAGCGCCGCAAACGACTCATCCAGCTGATCTGCCGTCCGCGCCCCGATGATGGTCGACGCCACAAAATCAAAATTCATACTCCACGCCACCGCCAGGGTTGTCGGCGACAGTCCCGCCTCACGCGCTATTTCAATATAACGCGCCGTTGAATCCAACGTTCTCGGATTCAGGAACCGATCTGCCATCGCCCGCTGCCGCGGATTCTCCAACTGCAGATACTCCCCAAAACGACTGTGCGCCGGGATTTTGTCCGCATTGTACTTGCCACTTAACATGCCACCGCCAATCGGCGAATACGGCAACAGCGACACATGTTCCTTACGACACACCAACGCCAGTTCATCCAGAAAACGCCGGTTTAATAACGAAAAGTTATTCTGAATTGATTGAAAACGCGCATACCCTTCGTAATGCGCAACGGTATTGGCCTTGGTCAAGCCGTACGCGTTTTCATTGGACGTGCCCAGATAACGCACCTTGCCCGATTCCACTAGACGATCCAGCGCCGCCATCGATTCCTCAATCGGCACCACCGTGTCGGGCCAGTGCACCTGATACAGATCGATGTAATCCAGCCCCATGCGCTGCAGACTGCCTTCCACCGCACGCTCGATGTGGTGACGGTCAATCGCTGTCATGCCCGCGCGAATGGGTGGTACAAACCAGCCCGATGCAGCCCCTGCCACTTTGGTGGCAATGATCAGCGAGTCACGGTTTTTGGCTTTGATCCACTTGCCAAAGATGGTTTCTGTCAGGCCCGCGGTTTCAGCACGGGGTGGCACTGGATACACTTCGGCGGTGTCGTAAAAATTGATGCCGCGTTCATAGGATTTATCCAGAATGCGGAAGGACTCTTTTTCGTCGCTCCAGCTGCCAAAACTCATGGTGCCCATACAAATGGGGCTGACCCGCAGGCCGCTTTTGCCGATGTAACGGTAGTTCATGTTATAGCTCGCTTTAAATTTGCTGTTTCAATCAGTTGCCAATGTCCAGTTGCCAATGTCCAGTTGCCAATATCAGAGTTCAGCTGAGATTCAGGTTGCCGTGCCTAAGTTACCCCGATAATGACACAACCTTTGGTTGTATTGTCAAACCGGATGACGCATCGCTGAATTCGTTCAGTTTGATGGGTTTATTGTCCTGCCAGCACTGTGCATGCGCAGCCCGGTAGTGCTAAGCTCAAGTCAGTCTGCTGTCCGTAAAACAGTTGTTATCAAAAATAATCTTTGAGGAAATCGCTATGAATACCACGTTTAAGTCCATGTTGGCTGCCAGTTTTTTAACCCTGTCGTCCAGTCTGAGTTTTGCTGCCGGCCCCGCCGCCACCATTGACCAGTTGCAGTGGATGACGGGTAACTACGCTGGCGCACTGGGCGCTAACACACTGGAAGAAAACTGGATCGCTGCGGAGGCAGGCTCGATTGCAGCCATGGTGCGCATGACCGGCCCGACGGGCACCAGCATGTTCGAAATGATTACCATTGAAGAAGTTGACGGTTCACTGGTGTTGCATCTGCAGCAGTTTGATCCGGGCTTCAAGCCCAGAACGCCTGAGCCTATGAAAATGGAACTGGCGATGATTATGGGTAACCACGTGCACTTTACTAATGTGGGTGACACCGGCATGAAGTCGCTGGGTTATACACTCGACGGCGATACCTTCACGATCCATGTTGAGCAGCCTACCGGTCAGAAAATGGATCTGGTATTGACCAAGCGCAGTCTGTGGAATTAACGCAATGAGCCAGTTCACCGGCAAGACTGTGGTGATCAGTGGCGGTGCTGAGGGCATTGGCCTCAGTATCGCCCGTGCGCTTGGTAAGCAGGGTATGAACGTGGTGCTGGGGGATATCGACCCGGTTCAACTGGATAAAGCCCTGACGCTACTTAAGTCCGAGCGCATTCGCGCGGTGGGTGTTGCGATGGATGTCACGCAGATTGGCTTGTGGCATCACCTGGCAGAGCAGGCGGTCAAACAATTCGGCAAGGTGCATATGCTAGTGAACAATGCCGGCGTGGGTGGCGGAACCGGTACGATTGAACAAACCGATACCATGGATTGGCGCTGGGTGCTGGATGTGAATCTGATGGGTGTTCTGTATGGCACTCAAACCCTAGCTCCGCTGATCAAAAAACATGGTGAAGGCGGTTGGATCATCAATGTTGCATCCATGGCGGGTATGGTGGGTGTGCCGTATGCCGGTGCCTACACGGCGACTAAAACTGCCGTGGTTGGCATGTCTGAAAGCTGGCATGAGGAGTTGAAGTCTCACAACATCCATGTGTCAGTGTTGTGCCCGGCCTTTGTGAAAACACGTATCAATCTGTCCGAACGTAATCGACAGCCGGGTTACGCGCGGGAAGAGTCGGGCCGCGAAATTGACAGTTTTAAAAACGAAGCACTGGCCGCGCATATGCAGACCGTCATCAATAACGGCCTTGCCGTGGATATTGTGGGTGAGCGTGTGGTTGAAGCATTAAACGCAGGCGAATTGTATATTTTTACGCATCCCAACTATCGCCCCATTGTTCAGCAACGTTACAAGGCAATGGACGAGGCTTTCGAGCGCGCCGCAGCCAGCCCGCTGCTGGCGCATGTGCTGAATGAGAAGATCGTAGGATTCACATGATGTCCCCCAACCTGAAGTTTGACATTGTTGTTTATGGCGCAACGGGGTACACCGGGCGTCTGGTATGTGAGTATCTGAATAAACGCTATGGCGTGAATGGCGACGTCAAGTGGGCCATTGCGGGGCGCAGCCGCGAAAAGCTGGCTCAGGTGCGTGACGACCTGGGGGTGCCGCTTGAGGTGCCGTTTGTGATTGCGGATGCCGACGATGTGGCGTCCGTGAATGACATGGTAAGCAGTACTAAAGTGGTGATTACCACTGTGGGGCCTTATCAGTTGTATGGCTCTGATCTGGTGGCGGCATGTGTGGCGGCGGGCACTGATTATGTGGATCTGTGCGGTGAGCCAGCCTGGATGCATGACATGATTGCTGCGCACGGTGCTGCTGCCAAAGCCAGCGGCGCGCGTATTGTATTTTCCTGCGGATTCGATTCGATTCCGTTTGATCTGGGTGTGGTGTTCCTGCAGCAAAACGCGCTGGAAAAATTTGGCGTCCCCCTGTCCCGGGTCAAAGGGCGGGTCAAAGCCATGAAAGGTGGGTTCTCCGGGGGCACCCTGGCCAGTTTAAAAGCCACCATGGCTGCCGCTGCCAAGAGGCCGGAAGTGATTAAGGTGATGATGACTCCCTTCGCTCTCACAGAAGGCGTATTGGGTGTTGATCAACCCTCGGGCAACGCACCGGTATTTGATGAAGATTTAAACAGTTGGTCAGCGCCGTTTGTGATGGCAACCATCAATACCAAAAATATTCATCGCAGTAATTTTCTGTCAGGGCATCCCTGGGGCAAAAATTTTGTCTACGATGAAATGCTGTTGACCGGGCCTGGCGAGAAAGGTGAAGCCACCGCAAAAGCAGTGGCTGCTGACAAATCCATGGCCGCCAGTACCCTTAAACCCGGTGAGGGCCCGAGTAAAGAAGAGCGCGAAACAGGCTTCTATGAGGTCCTGTTTGCGGGGTCGGACGATGCTGGCAACCGCTTGATGGTCAGTGTTAAAGGCGATAAAGATCCCGGTTACGGCTCAACCTCCAAAATGATTGCCGAGAGCGCAGTGTGTTTGCTGAAGAATCCACAGGCTGCGGGTGGTGGCATATGGACACCCGGCGCTGCCTTGGGAGAATTGCTGATTGAGCGTCTGCGTGACAACGCTGGTTTGAGTTTTGAGGTTTTATAGTTTTTTATATAGGGGGACGGAGAGATCAAAAAATGATCTCTCCGTCCCCCTCCTCCCCGGTCCCCAACGTAAAGAGGTGTTTGTGAGCAGATTGAACACATTGATCGCGCTGGGTGTCAGCGCAGCGGTGCTGGTGTCTTGCGCGGGCGTTGGCGGAGCATCGGGTACCAGAGAGCATGATGCGCGGGTGTTTACACCAGCAGCAGAGCTGGCGTTTGAGGCGAGTCCGGGGGCGCGCGCATTTTACGGAACCTATGCCGCGCTGCAGGGCGATGCGGTGTACGCCGCTGAGTTTCCTGAGGGCTGGGGCGGCGACGGACTGGTGATGTTTGCGCACGGATATCGCGGTGTCGGTTCGGAACTGGCGGTGTCAGTGCCGTCGGCAGCGTTCCGCGAGGCCATCCTGGCGGCCGGTTATGCATGGGCTGCGTCGTCGTACTCGGCCAACTTTTATGATGTCCGTGCGGGTGTGGAAGACACCAACAAGCTGGCTTTGGAGCTGGTGGATTATGTGCAGCGTGACTGGGGCGTGACGCTTGATGCGCCATCACAGTTTCTGATCGCCGGCAGTTCGCTGGGTGGACACACCGCTGCTGCGGCCGTTGAGCGCGAAAACATGCAGCGCACGCGGTACCCGGTGCCGTATGCAGGCGCGGCTCCTTTTTGTCAGGCTGAAGAGAATCAGTTTCAGTGGCTGGGCGATTACAGTCGTCTGGCGCAAATGCTGGCTGGTTATGCATACATGCCTTACTCGGAGTTCCCGGCCCTCTCCGGTCAGATGAACAATGAAACACGATTGCTGAATCCTGGCCCTATCGTCACCTCGCTGTTTAAACTCGATCCGGAAACCGGCGCGCCCACCTGGGAGCCGGCCAACATGAATGGCGAGCGCCTGATGCTGATGGCGCAACAACTGACGGGCGGCAAACGTCCGATTTTCGAATACGGCTTCCGCTCCAATTTCCAGAATACGGTGATGGGCAGCGGCGGTGATGATGGCACTGTCCGCGGCGTGCTGGATCGCAATGTTTACGACAACAGCAACCGTGTTTATCGCTGGACAGAAGGTCCGACGCCGACTGCAGAGGAAATCGCATTTAACGAAATGATGCCGCGCGTCCGCGCCGACCGTGGCGTCAATGCGCTACGCAATGACGGCGTGCGCTGGCTGCCTGAAGTCCACGGTGACTTTGCTGTGCCGGTGCTGACCATGCATACACTGGGCGATTTTTATGTACCCTTTGTGCACCAGCAATTGTATCGCGAGGGTGCGATTGAACATGGGAGTGAACACCTGCTGGTACAGCGAGCCATTCGTGCGCCGGGTCACTGTGATTTTTCACCCGACGAGACAAAACGTGCGCTCAGCGATTGGCTGGCCTGGGTGAATGGGGGACCCAAACCTGCGGGTGACGATGTGCTTGATGCCAGCGTTGTTGCCGACGATGCCTATGGCTGCGGCTTCACAACACCGGACCGACCCGGCCTGCCTTCCTGCCAAAGGTAGGAATGGCTGGAAACGGCTGGGGACGGAGAGATCATTTTTTGAACAGTCTGGGGACGGAGGCGGAGGAGTGGGGACGGAGCTATCTGCGATACCTCCGTCCCCACTCCTCCCACCTACCATCCTCCACCAGGAAAAACCATGCATAACAGCTATAGCCCCCCTGCCGTGTGGACATGGGATAACCAAAGCGGCGGACGCTTTACCAACATTAATCGTCCGATTGCTGGCGCGACACACGACAAAACCTTGCCGCGTGGACGCCAACCACTGCAGTTGTATTCATTGGGCACACCCAATGGCGTCAAAGTCACTGTTATGCTGGAAGAATTGCTGGCGCTGGGCCACGGCGGCGCAGAGTACGATGCATTCCTGATCAACATCTCTGAAGGCAATCAGTTTGGCAGTGACTTTGTTGAGATCAATCCCAATTCCAAAATCCCGGCATTGCTGGACCTCAGTGCGACGCCGCCACAACGGGTGTTTGAATCAGCATCCATATTATTATACCTTGCCGAGAAGTTTGACGCCTTGCTGCCCAAAGACGTGCCAGCTCGCACAGAAGTGATGAGCTGGGTTTTCTGGCAGATGGGCAGCGCACCTTACCTGGGCGGTGGTTTTGGTCACTTTTATTGTTACGCCCCGGAGAAGTGGCAATACCCGATTGACCGCTTCACCATGGAAGTCAAACGCCAGCTGGATGTGCTGGACCGGCAACTCAAAGACAAGCGCTACATCGCTGGCGATGAATACACCATCGCCGACATTGCCATCTGGCCCTGGTACGGCGCGTTGGTATTAAACAAAATCTACAATGCCGCAGAATTTCTGCAGGCGCACACCTATACCTATGTCACGCGCTGGGCCCAAGAAGTTGCTGACCGGCCAGCAGTCAGACGCGGCCGCATCGTGAACTGCACCTGGGGTAATCCCGAGCGGCAGTTGCGCGAACGTCATGAGGCAGGCGATATCGACAGGGTGCTGAACGCTACAGAGTCGGCGTAGACGCTGGCGCCCGGCGCATCGGGCGCAACTGCTCGATGGCATAGCCTAACGCCAGCAAACGTGTGTCGTTCAGATAGGGTGCAAGCAACTCCATGCCTACCGGCAGTCCGTCAGCCGTAAAACCAACCTGCAACGATAATGCCGGAAATCCAGAGTTGCCACTCAAGACACAGTGATTGCCGGGTTGCGGTTCGCCAATCAAGGCCGGTGTGCTGGCAATCGGCGGGTAGGCAATCAGATCCAGCGATTGTGTTGCCATCAGCGCATCAATCGCCAGTTGCAGCTCGGCGCGTACCGCCAGAGCAGCCTGATACGTTTGCGGATTCTGTTCAGCATCCGCGCTGCGGCGGAGCAGACCGGCAACCGCCTCGTGGTATTCACCGCTCGCCACAATGGCTGCCAGATTTGGGTATTCGTCACTGCCGAACTGCTGAAGATACCCATCCAGATCCGTCTCAAATTCATGCGCAATCAGCCCCGATTGTGAGATCAGCCGCGTCATGTCCGGGATGTCGACATCAACAAGCACGGCGCCTTGTTGCACCATAAACTGTAACGCCTGGTCAATTTGATCACGGACCTGCGGGTCAGCGGCGTCCATCCATACGGATAAACGACCGACACGCAAGCCGGCAATCGACTCGCGGCCCAGCTCGGCAAAAAACTGCGGCGCAGGTTGATGTTGTATCACTGCCGTATCAGGATCTGCCGGATCGTAGCCGCTGGTCAGATCCAGCACTATCGCCAGATCAGTGATCGAGCGAGCCAGCGGCCCGGCCACATCCTGAGTATGTGACAGCGGCATAATCCCATAAATACTGCTCAGCCCTTTGCTGGGTCTGAGCCCGGTCAGATTATTAAACGCTGCGGGGATACGAATAGAACCACAGGTGTCCGAGCCCATGCCCACGGCCGCAAACCCTGCCGCAATCGCCGCCGCGCTGCCACCACTGGAGCCGCCGGGCAGACGCTGCGGATCGTATGGGTTGCGTGTCTGGCCGCCTAATGAGCTGATGCTGGTGATGCCATAAGCAAACTCATGCAGATTGGTTTTGCCCACAATAATGGCGCCGGCATCACGCAGTTTTTGCACCTGAGTGGCTTCGTCGTCAGGGATAAAATCAGCCAGCGACTGTGACGCGCCGGTGGTGGGCATGTCGACGGTGTTGTAGTTGTCTTTGATCACCACCGGAATGCCATGCAGCAGACTGCGCGGTCCACTGCGTTGGCGCTCTTCATCCAGTTGTTGTGCCTGAGCGCGCGCGGCGCTGTTCAGGGTGATCAGTGTGTTGAGTGCCGGGCCTTGCTGATCATAGGCCTGGATACGCGCCAGATAATAATCCAGCAACTGTACAGACGTGAGCGCGCCGGTAGCCAGTTGCTGCTGCAATGTCAGAATGCTTTGTTCTTCAATCGGCGTGCTGCCTGCCTGAGGTGCCGTGAATGCCACAGGCAATGCCATGTCACGGTCCTGCATCACAGTGCGCAGGCGGTCAGGGTAGTCGGTGATAATGCCATCCACACCGATGTCGATGAGCTGTGCCATGGTGGCCTGATCATTGATGGTCCATGGAATGACCTTTAAGCCCAGGGCGTGCGCCTGCTCGACCATCTCACGCGTGGTAAATGCGTTGTAGCCCGCGTCATTGATGCCGGCACTTTGCGGCAAACCATGCACTGGCGAAATCGCAGACGCACCAAACGACGCTGCGGCCGCGGGCAGATTGCAGTCAAAATCGTCCATATCAATGCCGCCAGTCCATGGCGAGGCGCCAGGTTCCCCACATTGCAGAAACGACTGAGCGTTGGACAAGGCTACCAAGGGAAGTTCAGGTGCCAGTTGTTTTGTAAGCTTCAGGGCGCCCCAGTCAAAACTTTGAATAGTGACCTGATTCTGCAGGGTGTGGTGTTGTATTTGTGCCACAACCGCCTGCACAAATTGTTCACGCGGCGCGGTTTCATGTGGGGCACCGGCCTCAACCTTGGTTTCAATATTCAACATGACATCGTGGGCTCGGTGGCGTTTGACCAGATCAAACACTTCGCTGAGCAGCACAATTTTTGCGCCCGGCACGGTTGTTTGCTGCGCGTGAGCATCCGCTTGTTGCGACCCGCAATCCAGCGTGCGCACCTGCGCCAGTGTCAAGTGGGTGATGTACTTGCCAACATAAGGAAAGTCAGGGTCGTTGGCTGTGGCCGGTGCGGTATCCAGACAACGGTGCGCCAGCACTTGCCGGTCGTGTGTGACCACCACATAACCGTCACGGGTAACCTGCGTGTCGAGCTCCAGTGTGCTGACACCCATTTCAAGTGCGTTGGCAAACGCCTGCAGGGTACTTTCCGTGACCAGTCCAAGCCCGCCGCGATGTGCCTGCAGGTCAAATGCCGTTTCTGCCTGTTGCCCCAGTGAGACAGGGCAAAAGCCCGCAGAAACAGCACATACTGCAGCAACGGAGATGGTGGTTCGTAAACGTACAATGTCTTGCAACAACAGTGAGATGCGGCGCATGGGCGGTTTCCTCGCCGGTGACGGCAGTGCGGATTGCGATGGCACAGACTATAGTTTGAATCTGCCACGCAAGCCAAGACAGTTGCTTATCCGGTAAAATCACTCCTATTATTCAATTTCTAGACCGAAGTCGAGACCGATTGTATGAAACACCTGTTGACCTTGATAGTACTTGCCGTTGTCAGTGTGCGTGCGCACGCGGATATTTTTGCAGTGTTCCGTGAACAGGATGGCAGCACCAACTGGCAGTACATCGCCAATACCAGCGCCAGTTTGTTGATTATCAGTTTGCTGGTAGTGTTGTTTTTTCTGATACGCGCCAACCGGCGAGCCATGCGCTCTAACCGTGCGCTCACTGAAATCAAGGCAACCCTGGAGGATCGTGTTGCAGAGCGCACCGCCAATCTGCGCGAAACAGCAGATCAGCTGCGCAAGCGCGAGGCGTACATTGGCAGCATTGTAAATTCCATGCCGGTGATGCTGATCGGACTCAATCAGTCACTGCAGGTGACGCAGTGGAACAAAGTTGCCGAAGACACAACCGGCCGACCGTTTACCGATGTCGTTGGCATGAATTTGTGGACGGCGCATCCCGCTATCACCCTAACTGAGGAGCAGGTTCGCAGTGTGCTGGACAGCGGCGAGACCTTGAAGGTCAAGCATACGCAACGCGGACAATACAGTTTTGATATTACGCTGTACCGGCTTGAGCATGACGATGACACCGGTATCGTGATTCTGATTTCTGATATCACCAAGCAGGTCAATGCCGAAAATAAAGTGGCTGAGCGTGACAAGTTGTCAGCGTTGGGCGAGCTGGCGTCTGCCATGGCGTATGACATCAGTTTGCCGATCAATACCATTTTTAAACGCGTCTCTGCAGCGCGTCAGCAGATCGAAGCCGCCGATCTGGGGCCAGCTACCCCTTATCTGCTACAGGAAGTCGAAACGGTGCGTCAAAGTGCTCAGCAGGCCAACGCCATCGCCCGGAATCTGCTGGAACTGGCCGGCAGTCACCACAACACACGGCAGATGGCCGATGCCGCGGCCATTATGGATCGCAGCATAGAACTGGCCAACGATCTGTTTACCAATTCTGCCGGGCTGGCCTTCCGTGATGTGGAGATTCGCCGCAATTACTCGACGGCGTTGCCACAGATTTCCTGTTTCCCTTCCGAGCTTGAACAGGTATTCACCCGACTGCTGCGCAGTGCGTTTTATGCCTTGCAGGACAGCGTCGCTGCGCCGGACAGCAAACCACGCATCAGTGTCGAGGTCGGTGAATTTATGGACTCGCTGTGGATCAAGGTGGGGCATCGCGGCAAGTGCCTGAACGCCGACGAGCAGCTGGACATTTTTGAGCCGTTTTTTGCCATCTCAACCAGTCAGACGTCCTTTCCGGTTGAGCATCGACTTTCCTATCCGTACTTTATTATTACCGAGCATCACCGCGGGCACATGTCAGTAACCTCGGATGAACAGCTAGGAACCAGCTTCAACATTCAGTTACCCCTGGATTGACCGCGCCAGTCTTCGGGAACACTCCGGGACTGGCGAGGCAGGTCACAACTCTTTGACGGCCTGAATCAGCTCGTTGGCAACCTTCTGCCCGTCGCCGAACAGCATCCGCGTGTTGTCTGCCACAAACAGCGGGTTCTCGACGCCGGAGAACCCGGTGCCACGTCCACGCTTGATGACAATCACGTTTTGTGAGGCTTCGGCATTCAGGGTTGGCATGCCATACAGCGGGCTGGCCGGGTCCTTTTTCGCGGCCGGATTCACCACATCGTTTGCGCCAATCACCAAGGTCACGGTTGTATTGGCGAAGTCGGCATTGATGTCTTCCATGTCATAAATCATGTCATAGGGCACGCCGGCTTCCGCCAGCAACACGTTCATGTGACCCGGCATACGTCCTGCCACCGGGTGTATGGCGAACTTCACCTTGACGCCCTTTTCGGTGAGCAATTGTGTCAGTTCCCAGATCTTGTGTTGAGCCTGTGCCACCGCCATGCCATAACCTGGAATCACGATGACCTGAGTGGCGTAGGCCATCATGATGCCAGCGTCCTGCGCCTGTACTTCCTTTTGAGTACCCTCCACGTCGGCGCTGGCCGCGGCCGCCGGGCCGGTGCCAAAACCACTGAAGAACACATTGGCCACCGAACGGTTCATGGCTTTGGCCATCAAGTGGGTCAGCAAGGTGCCGGCTGATCCCACCACGGTGCCAGCGATGATCATGGCGGCATTACCCAGTACATACCCTTCAAAACCCACGGCCAGTCCGGTCAGGGCGTTAAACAGTGAAATGATCACCGGCATATCCGCGCCGCCCACCGGTACGGTGATAAAAATACCCAGGACCAGTGCCAGCACAAAAAACGCAATGATCAGATTCAGACTGCCTGACAGATAAACATTCACGGCCAGAACAACCAGAACCACGGCCAATATAAGATTGATCAGCTGCTGCTGTGGCAGCAGTTTGCTGGTATTAAGTCTGCCGTCGAGTTTTGCCCAGGCGATGATGCTGCCGCTGAAAGCAATGGTGCCGATGATGGCGCCGAGGATAGCCAGGACGGTGACGTCAGCACCCAGATAATCTGGAATGCTGCTGTGAGAACCTGCCTGCACGGCTGCCTGTGCCTTGAGCAATTCCACCGCAGCGATGGCTGCCGCCGCGCCGCCGCCCATGCCGTTATACATGGCAATCATCTGCGGCATATCGGTCATCGCCACACGCTTGCCGGTGTACCAGGCATAACCGCCGCCCAGGGCGATGGCTATGATGATGAGCATGACATTGGTGGCGGCCTGCTCGTTGCCGGTAATTTCTTCGGCTGCAAAGGTCACCAGCGTGGCCACCACCATGCCAGCGCCGGCCCAGTGGATGCCACGACGGGCGGTGACCGGTGAACTCATCTGTTTCAGGCCAAGGATAAACAGCACCGCGGCCAGCAGGTAACTGAGCTGGATGATAAGTTCCATTTATTTGTGCGCTCCCTGTTTGCCCGACGCCGTGTTTGGCTTGCCGGTGGTTTTAAACATCTCCAGCATGCGCTCTGTCACTACGTAACCACCGACCGCGTTGCCCGCCGCCAGCAGTACCGCAATAAAACCAATCACCTGTTGTGAGGTCGTCTCGGCGATGCCGAGCGCAATCATGGCGCCCACCAATACAATGCCATGTACAAAGTTTGAGCCAGACATCAGTGGGGTATGCAGAATCACCGGTACCCGGCTGATGATTTCAAAGCCGGTAAAACCGGCCAGCAGGAAAATATACAGAGCCGCTAATCCTTCAATCATGTTGGTTTCCCCTTGTGTGTTTTGTTGTCAGGCGCCAGGTTTCTGCATGCGATCACGTACGGAGGTGCTCACAATAGTGCCGGCATGGGTGATCAGACTGTCCTTGAGAATCTGATCCTCCAGGTCAATATGCATTGCGCCATCCTTGATCATCAGGCCCAGCATGTTGAACAGATTTTTTGCGTACAGCTCACTGGCATGATTGGGTACGGTGCCAGGCACATTCAGTGGGCCGGCGATGGTGACGCGCTGGTGCACAATATTTTTACCCGCCTGTGTCAGCTCGCAGTTGCCGCCGCCTTCAGCAGCCAGGTCTACAATCACTGAACCGCCTTTCATGGCTTCCACCATGGCCTTTGTGATAATGCGCGGTGACGGCCGGCCGGGAATGGCTGCGGTGCAGATGACCACATCCGCCGCCGCGATATGCCGTGCCAGAATGTCCTGCTGCAGTTGTTTCTCTTCTGCTGTCAGTTCGCGGGCATACCCGCCACTGCCTTCGGCCTTGATAGCAATATCCACAAACTTGGCGCCCAGAGATTCTACCTGTTCTTTGACCGCGGCCCGGACGTCATAACCCTCTACTATGGCGCCTAGTCGGCGTGCAGTGGCGATAGCCTGCAGGCCGGCAACGCCAGCACCAATGATCAGCACTTTGGAGGGTCGCACCGTGCCCGCCGCGGTGGTCAGCATGGGGAAAAATTTGCCCGACAACGAAGCCGCCATCAGCACAGCTTTGTAACCGGCAATTGACGCCTGTGAAGACAGTGCATCCATCGCCTGGGCGCGGGTTATCCGCGGCACCATTTCCATGGAGAACGCACTGATGTGCTTGTGTTGCAGTGCGCTGAAGCGCTCCGTGCCTGACCACGGATTCAGATACCCGATCAGTACCGCGTGCTCCGGCAGATGCTCAATCAGTTGTTGATCGGGCGGGTTGACGGTCAGGACGATGGTGGCTGACCTCATCAGGTCTGCATCGCTGCAAATACTGGCGCCAGCGGCACTGTAATCCCCATCGCTGTACCCTGCCAGTTCGCCGGCGCTGGAATGGACCTGCACAGCGGCACCCATCGCAATCAGTTTTTTAACAATTTCCGGTACCAGTGCTACCCGCTGTTCTCCTGCGCGGGTTTCTCTGGGTACGCTGATGATGATCGACATGTGGATGATTCCTTATTGTGTGTTTGCAGATGATCAGCGCAGGTGGGTGTTAAAAAACGCGATGGTGCGCTCCCATGCCAGATCGGCAGCTTCTTTGTTAAAACGCGGCGTTGAATCGTTGTGAAAACCATGCAAGGTGCCGGGGTACGTGTGCATTTCATGGGTGACACCTGCCGCAGTGAGTGCTTCGCGATAGGGTTCTCGTGTGGCATTAACGCCTTCATCGTCTTCAGCGTACTGCACCATCATGGCGGCTTTGATGTTGTGTACCAATGCCAGATCAGGTGCGCGGCCGTAAAAGGGCACACCCGCCTGCAGTTCTTCGCCCATGGACACTGCCAGGAAGTTGGTGGTCGCGCCGCCCCAGCAAAAACCTGTGGCACCCAGTTTGGCTGTCGACATTTCATGTGTTTTGACAAAACGCGCACTGTTGAGCATGTCCTGCCGCAATTGATCCTGATTCAGCGATGCCTGCATGGTGCGGCCCTCGTCATCGTTGCCGGGATAACCGCCAATCGGTGCCAGACCATCCGGCGCCAATGCCAGAAAACCTGCCACAGCTGCGCGGCGGGCAACATCTTCCACGTAGGGATTGAGGCCGCGGTTTTCATGCATGACCAGTACTGTGGGGAATGGGCCGTCTCCTGCCGGTTTCACCAGATAACCTCGCATAGTGCCAGAGGTGCCGCCGGGCGAGGGGTAGTCAATGTAGCGCGCCTTGATGCGCGTGTCGGTAAACATGATCTGCTGGGCTTTGGCATAATCCGGGATCAGTGACTCGGCGATGCTCAGTGCGGACAGTCCACCAATGGTCAACGCTGCTGCGCGTTTGAAAAACTGGCGCCGGTCTATTTCGCCGTGACAGTATTTGTCATAGAGTTCGTACACATGTCGTTCAACCGGGTCTAATTTTTTCATCATTGGCTCCGCTATTTTCATCCGTAGCTACGCTGTGTTGAAATGCTGTATCGCGCAATTGTGGAAGACTTGCTGCCCCACAGTATGGTTCACTTGCGGTCATAAAAAAACACACCAGAAAAAAAACAATGCTCGAAGTCATTAACGTCAGTAAACGTGTTGGCAATCAACAGTACATTCAGGATGTCAGCCTGCAGTTGCACCCCGGCTCGCTGAACGTATTGCTGGGCGCCACCCTTGCTGGTAAAACCACGCTGATGCGGCTGATGGCGGGCCTTGAAACCCCCACGACTGGCGACATCCGCTTTAACGGTGTTGATGTACGGGGAATTCCTGTGCAGAAGCGCAATGTGGCCATGGTGTATCAGCAGTTCATCAACTATCCCAGCCTGACGGTGTTTGAAAATATTGCCTCGCCCCTGCGGGTTGCCGGCCTGGATAAAATCACTATCAACCAGCGCGTTCACGAAGCCGCTGAACTGTTGAGACTGACAGATTATCTGCAGCGTTTGCCCGCCGATCTGTCCGGTGGGCAACAGCAGCGCACGGCGTTGGCGAGGGCACTGGTAAAACAGGCAAAACTGGTGTTGTTGGACGAACCGCTGGCGAATCTGGATTACAAACTGCGCGAAGAGCTGCGCCGTGAGCTGCCCGCCATTTTTGCAAAAACCGGCGCGATACTGGTGTACGCCAGCACCGAGCCCTCCGAAGCGTTGTTGCTGGGCGGCAATACCGCCACCTTGCACGAGGGCCGACTCACGCAGTTCGGGCCGGCCATTGACGTTTTCAGGCGGCCGGTGGATCTGCAAACGGCGCGTATCTTTTCAGATCCGCCGCTGAACACGGTGGTTGTGCGCAAACAGGGTGCTGAGCTGGTCTGTGCCGAGTTTGTAATGCCCTTGCCAGACCATGCATTGCCGCTTGCAGATAGCAGCTACACGCTGGCGATTCGCCCTTGGCACCTGCTGCCGAGCGGTAATGACCGCAACCTGACGCTGGCACACATCAAGGCCTCTGTTGAGGTCACTGAAATCACCGGCTCGGAAACCTATGTGCATGTGCGCCTGGGTGAACACGGTGCTGAGGCGCCGCGCTGGGTGGCGCTAGTGCACGGTGTGCGTGACTTGCCTTCGGGGTCCATGCTCACGCTGGCGGTTGATCCGTCGCAGATTTACATGTTTGATGAGGATCATCAGTTGTGTCTGGCGCCGAAAGATACTGCGCCGCAGCGCCTGAACACAACAGAGCGGGAGCCTTGCTGATGGCCAGACTTGAACTCAAAAACATTGCGCACCGTTACGGGACTTTCGCGCAGTCTGCTGGCGGGGTGGACGCCGGTTATGCGCTCAAACCCCTGTCGCATGTGTGGGAAGACGGTGGCGCTTATGCTTTGCTTGGCCCCTCCGGCTGTGGCAAAACCACTTTGCTGAATATTATTTCCGGTTTGATTACGCCCAGTCAGGGGCAATTGTTGTTTGATGATACCGACGTCAGCCCGTTGCCCACAGAGCAGCGCAACATTGCGCAGGTCTTTCAGTTTCCGGTGTTGTACGACACCATGACGGTGGCTGAGAATCTGGCGTTTCCGCTGCGTAACCGGCGCGGCATCCACAAGCTGAGTGATACAGAGATCAACAAGCGTGTTGCTGATGCCATGGTGATGCTGGGGCTGGAGCACCTAGCCCAAAAAAAAGCGCGTGGCCTGAACGCGGATGATAAACAAAAGATTTCGCTGGGCCGTGGTTTGGTGCGGACTGATGTCAACGCCATTCTGTTTGATGAGCCGCTCACCGTCATTGATCCGCATTTAAAGTGGCAGTTGCGCACCCGACTGAAGCAGATTCACCGTGAGTTTGGCCATACCATGATTTACGTGACCCATGATCAGACCGAAGCACTGACCTTTGCTGACAAAGTGGTGGTGATGCTGGCCGGTGAAGTGGTGCAAACAGGCACGCCGGAAGAATTGTTCCTGCGCCCGCAACATACCTTTGTGGGCAAATTTATCGGTTCACCGGGCATGAACATTCTGACCTGTGAGCTGGCGGGTCATGAGGCGATCGTTAATGGTTTCCGCATTATGTTGCCACGGGTTTACCCGTCCTTGCCGGGCACCATTGAACTGGGGGTACGTCCGGAATTTATTCGACTTGTGGAGGCGGGCGCGGGCATGCCTGTCACTGTAACAGCCATCGAAGACGTCGGGCGCCACCGCATCGTGCGTGCCATGCTGGGCAGTCAGGCGCTGGATATTGTGGTACCCGAGGATGCCGGTATTCCTGATCAGGCCGGTGTGGAGTTTGAGACCGCTAACATCGGCGTGTATCAGAACTCAAGATTGGTAGGCGCATCGTTAACAGGCGCATCGTTAGCAGGTGCATCATTGACCGAGAAATCGACATGAAAAGCTGGAACAACAAAGCCTGGTTTCTGTTGCTGCCAGTCCTGCTGCTGGTAGGCTTCAGTGCCATCATCCCGTTAATGACGGTGGTCAATTACTCGGTACAGGATTCTTTTGGCAACAATGAGTTTTATTGGGTCGGCCTGGAATGGTTTCAGGAAGTGCTGGCATTCGAGCGCTTCCATAATGCCTTGATGCGCAACCTGCTGTTCTCCGCCATTATTTTGTTGATCGAAATCCCGCTGGGTATCGCGGTCGCGTTGGCCATGCCGAGGCGTGGCTGGGGTGTGTCGGTCTGCCTGGTGTTGATGGCGCTGCCATTGCTGATTCCGTGGAACGTGGTCGGTACGATCTGGCAGGTGTTTGCGCGAGTGGATATTGGACTGATGGGTTATACACTCACGCAACTCGGTGTTGACTATAACTACACACAAGACACGCTGGATGCATGGATTACGCTGATTGTGATGGATGTCTGGCACTGGACCAGTCTGGTGGTGCTGCTGTGTTATTCGGGTCTGGTCTCCATTCCACCGGCGTATTATCAGGCCGCGCGTATTGATGGCGCCTCACGCTGGGCGGTGTTCCGCTACATTCAGTTGCCCAAAATGCGGCGCGTGCTGGTGATCGCCGTGCTGCTGCGATTTATGGACTCGTTTATGATTTATACCGAGCCGTTTGTGGTCACCGGTGGTGGTCCCGGTAACGCCACCACCTTCCTGTCCATTGATCTGGTGCAGATGGCCGTCGGCCAGTTTGATCTAGGGCCAGCGGCTGCTATGTCGCTGATTTACTTCCTGATCATCTTGCTGGTCAGTTGGGTATTTTATACGGTGATGACACAGCAGGACGCTGACGCAGGGTCAGGCAGGGGGCATTCATGATACGGCGCTCCTGGATTCCCGTGTTGTACATTGTGTTTCTGATGCTGCCCTTGTATTGGCTGCTGATGATGAGTTTTAAAACCAATCAGGAAATTCTGTCGACCTTTTCGCTGTGGCCGCAAGAATTCACCTTGCAGAACTACATCACTATTTTGAGCGACAGTACGTGGTACAGCGGATACATCAATTCCATGATTTATGTGGTGATGAACACGGTGATTGCAGTGTCAGTGGCGCTGCCGGCGGCGTACGCGTTTTCACGTTATCGCTTTCTGGGTGACAAACACCTGTTCTTCTGGCTGCTCACCAATCGTATGGCACCGCCGGCGGTGTTTGTACTGCCGTTTTTCCAGTTGTATTCTGCGTTTGGACTGATTGACACGCACATTGCGGTGGCGCTGGCACACTGTCTGTTTAACGTGCCGCTGGCGGTGTGGATTCTGGAAGGGTTTATGTCCAGTGTGACCCGAGAGATTGATGAAACAGCTTACGTTGACGGCTACTCGTTCCCGCGCTTTTTTACAAAGATTTTTACCCCGTTGATTGCCCCGGGTATTGGTGTCGCGGCGTTTTTCTGTTTTATGTTTTCATGGGTAGAGTTACTGATTGCGCGTACGCTCACTGTGACCGATGCCAAACCAATCAGCGCCATCATGACACGAACTGTGTCAGCATCCGGTCTGGATTGGGGAGTGCTGGCGGCAGCGGGTATGTTGACAGTGATTCCGGGGGCGTTGGTGATTTATTTTGTGCGCAATCACATAGCCAAGGGTTTTGCGTTAGGCAGGGTGTAAAGACTATCTGCGTTGCCATTGCGTCGTTAAAAACCGGCGCAACATGCTCATTTACTACGTGTAAACTGCGCTTTTGCGCCGGTTTTTGCCTAGCACTGGCGGCCTCGATCACGTCTTTTAAGGTTCAGTTACAAAAGGAGAATCAGGACATGGATTTATCGTGGATGGCATGGACGACTCCGACCGCAATTTTTTTTGTGGTGATTCTGTGCCTGGTGTTAAGTATGTGGGTATGGGAACTGATCAGTCCCGGCGGGCAGCCGCGGCGCGGCATCTTGCGCTTTGAAACCACCCGCGGCGACAGGCTGTTTATTACCTTGTTGGGAAGTGCGTTTATCAATCTGGCCTGGTTGGCGATGGTAGGGCCGAATTTGTGGTGGGCACTGGCAGTGTGTGGGCTGTTTGGTGTGTTAGTGTTCGTTTTTGTATAACAAAAATTTCAGAGGAAACGTCTCATGTTGCAGAAAAAGTTCGCCCGCGCGGTGTTGTTTGGCGCCATGACCCCCTGGTTAGTGTTTTCGGGCATGCCGGTGTTTGCCGACACTGAAGCGGCCCAGCGCTGGCTGCAAGAGTTTCAGCCATCGACACTCAGTCAGGAACAACAAATGGCGGAGTTGCAGTGGTTTATTGATGCCGCCGCGCCGTATCGGGGCATGGAAATCAAGGTAGTTTCTGAAACACTGACCACTCATGAGTACGAAGCGCAAACCTTGGCGCGCGCGTTTTTTGAAATCACCGGTATCCGTGTTATCCACGATCTGATTGGTGAGGGTGATGTGGTTGAAAAGCTGCAGACGCAGATGCAGTCCGGCGAAAACATCTACGATGCTTACGTCAACGATTCGGATTTGATTGGCACTCATTTCCGTTATCAACAGGTGCGCAACCTCACCGACTGGATGGCCAATGAAGGCCAGGCGGTCACCTCGCCGACACTGGATTTGCAGGACTTTATTGGGCTGTCATTCACCACCGGCCCGGACGGCAAAGTCTATCAATTGCCTGATCAGCAGTTCGCCAATCTGTATTGGTTCCGTTATGACTGGTTCACCGATCCGCAGATCAAAGCGCAGTTCCAGGCCAAGTACGGTTATGAACTGGGTGTACCGGTCAACTGGTCTGCCTACGAAGACATTGCGGAGTTTTTCACCAATGACGTCGGCACCATTAACGGACAGCGTGTTTACGGGCACATGGACTACGGCAAAAAAGACCCATCACTGGGATGGCGGTTCACTGACGCCTGGTTATCAATGGCGGGCGCCGGTGACAAAGGCATTCCCAATGGTTTGCCAGTGGATGAATGGGGCATTCGTGTGGAGGGCTGCCGACCGGTAGGCTCCAGCGTTGAGCGCGGTGGCGATACCGATGGCCCGGCCGCGGTGTACTCGGTCACCAAGTACGTGGAGTGGTTACAGAAATACGCACCGCCGGAAGCCGCGGGCATGGTGTTCAGTGAAGCAGGCCCAGTGCCGGCACAAGGCGCTATTGCACAGCAGATTTTCTGGTACACCACGTTCACCGCTGACATGGTGAAACCTGGTTTGCCGGTGATGAATGAGGATGGCACACCCAAGTGGCGCATGGCACCGTCTCCGCGGGGAGCTTATTGGGAGGAGGGGCAGAAGCTCGGGTACCAGGACGCCGGCGCGTGGACACTGATGAAGTCCACGCCAGTGGATCGCGCCAGTGCGGCGTGGTTATACGCGCAGTTTGTCACCTCAAAAACCGTGTCGCTGAAAAAGAGCCACGTGGGGCTGACCATCATTCGTGACTCGGATATCCGCCATCAGAGTTTTACCGACAGGGCGGCGGAGCTTGGTGGTCTGGTGGAATTCTACCGGTCACCGGCGCGGCTGCAGTGGACACCGACCGGCACTAATGTCGCTGATTATCCGCGTCTGGCGCAGTTGTGGTGGCAGAACATTGGTGATGCGGCCTCTGGAGCCAAAACGCCACAGGAAGCCATGACCGCGCTGGCGGTGGCCCAGGACCGTTTGATGGATCGGCTGGAGCGTGCGGATGTCTTGGGCGAGTGTGGCCCGCGCCTGAACGAGCCGCAAAGCCGTCAGTACTGGTTTGATCAGCCCGGCGCACCCAAGCCGCCTCTGGATAACGAGAAGCCGACGCCCATCACCGTTGATTATGATGAGTTGGTGAAAAGTTGGCAGTAGGGAAAAGTGTACAAAAAGATCCGTCCGGGCGATTGGTATCATTGCAGGCGTGACCTCATTTAGCGTGCTATAACTCAAGTGCAGGAACTGTTTTTATTCAACATGGAGGTCGGAAAAATGAGAGAGCTAAGCAAAAGTGAGGTCAGTTTGGTGAGTGGCGGTGCTAATTACGACACAATGGATGCCGGTTGTTTTTTTGCAAATATCTATCTTGGGCTGTCGCCTTTTGGTGGTCCAGTGATGATTTACGGGGCGGTTTTCAGCTGGTTAGGAGCCTGTCACGAGTATATTTTTGACAACTGATTCTTGAACTCAATTTCGTATCTGATTGCCGTCCACCCCATCTCAGGTGGGCGGCATGTTTGGTCTACTTGAGGTTATTACCATGGAAACTTTGCTTCAAAAACTGCTGAACTGGGAGCTGAAGTCAGTAAAGACCCGCAATCCAAAATTGGATTTAATACGAACGGCCTTAGCAGCGTTGATTACTGGTGTTCTCTTGCTGACAACATCAGATCATGGTTTTTGGGGCCTAGCCATGGGCGGTTTGTATTTTTGGCACCGTTATGTGGTTCTTAATCTGGTAGAAAAACAGCAATAGTGGGTGGCGAATAGTTGCGATTGCGGAGATTGCGGGGATTCAGCCCCACAATCTCCGCATAAATTGCGGCGAATACGACGACAGCTGGCTATCGAAGGACTCCCTAATCAAAATACCTGACAATCAGTCCGGCGCGGCAGCCAGATCAGCGCGCAGATTTTTAGACGCCAGCAGAAAATGGCAGGACGACCAGAACAACACCGCTGGAATGACAAAGACCATGGCATATCGCAGCGATTCTGTGCCAAGGCTCGGTTGCAGATAGTCGCTCAACATGCCGACTGCCCAAGGGCCGAGTCCAAGACCAATAATATTCAGTATCAGGAACAAAATGGCCGATGCAGTGGCGCGCATGCGCTGTCCAACCAGTGCGTGAGATGTCGCAATGGTAGTGCCCAGATACACGTTAAACAGCAGGCCTGGAATAAACGCCATAATCAACGCCAGATATTGGCTCGACGTTAAAAAGACGATCAGCATAAACGGTAAGCTGATAAAACCCGCAATCGCCGGCAACCATACATACCAGCGCTTGTCGCGTGGCGCCAGTCTGTCGGCAATGATGCCACCGGCAAACACGCCGATAGCGCCAAACAGGCCGGATGACAGCGCCAGCCACGTGCCGAGCTCGCCAGTGGTCATGCCGTGACTGCGAATAAAAAACGATGCCTGCCAGTTTAGCGTGCCATAAGCAGCAAGCGCATTAAGCCCCGCGGCCAGAGCCATGTGACGGAAAGAGCGTCGGCTCCACAGCAGTGACAAGACATCCTTGAAGGGAATCAGATCCACAGGTACTTGTTTGTTTTCATTCAGCCCGCGGATGGGTTCCGCCAGAGTTCTACGCACCAGGAAGGCAATCAAAATGCCCGGTACCCCCACTACCACAAACGCCACGCGCCAGCCAAAAAACTCATTGAGCCAGCCACCAAACAAAAATCCGAACAGAATGCCTATGTTCACGCCTGTTGAGTAAATTGACAGGGCGGTTGCACGTTTTTCCGGCGGATAGATGTCGGACACAATCGAGTGCGAGGGCGGACTGCCACCCGCTTCACCGACACCAACGCCGATGCGTGCAAGCAGCAGCTGCAGGTAGTTCTGCACAAAGCCACTGATGGCCGTCATAAAACTCCAAGTGCCAATGGCGAGGGCAACAATATTGCGACGATTGCCGCGATCAGCCCAACGCGCGATCGGAATGCCGGCGGTGACATAAAACATCGCAAAGGCAAAGCCGGTCAACAAACCCAGCTGACTGTCTGTCAACGACAGATCTACCTTGATAGACTCCTGCAAAATAGACAGCAGTTGCCGGTCAATAAAGTTGAAGCTGTAGACAACGGTGAGCAGGCCGAGCGCGTAATTTCTGGCGCTGGCGGTGGCGTAGGGATTAACAACGGGTGGAGGCGATTGCAGTTCTTGTTCTTGTTTGATGTCGCTCATTTTCTGTTCCTGGCAGGACGTGTGTCAGAGAGTTATTGTTCTTATGTACTGCTGGTGTTGCCGGCAGCGGCCACTAAGAAACACTCTGGACTACAACCGCCCAGAAGGATCAGTGAGGGAACAGTTCTCTGAATTTTTCTTCTGTCAAAATGCCGCTGTGCGCCATCATATTGTGTTCTGCATCATAAAAATAGCTGCGCGGCAATTCGCCATACCAACCCGGATCGATGCTGAAGCGCAGCCTTTCCACAAAGCTGTCTGCAAACATCCAGGTGGTTTCGCCGGCGAGTTGATACTCGTCCAGAATGTCGGCGGCGTCTTCGCGCATCTCAATCGAGTCGGTGGAGATCACCACCAGGGGGAAATCGGGATCAGCCTGTTTCATCTTACCCAGCATGTCCAGTTCAACGCGGCATGGAGCACAATCCACGGACCACAGGCTGACCACAAAAGGTTTACCGGCAAATTGTTCCTTGATCGCTGTAAAGGTTTGCGGACCAAAACCCAGGATGTTGTCGGCAGGCGTTTCGTCAGATAGCCCCGGGTGAGCCGCTCCGAGCAGCAGCACTGCGGACAGCGCCACTGAAGTAAACCGTTTGTTAATCATTGCTTAACTCCTTGAACACGTAGCCGTGTTGTTCACTTGCCCAGCTCAGGTAGACACCATCGGAGGATGTGATCAATAAGGGATGATCACTGGCCTGATCGGTAGTGATAACTGTTTGTGGAGTTGACCAACTGCGGCCGTTATCGTGTGACAGCATCAGTTGCAGGGGTGTCGACATGCCGTCAAACCCTTTCCACATCAGGTAGAGCGTGTCATTAAACGTCGCCAATGAAGGATGACCGGCACCGGGAGTGCCGTCAACTTTGATGATATCGGCCGGTGTGGCTGACGCCAGATCATAACGTGCGTAATGGATGCCGCTGTGAATCGTGCCGGCACTGAACCAGCTCATGTGGTACTGGCCTTCACTGCTGGCGGGCACCATGGTGGGGCCGTGATGCGGACACGCGTCGATGTGCCAGTCATCAACCGTGGCACGCGAAAAATCACTCACGGTACCGTCATGACTGAGCACGGCAATGGCGTGATCGCGTATCTGATCACCAAAAATCTGCCGCCACAGGATGGCAACGTCATCCTCTCCGTGCGGCGCGACCGCAATGCGGCAGCACTCACAACTATTGTGGGCGACCCGCACGTTTGGCATAAAGCTGGCGCCCAGGTCATCGGAGACTGTGAAATAAATCGCCGCACCGGCATACTCTTCGCTTCGGGCAAGACTCGCTTCCAGATCACGTTTGTCTATCCAGGTGACAAACAGTTTGCCGGATTCTGTCAGGAACAGGCTGTCAAAGCGGTGGCCGATGGCCAGTCCGTCGTCATTGATGGTGCGCGGTTCTTCAAAACTGCGCCCGCCATCGGTTGATCGGGAAAAGCGGATCTCACCGGTAAAACGGTTGGAGGTCTTTTTGGTCCACGACAACAGCACCGTGCCATCATCAGCAACAATGATCTTGGGGCGGTTTTCGCCGTTGAATTCAGCGTCTTCAGGCACGGCATTCACGCGTACCGGTGCAGAAAAAGTTGCGCCGAGGTCATCTGAACGCGACACATACACGTGCAGGTCAGCCACAAAGGCTACCCACATATCATTGTTCTGATCAAAGGTGGCACTTGGCGCGCCGCCGCAGTGAACACTGACCGTCTGTGCGCCTTCCGCCGCCATTACAGCTTCGCAGCTCAACGCCTGTGCTGGCGATGACAACAGCATGCCTGGCAGTAGACTGGCGAGCGCCAGTGCTCCAGCCAATAAAAACTGCCGGATAGTGTTCAAACTATCCGGCAAAAGGCGGCCGCGCAACGGACGCAGACAATCAGAAATCAAAAGAGACGTTTGCAAACAATGTTCTCCCCGGCCATGGGTGGGCCACATAAGCAACTTCGTCGGTGAGGTTGTCAATTCCCAAACCGAGTTTCAAACCATTGGCAAAATTGTAATCTGTTTTAAGACCAACACGGCTGAAACCGTCTTGCGCACCAAACACATTATTTTCGCGGTCCAGATTGTCCGTGCGTCCGAAACTGTCGCTGGCATATTGATAGTTCAGTCCGGCATTCCAGTTGCTGCTCAGATGATAAGTCAGCAACAGGTTGCCGCGCCATTCTGGCATACGTGGGTAAACATTGCCCTCAATTGACGGGTCCGGGCGGTTTCTGACAATTTCTGAATCGGTGTTGACCAGATTAAAACGCATGTCCAGATTATCGATCAGCACGTCATCCACATTGGCAATAAATTCAACGCCCATGGTCTCAATTTCATCCACCGGAATAAACGTTCTAACGGTCAGGCCACCGGGCAATACTTCTGCCTGTGATTCGATCACATCGTTGATGCTTTCCTGGAACACGTTAACCCGCAGGTAACCACCGGCAATTTCACGCTCGATCATCAGGTTCTGATGCACACCATCTTCCGGCTGCAGTTCCGGATTGGCGAGGCTGATGGCGTTGTAAGCAGAAAACTGACTGAACAACTCTTCCACGATCGGGAAACGATAGGCTTTGCCCAGCGCATAGGCGACACGCCAAGGCTCATTGACCTGATAACCCAGAGAGAATTTTGGTGACACTTCGCTGCGCGAGGCTTTGGGCACGGCAACCAGATCAAATTCCGGGGTGCTGGCGATGTCGCGCGAGAAATAGCCGTTACTGCTGCTGAACTCTTCCCAACGCACGCCAAATCCGGCATCCCACTGTGAATTAATGTCCCAATTTAATTGTGCAAACAACGCATTCATCTGAGTTTCGCCGCCGCTGCGGCCATTAAAGCGGGCAAATGTGCCAACCCGGTGATCGTTGGTGTTAAAAATATCCAGATTCAATTCATAGGCGTCATGTCTGGCGCCTGCAATCAATTCCAGACCATCAACACCCAGTTGGTCAAAAGAAAGTTTTGCCTCTGCGCTTTTCCAGCCGGTATCACCAAAGGAGTTGACCTGACCCGCCAGTGTGTAAACGCTGTCGCCCGGATTCGCCTGAGAGGCACGATTGTCATCACGCAGGATGTCGAACTGATTGACGTTGGCTTCAAACATCACCCCGTCCGCAACCGGGCCACGGACGCGCAGTCCCAGCGACAGGCTGTCACGCTCTTGCTCGGATACCCCCAAACGCGCGGCTGGCACATTGTTGCGGAAGCCATTCTGCAGCACGTTGCCGCTCCAGACCGTAGCGCCGGCGGCATTACGCAGATAACTGTTAGGTTTGTTGGAGCCGTTGTAACGGTCTTCATAAGCGACGTTTAACAGCGCCTGCCAGTCACCAAAATCCTGGCCGATCTTGAGTTTAAAGTTGTCGGTCAGAGTGTCCTGCACGCCGGTATCGCCAAACCACAGGCGAGAAGCGGAGCGCTCGTCATTGCCAACCACACCGCCGGTCACACTGGCCGCATTCGCGGCCGAGGTGTTGGCGCCAAAGAAAAACGACTGAGGTTGTGACTCGCTGTCCAGACGGTTGTAGGACAGGTAAATACTGGTATCGCCAATTTTATCGCCATAGGAGAAAAACATTTTATGGCCGGTCACCGTGTCGCTGAATCCGTAAGCACTAAAATCCTGAGAGAAATAGGAGCTGTCAAAGTGAAACTCGCGCTCTTGCGGGATGGCCGATTCAATCAATACCACGCCGCCCATGGAGTTGCCGCTGAACTCGGCAGAAAACGGGCCATACAACACTTCTACTTGAGCAATCTCGCTGGAGGACACCATGGTCCAGCGTGGGGCACCGTTAAAGCGCGACTGCAGCAGGTAATGCAAGGGCACACCATCGGCAAACACCATCGAGCGCGACGTCTGGAACATATTGGAGCCGCGCATGCCCATGGTGCCATTGGCGTCACCGATAAAACGCCGGCGAATCACCAGGCTGGGCTCAAACTTGACCACATCTTCGGTGGTGGTGACGTTGATGCTGACCAGATCCTGCTGCGTGAGAATGCTGCTCGGATGTGATGCCGCTGCGCGCTGGCTGTTGGCGGCGCCCCACACGGTGACTTCTTCAATGGCAGGCGTGCTTTGCGCATGCGCTCCAAAGGCTGCGGTGAGTGCAGTGAGCGCGGCGATGTGGCGGACCAGCAGTTTTTGAATGAGCATAAGGATCGATCTCGTTCGAGGGTGTGTTTGTAAGTGGGCAACAGTCTAGGGAAATGCAGGGGGGATTCAATGCGACATAGTGTCGCAGGCGAGGGTGTGTGGAAGGTTTAACGAATTGAACACCGCTGACTGCGTTTGTCTGTCAGTGATGTCAATCGAAAAACCGCTTGTTCACGGCACTGACCTTTCGTTCATCAGTACCTTAACCTCCCGCCCGACAGCACCTACCATAAGTCTCCCGACATCGTGTTGCATGAAGATGGCTTTGATGATGACTGCACCCCTGAACAGTTCCGACCTTACCACCGACCGGCGAAGCACGCTCAACGTTGTCCTGCGGGCATTTGCCGGGCTCGGCACTTTGATGATCATTTTTCTCTCCCTGGCGTTCTTGATCGATGACGCCGTGCAATACCTGCAATACACCGAAGCAAGCTACGAGCGATTCTGGGAGCGCTCGGAATGGCTGCTGATCCATGTGCTTGGAGGATCTCTGGCTCTGCTGATCGGACCCTTCCAGTTCTGGTCGGGGCTGCGTCGGCTTGACCTGACCGTGCACCGCTGGAGACGGCTGATGGCAGTGCATCGCTGGACAGGCAGACTTTATGTTGCTGGCATTGTGTGCGGAGCAGCGACTGCATTTCAGCTTGCCTTTCACACTGAAGAATGGACCTTCGGTGTTGCGCTGTTTACCGGTGCAGTTGTCTGGCTGGTGACCACAGCGGTTGCGCTGTTTGCGGCGATTCGACGTCGCATCCAGGCGCATCGTGAGTGGGTGATGCGCAGCTACATTCTTACGTTTTCTTTTGTCAGCTTCCGTTTAATTCTTGAGATCCCCTGGGTTGAGCAGCTTGGAACGGACGCGCAGACCTCGACAACCGTTGGCTGGCTGTGCTGGGTCGTGCCTTTGCTGACCTATGAATGTGTGCGTCAACTGCGTCAGGATGGTCTATTCAAACAAGTCTGAGCGATCTGGCGTACGAACCGACCCCATCTGACGTTTTTCCTGAAATCAACCTGGAGTCTTTAACCATGAATATTGTTCGTCCCTTGTTTTCATTCGCCCTGACGGGCTGTCTTGCGACTGTTGCCATGCCTGTGTTGGCTCAAGAGCAACAAGCGCTTGTGCCACTGCCTTCTGTCCTGGATTTTTCCAGAGGCGCAGGTTTTGCCGCGGCACTTGGGGTCAGTGCAGAGTTCGAGACGGCCTACGATGGCGCTGATGAGACAGAACTTGAAGTTGAGCCGGCGGGCGCAGTGCACTATCGACGTGGCAATCACCTGTTCTTCTGGGAGGGAATGGAGCTCGGTTGGCGCGGGCGTTTTGCTGATCATTGGCTGGTGCAGGCCGGCGTCCGCAACGAGTGAGGCCTTTAACCGGATGACTCCAGTGAGGGCCACCTCGACGGAATTCAGCCACGCGACTCGCATGTGGTGGGTTTTTTGGAAGTGCGTCGCGGACTCGGCACACAGTGGCGCAACTGGGTGGCTGCGCGGTTGATGGGTGGCCCGTCAGCGTTTGGCACACTCGGCGTGCTCGCGGCAGGACATCGGTTTGGAGAGCAAACAGATGGCACGGGCACTGAAATCTATGCCTTTGTGACGATGGGCAATGGTCAGTTTCTTGACAAGGATTTTGGCGTCACCCCTGCGGATTCACGCACCTCGGGCTTGCCTGCGTACCAGCTCAGTGGCGGCTACCGGTCCACAGGTGTTCAACTGGTGCATCGCAGGGACCTGGGTGATCGTTTCCATGCCATTGCTCAGGTGGGTGTCGAGCGCTACGCGGGTGACATCGGCAAGAGTCCGATCGCACGCAGGGACACCGAGTTTGAGCTATCTGCTGCGCTGGTTTGGCGATTCTGACGCCAGCACAAGCGAGACTACCGTTCGTTCACCAGTTAAACCATTGGTTCAGGCTGTCTGGGGACATTCACAATGGTTCGCTATAGTCCTGTCCGCTGCCCTGTTGTTGGTAAATGGCCGGGTGGCTGACGTTGTTCCTGTTATCTTTCTGGAGTCTTTATCACCATGACTGTTATTCGCACGTTTTTTTCCTGCGCCCTGACGGGTTGTTTTGCAATCGCTACGATGCCGGCATTGGCGCAAAGTGAACCACAAGGCTTTTATGTGACCGCTTATGCACAAGCCAGCCGTTTGAGCTCAACCAGCTTCGATGAAATCGGTAATGCCAATCTTGGCGCCGGCCTCAAAGCAGATTTCGACGCTGGCCTCGGACTGGGCGGCGACATCGGTTATAAATATGGCAACGGCTGGGCGGCCGAATTTGAGTGGAACTGGCGCCGTCACGAGCTGAAATCGCTGAGTGGCCGCCCTGGCAGGGCGGTGGTCAACGAAGGCGACTTTGCCTCGAATGTACTGTTTTTCAACGGCCTGCGCCGCTTTGTCCGGCCGGACGGCGGATGGGTTCCTTACGTGGGTCTGGGGGTAGGCTGGGTTCAGGAGATCGACTTTGACCTGAATACGGGCGCAACCGAGCGTGCCTGGTCTAAACAAGGTGATATCGGTGTGCAACTGATCGGCGGCGCTGAGTTTCCGTTGGGTAATGACTGGCAGTTGACGGCGGATGTGCGTGTGTTGCGCCTCGGCAATCAGCAACTGAGCGCCGAGGAAGGTGTTACTGGCCGGCTCGCAAAACCGGGCTACAATCCAGTGTCAGTGCAGATCGGACTGCGCCGGTCATTCTGAAGACTTTGTCTTGTCGGTGACCGCTGGCGATGCTGAAGAGGTTTCATACCGCGCGGCATCGCCAAAGCGCGCCAGAACATCCGCCTTGCGGCGACGGCTGACGGGTACCTCACGGCCGTTGCTCAATTGGCAAACCAGCCCGTCAGCTTTGCGCCGCACGGTGCGGACATGGCCTGCATGCACCCACCACGAGCGGTGAATGCGCATACCGGTCATTCCTTCTATGTCCTCGACCTCCTGCAGTGCGCCAAGGAAGAGCGCAGAGCCTCGGGTTGTCCACACGCGCAGATATTGCAGTTCAGAGCTGACGGCAATGACGTCATCGCCCAGTTCTTTGGGCAGCGCCTGACGCCAGATCGGCCGTGTATTGCTGTTCTCTGGCATCGGCTGAGATACCTCGACTGTTCCCGCTGAATCATCACTGTCCTGTCGCTGTACAAGCACCGGCGGCAACAAACCTTGCAGTCGCGGCAAGGAAATCAGCAGCCACGCTGCCGTGACTGGTCCAACAAGATCGCCGAATTCCTGCACCAGCGCGGTTAAACCAAAACCGGCTATTGTTCCTGCTTCCCCCTCATCATCCAGCGTTGCCTCAAAACCGAGTATTGCCTGCATTAGCCCATCACCGATCAACCAGTACAGCGGGGTCAGCAGCGCAGAGCCGAGGATGCCGCTCGCGGCCACCAGACTCCACAAAGGCCACTGCTGCAGTTGTTTGCGTCGGCTCAGAAAATACAGCAGGGACTGCAGAACAGCCAGACCGCTGCCGATGGTCACCAGCCAGAAAAGCCCCATCCACGGCCCCGGTGCACGGAATCCGACATCGGGCTGTAGTGCCATAACCAGTAACCACAGCGCACACCCCGTACCGCCGAGGTAACGGAAAATTGATGCGGCATTGGCAGGGGGTGGGATGCGATAGGCTGAGGTCATTCGGGTGCTGCAACCAGGCGGTTCACGGAAGCGGCAAGCGTACTACGAGCCGGGTGAGCGCGACAATGCCAATGAGGGGGGGATTTGACTCGCGTCAGCTGACCGCCATGGATGGCGGGAATGCAGACTTTGCAGGAGCAAAAAATCTGCCATGGCGCTCGGTGCTTCGCACCGCCAGCTTCGCCGGCGCCCAAAACGGCAGTCCTGCCGTTTTGTGCTATCCCCGCCATTTATGGCGGTCGCCCCGACTGTGCAAGTCCACTTCCTCCGATCTCCGATCCATGAAAAACAAAGGGTACGGAGCGCTTACGCCCTCCGTCCCCTTTCTTTTTAAACTGGTGGAGCCGGGGGGATTTGAACCCCCGTCCGTCAGTCCGCTGCCTTTGGCTCTACATGTTTAGCGTCGTCTATTAAGTTAACCCTTACCGGCCCGACGGGCAGGGTGGTTTGGGCGAGCCCGATACTTTTAGCCGCTTCGTGTCAGGCGCACTAGGCTAGCGATCCTGTTCTATATGACAGTCGCAATACACCGGTTTACAGGCATCCCGGGGCGACCGCTCGCTGCGCCTAATTAGGCAGCGAGTGCGTAGCTTTCGTCGTTGGCAACTATAAAGTTGCATAGATTGATTTACGAGAGTCTATACCCTCTCGACATGCACCTCAGGGTTTGATACCGGCGTCGAATCCAAATCGGCCCCAATGTGTTAAGGCAATTCTACCACAGCACTCTTAAAGGAGGCTGAATTGATTTTTTCAAGGCTGTGACGGCAATCACCGGATCAGCAGATCGCGCAGCTCTTGGCTGTTGCTGACAATGGCAATGGGCTTGAACTGCGCCAGTACGTTCTCGCTGTGAGCGCCCCAACGCACACCAATTGATGGCATGCCTATGTTTTGTGCCATCTGCAGGTCGTAACTGGTGTCGCCAATCATCACCGCATCAGTGGGTTGCAGCTCAAAGTGCGCAAGGATTTCAATGAGCATTTTGGGATCGGGTTTGGAGCGGGTTTCGTCAGCGCAGCGGGTGATGTGGAACCAGGGGGACAGCTGACTGGCTTGCAGTGCCATATTCAGACCGCGGCGGCTTTTGCCGGTGGCGACGGCGCAACGTCGGTCGGTGGCATGCAAGTCCTGCAGAATGTCCGTCATGCCGGGGAAAATGTGCTGATTGCTGGCTGAGGTCGCCATAAAGTGTGTGCTGTAGGCTTCGCGCATCAGCACGGTTTGTTCTTTATTCAAACCGGGATACAAGCGTTTCAGGGCTTCAACGATGCCCAGGCCGATGATGTCGCGGTAGGCGGCGCGTTCCAGTACCGGAAATCCGGTGCTGATAGCGGCGTGATGCAGGCAGTCGGTAATGTGTTCAACGGAGTCTACAACGGTGCCATCCCAGTCGAAAATGGCGGCTTTAATGCTCATGGGCGGGTCAGTTCCTGGTTATTGCTATGCCGTCAGTGCTGGCACAGGGGCTGCGTACCAGCGGCAACGTCTCAGCGGTTTTTATGGCGCACTATGCGTTGCTTTTCAATCTGCCACTCGCGGTCTTTTTCAGCGCCGCGCTTGTCGTGATCCTTTTTACCTTTGGCCAACGCGATCTTGCATTTGATCAGGTGTTCTTTCCAATAGATGGTGGTGGCGATGCAGGTGTAACCTTTTTGCTGGACGCTGGAGAACAGGCGTGCGAGTTCCTTGCGGTGTAACAGCAATTTTTTAGTGCGGTCCGGATCGGCTATCACATGGGTGCTGGCGCTGTTCAGGGGGGTAATGTGGCATCCGAGCAGAAATGTCTCACCGTCCTTGACGATCACATAACTGTCCGTCAGTTGCCCTTTGCCCTCGCGCAGGCTTTTGACTTCCCAGCCCTCAAGTACCAGTCCGGCTTCAAAAGTATCCTCGATAAAGTAATCGTGGAGAGCCTTTTTATTTCGGACAATGGTAGTATCCGTTGTCTTTGCTTTCTTTGGTTTTGCCATGGCGGCGGATTATACCCATTATCCGGTAAGGCCGTTAGTACAAGCCTGAAGAGCGCGTCAATTGATCACAACACAGTAACGTATTACGACAAAAAGAGAGGATGTTATGGCGGTAGAGCGAGGTCAGTTCAGTTCCCGTCTTGGTTTTATTCTGGCTGCAGCCGGCTCGGCAGTTGGCCTGGGTAATCTGGTCGCGTTTCCGGTTATGGCGTCCAAGAACGGTGGCGCGGTTTTTTTGATTGTGTATGTGTTGTTTGTTGCACTGATTTGTTTCCCGGTGTTACTGGCTGAAATCGCTATGGGGCGTAATACCCGTCGCAATCCAGTGGGTGCTTTTGGGGCGCTGGCCGGTGATCGCAGTCCATGGCGGTGGGCTGGCAAACTGGCAATCCTGACGCCGTTTATGATTGCGGTGTTTTACACCGTGGTCACGGTGTGGATCGTCATCTTTATGTTCCGGGCATTTACCGGTGAACTTGAGACTCTGGCAACCACCGATGCGTTTGGCGAGATGATTGCGTCACCGAGCATATTCCCCTGGTTTATTGTGCTGCAGATTGTGGTGTTTGGAATATTGCTGGGAGGCGTAAAGGGCGGTATCGAACGGCTTGCAAAAGTCGCGATGCCAATACTTGCGGTGATGCTGATTCTGTTGATCATGTTTGTATTGACCCTTGAAGACGCAATGCTGGGTGTACGTTATTACCTGATCCCCGATTTCAGCCGTTTTAACGGGGGCGTTCTGAATGCGGCTCTTAATCAGGCGTTTTTCTCGCTGTCGCTGGGCATGGGTATCATGATCACCTACGGCTCTTATTTCAGCCGGCAGGACCGTATTGTGAGGTCTAGCGGCATGGTGGCCACCGCTGATACCTCCGTCGCCTTTCTGGCGGGGTTGTTAATTCTTCCGGCAATTTTTGCGTTTAATCCCTCCACCAATCCTGATGATTTGTCGTCTAGCAGCATTGGTCTGATTTTTACCTACCTGCCGCAGATTTTCCTGTCGATGCAGGATGCCGTGGGTTATGTCGGTGCCAGCATGGTTGCGGGCAGTTTCTTTGTGCTGGTGTTTTTTGCTGCCCTCACATCCTTGGTATCGATTGTTGAGATTCCCATCGCGTACATGATTGATGAGCATAATTTTTCCCGTCGTAAGGCGGTGCTGATTCAGGCGGTTCTGGTCACCACCTTTGCGGGCCTGGCTGCATTGTCGTTTGGCATGTCACCTTTGCTGACGGATTTTATTCCCTACGGCGGCGGTCCTCGTTCGTTTTTTGATTTGATCGCCGACACCTTCTCGGAAGTAATCCTGCCATTGGTCGGGTTTATGATATGCATTTATTGCGCATATCGCTGGCGCGACGGTTTTGTCAACGAACTCAGTCAGGGTGATGAGTCCTTTAAAAACAGCTTATTACAACGCTACCTGAGCTTTTCATTGCGTACGTTTGTGCCGGTGGTGTTGTTGTTTGTGTTCATCAATTCCGTGGCCCAGAAGTATTTTGCGGTCGACCTGTTGATGGTGTTTGCCGGATGACTGTTTGAATGATCACCATTGAGCGCAGTGCGCTGGTGCCGTATTCCGCCGATCAGATGTATGCGCTAGTGGACGATGTCACTCAGTATCCGCAGTTTATGCACGGCTGTATTGCTGCAGAAGTTGTCAGCCGCACCCCGGAGGAGTTGATTGGCAAACTCACACTGGGTAAGGCAGGTCTGCGCTATTCCTTTACCACACGCAACCTGCTAACAGTGGGGGAGCGCATGGATATGACGCTGGTCGAAGGGCCTTTTCGAAGTTTCAGTGCTACCTGGCACTTCAAGGCCCTCACGGCAGACGCTAGCAAAGTCAGTCTGGTGATGCACTTTGAATGGGCCGGCGGGCTGTTGGGGGCCGCCATGGAAAAGCTCTTTCAGCATTCGGCCAACTCCCTGGTGGACGAGGTTGTTAATCGCGCTCAAAAGGTCTACGGTGTCAAATGATAGAAGTGGAAGTTGTGTATGCGCTGCCACACAAACAAATCAAAGTCTCTGTGACACTATCAGGGGGCGAATCAGCATTGGACGCGCTCAGGCTCAGTAATCTGCAGTCACAACTGCCTGACACAGATTTGTTCGGGCTGGAGATGGGGATTTATTCGCGATTACTCGACGGCCGCAGCAGTCCCCTGCCTGCTGACTATATTATGAAGGACGGTGATCGGCTTGAGTTGTACCGGCCCTTGCAGTTGGATCCAAACAAAGCGCGGCTGCTGCGGGCGGCCCGCAAGAAAAAACGGAAATGACCCGATGAGTGGCGACAATAAATCCAAAGACTCACTTTATCAGCGTATCGAGCACGGCCTGCGCGAGTTCTACATCTCGCCTTACCGACAGACCTTTGCCCGCGCCCAGCGCGATGAAGATGATCTGTTTATGTTAATGGTGTTCGCAGAAACCCTTGGCGTGCCGAATCCGGCCGCGTATTACACATTGGAATTGTTGCCGGTTGTATACGACCGCTTCCATGATTGGCATCGTCGTATGGGCATGGATCATTCACCACTGGATCATGTGAAATGTTGTTAGCGTTAGCCGCCGAGCGGCGTGTGTTGTTTTTTGGTGGCAAAGGCGGTGTTGGAAAGACTACGGTTTCTGCGGCAACGGCCTTGGCGATGGCAGACGCCGGTAAACGGGTGTTGCTGGTGTCCACTGATCCTGCGCACAACCTCGGCCATTTATTTGACCGCAAAATTGGCCCCACACCGGTACGTCTGGCGCCGGGACTCGACGGACTTGAGCTTGATCCGGAGCTGACAGTCGAAAAGCATCTGGAGGAGGTGACCGCGGCGCTGCGCAGAATCATGCCTATACACCTGGCGTCTGAAATCGACAAACACATGGCCTTGTCACGTGATGCTCCTGGTATGCAGGAAGCCGCCATTCTTGAGCGTATTGCAGAAGTGGTGGAGCAAAGCTCAGCCTATGATCTGATCATTTTTGACACGGCACCATCCGGGCATACAGCACGCTTGATGGCGCTGCCGGAAATGATGTCGGTTTGGACCGATGGTCTGATCAAACGACGCGAAAAAGCGGATCGGTTCACCGCCGTGTTAAAAAGTCTCGCCAGTGATAAAGATACTGGCAACAATGCCTTGGGGGGCGCGCCTCACGAAATTGAGGAGGATCGTGAGAGCCGGATACGGCGTATGTTGAACCGGCGCAAACAACGCTTCGCCGGTTTGCGCGATGTGATCGCTGATCATAGGCAAACCGGTTTTGTGATTGTGTTGGCGGCTGAGCGGCTGCCCGTTCTGGAAACCATTGAATTATCTGAGCAGTTGGCCTGCGCCGGCGTTGATGTGGCGGCATTGGTTGTAAACAAACGCTTGCCTGATGGCATGCAGGGTTTTCTGGCCGAGCGCAAGACGCAGGAGGAAATTCATCTGGCGACACTCACCAAACACTTGGGCAAACTGCCCCGGCAAGATCTGATTCTTGCCGCGCATGATGTTCTGGGTGTCGACGGATTAAGGCAATTTGCCACCAATTTTTGAGTTGTATCAGTAAACAGTCATCAAATGACCACTGGCAGTGTGATACCACGGAACACAGGTTTACGATAAAAAATACAAGACGTTGAATGTTCCACAACAATGTTTAAAACAACCAAGGGGTATCAAGATGCAAAGATCCAACGCAACTCTGAACAGAAACCTCCCGGAAACCAAAGGACTCCGCCGTTCGGCAAAACTACCCGCGCTGTGTGCACTGGTTTTGTGCTCTGCGCTGACCGGCTGCAGCGGTTCCGATGAAAGTACTGCAGCCGAAGCCAATGCGGTGGTATTGCCGGTGAGTCTGAATGAGGTGATGGTTGCACTGATCAACAAGGCCGCCGACCCGTTGTGGGCGGCAGTCTGGGCCAGTCCTCAGTCTGACCAGGATTGGCGTGAGCTGGAACATCTGGCATATCAGGTTGAGCTTGGTGGTGCGCTGCTTAAATATCCCGGCAGCGGCCCACTGGACCAGGCTTGGACTTCTAACCCGGATTGGCAGCGTCTGGCGGAGCAATTAAGTCAGGATGGCAAGCGAGCAGTGAACGCTGTTCGCAGCCGTAATATGGACCTGATGGAGCGTGCCGGCGGGCAACTGGTGGAAACCTGTGAAAGTTGTCACCGTGCTTTCAAACCTGACCTGCCAACCATGGACATGTTTGGTGAACTGCCGGCAAGGCCGCCCGTGTCGCTTCCATAACCTGATCGGTCAGTCAGCAGTCCGGTATTTACGCAGGTACCGCGTTTGCTGTCTGGCAAGCGCGGCACAGGCCGTGAAACTCCAATTGCTGGCGCGCCAATGCAAATCCGGTGTCCTCGATGTTGGCGCTGAGTTCTTGCAGAATTTCCTTGCGAATACCCACTTCATCCACCGACTTGCAGCTGTCACAGATCAGAAATTGTGGCACCTCATGGGCGTGGTTGCAGCTGATGTGGGAGCAAGGCAGGTACTGGTTAGTGGTTTCCAGCCGGTGAACCAACTCATTGTCTTTGAGGAAGTTGAGCATCCGGTACACTGACATCACTGACAGTGTTTTACCGTACAGTTCGCGATACTGATCAGCTATCTGGTAGGCAGACAAAGGCTCCGCCGATTGCAGTACAACCTGCAGGATTCGTCTGCGTTTGTCAGTCAGCTTCGCGCCCTGGCTGGCGCAGATTGCCTGAGCGCGATCCAGCACTTGTTCCGTGGTGGTGCTGCCCGGGCTCAGGTCACTGATCTGGCTGGTGCTGACGGCGGGACGGAAGCTGTGAAAATCCGGGCTGCTCATGTCAAAAATACTTCCCGTGATATCCACATCAGGAATTGTTATCCGCGCTGTCGTCAGCTGCGTTACCGGTATCAAACCATGCCGACTCGGGGCCGGGTTCGAAGTCGCCGCTCAGACTTACCAACAGGTCATTCTCAAATCTGAGAGTCACTCTTTCCTGTCCGCGAATACCGCCACCAGGCTGGTAGTTAAACACATAATCCCAGCGATCCTGCTGGAAGGGATCACGTACCAAAGGTGTTCCCATCACAAAAACCACCTGTCGGCGAGTCATGCCGGGTTCCAGCTGATCAATCATTTCCTGAGTGATGATATTGCCCTGAGCTATCGGTATCTTGTAAACGCCAGGAAATTGCGGCACACGCATGCCTGAGCATGCACTGGTTGCGAGCGCCAGAATCACGATACTTGCGAAGGTGACATATGATTTTAAAGGGCTTTTTTTAATGCTTCTGCTCTGCATAGGTTTACCGGATACTCTTGTTGCCCTGAGGCATGAACTTTCATCTGCCTACGTTAGTGTGCATAATACCCCAGCCGCTCCGGATGGTAAAACACACAACCAAGTCTACCGGAAAAATTCACTCCATCTGTACGAGAGTTGATATGTCCTCAGAAAATCAGGAATTGCGCAAAGCTGGTCTGAAAGTCACCTTGCCACGAGTGAAAATCCTGCAATTGCTGGAGAATTCAGAAACACGTCATCTTAGCGCCGAAGATGTCTACAAGGCATTGATTGAAGCGGGTGAAGAAGTTGGTCTGGCAACGGTTTACCGGGTGTTGACGCAGTTTGAAACTGCAGGGTTAGTGATGCGACACCGTTTCGAAGGGGGGCACTCGGTGTTTGAGCTGCACACGGTTGAGCATCATGATCATCTGGTTTGCAATAAATGCGGACGGGTTGAGGAGTTTCTGGATCCGACCATCGAGGCAAGACAAAACAAGATTGCCGCCGACTTTGGTTTTGAAATCACCGATCACAGTCTATATCTGTACGGAATTTGCGCTGATTGCAGGATAACCTGAGCGCGTTGAGGTCAGGCTGACAGTAACTCCCTGGCATGCGCCAGGGATTCATCGCTGATAAATCCTTGTTCAGTTTCACCGCCCAGCATGCGGGCGATTTCCTCGGTGCGCTGCCCGCTGTCCAGTTCCGAGAGCTGTGAACGAGCCTGATCGCCGTCGGCAGCTTTACTGACGCGATAGTGCTGGTGCGCCTGACCTGCCACCAGCGCCTGATGAGTGACACATAAAACCTGGCCACGCTCGCTCAGTTGCCGCAGTAGTTTGCCGACCGTGCGCGCCACCGCGCCGCCGATACCAACATCCACCTCATCAAACACCAGGCACGGGATTTGTGAGGTCATTGCCGTAATCACCTGAATGGCCAGGCTGATGCGTGATAACTCGCCTCCCGACGCAATTTTGCCCAATGCTCGTGGAGCTTGTCCCCGGTTGGTACTGATTAAAAACTCGGTTTGTTCCAATCCGTGTGGCTGAGGAACATCAGAATCATTGCGTTGGAGTTGTACGCTGAGACTGGCTTCACTCATGGCCAGCGCCTGCAACTGCTGATTCACTGCACTGCCTAGCCTGGCGGCCGCTTGCTGCCGCTGCTGGCTCAAGGTCTCTGCCAGGGTCTGCCAGGCCGTTTGCAGCCGTTTCAATTCCAGTCCCAGCTGTTGCATCTGGTCAGCATTCTGCATCACGCTGGTCAGTTGGGTCTGCAGGCGCTGTTGCAGTTCTGTCAGTTCATCGGGACGCACTTTATGTTTGCGCGCCAGTTGGTGGATATCGTTTAGCCGTCGGTTGAGCTGATCAAGACGCGTCGGATTGATTTCAATCCGGTCTGCCAGCCGATGCAACTCGTCGGCAGCCTCCTCGACCTGGATAAGAGCCGTGTTGAGCATGTCGTCGATCGAGGCCAGTTGTGACGATACCACCGATTGATTGTCAGTCTTTTTGGAGTGGTTGAACTGCCCGAGCACGTGCAGTGCCTGTTGCAGTTGCTGCCGGATATTACCTTCGTCGTTTTCACGGCATATCAACAGCAGGGATTGGATGCCCGCGAGCCTTGAGTCTGCCTGAGCCAGTTCATCCAGCTCCTTCTCCAGCAACTCCAGCTCATCCTCGCCCAGGTTCAGCTCTTCAAGTTCGGTCAGTTGATAACGCGCCAGTTCATTGAGCGCGGACTGTTCTGCTGAGTGATTCTGCAATTTCTGCAGACTTTGCTGGCATTCGCGCCACTGAATGGCGATATCGCGCAGTAATCTGACCTGAGACTGGTGGCCTGCAAAGTCATCCAGCAGTTGTTGATGCGTGGCTTTTTTCAGCAGCGAATGGTGTTCATGCTGGCTATGGATATCCATCAGCAGGTCGCCCAGTGCGGCCAGTGCCTGAAGTGTTACCGGGGTATTGTTGATCCAGGCGCGGGAGCGGCCGTCTGCGCCCACAGTACGCCGGATCAGACACAGCGCGGCATCATCTTCAGAGCTCAGGCTGTTGTCAGCCAGCCACGCTGCGGCAGCCGGCAACAAATGGATATCAAACTCAGCAGTGATGTCTGCGCGCTCACAACCATCACGCACCACGTCACGATCGGCACGGTCACCCAGCACCAGTCCCAGTGCTCCCAGGATAATCGACTTGCCGGCTCCGGTTTCGCCAGTAATAGCGGTCAGACCTGCGCGGAAACTGATATCCAGTGCAGATGCGATGGCGTAATTCTGTATCGACAAATTGGTCAGCATGGTCTTGGTACTATAGTTGCTGCTGATGGGTTCAGCGCGGTCAGTTTTTGCGTTGTTGGTGACAACATGCCCTGATGTGTCAATTAAAGGCCTTGAATCATATCATGGCGTCCCCATATTGAGCAGGCATTGGCCCTTAGCTGGTCAGCAATGTGCGATAACAAATGACCTCAACAAAGAAGAGACAAAACCCATGAACGATCAAACGGCCGGGCAGGCAGACGAGCAAAACAGCGATTCAGATTTTAATCTGGATCAGGATATTGACGGTGCTGAGATGACGCTGGATGAGGCGTTGAGCAAGCTGTCTGAGGCTGAGGCTCTGATCGCCGGTCACCAGACTGAAGTGCTGCGTCTGCATGCCGATGCCCAGAATACTCGCCGCAGGGCGGAGCAAGATATCGAAAAGGCGCACAAATACGGTCAAGAGCGACTGTTGTCAGAGTTGCTGCCGGTCATCGATAACCTCGAGCGCGCGCTGCAGGCGTCCGGCACGGATGATAACGAATTGCTGCTGGCTCTGAAGCAAGGTGTTGAACTGACCTTAAAAAGTTTTGTGGATTGTCTGCGCAAATTTAATGTAGAGATGCTGGATCCTGTGGGTGAGCCCTTTGATCCACTGTTCCATCAGGCCATCGCGATGGTTGAAAGCAAAACGGCTGAACCTGACAGCGTGTTGTCGGTGATGCAAAAAGGTTACAGCCTGAATGGTCGGGTGTTGCGTCCCGCCATGGTGGTCGTGGCGCGTGCGCCGGCCGCCACGATCGACACTCGGGCATGAGTTCCAGCGGTGACTACGCTTTGATTTTTGTATCGCTGCTGCAGAGTGAAATTTTTCGGATGCCCTTGAATTCGGCTGGCTTAATCCAAATATAGCGCGTCAATGCGTTAACAAATTGTTTTTGACTATTTTATGAATGAAGTTCCCCGGCCGCTGGCGGTTCTGGGTGAAATCACTGGAGAAAAATGTATGGGCAAAATAATCGGAATAGACCTGGGCACCACCAATTCCTGCGTGGCGATTATGGAAGGTGGCAAAGCCAAAGTGCTTGAGAATGCCGAGGGTGATCGCACCACCCCGTCAGTCATCGCCTACACTAAAGACGGTGAAACCCTGGTAGGGCAGCCCGCCAAGCGCCAGTCGGTCACTAACCCGAAAAACACGCTGTTTGCCATCAAGCGGCTGATCGGTCGTCAGTACAAAGATGACGTGGTTCAAAAAGATATCAAGATGGTGCCTTACGAAATTTCCAAGGCTGACAACGGTGATGCCTGGGTGCGCGTGAATGGTGAGAACATGTCACCTCCGCAGATTTCTGCACAAGTCTTGAAGAAGATGAAAAAGACGGCAGAAGATTATCTGGGTGAGCCCGTGACCGAGGCCGTAGTGACTGTGCCTGCTTACTTTAACGACGCTCAGCGTCAGGCAACCAAAGACGCCGGCCGCATTGCGGGTCTGGAGGTCAAACGTATCATCAACGAGCCAACCGCAGCGGCACTGGCTTATGGTATGGACAAAAAAGGCGGTGACAGCACCATTGCTGTGTACGACCTAGGTGGTGGTACCTTTGATATCTCTATCATCGAAATTGCCGAGACTGATGGCGAGCATACCTTCGAAGTACTTTCTACTAATGGTGACACCTTCCTAGGCGGTGAAGACTTTGACCTGCGTCTGATCGATTACCTGGCGGACGAGTTTAAAAAGGAAACCGGTCTGGATCTGCGTAATGATCCACTGGCCCTGCAGCGTCTGAAAGAGGCGGCTGAGAAAGCCAAGATCGAGCTGTCGTCAGCGCAGCAGACAGAAATCAATCTTCCCTACGTTACCGCCGATGCCTCAGGTCCAAAACACCTGGTGCAAAAGCTGACACGTGCCAAGTTCGAATCACTGGTTGAAGAGCTGGTTGAGCGCACCATGGCGCCACTGCGTATGGCGTTGAAAGATGCCAACCTCGACGTCACCAAGATCGATGACGTGATTCTGGTCGGTGGCCAGACCCGTATGCCGATGGTGCAGAAAAAAGTCGCTGAGTTCTTCGGCAAGGAAGCGCGTCGTGACGTGAATCCTGACGAAGCCGTCGCCTTGGGCGCCGCCATTCAAGCAGCCGTGCTATCCGGTGAAGTGAATGACGTTCTGTTGTTGGACGTAACCCCGCTGTCGCTGGGTATCGAAACGCTGGGCGGCGTGACCAGTGTATTGATTGAAAAGAACACCACGATCCCCACCAAAAAGACACAGGTATTCTCAACGGCTGATGATAATCAGACAGCCGTGACCATTCATGTGGTCCAAGGTGAGCGTAAGCAGGCCAACCAGAACAAATCACTGGGGCGGTTTGACCTCAGCGACATTCCGCCATCACCCCGTGGCATGCCGCAAATTGAAGTGGCGTTTGACCTAGATGCGAACGGTATTCTGAACGTGTCGGCCAAAGACAAGGCTACCGGCAAGCAGCAGTCCATTGTGATCAAAGCATCCAGCGGTCTGTCTGATGAAGAAATCGAGCGCATGATCAAGGATGCAGAAGCCAATGCTGCTGAAGACAAAAAGTTTGAGCAACTGGTCACGGCGCGTAATACCGCTGATGGTTTGATCCATGCCACTCGCAAAACACTTGCTGACGCGGGTGATAAAGTCGATGCCGCCGAGAAGGCCAAGATTGGGTCTGCTATCACCGCATTGGAAGATGCCATGAAAGCCGGTGAGATCACTCAGATCGAGCAGCGCACCAAAGAACTTACTGAAGCCTCTTCCGGCCTGGCGCAAAAGATGTACGCTGAGCAGCAGGCGGCGGGTGCCAGTGCGGGTGCAGGTGCCGGCGCAGCAGGCGCGGGTGCCACGGGCAACAACGCAAACAGCGGCGCAGATGATGCCGTTGATGCTGAGTTTGAAGAAGTGAAGGACGATAAATAAGCCTGGCTGAAGGACTATGTCGAAAAGAGACTATTATGAAGTGCTGGGCGTAGCCCGCGACGCGACGGAAGCTGATTTAAAAAAGGCTTACCGTCGTGTTGCCATGAAACATCACCCGGATAGAAACCCGGACAACAAAGAGTCTGAAGAGCTTTTTAAAGAAGCGAATGAGGCTTTTGAAGTGTTGTCTGACCCTGAAAAAAAGGCGCGTTATGACCAGTTTGGTCATGCCGGGGTCAATCAGCAGGGCGGAGGCGGCGGTGGCGCCGGCGATTTCGGTGATATCTTCAGTGATATTTTCGGCGACATTTTTGGTGGTGCCGGTGGCGCACGAGCGGGCGGCGGTCGTGCCGGTGTTCGCAAGGGTGCAGATCTACGCTACAACCTCGAGCTTGATCTCGAGGATGCGGTGAAGGGCACCACTGTCAAGATCCGCATTCCAACGGCGGTTGTTTGTGGGACATGTGAGGGTTCCGGCGCCAAGAAGGGCTCGGCTCCCGTGGATTGCTCAAGCTGTAATGGTGTGGGCCAGGTACGGATGCAACAGGGATTTTTCTCTGTGCAACAGACGTGTCCGCGCTGCCACGGCAGCGGCAAACAGATCAAAGATCCGTGTCATACCTGTCATGGCCGTGGACAGGTAGAAGAACAGAAAACGCTGTCGGTCAAAGTGCCTGCTGGCGTGGATGAAGGTGATCGCATTCGTCTGACGGGAGAGGGGCAGGCAGGTACCCATGGTGGGCCTTCCGGTGATTTGTATGTTCAGGTTCATGTGCGCGAGCACAAGTTGTTTGTGCGTGATGGCCGTGATCTACATTGCGAAATACCAATCAGTTTTGTGGATGCTGCGTTGGGTGGCGAATTGGAAGTGCCGACACTGGATGGTCGCGTCAAACTCAAAATCCCCGCAGAAACCCAGACAGGTAAACTGTTCCGCTTGCGCGGCAAAGGCGTGACCTCGGTACGTGGCGGTGGCGCGGGCGATCTGTTGTGTCGTGTCGTGGTGGAGACGCCAGTACAGCTGACTCGTCGTCAGAAGGAACTCCTGCAGGAGTTTCAGACAATAGGGGAGTCGGAGGGCTCACAATCACCCAAAAAGACCAGCTGGTTTGATGGGGTGAAGAAGTTTGTGGATGACTTGCGCGCTTGATTGCGGGCGGCTGCATGGGGCTGTCTGCACAAATTCCTGAAGCGATTCAAAACTATCGACGCTGGCAATCGTGGTGAGTTATGCTTCGGGGATTTTGACAACCAAGGTCTAAGCACGCCATGAAGCCCGACAGATCTGTTGACAGCCGTCTTTTGAGCGCCGCCGGGCGCCAACTTATTGTCTTCACACTGATTTCATTGCTGGGCGTTGCTGTGTTGATGTTTGCGCTCAACTGGCTGGCGGGACTGACCAGCAGTGCGGCAGGAGGGTCCCGCGCCGCCGTTGACATCGAAACAAACACCATTACTACCTACCTTCGTGACGAACCCCCGCAGATGAACAGCATGATCGCCACTGATGCGGTCAGTGGCATGATTCTGAACCATATCATGGAAGGGCTGCTGCGCTATGACCAGTTTGGAAATCTGGAAGGCGGGGTGGCCGAGCGTTGGGAGCAAAATGGCAGTGAAATCACCTTCTGGCTGCGCGAGGATTCGTTGTGGAGCGATGGTCAGCCAGTCACTGCCCATGACTTTGTGTTTGCCTGGCGCAATGCCCTTTCCCCCGCCATTGGATCCCAGTACGCCTTCATTCTTTACCCAGTTCTTAATGCCGAAAAAGTAAACAACGGTGAATTGCCCCTGGAGTCCCTCGGCGTCGAAGCTGTGGACGACCGCACTTTGCGCGTGACCCTTGAGACACCCATTGCTTACTTTGATCGAATGGTCGCCTTTGTGACATTCCTGCCGGCCCGGGAAGACTTTTACAACGCCACTAACGGTCGTTACGGCGCTGATCCTCATGAGATGCTCTACAACGGCCCGTATATGATGACCAGTTGGGTGCATGGCTCCAGTCTTCGCCTGGAAAAAAACCCGTATTACTGGGATGACAATCGTGGGTTGATTGAAGTCATCAATTTTGCACACATGACCTCTGATCCGAATACCTTGTTAAATCTGTTCAAAGACAAGCAGATTGTGATGGCCGATCTTGGCGCAACCATGCTCGAGGAGGCCATGCTGCAGGGCTGGCAGATTCAGAGTTTTCAGGAAGGCACGGTGTTTTTCATCGAGTTTAATCACCGTGACGAGCGCCTGACGCGTAACCTGAACTTGCGCAAAGCATTTTATCTGGCGCAGGATTCCGGCGAGCTCGTCAACCGTGTTATCAAGTTGCCAGGTTATCTGCTTGGCGAGAGTCTGTTCCCAGTGTGGCTGCGTGGTGTTGAGGATTCGCTGCGTGATGAGTTCCCGGCTCCGCTATACGAGCGCAACATTGAGCTGGCTCGCGACTATCTGCAGCGGGCGCTGGACGAGCTTGGGCTGGAACAGTTGCCACAAATGACATTGCTGACCGGTGATACACCGACCTCTCGAATGCAGGCAGAGTATTATCAGGAAGTATTCAAGCGCAATCTGGGTGTGGACGTCATTATTGACTCGCAGATATTCCGGCAACGTCTGGAGAAAATGACGCAAGGTGAGTTTGATATGGTAATGGCCGGCTGGGGCCCTGACTACGATGACCCGCTGACCTTTGCGGATCTGTTCACCTCGTGGAACCTGAATAACCGTGGCCGCTATGCCAGCGACGCGCTGGATGCTCAGGTTCGCATCGCCCAGTCCTCACTGGATACGGCTGAGCGCATGAGAGCCTTCGGCGAAATTCAGCGCCTGATATATGAAGATGTGGTGATCATTCCCAACTATGAACGCGGATACGTTTATGTCACCGACCCCCGGCTGCGCGGCATGATCAGGCGGGTCATTGGTGCGGAAATTGATTTCACTTACGCCTGGATTGAGGAATAACACCGTATGTGGAGCTACACACTCAAACGCATCCTGCAAGGCGTGATTACCGTCTGGTTTATCGCCACCGCGACCTTTGTGGCCATGCACAATGTACCCGGCGATCCATTGTCCAGCGACAGGGCGACCAATGAAACCATTCGCGCCAATCTTGAAGCCCGTTACGGGCTCGACCGCCCGTTGTTTGAGCAGTATCTGATGTACATGGGCAATATGCTGCGCGGAGACTTTGGTATTTCGTTTACCCAGCAGAACCGCGAAGTCAATGACATCATCCGCGAACACTTCCCGGTGTCTGCCACGCTCGGCGTGCTGGCGGTGGTGTTTGCGGCGCTTGGCGGAATCCTGATGGGTGCATTAACTGCCCTGTATCGCAACCGACTGCCCGACTACATCATCATGTTTCTGGTCATTCTGGGCATTTCCGTGCCGAGTTTTGTGTTTGCCGCGCTGGGCCAGCTGTCGTTGGTGAATCTGAATGCCATGATGGGCTTTTCCGTGTTGCCCGTCGCCGGCTGGGGAACGGTGTCGCACATGCTGCTGCCTGCGTTGGTGCTGGGTCTGGGCACCATGGCCTACCTGACACGCCTGATGCGTTCCTCCATGCTGGAAGTGATCAGCTCCGACTACGTGAGAACTGCGCGCGCCAAGGGCGTGCCGCCTGCCAGAATTTTTACCCGCCATCAGTTGCGTAATGCGGTGATGCCGGTGATTACCGTGTTGGGGCCGGCAATCGCTGCGATTACCACCGGTGGTTTTGTGGTGGAACTGGTGTTTGCAGTACCTGGCTTGGGTCGCTATTTTGTGCAGGCAGTACAGCAACTCGACTACACGGTGATTATGGGAACAACGGTGTTTTATGGCACCTTCCTGGTCTTTATGGTGATCCTTGTGGATCTTGTGTATGGCTGGATTGACCCCCGGGTCAGGTTGAAGTGAGGCCCCCGGTGAGTGATCAGACCACAACAGAACACATTTCCGCTGCAGGCGCCCGCCCCATCAGAACCCTGCGGCCAGTTGATTTTGAGCCATTGCCGGCGTCAGCACCCACCGCAGGGATGGTGCGGCCATCACGCTCCTATTGGCAGGATGCCTGGGCGCGTTTAAAAGCCAATCGGCGCGCCATTGCTTCTTTATACATCATTGTTTTTCTCATGCTGTTTACCTTTGTCGGGCCGTTGATCTGGCGTGTTGATCCGGCATTGCAGGATGTGGATCAGATCAGCCAGGGACCCTTTGCCGATCGTTCCGCGGTCCTGGTCGCGCCGTTTGAACGGTGGGACGGCATCCGTGTTGAACAGGGATTTGGCGACGGTAATGGCTTGCGTCTGGCTTCCCGGCCGACCACTCAACAGGTTCGTTTGTTGTGGGATGCTGTTCCGCAGGCAGCGGCATACCGGCTGTATCGCAATCACTTTGAGCCCCAGTCAGCGCTGGTGCTGGGTGTGCCTATTGCATCCATTACCCGCGATGGCATTCACTGGTATGAAGACAGACTGGACCTGCGTGCCCGGATTTATTACTACTCGGTGGTGGCCGTCGATGAGCTGGCGCAGCCGTTGGGTCAGCCACAAACCATCGTTGCTGATGTACGCAGAGTGATTACGCTGGACGAGGTTGTTGCCCGCGGACTGACGGAGGATCCCGCTGCCTTGCAGCCAGGGGATGCCATTGAGTTATCGCTGCATCCACTTGGTACCGATTACCTCGGTCGTGACATGCTGGCGCGGTTGATGGCCGGTGCCCGGGTGTCGTTGTTTATCGGTCTGTTGGCGCCGCTGATGTTTGTGGCTATCGGGGTGCTTTACGGTGCAACGGCCGGATTTATTGGCGGCAAAGTGGATCAGGTGATGATGCGCTTTGCAGACTTCGTGGTGGCCTTGCCCTTTCTGCTGTTTATGATTCTGTTTCAGGTGGTGTTTGGCATCGGGCCTGGCGAAAGCGGCATCGTACCCATGTTGATTGCCCTCGTGGTCTTATCCTGGCCAGCCACGTCGCGCTTGGTCAGAGGTCAGATTCTGCAGATTCGTGAAGAGGCCTATGTCAACGCCGCCCGCCTGCTCGGAGGTTCTCATCAATACCTGATCTGGCGGCACATGATCCCCAACACCTTGGGCGTGATCCTTGTGACACTGACCTTTGCGGTGCCCGCCGCTATTTTTACAGAAGCCTTCCTGTCGTTTATTGGTATGGGGGTGGCGCCGCCCACGGCCTCATGGGGCAGTATGTGCAATGAAGGCTTAAAAACCATGCTGACACATCCGCATGAATTGATATTCCCGGCCTTGATGATCAGCATGACCGTGTTGGCATTTAACCTGTTGGGTGACGGACTGCGCGATGCGCTGGATGCAAAAATGAGGAGTTCGGTATGACGGCGTTGTTGGAGGTCAGTAATCTACACGTCGAATTTGATACCTATGGCGGTATCGTCAAAGCGCTGCGTGGCGTGGACTTTTATGTGGACGCCGGACAAACGCTGGCGATTGTGGGTGAATCAGGCTCCGGCAAATCGGTCGCCATGCAATCGGTCACCGGGTTGATTCCCATGCCGCCCGGTCGTATCACCGCCGGCTCGGCAAAGCTGCGTGGTAAAGAGTTTTTGGGGCAACGCCGTCTGGATGGCAAAACCATCTGTGGTGACGAGATCGGCATGATTTTTCAGGATGCCATGAGTTCGCTGAATCCAACCATGCGTATTGGCGACCAGATCGCCGAGACTCTGGAAGTGCACAGAGGTTACAGCCGCGCTAAAGCCTTTAATCGCGCCATTGAGTTGCTGGAACTGGTCAGAATCCCGGAGGCGGCGCGCCGCGCCCGCCAATACCCCTTTGAATTTTCCGGCGGCATGTTGCAGCGGGTGATGATTGCAACCGCAATCGCCTGCAAACCATCCTTGCTGATCGCTGACGAGCCCACCACCGCGCTCGATGTCACCATTCAGGCGCAGATTCTGGATCTGCTGCAATCCCTGCAAAAAGAAACCGGCATGGCCATTGTGCTCATTACCCACGACCTGTCGGTGGTCGCACGCATGGCGGACCGCGTGGCGGTGATGTATGCCGGTCAGATTGTGGAGTCGGGATCGGTTGAAGATATTTTCTACCGTTCAGCGCATCCTTATACATTGGGTTTAAAGCTGGCCATGCCCAGCCACTCGGGCGGTGAGGATCACCGTTTACGACCCATTCCGGGCAGCCCGCCGGATATGTTTTCGCCGCCTGCCGGCTGTGCTTACTGCGAACGTTGTGACCGTGCCATGCGCGTGTGTCAGTCCGATAACCCGCCCATTTTTACCGTGAACAAGGGGCATCTGTCACGATGCTGGCAACAACAACCGCAGCACACCGCGCCCTCCGATGGCTTGTATAAAAATACGCCAGCACAGATCGTTGAGGTGAGCGCATGAGCGAGTTGATCAGGCTGGATAAACTGACGCGCTTTTTTGACATGGGGCGTGGCAAACGTGTACATGCGGTCGACGGCGTCAGTTTTAGTATTGCCGAAGGCGAAACGCTTGGACTGGTGGGAGAAAGTGGTTCGGGTAAATCGACCTTGGGCAAAACACTGCTGGGTTTGTACGACAAAACCTCCGGCAGTGTGATGTACAAAGGTGAGGAGTTGCCGGCGCATTACCGGCCGCGTGATTTTCTGCGCATGGCCAACGTCATGCAGATGATCTTTCAGGATCCTTATGCGTCACTGAATCCGCGGATGACCGTGGGTGAAATTATTGCCGAGGGGCTGCGCCTGAAACCGGACATGAACCCCGGTGATATGCGTGCGCGGGTCACCGCGGCACTGGAGCGCGTGGGTTTACACGCCGCCCATGCCTCGCGATATCCGCACGAGTTTTCCGGCGGCCAGCGTCAGCGAATTGGTATTGCCCGTGCGCTGATCATGGAACCCGAGTTTGTGGTGTGTGATGAGCCGATTTCTGCACTGGACGCCTCGGTGCAGGCGCAAGTAGTGAATCTGCTGAATGACTTAAAAACCTCCTTGGGTCTGACCATGCTGTTTATTGCCCACGACCTGTCGATGGTGCGTTATATCAGTGACCGCATGGCGGTAATGTATCTGGGGTCGGTGATGGAAATCGGCAAAGCCGCTGACGTGTATTTCCAGCCCCGGCATCCCTACACACAGATTTTGATCGCCTCCAATCCCGAACCCGACCCCGGCCGCGAAAAGCAGCGCCTGTCCACGCCCATACAGGGTGAGATTCCGTCTCCAGTAAATGTGCCGGCAGGATGTCGCTTTGCCAGCCGTTGTCCAAAGGTGATGCCGATGTGCCGCGAAAAAACACCGGAATTGTTGCCCCTGGTGAATGAAGAACGGCTGGTGGCCTGTCACTTGTATACTCAATAAGCCGGAAACATAACTATCCAACGATGCGCGACTATTTTTTACGCCGATTATTGTTGATACCACCCACCCTTATCGGGGTGACGATCATTGTTTTTATCATTACCCGACTGGTACCCGGCGGTCCGCTGGAACGGGCCATTATGGAAAGCCAGCAGATGAGCGCCATGGGCGGCAGTGTCAGTCAGGCCGGTCAGGGCATGGCGCTGTCGCAGGCGCAATTGGATCGGCTGAAAGAGTATTACGGCTTTGACAAGCCGGTGTTGGTCAGTTACTTCGACTGGATGGGCAAAGTGGTACAAGGGGATCTGGGGACCTCCTATCGCTACAACCAACCGGTCACTGAGGTTATCAGCAGTCGTTTTCCAGTCTCGCTGTATTACGGTCTGATTACTCTCGTCATCACTTATCTGGTATGTATCCCGCTTGGCGTGCTAAAAGCCATCAAGCACCGGACCATCGTGGACAATGTCACCTCCATCCTGATTTTTATTGGTTATGCCATCCCCGGTTACGCGCTCGCCTCGCTGCTGTTGTTGTATTTTTCAGTACAGCTGGAGTGGTTTCCCATGGGCGGCTTTACCAGTATGCAGTTTGCCGACAAAGATCTGTGGGGGAAGATCGTCGATCTTGCGCAGCATTCCGCCTTGCCGTTGATCTGTTATCTGGTTGGCAGTTTTGCCTTGGTGACATTGCTGCTCAAAAATCACCTGATGGACAATCTGGCGGCTGATTACATCCGCACTGCGATTGCCAAAGGGGTGTCTTTCCGTAAGGCGGTGACCGGTCATGCCATGCGCAACTCGCTGATCCCGATCGCCACCACCTTTGGCCAAAATATCACTTTGCTGGTTTCCGGTTCGTTCCTGATCGAAACCATCTTTGACATCGACGGCTTTGGTTTGCTGGGACTCAACGCAATTCTGGATCGTGACTATCCTGTGGTGATGGGCGTTGTGTTATTGGCCAGTCTGCTGTTGTTGATTGGTAACATCATTTCCGACATCCTGGTTGCGCTGGTTGACCCGCGCATTCGTTTTAATTAGAGCGGACAATGCTAGAATTTAATCCGGAAACCTTAAAGAAGATACGACGCTTCAGGCAAATCAAGCGCGGCTATTATAGTTTTCTGATACTGATGTTCCTAGTGGGCCTGTTCGCAATTGGTGAACTGCTAATCAATAATCGCGCGCTGATCGTCAAGTACGAAGGCGAGCTGTATTTTCCGACATACTCAGCCTTTCATCCCGGCACTGACTTTGGTCTGCCTTATACCTATGAAACCAATTACCGCGAGTTAAAACAGCTGTTTGCCGAGCAAGGCGGCGACAACTGGGTATTGATGCCTTTGGTGCCTTACAGTGCCAACGAAAATCATTCCACCACGGGCATTTTCAGACCGGAAGCGCCCTCTGCTGAGCACCAGCATTACCTGGGTACGGATACCACCAGTAGAGACATTCTGGCGCGACTGTTTTACGGCACACGCACGGCACTGTTTTTTGCAATAGCTTTTACCCTGGCTGTCTACAGTATTGGTATTGCGATTGGAGCTGCCATGGGCTATTTCGGAGGGACCTTTGATCTGCTGTTCCAGCGCGTCATCGAGATTTGGAGCAATGTGCCCTTTTTATACATGGTCATTATCATTTTTTCAGTGATACCTGCCACGTTTTCTGTATTCTCGCGGATTGTGATTTTGTTAACGGTGATGGTGCTGTTTTCATGGACATCCATGACTTACTTTATGCGCACCGAAACCTACAAACAAAAAGCCAGAGATTATATTGCTTCGGCAAAAATTATTGGCGCGTCCAACGCACGCATTATCTTCAAGCATATTCTGCCGAATGTACTGGCCACGCTGGTGACATTTATGCCGTTTACCGTGATTGCGGCGGTGACGGCAATTACTGCACTGGATTTTCTGGGTTTCGGTTTGCCGCCACCCACCCCCAGCCTGGGTGAGTTATTGAAGCAAGGCACCAGCAATCTGCGTACAGCGCCATGGATTGTCATGTCAGCATTTGGCACGCTGGTGGTGTTGTTGACATTGGTTACTTTTATAGGCGAGGCGATTCGCGAATCGTTCGATCCGAAAAAATTTACTGTCTATAAATAGATTGTTTACCGGAGGTTTTTGAGATGATCAGACTGATGCGAACCGGGTTGACAGTGGTGTTGCTGTCCGCACTGCTGGCCGCTTGTGGCGACAGCACCGATGATACGCAAGTGCGCGACAACACCCAGGAAGTAATGGACTATTATGCTCAATACCCGGACTTTTTCCGCTTCCGCACACCGGCGGATGTGCCTGCCGATCTGGTGTGGGAAAACGGCATGGACCTGCCGGACATCGGTTCGCCGGATGCCGTCAAAGGCGGTACGCAGTACGGCTCAATCCAGGACTTCCCACGCACGCTGCGATTTGTCGGACCTGACTCCAACGGTGCTTTCAGGCCATGGATTCTGGATGACGTGACACTAGGACTGGCGGGTCTGCATCCGGATGTAGATGGTGCCTATCCTCAACTGGCAACGGAGTGGGCGATCGATCAAACAACCGGCACCGTTTACGCGCGACTTGATCCTAACGCTCGCTGGTCAACTGGCGAGCCGGTCACCGCTGACGATTTCCTGTTTATGTTCTACTTTTACCAAAGCGAACACATCGTTGCGCCCTGGTACAACAATTACTACGGCTTTGGCGAAACCTACAGCAACATTACCAAGTACGATGATCACACCATTTCCATCACACTGACCAATGCACGTCCTGATATTCGCGACCGTGTGCTGGCATTGAGGCCGGTTCCACAACACTTTTTCCGTGAAATGGGGGAAGATTTTGTTGAGCGTTACCAGTGGAGTTTTGTTCCCACCACTGGACCCTACGTGATTCGCGATGAGGATCTGGTGCAGGGACGCTCGATAACCTTGACCCGTCTCGAAGACTGGTGGGCCAAGGACAAGAAGTTCTTCCGTAACCGGTACAACGTTGATCGCGTGGTCTTAAGCGTCATTCGCGATAGCAATAATGTTTTTGAGGCATTCAAACGAGGTGATATTGATCAGTTCGTGTTGAATCTCGCAGAGCACTGGTACGAAAAATTGCCGGACTCTGACCCGGATGTTGTCAGTGGATACATTCACAAATCGGTGTTCTACAACGAGCGCCCTCGGCCGACTTATGGTTTGTGGATCAACAGTGCGCGGCCCCTGCTGGATAACCGCGAAGTGCGTCTGGGCATTCAGTACGCTTCCAACTGGGATCTGGTGATCAGCAACTTCTTCCGTGGTGACTTCGCACGTATGAGAACCTCTTCGGATGGTTATGGTGTGTTTTCTCATCCAACACTGGAAGCCAGGCCTTATGATATCGAAAAGGCATTGGAACACTTTGCCAACGCCGGTTTTACTGAACGAGGTCCTGACGGCATTTTGGTCAATGCGTCTGGTCAGCGTCTGGCGTTTACCCTGTCGACCGGGTATCAGGTGCTCGGTGATGTGTTAACTATTTTGCGCGAAGAGGCAGCGCGTGCCGGTGTGGAATTCCGCATCGAAGTGCTTGATCAGACCGCCGGCTGGCACAAAGTTCAGGAAAAGCAGCATGATATTTTCTTCTCGGCATTTGGTGTGTCCGTGGAAATGTTCCCCCGCTTCTGGGAAACCTCCCACTCGTTCAACGCTTATGATCAGGCCTTCCTGCCCGATGGATCTGTGAATCCTGCCCGCCAGGTGAAGGTGCAGACCAATAATCTGGAAAGTCTGGCTGATCCCGAATTTGACCGGCTGATAGAGCAGTATGACCGCTCAAGCGATCGCGCGGAGATGATTGAACTGGCGCATCGCATGACGGAGTTGCATCACGAGATCGCATCGTTTGTGCCGGGTTATGTGCAGGACTTTTACCGCGTGGGGCATTGGCGCTGGGTGCGTTATCCTGAGTTTTTTAACCACCGGCAATCAGCTACCGCTGGCGAGCTGCATATTCACTGGATTGATCGGCAATTAAAAGAAGAAACCCTGGCGGCCAAGCAGTCCGGGCAGTCTTTTGAACCTCAGATCAATGTGTTTGATCAGTATCGTGTGCAGTAAGGGTCATTGATGAGTTCACCGATACTACAGATTAATCACCTGGTCACCGAGTTTGACACCGACGAAGGTCGTGTGCGCGCCGTTGATGATGTCAGCTTTACCGTCAACGCGGGCGAAACATTGGGTATTGTGGGTGAGTCCGGCTGTGGTAAAAGCGTCACCGCCCAATCAATCATGCGACTGTTGCCGCAGCCAATGGGGCAAATTGCAGGTGGTGAAATTCTGTTCAAAGGTCAGGATCTTGTGTCACTCACCCTTGAGCAGATGCACAAAATCCGTGGTGCAAAAATAGGCATGGTATTTCAGGAGCCGATGACAGCACTTAATCCAGTGCATACCATTGGCCGTCAGTTGGCAGAAGTGTTGTTGCTGCACAAGGACATTACTCATCAGCAAGCGTTGCAGCAGTCGGTGGACCTGCTGGACAAGGTGGGAATCCCTTCGCCCGATATCCGCATGTCAGAGTATCCGCACCAATTATCGGGTGGTATGCGTCAGCGCGTGGTCATTGCAATTGCTCTGGCCTGCCAGCCGGAGCTATTGATAGCGGATGAGCCGACCACCGCGCTGGATGTCACAATCCAGGCGCAAATTCTGGAGCTCATAAACGAGCTGCAACGCGATATGGGGATGGCGGTTATCTTGATTACACACGATCTGGGGGTGATCGCAGAAACCTGTCAGGATGTAGTTGTCATGTACGCCGGCAAAGTTGCGGAGCAAGGCAGTGTCTACGATATTTTTGATCGCCCGGCGCATCCCTACACACAAGGACTGCTGTCATCCATACCGCGTCTGGATACTAAACCAAAGTCGCACTTGAAGATTATTCCCGGTATGGTGCCTGGCTTGCTGGATCTGCCGGCCGGATGCAGATTCCAGAATCGCTGTCAGTACCGGCAGGCTGATTGCGTAACCCGCGTGCCTCCAGAGCAGTGGGTTACCGATGGGCACCGTGTCAGTTGCCTGCACTGGCAGAATCTTGCTGCCGCGACGGAGATCGTGTCATGAGTGTGGCAGACAATAGCCGGCAGCCTCTGCTGGAGGTAAAGGACTTAGAGATGCATTTTCCTGTCAAGGAAGGTGTATTTATGCGTACCGGTAAATATAACCGCGCCGTCGATGGTGTCAGTTTCAGCATTGCCCCGGGTGAAACACTCGGCCTGGTCGGTGAATCAGGTTGTGGCAAGTCCACACTGGGTCGTTGTATTACCCGTCTGTATCAGCCCACGGACGGCCAGATTCTGTTTCAGGGGCAGGATATAACACGCTTGCCGGCGCGCACGCTCAAGCCCATACGCCGTGACATTCAGATGATTTTTCAAGACCCAATGGAGTCGCTGAACTCGCGGCACACGGTGGGTGATATTCTGGAAGAGCCTATGGTCGTGCAATCCATCGGTGACGGCGCCTCCCGACGTAAACGTGTTGCCGATCTGCTGGATCTGGTGGGTCTGCCTGCACGTTCAGTGACGCGCTATCCGTTTGAGTTTTCCGGCGGCCAACGCCAGCGTATTGGCATCGCGCGCTCCATTGCGCTGAATCCTAAACTGATTATCTGTGATGAGCCGGTGTCGGCGCTGGATGTGTCGATTCAGAGCCAGATTCTTAATCTGTTGATCGAGCTTCAGCAAGAGCTGAAATTGTCGTATCTGTTTATTGCCCACGATCTGGCGGTGGTCAAACACATTTCCGACCGTATTGCGATTATGTATCTTGGCAAAATTGTGGAAACCGGGCCGGGAGAAAGTGTTTACCTCAACCCGCAGCATCCATACACAAAGTCGCTGATTTCAGCGATCCCGGTACCTGACCCGCATCACAAGGCGCAGCGTATTGTGTTACATGGCGATGTGCCATCGCCTATCAATCCGCCATCGGGATGCAGCTTTCACACCCGCTGCCCCAACGCAACGGAGTTGTGCAGTCAGCAGGTGCCAGTGCTTGCCCACCATGCTTCCTGTCATGAGCATGTCACCGCAGCTTGCCACCATATTTGATTTGAGCACGCGATCAGGCCTCTGGAAAGCCCGTAGAACGGGCGCTCCGCGAAGTGTGATCGACGTGAGTAGTTTGACGCAGGAGCGGGTAGACGGGTTGTTTTCGCCACGCTATCTGTTTTAAGATGTGGCTCCCCAACGAGGAAGAATAACTATGAATTCCCTGCATTACATTTCAAGGTCACTGGTCCGCCGACCACTGGCCGCAGCTTCGGTGGTCTTGGCCGCGCTGAGCTCAAGCTTGAGCACCCAGACATTTGCACAAACCGGTTCCGTGCAGGAGCAGTTCGAGCAAGCCAACACCTCGCTCGAAGCCATGATTCTGACCAATACCCAGTTGCGTGAGCGTATTGCCCGTCAGGAGCAGTTGATCACCGAAATGGCTGCTTCCATTGAGTATGCTGCGCTGTTGGCGGATGAGGCTAACTCGCCGTTAAATGGCCTGATCAATGAAATGATGAGCAGCATCGAGCAGTTTGTAGAATCTGACCTGCCGTTTGAATTACAAGCGCGTCGTGACCAGGTAGAGCGTATCCGCAATCTGATCAATAACCCGCAAGCTCCGATTTCCCAGAAGCTCAGTCTGTTGATTGGTCTGTATCAGGCAGAAGGCGCCTATGGCCGCACGCTGGATACTTACACCGAAATGATGGATGTTGATGGCGTTGAGCAGGAAGTGACTGTTACGCGCATTGGCCGCCTGATGCTGGCTTACCAGACCGCTGATCGTCAGATCACAAAGGTGTGGGACAAATCAGCGGATGCGTGGGTAGAAGTACCGGCTGGTGAATATCGCACATCCATTTACCGCGCGATGAGTGTCGCTAGCAGCACAATTGCCGCTGAAATGATGAACATCGCAGTTCCGGCACCCGTTGCCGCGCAGTAATGTGATGTCGGAGATCGGCTGATGACAGCCGTTTCCGGCGTCAGTAATCTTGTAGTCGAATCCCCTCATACACTCCCCGCCGAGTTTGTGTTAACAGAACTCGGCAAGGGCGTTTCCGGCCTTAGCACTACCGACAGTGCCCAGCGTTTGTTGATAGCCGGTCACAACCGTCTGCCTGAAACTGCGCGTGCAGGGCCACTGCAGCGTTTTCTCCGTCAATTTAATAATCTGCTGATACTGATCTTGATTGGCGCCGCCGGCATCACCGCGCTGCTGGGGCACATGCTCGACACTGTGGTTATTCTGTTTGTGGTTCTGGTCAACACTGTGCTGGGTTTTGTACAGGAAGGCAAAGCTGAAAAAGCCATCGCTGCAATTCGTGACATGCTGGCGCCGCGTGCTACGGTCGTGCGCGATGGTGAACGGCAGACGGTGGATGCGCAGGAGCTGGTAGCCGGTGATCGGGTATTGCTGGAAGCCGGCGACAAGGTCCCCGCGGATTTGCGGCTTGTTGAAGTGAATACCCTGACCGTTCAGGAAGCGGTGCTGACCGGTGAGTCTCTGGCCGTCGAGAAATCAACGGAACCGGTGGCGCTGGCCGCGGCGATTGGCGATCGTCGCTGTATGGCCTTCAGTGGCACCCTGGTGAGTACCGGGCAAGGCATTGGTATTGTGGTGGCTACCGGCGCCAATACTGAACTCGGGCGTATCAGCCACCTGCTCAGTGACCTTGAACAACTGTCCACCCCTCTGTTGAAGCAGATCGCACAGCTGTCCCGCTGGCTGACCGGGTTTATTCTGCTGGCCGCGCTGATGATTCTGGCCTGGGGCTACTACATTCAGGGTATGCCGTTTGCTGAGTTGTTTGTGATTGTGGTGGGTTTATCTGTCGCATCAATTCCCGAAGGTCTGCCGGAAGTACTCACGGTGACCATGGCCATCAGTGTGCAGGCCATGGCCAGGCGCAATGCCATCGTTCGCAAGTTGCCTGCCATCGAAACACTGGGTTCCATCTCCGTCATCTGCAGTGATAAAACGGGCACGCTGACCCGCAATGAGATGATGGTTGCCAGTCTGGTGATGGCGGATATTACCCTGGAGGTAAGCGGCGACGGTTACGCGCCCGAGGGTGACATTCTGGATCACGGCAAGTCGGTTGAGCGATGGACTGAACAAGGTGCAGGCTGGCTGCTAGAGAAACTGGCATTGGCAGCAGTGTTGTGTAACGACGCTGTGTTGCAGCAACAGCCGGGTGGCCACTGGCAGGTGATGGGTGATCCCATGGAAGCTGCGCTGTTGGCGTTGGCTGCCAAAGCTGGCCTGAACGAGCCGTCAGTAAAAGGCGCCTGGCCCCGACTGGATAGCCTGCCTTTTGATGCGCGCCATCGTTACATGGCAACGCTGCATGACTGCCCGCCAGAATCCTTGGCAGCAAACGCCCGGCTTATCTTTATTAAAGGGGCGCCAGAGAAGTTGCTGAAGATGTGTACCCGGCAGCTTGGCAGTGATGGTCAGAGCGTTGCCCTGATGGAAGATTTCTGGCACCAACAAGCAGAACAAATAGCTAACAACGGTCAGCGTGTGCTGGCATTTGCGTTCAAAACAGTGCCGCTGTCTCAACAACAGGTCGGGCATGAGGATGTTGCATCCGGCCTGACCTTGCTGGGATTGACCGGCCTGATGGATCCACCGCGGCCTGAAGCGATCGCTGCAGTAGCCGAGTGTTATCGGGCCGGGATTCAGGTCAAGATGATCACCGGAGATCATGCCGGTACTGCGTCGGCGATTGGCCGGCAGATCGGCTTGAAGCAGACGGACAGGGTATTGACCGGGGCCGAGCTGGAACTGATGGATGATCAGGCATTGGCCACCGCCGTGCGCTCGGTTGATGTGTTTGCGCGCACCAGTCCTGAACACAAACTGCGCTTGGTGATGGCGCTGCAGGCACAAGGCATGGTGGTGGCCATGACCGGTGATGGCGTCAATGATGCGCCAGCCCTGAAACGGGCGGATGTGGGTATTGCCATGGGCCAAAAGGGCAGCGAGGCCGCCCGCGAAGCGTCACAACTGGTGCTGGCGGACGACAATTTTGCATCGATTGTGGTGGCGGTCAGTGCCGGGCGCACCGTTTACGATAATCTGCGCAAAGTGATCAGTTTTCTACTGCCGATTAATGGCGGGGAATCTCTGAGTCTGGTCATTGCGATTTTGTTTGGGCTGACGCTGCCGATCACTGCTGCCCAAATTCTCTGGGTGAATATGGTGAGTTCGGTGGCGCTGGCGCTGGCATTGGCATTTGAACCGCCGGAATCCGGCGTTATGGACCGCCCCCCTCGCAGGCCTGGTGAGTCCATCCTGACTGCGCAGATAGTCTGGCGCATCCTGCTGGTGTCGGGGGTGTTTACTGTCGGTGTATTCGGGCAATTCCTGCTGGCGCAGGCGCAGGGCGCATCACTGGAGACCGCTCGTACCATGGCGGTCAATACACTGTTGATGATGGAAATGTTTTATTTGTTCAGTGTGCGCTACAGCTACGGCAGTTCAATCAGTTACAGGGGCATGCTGGGTACACCCGCCGTGTTGTATTCCATTGCTGCCGTGGCAGTGTTTCAGTTGTTTTTCACGTATACGCCGTTTATGGGAAACGCCTTTGGGTCTGAGCCGCTCACCTTGATACAAGGCATGCAGGTGTTCAGTTTTGGGGTATTGGTGTTATTGGTTGTTGAGCTTGAAAAATGGTTGCGGCGACGTTTTTCACCGGCAGCGTAATGTCACCGGCAGCGTAATGTCAGCAGCGCTTTTTGCATCATCTGCATTTTAATGTGGTGAGCGCTAATGTGGTGAGCGCTATTGTGGTGACCACTCAGCCCTTGCCGCGCATTTTGTTGGGGCCGCGCAGGCTGTCTTTCTCGATGTATTCAATGATGGCACCCGCGATGTCCATGCCGGTCGCTTTTTCGATACCTTCCAGTCCCGGTGAGGAATTGACTTCCAGCACCAGAGGGCCGTGATTGGAGCGGACAATATCCACCCCGGCGACATCAAGACCCATCACCTGGGCGGCTTTGGTGGCGAGTTTGCGTTCATCAGGGCGCAGTTTGACAACTTTTGCTGAGCCGCCACGGTGCAGGTTTGAGCGGTATTCACCAGGCATGCCGGTGCGTTGCATAGCGGCCACAACTTTGTCACCCACCACAAAACAGCGAATATCCGTACCCGAGGCTTCTTTGATAAATTCCTGCACCAGGAAGTCTGCTTCCAGTCCGCGAAAGGCGTTGATCAGACTCTCTGCCGCTTTTCGTGTTTCCGCCAAGACCACGCCGTTGCCCTGCGTGCTGCGCAACACCTTCACCAGCAGTGGCGGGCCGCCAACAGAGTTGATCAGATCCGTGGTGGCATCGGCGGAGTGAGCATAACTGGTGATGGGTTGGCCAATGCCGCGACGAGCCAGCAGTTGGTGGGCGCGCAGCTTGTCGCGTGAGCGGGTAATGGCAATCGACTCATTAACAGAATACGTGCCTCCTACCTCAAATTGCCTCAGCACTGCGCTGCCATACACGGTGACGCTGGCACCAATGCGCGGGATGACTGCATCAAACTCCAGCGCCTCAGGATCGCCAATGCCTTTGTAAAACACCGTTGGATTGTTGGCGGTGATGTTCATGTAACATTTCAGAACATCAATCACCCGTGCCTCATGTCCACGCGCTTTGGCTGCTTCAACCAGTCGTCGTGTTGAGTACAGTTTACCGTTGCGGGATAACACTCCGATTTTCATGTTGAATTGTCCTGGAAGTTACCTGGGCGGAGCAGGTTGACAAGCGTCCAGATTGTGTCCGTGGTCGAAAATGGCGCACACGTTACCATAAAATGCATGACAAGCAAGTGGCACCTGACTGCGCGCAGATTTGCGTCGCTCGAACCACGTCCACGCGCTGCTTTGACTGCAAACAGGCCGTTTAATTCGCGTGTGATTGAAATACTGTCGGGTGCCGATTCAGCAAGCTGATAGCCATCATACGCCTTTTTTCGATTCAGGGAATGTGAGGCGACAGTCTGCGCAGAGACGTTCAGGCGGCGGCAGGCTTGTGATGCCTTACCTGCGCATGCGAACATCCTGCGCAGTAAACCTTGATGCATTCAGGCGCGGATCACATCGTATGGCGGCAGCACCATGAGCAAACCCGTTTATTGGCTGGCAACAGCAGCGTTTTTGCTGGTGCTGGCTGTTTTGTTAAATATGGGCGTTTTGTCAGCTGGCTGGCGCTGGGATGATCCTTCCATTTTGTTGCACGCCCATCAGTTTTCTATTGTGCAGGATGTGCTGGATCCCGCGGTCTGGCAGCAGTTTTCCCCCGCCAACCTCACGCCACTGTTAATTCTGTCGCTGGAAATCGACCTGATTCTGGCCGGTTTGTCGCCGTGGTTTTTCTACCTGCACCAACTGAAGCTGTTGGCAGCCGCTGCATTTTTGCTGTTTGTGCTGCTACGCTTGTGGTGCGAGACACGTTTTGCGATGGCCGGGGCGATACTGTTTTTGAGTGGTTTACCGGTAATGACGGTGGCCGAGCAATTGATGACACGACATTACGCTGAAGGCCTGGTACTGGCGTTGATCAGTATCTACGGCCTTGTGCGTTATCTGCGCACCGGGTCGGTGCTGTTCTGGGGTCTGGCGATAGTAAGTTATGCGCTGGCCGTGACGGCTAAAGAGGTGTACGTGCCGTTGCCTGCGCTGCTGCTGTGTTTGCCGGAGTCTACCTGGCACAAACGCTTGCGGGCCAGTGCGCCGTTTTTTACCGTGCTGGCACTGTATGCACTGTGGCGCAGTTGGATGTTGCCGTCAGTTACCGGCGGTTATGTGGACAGCGCCAGTTACTTCAGTGTGGCGTTTATAAACCAGGTCATGGCGACGTATCTGAGTTTTCCGCGTTTGCTCAGTGGCAGTGTCTGGCCATTATTTGTAGCGTTGTATCTGGGCTTGCTGGGCTTCTACGTGTGGAAAAAACGTGCTGCTGTGGTCACCGCTGACAGCGGAGTGGCAGCAGTGTGGCCGCTGTTCAGTGTGCTGGTGGCCGCATTGGTGCTGGCGCCGCTGGCGCCGCTGGTGCAATCGCCGGGCATTGTGCAGGCGGACCGTTATCTGTTTGCGCTGTGGGCGGCCTTGAGTTTTTCGATGGCTTTTTTTGCGGGTCGTTATGCGGACCCGCAGTCATCACGCTGGTCGTTGCCAGCCTTGGGTGTGTTGGTGGTGATCAGTCTGCTGCACGCCTTACCCGAACGTCAGGCCATGGCCGCGGTAGGCCGTGCCTTTGATGTGCAGGGTGAGTTTATCTGGCAGCAGGATGATGCGGTTGCCTACCAGCCTTCTGCAGAGGTCTTGCCGGTATTGTGGTTTGTTAATGGTTTGGCTGATCTTAAATCAGGTATCAGCAACGCTACTTCACCGGTGGTGGTGGTGGATGATATTTATCTCGCGCAAGCGCAGGGAAAACCCGTGTTTGTGTACGACCCTGAGTGTCAGTGTATGCGTGATCAATCGGCGCAAGCCGGTCTTCGACTGCAGCAACACTCAGCCAGTCTGCGTCCACAAGCGCCGTTGAGCGTGCGCTTTGATTACCGGCAGCGCACGGTGAACTGGCAATTTGGCCCCTACACCGATGGCAGCTACCAACTGGTTTCCAATCGGATCGGCGTAATACCGGCGACGCCACTGGGACAGATGCGCGCGCTGTTGGCGGAAGATGCCGGCTTCTACGTGCGCTATCAATCGCCAGAGGGTTGGCAGAGTTATTCAGATGAGTTTCGGATCAATCATGATGGTCCGGTGATTAATTGGGTCAGGGAGTAAGGCCATGCACGCGATTGCGATTGTTATCCCTGCCTACAACGAAGCGGCCTCGATTGTTGCCAATCTGGCCGTTATCCGCGCTGCCGTTGATGACATTGACGACGCCGATGTCATGTTGGTGGTGATTGATGATGGCTCGGCAGACGGCACCGCGGCGGCTGTGCGTCAATTGCATACCCACGACCCGCGCGTTCATCTGCTCAGCATGAACCGGCACTATGGCAAAGAATCCGCCATTGCTGCCGGGCTGCAGGCAACACGTCATTGTGATGCCGTGGTGGTGATGGACAGTGATCTGCAGCATCCGCCCGCGTTGATTCCGACTATGATCGAACATTGGCGCCAGGGCGCGCGCGTGGTGGAAGCGGTTAAAGCGTCGCGCGGCAACGAAAGTTACCTGCGCGGTAAACTGGCGGGCTTGTTCTACCGGTCGTTTAATTATTTCACCCGTCTTGGCATTGAAGGTCACACGGACTTTAAACTGCTCGACAAAGAGGTGGTCAACGCCTGTTGCGATCTGCCCGAGCATGGTCGTTTTTTTCGGGGCCTGATTGCCTGGCTGGGTTTTGAAACCGTGCAATTGCCGTTTAACGTGCCACCCTCCACCCGCCAGCGCTCGGCATGGGGTCAGGCGGCTTTATTTCGTTATGCCATCGATTCCATTACCTCATTTACTGCGTTTCCCCTGCAGATTGTCACGCTACTGGGGGGGCTGACATTTTTGCTGAGCATGGTGATTGGTGCTATGGCGTTGGCGGATAAACTGGCCGGACGCGCGGTGGACGGGTTCACCACGGTGATTCTGTTGATTCTGATGATCGGAAGTGTGCTGATGTTCAGTGTCGGGCTGATAGGTATCTATGTGGGTCGCATATACGACGAAGTCAAACGGCGCCCGAATTTTCTGATCAACCGCCATAAGAGTACCCTGCATGATTAAGTATGCTGCCGTTCTGATGCACGCAGTGCTGCTGGCCACATTGCTGGCCTCATCTCATGGCATCCTGAAATGGGTGTCCAGTCAGCCGCATGAGAACTACCTGCAAATGTTACTGGAGCACTGGAAGTCGGTATTTGCAGCGTTGGCTGTGTATGGGTTTATCTTCTTCTACTACATTCTTGTGCTGCGCAGCAGTCCGGTGTCTATACTCTATCCAGTGTATACCGGGCTGTCGGTGCTGTTTGTGTTGCTAATTGGTCGTCTGGTGTTTTCTGAACCCTTGACCAGTGTGCAGGTATTGGGTGCCGGGTTTGTGTTGATTGGTATTGTTCTCATGGGCAATAGCAGGTAACCCCGCATCGGGCAGTGCCAGTGAGTGGCTTTAAACAGTGTGCAAAGATTGAGTTGTATGGAGCGGATATGAAGCAATTAATCGCGGGGTTGGTGTCCGGTTTACTGGCGGGTTTGCCGTTGAGCACGTTGGCTCAGGATCTGGATGCATTTGCGGAACGTGTCAGCGAGTTTACGCTGGATAACGGTTTGCACTTCATTGTGATTGAACGGCCGGTTGCGCCGGTTGCCACCTTTGTTACCTTTGTTAATGTCGGCGGAGCTGACGAACCGGTCAACAATACCGGGGTTGCTCACATTTTTGAGCACATGGCATTTAAAGGCTCCACCCGCATCGGCACCACGGACGCAGCGGCTGAGCTGGACGCGTTGCAGCGTATGGATGATGCCTACCGCGAGTGGCTGGCGGAATCCTATTCCACCACGCCGGATCAAGGTCGGCTGGATGCCTTGTGGCAAACGTTTGATCAGTGGCAGACACAGGCTGGTTCCTATATCCGCAGCGAGGAATTTTCACAAATCATTGAGCGCGAGGGCGGCGTGGGTCTGAACGCTTTCACCAGCGCCGATGCCACCGGCTATTTTTACTCACTGCCGCAAAACAAAGCTGAATTATGGTTTTTCCTTGAAGCCGAACGTTTTATGGATCCGGTGTTCCGCGAATTTTATGTTGAAAAAAACGTGATCATGGAAGAACGGCGCATGCGCACCGACTCCAACCCGCAGGGTCGCTTGATTGAGGAGTTTCTGAGTGTGGCTTATTCTGCACACCCTTATCGCAATCCGGTTATTGGCTGGTCGTCTGACATTACCGCAACGACCATAGAAGATACGCGGCAGTTTTTTGAAACCTATTACGTGCCGTCCAACATGACCATTGCGATCGCCGGGGATGTGAAGGTTGACGACATGCGGGCGCTGGCGGAGAAATATTTTGCGGCCATGCCCGCTGCGGCGCATCCGCCTGCCGTAAAAACCGTTGAACCTGCGCAGCGTGGTGAACGCCGGTTTGTGATCGAAGAGCAGAGCCAGCCACTGTTTATTGCCGGTTACAAAACCGTGGCGGCGACTCATCCGGATGCCGCTGCGCTGGAGATGCTGGGTCAGATTCTGTCTGCCGGCAGAACGTCCAGGCTGTATCAGCGTATGGTGCAGGACGAGCAACTGGCCTTGGGCGTACAGGCGCTCAACGGTTTTCCGGGGTCCCGATTTCCGTCCCTGTTTGTCACCTTTGCGGTGCCCAATGCCAAAGTGCCCATGGAATCAGTAGAGCAGGTCATTCTTGAAGAAATCGACAAGGCCAAACAGGGCGACATTCAACAGGAAGAGCTGGACAGGGCGGTGACCAATGCACGTGCCGGCGTGGTGCGTGGCCTTAATTCCAATATGGGACTGGCGTTGGGGCTGGCGCAGGCACATGCGCAGCGCGGCGACTGGCGTGAAGCATTTTCCTATCTCGAGGATCTGGAAGCAGTGACATTGGCCGACCTGCAACGCGTGGCCCAACAGTATCTGGTGCGCAGCAATCGCACTGTTGGCATGATCAGCAACAGCGGCGCACAGGAGTAATTTGTATGAAAAGCCTGAGAAAAACCTTGCTCTCTGCAGTTGCTCAACTGGCCGTTGGTTGTGCGCTGGTATCCGTTGTATCCGCTGCCAGTGCCCAATCAGATCCGGCGCCCTGGGAAACCTTTGATTATCCTGAGATCAATAACTTTGAAATGCCGGCTCTGGAGATTTTTGAACTGGAAAATGGCATCCGCTTTTATCTGGTAGAAGACCGTGAGTTGCCGCTGATTGACTTGACGGTGCTGGTGCGTACTGGCGGCATTCAGGTGCCTGATGATCAGGTGGGTTTGCAGAATCTGGTGGGTTCGGTGATGCGCAGCGGTGGCTCGCTGAATTATCCCGACGATGAACTGAACAGAATGCTGGAGAATCGGGCGGCCGAAATAGAGACCGAGATCGGTTTCAGTTCCGGATCAGCAAACATGAATGTTCTGGCCGATGATTTTGCAGCGTTGCTGCCGGTGTTTCTGGATGTGCTGGTGAATCCGGCGTTTCCTGAGGAGCGTCTTCAGCTTGCCATTACCCAGCAGCGCAGCAGCATCGCCCGGCGTAATGATGATCAGGGCAGTGTGGCCAACCGTGAGTTTCAGCGGCTGATTTATGGCGAGCAATCCAAATACGCCCGACGCATTGAAAACGCTACCTTGAACAATATTACCCGGCAGGCGGTGGTGGATTTTCACCGGCAGGCGTTTGTGTCGCGCAATATGATGGTCGGGGTCACCGGCGATTTTGATGTCGCGGACATGCGTCAGTTGCTCACTGAAGCGTTTGCCGCAATGCCCTCGGGCGACGAGACTGTGCTGGAATTTCCGCCCATCGATTATGCCTTTAATTCAGGCATTTTTCTGGCAGACAAGCCGGATGTAAATCAGAGTTATGTGTTGCTGGGCCATATTGGTGGCATGCGCGACAGTCCGGATTATGCGGCGATTCAGGTCATGAACCGCGTGCTCAGCGGCGGCTTTTCCAGCCGCTTGATGCAGGTAGTGCGCAGCGAACTCGGCTTGGCCTACTCAGTGTTTGGCTCCTACGGCAGCGGTCTGTATTTCCCGGGCACCTTCAGTGCGGGAGTGATGACTCAAAGTGAATCAACTGCGGCAGCCATTGAGGCCATCGTGACGCAAATCAGACGCATCCAGGATGAGCCTATCAGCGATGAGGAGCTGAACAGCACCAAAGATCAGTTTCTCAATACGCTGGTTTTTCAGTATCCGGGGATAAGCTCAGTGTTGCGCGAGCGCATGAACAACGATTACGCCGGATTGCCAGCGGATACCTTTGAACAGCTGGTCGCACAGATTCAACAGGTCACGGTTGCCGATGTGCAATTGGTAGCCCAGCGTTATCTGCGCCCTGACACTCTGCAGATACTGGTGGTGGGTAATGCCGCTGAATTGGGCGATCAACTTGAGCGCTTTGGTGAGGTGCAAACCATCGACATCGGTATTCCTCAGTAACCCGGTTCGCTGAAAAAACGCCGGGTTACTGACGTCTGTTGAACAGGCAATTATTGCAACCGCCACAATCTGCAGTTCCACGCGTCGATTGCTGGCGCGCCCCTGTTCGTTGTCGTTACTGGCAATCGGGCGGTCCGAGCCTACGCCTTGCACCAGCAGGCGGTTCTGATCAACACCTCGGGAAGCAAGATAGTTGGACACACTGCCGGCGCGGCGGTTGGACAGGTTGTAGTTGTAGTCACGTGTGCCGGTTGAGTCGGTGTGACCAATAACCTGTAAACGGGTGTCCGTGTATTTGTAGAGTATCTGCGCAACGGAATCGAGTACCGGGAAAAAGTCTGCGCGGGTGTCATATTCATTGGTGTTTAAAGTGATGTTGCCGGGCATGGTCGGGTCAAGCTGATCGCCATTGCGATTGACCTGCACTCCCGTGCCCTGCAATTCCTCGCGAAGTTCAGCTTCCTGTGCGTCCATATACGCGCCAACACCTGCGCCGATGGCGCCGCAACCGAGCGCTGCATTGTTCGCAAAAGTCGTTTCGGATTTATCACGGATCAAGTTGAGCGCGAACAATCAGCAGTAGCCTAGTGTCGTGCATGACAACTGAATGCTGCATGAACAGAAAAGCGATGGATCAACCAATCAGTGTTAAGGCTTTGAGGAGCAGAACCGCGATGAAAGCAAATGTCGGAGTGACAGACAAATCGGTACGGATTGTTGTGGGTGCAGCGTTGATTGTACTGACATTGATGGGAACGATCGGCGTCTGGGGCTGGATTGGCATCGTGCCGCTGGGCACGGGTCTGCTCAACTTCTGTCCACTGTACTCCCTTCTGGGTGTGAATACCTGCAAAAATTCCTGATGGCAGGCCGTGCGTCTAGTCCGCTTGTTAATGAGCGGACATCAGTGCCTGCGCCAGCTGGTAACCGCTGAGCCAGGCCCCTTCAACACGGCCTTTGTTCAGCCAGTCGCCACACACGCCCAGCCCGAGCCCGGCATCACAGATAAAACCGGGTGTGTTGCTGGTTTGCAAGGCTTGTGCATAGCGCCAGCGGTGCAGTCTCCAGCTGCGCGGGTGAAAACGCTGCGCATCCACACCCGTGAGCGAGTTAAAGGCGCCCAGCATGGATTGAAAAACCTGCTGCTGTTCATCTTCAAGGTGCGCGTGAGTCCACGTGGTGCTGCCGTGCAGCACCCAGGTTTCTCCGGCCGGCCTACCCGGTTTACTGCTGTCGCGCGCAATCCAGCTCAGCTGCGCGCAGGCGGTGTGATCACGGTGGAGTGGGGCATCAGCAAACGCATTAACAAATGCCGCATCAAAACTGACAGGCAGTTTTTCGCGGTAATCCAGCATCAGCGCCCAACATGGGCTGAGCGGATGTTGTTGGGTTGACTGGCGTGCAGCATTCACAAATGCAGCCGGCACATCGGCAGAAGCCGCCAGCAAATCGTTAACTTGTTGCGCCGGCAGCGCAAAGACAATCTGATCAAACGGGCCTTCCAGAACGCTGTCATCTTCAATGGCCAGCATCCAGTGTTGTGCCTGTTTGCTGACGGCGATCACCTTTGTCTGCAAGCGCACGGACAGTTCGCTGGCAAGCTGACGGACGGGCGCGGTCATGCCCGGCACACCCACAAAGCGTGTGACACCGGCGCTTTGCTGAGATTGCCTGCTGTCAGGCTTGACACCAAAACTATGCAATGCGGGTGACCAGACGCTGATCACACCTGACGCCAGCCATTGGTTTGTCTGCCTTACAAATTCCGGATCCCGCGCGGTGAAATACTGCGCGCCATGATCACATTGCCAAAAATCTGTAGTTTGGTTGCTATGTTCATCACTGACGCGGCGTGTGCTCATGCGCCCGCCAACACCGCGGGATTTTTCAAAGACAGTGACAGCGTAACCAGCCTGCTGTAATTGTTGAGCGCAGGCAAGACCGGACAGACCTGCGCCAATGACTGCAATACGGAGTTGTTGTCGGGACATAATCTGTGAGCTCAACTTCCACGTCACGTCGAGGGGGTGTGCGACACCACGATCAGTTCATTGACTGCAAAACCAGCGCCTGCCGCTTTCTCCAGCAACTGGTTGTAGATGTCAGCTTCAAGTACAGGCTGGCGTGCCAGAATCCAAAGGTAGTCATACGAAGGTCCGGTCACCATCACCCACTGATAGTTTTCCTGATCCAGTGCAACGATGTTGTAAGCACCATAAAAAGGGCCAAAAAACGACACTTTTAATGCGCCCTGATCCGTCGTATCGATGAAACGAGCCTTGCCAACAGCCTGCTCCCACTCACCGGAATCCACATCAAAGCCACGGTTGATTACTTGCACTGTGTTGTCTGCCTGGATTCGGTACTCGGCGCTGACCTGTGACAAACCGCGCTCAAAACGGTGATCAAGTCTGGCGATCTCAAACCAGATGCCTTGATAACGCTCAAGCTCAAAGTTCTCAACAACCTGTAAACCACCCGGCGGGCCTCCGGTGCAAGAGGCCAGCAGCAGCGCACACAGTGTCAGTAGTATATTGATCGGTTTGTTCATCAACATGATGTCAGGTTTCCGTGATGTGGGGTGGGTCAGAATGCGTCTACCAGGTAATCGGTTCGCCAGCCCAGTCCAGATAGGATGCCTCGGCATCAACCGGCAGCGCTGCGCAGATTGTCAGTAACTGCTGCGCAACAAACTCAGGGGTGAAGAGTTTGTCGGCCGCGATATTTTTTTGAAACGGACGCGATAACAAGGTATCCACTGTTCCCGGGTGAAACGCAAGCAACTTGATACCCGGTGCCCGCCGGGCGTACTCAATCGCCGCCGTTTTGACAATCATGTTCAGTGCAGCCTTGGATGCCCGGTAGCTGTACCATCCACCTTTATGGTTGTCACTGATACTGCCTACGCGCGCGCTGAATAAAGTGAATATGCAGCGCGGCGAATTTTTTATGACCGGCAGCAGTGCCTGCAGCCACAGTGCCGGCAGAATGCTGTTGATATGCAACAGTTCCGCCATCTGCCCGGCATCGATGTCTTCAATGCGTTTCTCCGGTTTGATGTGGTCGTTGTGCAGCACTCCTGTGCAGATAAACACGTGACTGAACGGCCCGTTTAGTTGTCCTGCCACGTCGCTGATGCCAGCTGCAGTGTAATCACAGCTCAGATAACTGACGGGCACATCGTGGATGCCCTGCGGCAAGCCGGCTCCCTCTGGCGGCTGACGGCTGACCGAAACAATGCCACTGACGCTGCGTTGGTGGATCATTTCGTTAACTAATGCAGCGGCGATGGCACTGCCAGCACCAATCACCAATGCCTGTGCCTGTAAACTAGCGCCAGGTGACTTCATTGGCTGGTTATTAAGGTTATCAGCCGGGCGCTCAGCGACGTCCTCAGAGAAGTGTTCAGAGTTCATTAAGATGCTCCAGCACGTAGGCAGATCGGGTCTGCAATGCCTGTTTCTTGTCGTCGCTCATGCGTTCATAACTGCGATAAATCATCGCCATACGCGGGTTTTTGCGGAACTGATCAGCATGGCGCGATACAAAGTCCCAGTACAGACTGTTAAACGGACAACTGTTGTGATCGGTGGCAGTTTTCACCTGATATTTGCAGTGGCGACAGTAGTCTGACATTTTGTGAATGTAACTGCCCGAAGCAGCGTAGGGTTTACTGGCCAGAAAACCGCCATCAGCGTGCATCACCATGCCCAGTGTGTTGGGCAACTCTACCCAGTCGTAGGCATCCGCATAAACGGCCAGATACCAGTCGCAGACCTGCGACGGCGTGATGCCCGCGAGTAAAGCAAAGTTGCCGGTCACCATCAGGCGCTGGATATGGTGGGCATAAGCGTGATCAAAGGTGTTTTTGAAGCAGGCTTTCATGCACGCCATGCGCGTTTCACCCGTCCAGTAAAACTCAGGCAAGTCACGTGAGTTGTTGAGGAAGTTTTTGGTGGCATAGTCAGGCATGGTCAACCAGTAGATGCCGCGGATGAATTCTCTCCAGCCAATGATCTGCCGTATAAAACCTTCCACCGCGTTCAGGGGTGCTTTATTGTCATGCCATGCCTGCTGCGCGGCCTCACAGACTTCCAAGGCCGTTAACAAGCCGCAATTCAGGCTGGTGGAAATCAGACTGTGAAACATAAAGTGCTGCGACTGTTGCATGGCATCCTGATAGTCACCATACCAGCGCAGCCGTGTGTTTATAAATGAGTCCAGCGCCAGCAGGGCCTGCTCGCGGGTGGTGGGCCAGTTGAAATGCGTCAGCGTGCCCGGGTGACTGGAGAATTCGCGGCCAACCAGGCTGAGTACTTCATTATCGATGTCGTCGCGGACAAATGGCATCTGAACCGGCACCACCGGATCACCCCGGTAGGGTTCGCGGTTACTGCTGTCAAAATTCCATTGGCCGCCCACGGGTTGATCAGTTTCCATCAACAAGCCGGTTTTGCGGCGCATATCCCGGTAAAAATACTCCATGCGCAGCTGCTTGCGGCCCTGCGCCCACTGCGCAAACTCGGCCTTTGAACAAATAAAGCGCGTGTCGTCGACAATGGTCAGCGGCATCCCCAGTAGCGCCGGCCATGTCTCCAGCATCTGTTGATGCAGACGGTGTTCGCCGCATTCGGTGACGATAATCTGGTCGGCAGGATTGTCAGCGAGAAAGGCCTGCAGCACATCATGCAATCCAAGTTGCGGGCGAGCGGGGTCGTATTGATGGTAATGCACTTGCCAGCCTCTTTTGCGCAGAGCGGCAGCGAAATGGCGCATCGCGCTGAAAATCAGCGCGATTTTCTGCTGGTGGTGCGCGACATAACGGGCTTCAGTGCCCACCTCGGCCATCACAATCCAGTCACGGTGTTTTTCAAGGTGCTGCAAACTGGACAGATCGGTGGTGAGCTGGTCGCCTAAAATCAGAGCGACTTTCACAGTTTAGGCTTGCATCGCGCATCACAGGTGTTCGGGCGGCCGAACCAGCCGGAAATGCGGTGGCGATGACGGGCGAAATACAGATACACGCGATCGGCAACGGGCTTGATCAGCGGCCAGCGCATAAACGCAAACCAGTGGCCTTTACCCACCAGCGACCAGGCCATACAGGTCACGTCCAGCCCCAGAATAATGCGACCATCGGGTAATTCACCATGCAGTATACGATCGGCCTGTACACGGTCGATGTGCGGAAAGCGCTGCTCAAAGTCAGCGGCGTTGATATCCTGCATATCCAGTTGACCCTGTTTGTCCAGGCGCTTGATATGGTTGATTTCTCTGGTACACAATGGGCAAAGACCATCGTAATAAACCCGTAAAGCGGACATTGACTTATTCCTCACGCATGTCATTCAGAGTCCTTGTTACGCTGCGGTCCGGCCAACAGTTCATAAAGGCGGGTGTTGAGCGTGTCATAATACGGTTTTGTCACAATTCAATAATCAACTTGCATTATGATCACCCATATCAGGTACGCGGTGATATTGCGCTATGCCACAAGTTGTCAGCATTCTGGAGTCACTTAAATGAGTATGGTTACTGATACACGATTGACCCGCCGTGGGTTGTTAAAAGGCAGCGCTATCGCTTTGGCTGCGGGCCTGAGCCCGGTTGCCATGGCCTTGCAGTCTCTGGCGGCCAGTCAATCGGGTGGCGCTGCCACAGCGTCCCGTCTCGCCGACAGTCCTTATGGCCCGATTGGCCCGGTGAATGATGAAGTGACCGGTTTGCCCTTGCTGCAGCTGCCTGAAGGTTTTTCCTATGCCACCTTGTCCTGGGTTGGCGACCTGATGAGTGATGGCAATCCGGTGCCCGAGCGTCTGGATGGTATGGGCGTCGTGGCTCTGGACGACAATGAGATCATTCTGATCCGCAACCATGAGGTAGGCACGGGCCAGCTTATTCCAGCCATCGCCTGTTACAGCAAAAGCGCGCGTGCGGACGGCACCTACGCGGCGGGAGGCAATACCACTATTCGCTTCTCAAGACAGGCTAAACGCGAAATTTCCACGACCCCCAGCCTTGGCGGCACTCTGGTCAATTGTGCCGGTGGAGTGACGCCTTGGGGTACGTGGTTGTCCTGCGAGGAAACCCTGATCGATATGACGGCCGAAGGCGGCCTGAAACATGGTTATGTTTTTGAGGTGTGTGTTGATCCGCTGCAGACCACCGCCATGCCGATTATGGACATGGGGCGCTATGAGCATGAAGCCGCCGCGGTCGATCCCCGCGACAGTTATGTCTACCTGACAGAAGATAATCGCAATTACTCACCCATCTACCGGTTTATCCCCCGTGATGATTCTCAGACCCCGGGGGCGCTGGAAAAAGGTGGCCGATTGCAGGCTGCCAAGATTGTGGGCAGAGGTTTTACCGAATTGTTTGCCCCGGTGCCGGGTGAAACTCACCAGATTGAGTGGGTGGATATTGCCAACCCGGATATGGATCCTCAAGGCGAGCTCAGTGGCCCGTACCTGCAGGCGCGTGACGCCGGTGCGCTGTCCCTGAGCCGTGGCGAAGGTATTGTGTATCATGAGGGCATGATTTACATCGTTGACACAAGCGCTGGCACCGACGAAGAGGGGCGCGCAGGTTATGGTGACGGCGCGGTATGGATGCTTGATCCGGTATCCAGCTCGTTGCGCTGCCTGTTTGCATCCACGGATCCGCGCATGGCCAATAACCCTGACAACATCGCCATCAGCCCACGCGGTGGTTTGATGATGTGTGAAGACGGTGGTGGTGCTGAGGATGATTTTGGTTTTGGTGAACGTATTCTGGGGCTGACTACCGCCGGTGAGAGTTATATTTTTGCCAAGAATAATATTGTCCTGACGCAGGAACAGATCGCCGCAGCAGGGAAAAACTGCGATCCGGGGGACTACCGTGACCGGGAGATTGCCGGTGTGTGTTTTGATCCCCAGGGCGAAATCATGTTCGTGAACATACAGATACCCGGCGTGACGTTTGCCATCTGGGGCCCGTGGGAGCGCGGGCCAGTCTGACCCTGCCGCTTTCCCAAGCACTCTGACTGCGCGCAGTTACTGGGTTTCCAGTCTGCGCGCGCCTGCCAGTATGCCAGGCAACGCATAGTTGCCTTCATGACACGCAAACTCATAGATTCGGTCAGCCGGCGGCCGACGATACAACACCATTTCTGCTGTCCATGGCTGCGTGTACGCCACGGCATCGTTCATGGTAAACCGGTAGACAATCTCATCATTGGATACCATACGGAAGCTTTCAGTCACCTGCAGTCCGATGCCAGATCCGTAATGTGATTGCTGCGGGTGCATATTGCGGGTGTTGACTACCAGCGTGTCGCCCTGCCACTCAGCTACTGAATCGCCCATCCATTTGTATATTTCCGGCGGCAGATGCTCCGAATTCAGGCGCAGGATGCGGGCGTCGTGCATCATCTCTGCCATAATCACCACATACGCATCGGTCTGCACAATCTGGTAGTTGTTGTTATAGATGATGGGCATCATCGGCGGGCCGGCACTGGAGTTAGAGGTGCGGAAGTCATAAAACAGCAGGCAGCGTTCACCAATAGTGGTCATTTCGGGGCCAAGAAATGCTTCGGCTCCATGAATGTCGCGCAGCGCCTCCATAAAATTCTGTTCCGGAGCATCGGTCCGGAAAGGGATTCTGCCATCAGGCGGGTCGATGATCATTGAGGTGCGGTATTCACCGTCAATCTGCGTGACCTGAGTGCCTCGGTCTAACCAAAAGGTGTTGTAGGCCGCCGCGGTATTGCCATCGCTGGGCGGCGCACGATTGGGGTCGCTGGGTGCATCGGCCGCGACTTCGCGGCCCTGTGCATCCTGTTGCATCTGCTGCGCTTCCTCAGCGGTCATAAATCGCCGGTCTCCGAAACGAGCCGGGCGCTCCAGCGTAGTTTGCGTGGCGTTGGTCCAGATGCCCTGCATGTCGGGTTTGCCGTCGGGTGTGCGTGGCAGTTCGCCGGTCGCGGGCTGCTGAGCGGCTGCTAGGCTGTTCAGCAGACACAGTGTAATCATTGCCAACCAGATGTTTTTTGTGTTCATGGCCTCGTCTTCTTGTTGATGTCTGGGCTCACACGCGCATTCAGCAGCACTATACCTGAGACAACGCTGCGGGAGCCAGCCACCCGGTGGGTTGCAGTGATGTTCATGCAATGATTCCACGCAAGAGCCCTATGTAAGAGCCCGCGCACTGAAAAATTTGCTGCAAACAATTATGGTATTGACAATCATTCCCATTACGATTTATTCTCGCGCCATGTTCAAAGCCGGCATCTCTGCTTGGCTGTCTGCTGTTAATGTCGGAATTTGATTATGTACGTGTGCATTTGCCGCCAAATTACTGATTCCCAGATTCGCAAACGTTGTGCGGAGGGCGTATCTACGTTTTCTGAGCTGCGTGCCGAACTCGGATTGGCGAGTGATTGTGGGCGTTGTGGACATTATGCCCGTGAAATCATTGCCGAAGTGGCTTCCGCTGCACAGTGCCGGGACATGTCATACGCTGCCTGAACCGCTGGGTTCCCGGGTGTAAGCGCAAACTATAAGCATTCTTGTTATCAATTACTTTTCCTTGTTTGTCAATTAGTTAAGCTGCGCCGCTGCTTGACTTTTACCCGCTCTGCAAGGCACTCTCTCCCTGTCAGCACGCTAACCCACCACACGCCGTTTGCATGTCTGCTGTCAGACATGGGCAGGAGTTTTTATGAAATCCGACAAAACCATGATCAAGCATCTGAATAAAGCACTGGGCAACGAGCTCGTTGCCATCAATCAGTACTTTTTGCACTCACGTATGTTCAAGGATCGCGGACTCAGCAAACTGGCCGCCAAGGAATATGAAGAGTCCATCGACGAAATGAAACATGCTGACAAACTGATCGAGCGCGTTTTGTTTCTGGAAGGACTGCCCAATCTGCAGAGCCTCGGCAAGTTGTTTATCGGCGAAAACACCAAAGAGATGCTGGAGTGCGATCTCAAGCTGGAGATGATTGCGTTGCCAGATCTGCGTGAAGGTATCGCTTACGCAGAGTCCATTCAGGATTATGTCAGTCGCGAATTGCTGGTCTATATCCTGGAAAGTGAAGAAGAGCATGTTGATTGGCTACAAACCCAGCTGAAACTTATCGAGTCCGTTGGTCTTGAGAATTATCACCAATCGATGATGTAAATCTGTGGCTGGCATGGACTGCCCGGGTGGCACCGGCCCGGGCTGAATTTTTCAAAGGATGCTTGTCATGGGTGAACGGTTTAACGCTTTAAAAGACGAACACATTGACTTTATCGGGCAACAGAAAATGTTTTTTGTTGGCACGGCGGGTGAAGACAGCCTGATCAACGTATCCCCTAAAGGCATGGACAGTTTCCGGGTGATCAGCCCCTCGCAGATCATATGGCTGAATCTGACCGGCAGTGGCAATGAAACAGCAGCACATGTGCTGGACAATGGCCGCATGACAGTGATGTTCTGCTCCTTCGATAAACAGCCGCTGATTATGCGCCTGTACGGCACTGCCCGCGTCATTCACGCTCGCGACAAGGCCTGGAATGAACTGATCGGCCAGTTCCCGGACTACACCGGTGCGCGGCAGATTTTTGTACAGGATGTGCAGATGGTTCAGACCTCTTGTGGCTTTGCGGTGCCCTATTATGAGTTCACAGGTCAGCGGCCGACGCTGGACAAATGGGCGCTTAACAAAGGGCGCGATGGTATTGAGCAATACTGGAAAGATAAAAATACCCGCAGCCTTGATGGCAAGCCCACGGGTATCGACTGAATAGCTTATAAACCGCTCAGGAACTCCAGCACTGCGGCATTGGTTTGTTCAGGGCGCTCCTGCTGAATCCAGTGGCCGGCTCCCGGTATCAGAATCACCCCGCGCAGGTCATCCACCACCCTGCGCATGGCCCCTTCCAACCGGCCTTGCGGCGCGCCGCCAATCACCACATCTTTCTCTCCGGCAATAAACAGCGTCGGCACGGTGACACGTGCGTCAGCCAGTTGTGGCGTGATCTCCCAATTGCGGTGGAAGTTCCGATAATAGTTCACGCCGCCCCTGAAGCCGGCAGCCTCGAACTGACTGACAACGTAGTCAAGGTCGTCGCGTGTCAGCCAGTCCGGCAAGGCAGTGGGTTTGCCCATGCGGCCAATCCAGCCCCCGGCGCTACGCTTGCGGTCTGTGATCGTGGCCGGCTCACGTGGGGAATCCGGTGACAGATACAGGCGGCTGAGCAGGCCTTCCGGATCAGCGTCGTACTCAGCCTCTGCAACTCCTGGCTCCTGGTGATAAAGAATGTAGTAAAAATTGTCACCATAACTTTCCTGCCAGCTCAGCAACGGCGATTGGGCCGGGCGGCCGCTGTAAGGCACACTCATGGCAACCAGTGCCGAGAAGCGCTGGGGATGCAGCAAGACCGTGTTCCACGCCACAATCGAACCCCAGTCATGGCCGATCAGGATGGCTTTTTCCTCACCAAAGGCGTCCACCAGACCCACGATGTCGGCGGCAAGTTCAGTGATGTTGTAATCCTCAACCGCAGCTGGCGCATCGGTAGCGCCATAACCGCGCATGTCCGGCGCAACAACCCGATACCCCGCATTGGCCAGCGCCACTATCTGATGCCGCCAGGAGTACCAGGACTCTGGCCAGCCATGCGCCATAATCACCAGCGGGCCGCTGTCACCCATGGTGGCCACGCGCATGCGGATGCCGTTGGATTCCACAAAACGGAAGCTGATGCCATCAACGGGTGAGGTTTCGTTCATAAGTGAGTCTCCGCAGCCTGCAAGCAAAAAAAAGGCTATTGCCAGGCCTATTATGTTGTTTTTCATGTGAATTTTGATCCTGTGCCGGAGCGCCGGTTAATGGGGTATCATGCCACCGAGCTTACAACAAAACTTTCATCAGAAGTACTGCCACATGTTGACCCTACTGGATTTGATTGGACTTGCATTGTTGGCAGTGCTGCTGAATCACTGGTGGCGATCGCGAGATGCCAAGGCGTTTGCGCTGCTATACGCAGCGCAGCGCTGTCAGGAACTGGATCTGCAATTGCTGGATCAGAGTATCGTGCTGCACAAAATCCGCCTGAAGCCCGGCGATGGCGGCATGCCGCAATGGTGGCGCGAATACCGCTTTGAATTTTCATCAACCGGGGTAGAACGCTTCCCCGGTTCATTGACCATGTCTGGTTACCGCCTGCTCAGTGTCGAGATGGCGTCACATGTCACCTATATTCACTAGTGATGCAAGCAGCCCGAGTTGGATTATCGGGTGCCGGGCATGATTTCAAACACCGGGTCAAATTCCACCAGCACAGAGGCCAGTTGCTGTAACACACCGGCATTGCCGCTCACTTCACCATTGCCTGCCATCAATTGACTGGCCAGTGTTGCCTGACCGGCAATCACCGGGATCAGATCGCTGCGATTCATGCGGATGGTGGCGTCAGCATTCTCTGCCTGGTAGCCGGAGATATGCGTCAGCGTGCTGTTGCTCATCTCGATAATCATGGTCTCGCCGGTATCCGGGCTCACAAAATTAATTACAAATTGCATGCCCTTGGCGCGCTGGCTGTCAACACGCGTGGCAACGGCATCCCACCACTGCGCTGTCGACATGGCGCGCGCCAGATCAGGGCCCGTTCCGCGCGCCGGGCCGGCCGGGGCAACGCCCTGTCGCAGTTCCATCGCCGCAGTCAGAAATGCATTACGCATGCTCGAACTTTCATACTGATAACCCAGTTGTTCAAAGGTGGCCGCCAGCATGTCACTGGCGGCGCTATTGTCAGGCTCGGCGTATACCAGTTTGTTGAGAATCTCCATGGCAAGGCGGTAATCACCGGCATCAAACAGTGCCTGCGCGCGCGGCAGGATCGCGGCTGCACCGCCCATAATCTCCACGTAGAGTGGTGCTGAGTCTTCCGGAGACAAAGGTGCCAATGTGGCTGGATTGCCGTCCCAGAAACCCAGATAACGATTGATAACGCCGCGTGAATTATGAAACTCGGAGCCATGGTACTGGCGCACACTCCAGCTCTGCTGCAGGGATTCAGGCACTTGATAGACGTTGTGAATCTGATTGATGGTGACGCCGCGATTGGCCAGATTTAACACCTGATTATTGAGGTTGGCGTACGCATCGCGCTGATCACGCATGACCTCCTGAATGCGCTCATTGCCCCAGCGCGGCCAGTTATGTGAGGCAATCATTACCTCAGCCTCTTGTCCAAAACGGTACAGCGCTGCATTGATCTGTTCTGACCACGCTAATGCATCACGCACCAGCGCGCCGCGCAAGGTGTAGATGTTATGAATGGTGGCGGTAATGTTTTCAGCGGCCCAGAACACTTTCTGTTCAGGGAACCAGGCATTCATTTCGGCCGGCGCTTCAGTACCAGGGGTGTTCTGAAACACGATGGTCACGCCATCGATCACATGTTCTTCAAACGCCTCAGTGACCACAATGGTGGGTGCAATCAGACCGCTGGTGCCACGTGCCAGTGCTTTGCCAATAGCGGAATCCACCTGCCCGAAAGGGCCTGCGGGCAGCGGGTTGCCATACTGGTAAGACGCCCGGCGGCTCATGGCATTGCCCGCATAGACGTTTTCAGAAATGGCTTCTTCCATAAAACCCAAAGGCGCATAAATGTCGACGTTGCCAGCGATGACGTCGGCTTCATCCACCACACCGCGCACGCCGCCAAAGTGATCAATGTGTGAGTGTGAATACACAATCGCAGTCACCGGGCGCTCACCGAGCTGCTCATTGGCAAACTGCAGGGCCGCCTGTGCGGTTTCCAGCGTCAGCAGAACATCAAACAGGATCCAGCCACGCTCGCCGCGGATCAGTGTCATATTGGCCAGGTCGTAGCCGCGGATCTGATAAATAAAGTCGGGCACCACTTCATACAAACCATAGTTCATATTCAAGGTGGCCTGGCGCTGCAACGATGGGTGAATGCTGTCGTAGTCAGTGCCATCCAGCAGGAAATCGTAACGGCCCATATCCCAGACCACATTGCCGGCGGCCCCCAAAATGTGCCGGTAATCGGGCGCAGCTAAAAAACCACGCTGCGATTCTTCACGGTCGCGTTCATCCTCAAAAGGCAAACTGGCACGCAGCGCCTGTTGTGCGGCAACCGTAGCTGGGGATGCAGGTGCGTTGGTGCTCTGAGCCTGCACGGCGCCTCCGATCGGTGCAAGCAAGAGCACACTCAGAACGCTGGCGGCTGTTTGGGAAAGGCACAAGGGCATCAGGCGGGGGTGGCTGTCGCGCGGGGACATAATCGATTCCTGTAGGTTTTTGGTCAGGGCTGCAGTAAACATGAATTGCAGGGGTGCTTCAAGTGGTGCTTCAAGTGTCGTTTGACCGGCTGTCTCACAGGCATTGTGTCGGGCAATCGAGCGGTCTACTATGTAGGCGAATCGACCACAAGGCGGCACTAAAAATGACAATACTCCGCAAGACGATTTACCGGTTGACTGCTGCAGGTTTGTTGGCAATTGCGCCGGCAACCCTGGTACTTGCGCAGACAGCAGGCAGCGAGCAGGTTTTACCCCGCACCCCGGATGGCAAACCCGATCTTCAGGGTTTGTGGACCAATCAGACACAAACGCCGCTGGAGCGCCCTGCACAGTTGGGACTTCAGGGTTTCCTCACGGCGGACCAGGCCCGCGAGTTTGAGGCAACAGCCCGTCAGCGTGTTGAGCAATCCAATCAGCCCAGTGACCCCAACCGCCCACCACCCAGTGATGGCAATACCGATGCCGGTTACAACCTGTTCTGGTTGGACAGAGGCACCAATGTGGCCGTGGTGAATGGCGAATACCGCACGTCATTAATCGTGGATCCGCCCGATGGCCAGATTCCTTTTGTAGAAGGTGATCGCCCGCAGGGACTGATCGCTGAATGGCGGGCACGTCCTGGCGTTGAGCCTTTTGATGGTCCTGAGCTGCGCCCCATGGGTGAACGCTGTCTGCTGGCCTTCAGTTCCAGTTCCGGGCCGCCCATGCTGCCGGTGATGTACAACAATAACTACCAGATTGTGCAGACGCCGGATCATGTGATGATTCTGGTGGAGATGGTGCACGATGCGCGCATTATTCCCCTGGACAAGCCTCACACGGCCTATGACACCGAGCACTGGATGGGGCAGTCAGTCGGGCGTTGGGAGGGTGACACACTGGTGGTGGAAACCAAACACTTTCATCCGCAGCAGGCTTTCCGTGGCGCCAGTGAACACCTGACCATCACTGAAAAATTCTGGCTGGAGTCACCGGGTAAAATTATCTACAGCGTGACGCTGGAGGATCCGACAGTGTTCCGTCAGCCGTGGACAGCCGAGATCCCCATGCAACGTCGACCAGCGGGCGAAATGATGTACGAATACGCCTGTCATGAAGGCAACTACGCGTTCTCCGGCATTCTGGCAGGAGCGCGCAAACTGGAACAACTTGGACAGCAGGGTGCTGTCGACGGGGCGCTGGATGGTGAGGAATCCGAGTGATCAAAAGGCTGATGCCGGCCATGGCCGGCAAATTACGCACGCTGACCATGCCTGCATTGGCCGGCATACTGCTGAGCGCACATCTGTGGCTGCCATCGGAGGCAATTATGGCTGCCAGCCCGGTTAGTCCCTCGGTGGACACCTCCGTCCGCCCGTATACCATTCACATCGCGGATGAGGAGATTGCCGACCTGCAGCAACGTCTGGCAAGCGCACGGCTGCCGGAACAGTTGCAAGATGTGGATTGGCGTTACGGGGCTGATACGGCTTACCTCGCTGAGTTGCTGGATTATTGGCAACATCAGTTTGACTGGCGTGCACAGGAGCAGCGTCTGAATGAGTTTGATCAGTTTGTCACCGACATTGACGGACTGCAGATGCATTTTATTCATCAGCGGTCTCCGCATGCCAATGCGACACCGCTGTTACTGACACACGGTTGGCCCGGCTCAATTGTTGAGTTCTACAAGATTATTGAGCCACTGACGCGCCCGGAACTCCATGGCGGCTCAGTGGAAGATGCGTTCCACGTGGTGGCGCCGTCACTTCCCGGTTTTGCGTTTTCGGAAAAACCTTCAACGCCCGGTTATAACCCTGAAAAAATGGCGCATATGCTGGCGGCGTTGATGCAGCGGCTGGGGTATGAAAAATACGGCGCTCAGGGTGGCGACTGGGGCGGCATCATCAATCGCATTCTGGCGGCGCGGTATCCGGAGCGGCTGATCGGTTTGCATTCCAATTTTGTGTTGGCTAACCCGCCGGCGGATGCTGAACTGCGTGCACAAACGCCTGCTGCCGATCTGGCTCGGCGCGATCAACGTCAGGCATTTATGGCCAACGAAACTGCCTATCAGCAAATTCAGGGCAGCAAGCCACAAAGCCTGGGCGTGGGTTTAAACGATTCCCCGGCGGGTCTTGCAGCGTGGATTGTTGAGAAATTTCATGGCTGGAGTGATTTGCCCAACAATCATCCGGAAGACAAATTCAGTAAAGATGAGTTGCTGACCAATATCAGCGTGTATTGGTTTACCGGCAGCATCACCTCATCCACGCGTATTTATTATGAAAATCGTGCGGTGCCCATGAGCGAGCCCTTGGGTTTTGTCAGCGTGCCAACCGCCGGGGCAATTTTCCCCAAAGAAATTTACCTGACTCCACGGCTGTGGGCTGAGCAGTCTTACAACATTGTGCGCTGGACAGAGATGCCGCAGGGAGGCCATTTTGCGGCGCTGGAGGAAACCGACCTGCTGCTGGCGGATATACGGGCATTTTTCCGCCAGCTGCAACAGAATTGATGCCGGCGCTGACAAGGCCAGCCCTGAACAGGCTGGCGCGCTGGCGACTGCTGCTCAGTTCAGTGGCGGGTGTCCCCAGGGCGTAGGTGGCGTGGCAACCGGAGTGGTGAGATCAAAAGCAACGCGGAACATGCGGTCAGAGCCCGGGCGTGATAGTTCATACACAAACTGACTGCCGGGCTCGATTTCCATGGCCCAGACATTGGTGACTGACGCGGCGGAGCCTTCTCGCAGGAACAAGTCTATCGAGAACTGATCCACCGGGAACTCCTGTCGCGTTGCACTGCCCGCGGTGCTGGTGTCGCCGCCATACTGGGTGAGGATGTCTTCGGAGCCGTCTTCGTGGCGATGGTCATGCTTCAGGCGCAGACCAGCGTCAGTGCGGGTAATAATCCAGGTGCGGCTGTGATCGTCACCAACATGAAAGGGAATACGCAGTTCACCGTCCAGACACTCACGCACATGCATGACCAGCGTCTGTCCGGCAAAGGCATCATCGGGATTAACGGGTGTATTGACAGCAATGCTGCCCTGATAGGAAAGTCCGCAGTGTTGCTCAAAGGCAGCCATAAATTGATCGGCTGCTGCGCTGGCGTCAGCGGTTGACTCACTGACAGCAGAGTTGCTTTGATCAGCGCCACCGCATGCGGATAAAACAACAGCAAAACCGAGAGAAGTCAGCCACGTTCGAGAGTGTGCGACAGCAGGAATAAACAGGGTCATTAAACAGTCCTCAAGCAGGTGGATATCAAAAATCTGCGGATAAAAAAGTCATTGATCAACAACAAGAACGGAGAGATACCATGCGTTACCCCGATTGTCACCCGATTCCGGCATCTGCCAAGCAGCGGGGTGTATTTAAAAGCACCTTGGTTAACGGCACCTTGGTCAAAAGCACCTTGGTCAAAAGCACTTTGGTCAAAAGCACCACAATCAAAACTACACTTGCCAGCCTGTTGGTACTGCTGGCGGCCTGCTCTGATCCGGCGGCCCCGGGTGCCGATATGGCTGCAGAAAATACCGCAGCCGCCCCTGAGCATCGCTTCAGTACAGAAATTCGCTGGACCAGCTACGGTATCCCGCACGTCAAGGCCGATGACTGGAGCAGTCTCGGATACGGATTTGCCTATGCCACCGCCAAAGATGCGGTGTGCACCATCGCTCGCGACGTGCTGATGGTCAACGGCGAGATGTCACGGCATTTTGGGGCTGATCAAGGCAATCTGCAGAGTGATATTTTCCACCGCGCAGTGCTCGATGACGCGATGATTGCCGGCTTCCGTGCCAGTCAGACCGACAGGGCCAACGAATTCTCAGCCGGCTATATTGCAGGATACAACCGCTACATCAATGACCACCGGCAGGATCTGCCCGAGAGTTGTGCCGGGGCAACCTGGGTGAGCAGTATCACCGAACGTGACCTCGACAAACTCACCATTGGCGTGGGCATACGTTATGGGTTGGGGCGCTTCCAGCGCGAGATGGCCAACGCCGCGCCACCAGGTCAGCCGGTGGCCAGTCTTGACAGTGATTTTGAACTGCCTGCAGGCATTGGCAGCAATGCGGTGGCAATGGGCCGCGAGGTCACGGAAAGCGGGCGTGGTCTGCTGCTCGGTAACCCGCATTATCCCTGGCAGGGCTCCTCACGTTTTCACATGATCCACACCACCATCCCTGGTGAACTGGATGTGATGGGGGTCAGTTTGTACACCACCAACCGCATCGCCATCGGGTTTAACAAAGATGTGGCCTGGACCCACACGGTCTCCACCGGCCTGCGCTCGACCATTTATGCGCTGGAACTTGATCCGGCCAATCCCACCCGTTATCGCTATGGTGATGATTACCGCGACATGCAGCCGGTCACCATTGACGTGCCGGTGCTCAATCAGGAAGGTGGCGCGACCACGCAGTCGCATACCGTTTACATGACCCATTATGGCCCGCTGCTGGTGTCCAATCAGTTGCCCTGGACACCTGAGCGCGCCTATGCCATCCGCGATGCCAATCTGTACAACGACAGGGCAGCGGTGACCTATGACGCGCTCAACAAAGCGGCCAATATCGACGAGGTCGAAGCTGCTCTGAGTCTGCAAGGTGTGTCTTGGACCAATACCATTGCTGCCGATCGTGATGGTACAGCGTTTTACGCAGACATCAGCGTGGTGCCAAACGTCGACGCCGAGTTGATCGGTCGTTGCCAGGTACCGGTGGAAGGTGCCTCGCGCAACCTGGTGATTCTCGATGGCAGCCGGCCGGACTGCGAATGGCAGGAAGCCCCGGCCAGCCATATCCCGGGCGCCATGCCGGCAGACAACATGCCGCGTATCCGTCGTGATGACTATGTGCACAATGCCAACGACAGTTATTGGTTGTCCACGCCCCGTCAGCCACTGGAAGGTTTCTCACCCATCATCGGTGCTGAAAATGCCGCGGTGAGCCTGCGCACCCGCGCCGGGCTGACCTTTATCGAAGCCGCCTTGGCCAGCGGCCGCAAGATGCAGGCGCAGGATCTGCAGGACATGTTATTCAGTCACCGTCATTTTGGCGCCGAGTTGTTTCTGGACGAAGTGCTGACGCTGTGTGCCGGCGATACCCAGGTTGCGCTGGAGTCCGCCACCGTGGATATCAGCGCCGCATGTACAGCCCTGGCGGCGTGGGACCGGCGTGAAGATGTCGACAGCCGTGGTGCTCACGTGTGGCGTGAATTCTGGCGGCAGGCCGGGCGCACGGCGGATCTGTACGCTGTGCCGTTTGATAACAATGATCCGGTGAACACGCCGCGAACGCTGGCGCTGGACAATGAGTCAGTGAGGCAGTCCCTGCGTCAGGCGCTGGCAACATCACAAAAACTGTTTACCGATAATCAGGTGGCACTGGATGCGCCGCTGGGCACGCTGCAGTTTGAGCCGCGTGGCACTGAAATGATCCCGATTCCCGGGGGTGACGGGGGTGCCGGCATGTGGAGCGTGATCACCTCACAATACCGTCCTGGTGTCGGATACAGCCCGATTGTGCATGGCAACAGTTACATTCAGGCAGTGGGCTGGCTGCAGGATGGTCGTGTGGATGCCAAAGCGATTCTGACCTATTCACAGTCAGAGGATCCGCGTTCACCGCATTTTGCCGATCAGACGCGTTTGTACTCAGACAGTCAGTGGATCAGTCTGCCTTTTTATGAAGAGGATATTGCGGCGGATCCGAATCTGGTGACGCTGTTGCTGCAGGAATAACCTGCTCCGGGAACAGCTTGCTGCAGGGGCTAAAGCCCTGCAGCAAACAGCCCCTGCAGCAATCAGTGTTGCATAACCGGCAGATTAGTCTGCAGTTGCCCGGATTAATCCGGGCGATTGCAACGCGGATCGTTCTGCTGAATGGTCGTCAGCATCTCACGCGTCAGCGGGATAGGGTCACAGCCGTGCCCGGTCTCACAGATCATGTCCCACTGTGGTTCAGCCTTGACGTGGCATCTCAGGCAATTGCCACCAAAACGGTTCACCACGTCGGTGAAGCCACGTGTCACAATTTCTGAACCTTCAGCGCTGACTGCCAGCTCAAAAAACTCCCAGTCATTGGTGGCCGGACTGGTACCTTCCGGTTGCTTGATCATCACTTCCGTGGGCACCAGTTGCACCATGGAGCCGGTGGGCCAGGTACCGCCATTGGCGGAGTTAGCCACCGCCAGTGTGGCGTCCAGATTACCCAGCAGGTTGTCCACAAAGAAGCCCCTGACCGGGGTCATCTCGGTGATACAGTCAAATGTCGTCTCATCCACGGCAATCAGCTGATCGGACTGGGCTTTAAGTTGTGCAGCGCCCGCCAATGCCAGTGCCGCACCCACCGCGGTCGCCGTGATCATCATGTGTAATTTTTTCATGTTATTCCCTGTTATGGATTAAGGTTCATTAAGTAAACAGCATCGTTACGGCGCACGCAGCTCTTTGTGGCGGATGATAATACGATCCATGTCATGTCGACAGGAGCCGGCTTTTTTGATCAGTTTGTCTTCACACACATCACAACGCACACATTCCTTGAAGTCAATTTTCTCGCGCTCAATGGCGCCGGTCGGGCAAGCATGTTCGCACACCGTGCACACCGTGCATTGCTTCACGCGCTTGATGCGCAGCGGACTGACCAATGACACCACACCCAGCGCTGCACCCAGCGGGCACATATAACGGCAATAAAAGCGCGGCACCACCACACAAGCCAGCAGGATGGCAGCCAGAATGGCAAACAGCACGGCCGATCCGCTCAGGAAAAACAGCGTGCCAAAGGGCTCAAAATACTGGAACACCTGGACGTTATTAAAACCGACTGCCATCACCAGAACAAACGCCAGAATCGCGTACTTCACATACAGACCATTCAGATGCCACGCCTTTGGGATTTTGATGGACTTCTGCAGCGGAGCCAGCCAGCGCTTGGGAGTAAAACGGGTAATGATGTCCTGCACTGCGCCAAACGGACACAGCGCGGAACAGAACAGCCGTCCCCAGATCAGCGTGGTGACCAGCGTGAACACCACGATCATCAGCACTGGCAGGTTGTTCAGGAAAATCGATGGTCCCTGAGTGGCTGCGCCGGTGATGTGTGAGACCGACAAAAAGCCGCCGTCAATAATACCCAGATACACCAGTGTTGCAGTCAACGCCGTCCAGCGCAGCGCCTCACGTTTGGTAAAAAATGCCGCCAGTGCCAATACAAACACCAGAGACAGCAGAATCACCTGACTCCAGGGGGTGACACCCCAGGGCGGGTCATTAAAAAATTTCAGAATGGCGCTGTTTTCTGCGCGCAGGATGCTGGCAATTTCGCGTTCACTGAGAATCGGATCGTTTTGCGCCAGCTGCAAACCCATACCCACGGCCTGGTAAGTCAGCGCATAGGGTTCCAGACTGCCCAGCGGCTGGTAGGTAAAATTGATGGGCTGAGACGGATCAATCCAGTCGTCCAACACAATGGCGCCGGCAAATTCAGCGCGATTGGTGATCATGCCTTCATCGGCATTACCAGCAGTGACCAGGCGATTGGGCAACACCCGACGGGTGGGCGCATCGCCCTGCTGAATGGTCAGTCTATCCTGTCGGAACTGGCCAAAGCCTTCGCCGCCCACCGCCAGCAACATCATCTGCGCCCCACCCAGACGGGCGCTGGCATCTCGCTCGGCGCGCGCGTAGGCAGTGCGGCCAATAAAAAACTCACCCAGGGCTGCGTGACCCAGATAGGTAAAAGTCAGTTCCAGCTGGCTGCCGCCGGGAACCGGCATGACCAGTTGTTTAACCACGCCCTGATCGATCAGGTCCTGCCAGCTGTACTGGCGCATCTCTTCCAGCACCCGCTCAGTACGGGCACGGTCCACCGGATTGCCGGGTACAAAGTTGTTGTGTGCTTCGGCAACACGCCGGGCGGCTTCGCGTACGCCGCGGGTGATGGCAAAGCTGGTCACCGTGGCGCCGGCAATGCCGTCAATGTCACGCAGCAGGCGGAATTCATCCGCCACGTGTTTGTTCTGCAGCTGCGCCTGAAACACCGGGTCGGCGGCAAAGTCACCGACCGTGTTGGTATAGGATTCCACATAGTCGAGCAGCTTGAAGCCACTGACCTGATTGTCGGTGTTCAGGCCAATCAGCATATCCAGCGGGGCACTGTAACCGCGCTCTTCCGGGGGCACATCTGCACTGAGGAACACGTAACCCACCAGTTCCTGCTGACCATTTTCAGGGCTCTGCCGGTAGCCGCGGTAAACCGGTGGCTCGCCTGCCTTTTCCGAAAAGCTCTCGGCACCCGGCAGCACCTGCAACAGCCATTCCGGTTGTAGCTCGGTGGAAAACGGTGTCCTGACCGGATTGCCTTCAACCGGTTGGCGGGCAGGTTGTGCCAACACGCGCTGACTGATCAGGGTTAGTAACAAAAGGCCAAGTAACAAAAAGCTGAGTATCAAAGGGCAGGGTAACCCAAGGCTGACAAGCCGGGGGAACAAGCGGGTGGAGCGGTTGACCGACATAAATGAATTCCACAAACGGGTTGATTACCACGACCTGAGCCCCGCTAATATACCCGTGGCTGTGCCAGCGCTCCAGCAAACGCCACACTTTGTCATAACTCGCCACACATTAAGCACGCCGTGCGCGTCAGCGTGCTGCGCCCCGCAACACCGTGCTTACAAACGGCTGTTGATTTCCACATCGTTGAGAAAGCGCGTGGACTCGCCCATGCGATAGGCGTAAATCACCGAAAATGACAGCACGTTCTGCACGTAGTTGCGGGTTTCAGTAAACGGAATGGTTTCAATCCACGCGTCCAGCGGCAAGGGGCTGCTGCTGGTTTGTCGCAGCCATTGCCGCACACGCCCGGGTCCGGCGTTATAGGCTGCTGCTGCGACCGCACGATTGCCGTTAAAGTCTTCCAGCAACTGCGCCAGATAGCGGCTGCCCAGCGCAATATTAATCTCGGGCCTGAGCAGATCCTGATCATTAATGCGCATGCCGGCGCGCGTGGCGGTTTCCCGTCCAGTGGCCGGCATCAGTTGCATGAGCCCAAGGGCGCCGGCACTGGAGCGCACATCGTGCATAAAGGCGCTTTCCTGACGGGCAATGGCAAACAACAACTGTTGTGAGACATCCAGTTGCGTGGCGGCGCTGGCAAACAGATCACCATAAGCCAACGGAAAGCGCAGTTGCAGGTCGTCCCAGTACTGTGCGCGGATCATGGCTTGTATGCCATTGCGGTGCCAGCCCCAGCTGTCAGCAATCAGGCCGCTGCTGACAATCTGTTCAGCACTCATGGTGGACTGTGCAAACTGCCATTCACTGCGCGCGCTGATTTCTTCACCGAGCAGATACAGCTCGTGAGCGCGTTGAATCGCAAGGTTGTCATACAGCTCGCTCATCTCCTGAGGCCGCACTGGCACCGGGCGATCAACGAGTTCATAGGGAAGGCCGAGTTTGTCGGCAGACAGAAATCCGTAGAAACTGCGGGTCTGTGCCAGTTCGTAATACAGTTGTTCGGCCTCGGCCAGCGCACTGTCATTGTCTACGCCCGCCGCATTGAGTTGCTCGAGCGTGCGTGCCCACCAGTACTTCCAGCGCTCACTGTTCTGCGCCTCCGCAGGCAGGCGTGGAATCCACGCGGCCATGCGATGCCAGTCCTGTGCGCGAATGGCATCACGCAAAATCCAGCTCACCAGCGTTTCTGAGCTCAACTCAGGCTCGTTCACCAGCATCGCCTCGGTGTCTGCAACCAGACCCTGCAGCAGCCCGCGTTGGGCAATAAATTGTTTGCTGGCAGTCAGCTCGTCAGCGGTGAAATGATGCACGGCGTGATGTTTCTCGAGTGCGGTCAGCGCCTGTGGCGCATCCGCCTGCGCCAGACGACGCACGCCATGCAGGATCATCTCGCGGACTTCCGGCACCGGCTCACTGAGGCCTGACTCTGTCATCAGGCGTTCCGGCTGATCATCAATACGCAAATACAGTTCTGACAGCCGTCGCTCGCGTTCTGGCATTAACCGTGACACGTAACGTGCCAGCCCCATTTGCCGTGACTGCAGGGTTTTGGTAAAGCGTTGCCAGGCAATTTCCGGCTGCAGAAAACCTTGCGCCAGCCAAGTCTCAAATACCGGGTCACAGTCATTGGGCTGTGAATAGTCCACATTCCACAAGGGCGCAACGTCCACCAGGGCGGCGGTGTTGCCAAGCTCAATCTGCGCACGCAAGGCACGGCAGGTCAGTGTGGTCGTGGTGTTCTCAGCGCGATGGTAACGTGCCACGTCGCTCCAGCGTCCCTGATCGGCCAGTACCGACACCCACTCACGCTCCAGACGATTGCCCAGAAAGGAATCGCGGTGGCGGGATAAAAAGTCATCAACCGGGGTAAAGTCATTGCCGCGTTCTGCCAGTGCTGACAGTGACGGACGCAAGGCGTTGAACTCCAGATATACAAACAGAGGGTAGTCTTCAAGCTGCGCCATCAGCGCCTGCAGTTCGGCACGCTGGCCGCGGGACTGCGCCTGCACAGCCTGTTGATACAGTGCGCGCTGCTGCACTAATATGCGGTCGTTTGCCATGGGGCCGTTGGCCAGCAGGTTATCGGTTGATTGCGCCAGCAGGCTGGGTGCAGACAGGCTGGTCATCATGACCAGCAGGAACACAAAAACCCTTGTTGTAAATCGCCGGGTCACAGGTTTGACCCATAAATTTGTCACAGAAATGCAATATTGCATGCAGTACCCTCGAGCAACAGGATAATCTTGATGCCTGACTTTGCACTGCATCCATTCATCTCCCGGAAGTTCAACATGTTCAAACATGGCGTCATCACCAGTCTGTTTTCAGCATTTTCCGTGTTGGCGGCGCCGCTGGCGACGGCTGACACTCAGGTCAAGATTATTGCTTTTAATGACTTTCACGGCAATCTGTTCAGCGCCGGCAGTGTTGATGGTGTGCCGGTGGGGGGTGTTGACGTGTTTGCCGCCTACGTTGACCGGCTCAAAGCGCAAAACCCATTCAATGTGGTGGTGTCGGCCGGCGATCTGATTGGCGCCAGTCCGCTGGTATCTGCGCTGTTTCATGACGAGCCGACCATTGAAGTGATGAACAGGCTGCGGCTGGATTTTAACGCGGTTGGTAATCATGAGTTTGATGATGGCTCTGAGGAACTGCTGCGTATGCAAAACGGCGGCTGCCACCCTCTGAATGAAAACACCTGCCAGGGCGCGGCGGTCGGCACACCGGTACCGTTTGAAGGGGCACAGTTTGGCTTTTTGTCCGCCAACGTGGTGGTAGAGCAGACCGGCGAAACCTTGTTTCCGGCGTATGGTGTAAAAACCTTTGGGGAACACGACATTGCGTTTATTGGTCTGACGCTGGAAGGCACGCCCAATATTGTGCTGGCAGAAGGCATCAGCACACTGGAGTTTCTGGATGAGGCCGAGACCATCAACGCTTTGATTCCACAAATCCGTGCGCAGGGCATTGAGGCCATTGTTGTGTTAATACATGAGGGCGGTTTGCGACCCGAAGCGTCGGGCATGTTCAACAGTTGCATGGATGACATTACTGGCGCGGATCTGGTGATGCCCATCGCGGAAATTGTCAGCCAGCTCGACGACGCAGTGGATCTGGTGATTACCGGGCACAGCCCGGTGGCATACAACTGCAATATCGCCAACAGCGTGGGTCGTCTGATTCCGGTCAGCCATGCGCAGGGTGCAGCGTCTGTGGTGTCCGATATCGATGTGATGCTGGATGACGTCAGCGGCGACATCACCGATGTGCGTGTGCGCAATCTGCTGGTTGAACAGAATGAATCCGTGATGCCGGTGCAGGAGATTACCCGCCTGATTAACGCCTACAGTGATCTGGCGCAGCCATTAGCGGACAGAGTGATTGGTACGATGACGGCCGCCGTGACACGCAGCGCTGATCCAATAACCGGGCAGAGTGATGCGGGCAATATGATCGCAGACGCGCAGCTTGAGGCGACTCGTTCACCCGAGCGTGGGGGAGCACAACTTGCTCTGATGAATTCCGGTGGTGTGCGTGCCAACATGAACGCAGAGCTCTACCCCGGCCATATCACCTACGGCGCAATCTACGCCATGCAGCCCTTTGGTAACTCGCTGGTCACCATGACCTACACGGCACGTCAGCTCAAAGATATACTGGAACAGCAATTCCCCGGCTGTCTGGGTCGCAGGCAGCGCACCATGTTGCAGGTGTCTGCCGGCTTCAGTTACCAATTCAACGAAAATGCGCCTGAATGCAGCAGAATTGTGGAAATGACATTAAACGGACAGCGCCTGGTAGAAGCCAGCGAGTTGGTGGATCCCGAGTTACCGATCAGGGTGACCGTCAATAACTTTATTGCCGATGGTGGCGACGCATTTACGACCCTGGGTGTTGGCACAGATCGTTTGGCCGGCATACTGGACATCGACGCGCTTGAGCAATACCTCGCAGGTTTCAGTGACCCTGACGCTTCGTACAATCCTGCCGCGCAAAGTCTGGGCAAACCTCGGGTACGTGCGATGCAGTGACGGCGGTGCAGGCCGGAACCGCGCCTTTTCCAGCAGCGCGCCAAAGTGCTATGATCCGCGCACTTTAAATTTCCTGTCCGCTGTCCGGGACTCATGATTAGGAATCACTATGTCAGTTGATGATTCAAAGATTATTTATACCGAAACCGATGAAGCACCCCGTCTGGCGACTTACTCCCTGTTACCCATTGTCAGAGCCTTCACCCAGGCGGCCGGTGTGTCGGTGGAAACCCGCGATATCTCCCTGGCGGGTCGTATCATTGCCAACTTCCCGGATTTCCTGAAGCCTGAGCAACGCATTGGCGATGCGCTGACGGAACTGGGCGAGCTGGCCAATACTCCACAAGCCAACATTATTAAACTGCCAAACATCAGTGCCTCTGTGCCACAGCTGGTGGCGGCCATCAAAGAGCTGAAGTCCCAGGGATATGCGTTGCCGGATTATCCGGTGGACGCAAAAACAGATGCGGATGCAGACGTTAAATCCCGCTACGACAAAATCAAAGGCTCGGCGGTAAACCCGGTGCTGCGTGAAGGTAACTCTGACCGACGTGCGCCGGCCTCGGTGAAAAACTACGCCAAGAAGCATCCGCACAAAATGGGCAAATGGTCGACTTCCTCCAAAACCCATGTGGCACACATGAGCGATGGTGACTTTTATGGCAGCGAACAGTCAGCAACTTTTGCTGCCGCAGATGAGCTCAGAATTGTCTTAAAAACCGCCGCTGGCGAGCAGGAATTGCGCAAGCCGGTAAAAGTCATCGCCGGCGAAGTGATTGATGCCGCGCGTATGAGCGCCGCGCAATTACAGGCGTTTTTTGCCAAAGAAACGGCTGCTGCCAAATCTGAAGGCGTGTTGCTGTCTCTGCACTTAAAAGCCACCATGATGAAAGTTTCTGACCCGATCATGTTTGGTCATGCGGTCAAGGTGTTTTTTGCGCCGGTATTTGCCAAACATGCCGCGGCGCTGAGTGCGCTGGGTGTGGATGTCAATAACGGTTTTGGTGATGTAGTCGCCAAAGTTGCCACCTTGCCGGACGCGCAGCGCGCACAGATCGAAGCCGACATTCAGGCGGTTTATAACAGCCAGCCTGAGCTGGCCATGGTCAATTCCGACAAAGGCATCACCAACCTGCACGTGCCCAGCGACATCATCATTGATGCTTCCATGCCGGCCATGATTCGTGACTCCGGCAAGATGTGGGATCGCAAAGGCGAACGTCAGGATACCAAGGCGCTGATACCTGACCGTTGTTACGCCGGTGTGTATCAGGAAACCATCCGTTTCTGCCGCGAACACGGTGCGTTTGATCCGGCCACCATGGGCACCTGCCCTAACGTGGGTCTGATGGCGCAAAAAGCCGAAGAGTACGGTTCACACGACAAGACCTTTGAGATTCCCGCTGACGGTACTGTGGTGGTGCTCAACAAGGCGGGTGACACCGTGTTCTCCCACACCGTGCAACAAGGTGATATCTGGCGCATGTGCCAGGTTAAAGATGCCCCGATCCGCGACTGGGTCAAGCTGGCAGTGTCACGTTCACGCCTGAGCGGTATGCCGGCCGTGTTCTGGCTGGACAACAACCGTGCTCACGATCGTGAGCTGATCACCAAAGTGAACACCTACCTGAAAGATCACGACACCAAGGGTCTGGACATACAGATCATGTCGCCGGATGCCGCCACACGCCACACTCTGCAGCGTCTCAAAGCCGGGCAGGACACCATTTCCGTTACCGGCAACGTGCTGCGTGATTACCTCACCGACCTGTTCCCGATTCTGGAACTCGGTACCTCAGCCAAAATGTTGTCCATTGTGCCCTTGATGAATGGCGGCGGGTTGTTTGAAACCGGTGCGGGTGGTTCAGCGCCCAAACACGTGCAGCAGTTTGTGGAAGAGAACTACCTGCGTTGGGATTCACTGGGTGAGTTCCTGGCGCTGGCCGCCTCACTTGAGCATCTGGCACAGACCACCGGCAACGCCCGTGCGCAGATTCTGGCCGATACACTGGATCAGGCCACGGCCAAGTTTCTCGATGAAGACAAATCACCGGCGCGCAACATCGGTGAAATCGACAACCGCGGCAGCCATTTCTACCTGGGTATGTACTGGGCGGAAGCCATGGGTGCGCAGAGCAAAGACGCAGAACTGGCGGAGCGTTTTGGCAAACTGGCGAGCTTCCTGAACAGCAACGAGTCAAAGATCCTCGACGAGCTGATCAGCGTACAAGGCAAGCCGGTGGAGATTGGTGGTTATTACCAGCCCAATGCTGAACTGGTGTCCAAGGCCATGCGTCCGTCGGCGATGCTGAATGGTGCGCTGGATTCGCTGTAAATCGCGCAGGTGTCAGGTGATGAAAAAACCGGAGCCCTGTGCTCCGGTTTTTTTTAGGCAGATTGGGTAAAAACAGCTTGATCATGAGATAGTTAGCTGCATCGCAGCATCGACGCGGCAAAACGGGGAAATAATGGTAAAGCGTATTGTTAAAGCTCTCCTGGTCACACTGGCGCTGGTGGCTATCGCCGCCGCTTATGTCTTTAATCCTGTGCTGCCGACACCGTCAGGGCCGCAGGGTGCCGCCCTGTATCAGCCCGGTGAGTTGGGCATGGCCCGTGAGCCTCTGGCACTGACCGACAACACCCGGGCGACCATGGCTAATGGCGAGTTTACCGGGCAGCCGTTTCGTCAGTTGAATGGCGAGCTCTGGTATCCGCGCGATCGTGCCGAGGGCCCATACCCGCTGATCTTGTACAGTCATGGTTTTATGTCATCGGTGAGCGAAGCCGGGTATCTGGTCGACTTTCTGGTACCCAAGGGTTATGTGCTGGCCGCCGTTGATTTTCCCTTAAGTAGCGGCGATGCGCCCGGCGGCCCGACGGTCAACGATGTGCGCAACCAGCCCGGCGATATATCGTTTGTGCTTGATCATTTGCTGACACGCAACAGCACCGAGGGCGACAGCCTGTTCGGATTGATTGATCCCCAGCGTATTGCAGTAGCCGGACTGTCTCTGGGCGGACTGACCTCACAACTGACGGCATTTCACCGCGACATCCGTGACCCGCGCATCGCGGCTGCGGTATCCATCGCCGGGCCTGCAGTGTTTTTAACACCAACGTTTTTCAGCACCAGTACGATGCCGTTTATGATGATTGCCGGCAGTGCCGATGCCATCATTCCTTACGAACCCCATGCCGCACCGATTCCGCAGAAATCACCGCAGTCGCTGCTGGTAACACTGCAGGGTGGCACTCATGTGGGGTTTGCCAGTATCGCCAGCACCTTTATGCGCTGGTTCCATCACCCCGATGAACTGGTGTGTCCGATGTTGGTGAGAGGGCTGGAAAACGGTGATGCACCTGCGGAGGAAATGCTGATGCCAGATGCCGCGATTGGTATTTCAGCAGATGCCGCCGTGCCCTGTACCATGACGCAATTTGAGCGTGCCATGCGCCCCGGCGAACAACAGATGCTCACCCGCCTGGCGATGCTGTCGTTTCTGGAGAGTGTGTTTGCCGCCGATCCGGCGCGCCGCGCGCAGATGGAAACTTTCCTGACCCGTGAGTTGGCACAAGAGCAGTCCTCCGTTGTATTGTCGATGTAAACAGTGACGCTTAACAGGTGAATAAGGCCATGAAAACGATACTCAAGGTGCTGGGTTATGGATTAATGGTGGTGCTGGTGGCGCTGATTGTGGTGCCGTTTTTGTTGCCGCAGTCCGGCTCCGGCACCCTCGATCATCGCCAGTCGGCCGGGACTGATGCGGTGTTTGTGGAGATCAACGGGCTGGAGGTACACGTCCAGCACACGCCTTATACTGGCGCGGACAGCAACCCGCCCTTGCTAGTGCTGCTGCACGGCTTTGGCGCCAATGTGCATTCCTGGCGCGATGTCACCACGGCTCTGAGTGCTTACGGCAATGTGCTGGCGTATGACCGCCCTGCCTTTGGCTGGACGCAGCGCAGCGTTGACCATCTGACCGTTGATCCCTACACGGAGCAAGCGGGTCACGAGATTCTGACGCAGCTGATCCAACGTTATGCCACTGAGACCACCCCGGTGATCTTGTTCGGACACTCTGCCGGGGGGGGTGTTGCCACCAGTTATGCCCTGAATCACAGCAATCGTGTCAACGCGCTGGTGCTGGTTGCCCCGGCGGTACAAATGCGTGGTGGGGAACGGCCTGATCTGGGTTGGATCACCTCCATCCCGCAGGTGCAGCGCACCGCCATCTGGCTGTTTGGTAATTTTGCCGAAAGCGGGCTGGCGCTGCTGGAGACCAGCTGGCACGACCGTTCAAAACTCACCCCGGAGATTGTTGAACTGTATACCCGCCCGACCGAAATACTGGGATGGGAGCGCGCTTTGTGGAGTTTTGCCAACACGCCACGCGCGGCCATCACCGATGCGCAACTGAGTACCTTGCAGATGCCGGTGTTGGTGATTACCGGCGATGATGACCGGGTGGTCGCCACCCGCAGCAGTATTGAGCTGGCGGACAAGTTGCCCAATGCCACGCTCGAGGTGATTGCACAAAGCGGTCACCTGCCACACGAAGAAACCCCTGCCGAGTTTTTGCAAGCGCTGGCGCGTGACTGGCCACGCTTGCGCAATTAACGCAAAACGCACTGTTTTTGTGCAAAAGTTCAAAAAAACACCGGCAAAAAAGCCGGTGTAACATCTTGATTTACTTTATTTTAAACAGACAAAAAATTCTGTTGCCATCGCTGGTGGAATGGCGCAAAACTACAGCGCAGCGATCCAAAAAAAATAAAAAATCGAAAAATCAAAACAACAACCAAACACATCGCGTTTAACCGGAAGCTGATTCATGAATAATTCCTGCCCTGTGAACAGACCAACAGTTCAATTTACCCGCCGCTTGTTGACCCGTGCACTGTTGTGTCTGAGTGCAGTAAGCATATGCACAGTAAGCCTTAACAGCTACGCTCAGTCCCCCAATGCCTTTGGAACACCCACGGCCGACGTACACTCGCCGTCGGCGGCCGTCACCGCGGTGCCAGGATCGCGTGCACAAGGCTGGATGCTGCAAGGACGCTCGGAGGTGCTGGCGCGCAACGGCGTGGTCGCCACCAGTGATCCGCTCGCATCACAGGCCGGTCTTGAAATTCTTCAAAACGGTGGCAACGCTATCGATGCCGCGGTGGCCGCGGCAGCGGTACTGGACGTGACTTCGCCCAACGACACCAGCATTGCTGGCGATCTGTTTGCACTGATCTGGATTGCCAGTGAGCAGAAACTGTACGCTATCAACGCCGCCGGGTTTGCGCCTTCGGGCTGGACGCCGGAGTACTTTACCGAGACGCTGGACGTCGAGCGCATGCCGGGCACGGGCGTTAACGGCACCACCGTACCGGGCGCCATTGCCGGTTTTGAAGCCATGCTGGAGCGTTTTGGTACGCTGGGTTTCCCGGAAACACTGGAGCGAGCCGCACAAATTGCCGAGCAGGGCTGGGGATTGACCGAGCGCCGCCATGCCGATCTGCTGAGCTCGCTGGAACGCATCCGCAGTGATCAGGATAGCGTTGATGCTTTCCTGGTCAACAATGAACCGCCGGCGCTGTACAGCGTTATCCGTAACCCCGGGCTGGCCAGCGCACTGCGCCTGATTCAGCAGGGTGGCGCGGATGCGTTTTACCGTGGCCCCATTGGCGAAGCCATTGTTGCCAAAATTCAGGCCTCGGGCGGCGTGATGACCATGGACGATCTGGCGGCATTCGAAGCCGAGTGGATAGAACCCATCTCCACCAATTACCACGGCTTTGATGTTCACCAGCTGCCGCCTCCGGGGCAGGGTTTTGCGGCGCTGCAAATGCTCAATCTGTTGGAAGTTTGTGCCGTGGCCCACGATATCAATCTTGCTGACATGGGGCCGGCCAATGCCAACTACTGGCACTTTATGGTGGAAGTCAAAAAAATCGCCTACTCCGATCTGCTGGCCTACAACGCTGACCCGGATTTTGCCGAAATCCCCTTGGATCGCTTGCTGTCCAAGTCCTACGCCGCTGAACAATGTGGCCGTATTGACATGAACCGTGCCACCGCGCCGGCCACCACCGGCGGCTTGGATGGCGGCACCATTTACATGAGTACCGCCGATCGCTGGGGCAACATGGTATCGCTGGTGCACAGTGTGTTCTCGGTGTATGGCAGCGGCGTCACCGTGCCGCCTTACGGGTTTATCCTGCATAACCGCGGTGTTGGATTCTCGCTGGTAGATGGCCATCCCAATCTGGTCGCGCCACGCAAACGTCCTTTCCACACCATCATTGCCGGGTTTGTGACACGCGATAACCAGCCGGTGATGGCATTCGGCAACATGGGCGGCAGTGTGCAACCGGAAACCCACGCGCAACACATGGTGAACATGATTGACCATGGCATGAACGTGCAGATGAGCACCGACGTCGCACGTTTTACCCACAACCAGAATCAGAATGTGTTGTCACTGGAAGCCGAGCTCTACAACCTGGTGTCCTCGGCCCTGATCGCCAAAGGCCATGAAGTGCGCAGTGTGGATGGCAGTGCGGTGGGTGGATACAACGCCATCCTGTTTGCGCCGGACCCGAATCTGCTGCGTCCCGCCGAGGGCGATCACCTGTCTCCGGTAAATGGCGTATATCGCGCGGGCTCGGATCATCGTAAAGATGGACAGGCGGTGGGCTGGTAACACAACGTTGACACCCTCCGGAATGAATTGACCTGACTGCCTGTGCACAGGCAGTCACTTCAGGAGGGGATACAACGTGAGCAAAATTTTTCAAGCCTTCAGCCACCCGATTATTGCCGTAGACGATTACCCGGATGCAGAGAGTCTGGCCGATCGCTTTTACGAAAAAAGTATGCAGCTGATGCAAGACTTTCCCGATGCTGGGTTGATCAGCGACGCCTGGCACAGTGGCCGGCGCGCTAACAGCCCCGAGGATATCAAGCAGCACGGATTCACTTCCTATTACAGCGAGAATCTGACACGACTGGATGACTTTGACTTTATCAATAACGCCGCCGTTGCGGTGTTTGGACAGTATCTGCAGATGGTGGGTAAGGGCGGCGCGCCCATCCGTATGGGCAATGCCTGGTCGTCTGTCTACGGGCGCGGCCATTACATTCCGCAGCACACACATCCCTTATCGCACTTGAGTCTGGTGTTTTACGCAGCAGCGACAGAGGGCACGGGACAGCTGGTGTTTGAAAATCCTGCGATTGCCAACTTCCAGCACTTTTACCCGCCAGAAATCAGTTGGATGCGTTATCACTTTTCCATCCAGCCTCAAAAAGGCCTGTTTGTGGTGTTCCCCAGTTATCTGGTGCACAACACCGAGCCCCACCAGAGTGATGCCTTGCGGGTGATCTATTCCGCCAACGTGCAGTTGGAGTTCAGCAAACTGTCGGATGCCGAGCGCGCGCAGCTGACAAGGCCGGCCTAGCAAAGCCCAGTCTGGCGAAGGCACGCCTGGCGAAGACAAGGGCAGCCAAGGCTGGTTTAGTGTGCGCGCTACGATATACTCGGGTTTTTCATCCGGGAGTCCCTCATGTCAGATCATCTTGCCGTTATTACCGGTGCCACCAGTGGCATCGGCGCCGCCTACGCCGAAGCTTTTGCAAAGCAAGGCTATCATCTGATTCTGGCCGGGCGGCGCGAGCTGGAGCTGTCTCGCCTGGCTGAACGCCTGCGTGAGCACTACAAGATAAAGGTGCAGCTTGAGATCGGTGATCTCGCGGATCATCACGATTTACATGCGCTGGTGGATACGGTGACCTTGCTGCCGCGTCTGGATGCACTGGTCAATAATGCCGGTTATGCGGTGGACGGTCGTCTGGGTGATGTTGACTGGTCTGATCATCAGGCATTGTTGGATGTGCACGTCATCGCGACCACACAATTAACTCACGCCGCGCTGCCCAATCTGGTCAGAGCAAAAGGTATTTTGATCAACGTGGCATCGGTTGCCAGCTGGATTCCCACCGGCAACAGCGCCTTATACGGGCCGACCAAGGCCTTTATACTCAGCCTCACCGAAGGTATCGCGCTGGCGTATCGTGCCGATGGTTTAAAAGCCCTGGCGCTGTGCCCGGGTTTCACCATCACGGATTTCCATTCCAGAATGGGCCTTGACCCCGAGACGTTTTACCAGAAAAGAGGTTTTGTGCGCGCATGGACCGCCGACCAGGTGGTTGAGCAATCCTTTAAAGATCTCACCAAGGGACGGCTGATTTCTGTGATGGGCTGGAACTATAAACTGCTGGTGTTTCTGGTGCGGCACCTGCCCATGTCGGTGATGGCTGCCGCTCTGGGCCGATCAAAATCGGCGCGCTTTACCAAGTGACAGAGATGGGCGGCGGGTTGAGCATCTGGCAGGTTTAGCCGGTAGTCGATTCCGACGGCTGCAAGATCAGCTAGCTGCCTGTTGAAGTCAGCTTGCTGAGCGCATCCAGCGCGCTTTGCATGCCGCCCTCAATCAAGGGTTGCAAGGCATCGGGCTCAATCTGCGTACTCCAGCGCATCTCGCACGTGTTTGCATCAACCGGTAGCACCTGCAGGCTGGCCTTGTGCAGCGCGACTGCCGGGCGGTTGATCAGACCGTATTCCAGCAGCATGGCATCGGCATCGCGCTTGTAGATACGCTCCTGTACAGTGCCGACACCGGCCATTTCCATGCTGCGCACATCACCATCCAGTGTGCATGAGGTGATTACGGGCACCCAGTCAATACGGGTGACATTGCCAACAATGGCCCACAGGTCGGCGGCAGGAACAGGGAATTGCAAGTGTTTGGTGACAGTAGCCATGCGGGAGGGTCTCCTTTTTTTGGCGAATTATTTTTTTGGGGCTTATTCTGGCAGAGCGGATTTGTTGTGAGAAGTGCTTGAGTGCTCTTTCGTGCGGCTTGTTCTGCAGCGGAGTGATCTGCCATCATGAGTGTAAAACAACAACGACCTGCTGATGATTCAATGAGAGGCTTTGTATGCCGATTCGCGCTGCTATCTTCAACTATTCAGGCACACACCGGGGCGTTCGAACACTGCTGACGCTGGCCTTCACCCTGCTGACTCCAACCCTGCTGGCCCAAGGCGTCGGCGATCAACTCACCGAGGCCACGACCAACGATGGCCGCTTCATCAGCTGGCAAGAGCATCTGGTGGATGACGCGGCGATTCTGGATTTTGTGCTCAGTGGCGGCGACGGTCTGGTGATGACCGACATCGACAACGACGGCTACATCGACATTGTGTCCGTACACGAATCGGATTCCAGTTATGACTCTGCCAACTTCACACCGGGTTTTGAAGCGCCGCCGGAAGGTTATGTGCGCATTGCCTTTGGCAGCGCCGATCCAACGCGGTGGCACAACATCACGGTGGCTAAGGAACTGGATGCTGCGGCGCCAGAAGATGCGGCGGTAGCCGACATGAACGGTGACGGATATATGGATATCCTGATTGCCGCTGAATTGTCGCATGTGCTGTATTTGCAAAACCCTGGGCTACAAAACCCCGGCCCCGATGCCCGTAATACCGAGTGGCTACGTCTGAAGTTGCCGATGACCGTGGGTCGCGGCAGTTATATCCGTGTGTTTGCCGCTGACCTCGATGGTGATGGTGTGCCGGAAGTGATTGCTCCCAATAAAGGCGCACAAATTCCCGGGCCTGAGGATTTTGCAGTATCCAATCCGGTGTCGATCTTTAAGGTGTCGGGTGACCCATTAAAAGGTGACAACTGGCAAGAAATAGAACTGGGCCGATACAGCATTCCACAAAATTCCGAACCCGTTGATCTGGATGGCGACGGCGATATTGATATTGTTGTTGGCACCCGCGGCGAAGACCGTTTGGTGTGGTTCGATAACCCCGGTGATGGTTCGCTGAATTTTATCGAACGTGCTATTGGTATCAACGGCGCACGCATGGCGGGATTTAATCTGGAGTACGCCGACCTCAACGCTGATGGCCGCCTTGATATCATCGGTGCCGGTGTTGGCCCGGTTGGCAACGGCCTGGTATGGATAGAACAACCCGCGCGAAAGGGCGACGCGTGGAATGCGCGTTTTATCGGCACCTTTGCACCGGACAGCATTACCGGGCTGGAGACCGCAGACATCAACGGCGACGGCCATATCGACGTGTTTGCCGGCAGCTACAGCCGCGGTGAACGTGAAGCTGATGATGCCAATGCGGCGCTCACCGATCCGCTGGGCCGCCTCGGTTGGTTCCAGAATCCGGGCGTCTCTGGCGCTGAGTGGGTTCGCCACGATGTGTCACGCCGCAAGCGCGGCATGTTCGACAAGTTTATCGCCCACGACATGGACGGCGATGGTGATGTCGACTTTGTGGGCACGCGCGGTAACAGTTACCCCTATGACGGGGTGTTCTGGCTGGAGCAGGTGAGGTCAAGCACGCCCGGTGCACAATTTGTGAAGGCGCGGGCAGTGGACAGTGTGGAGATGGGCTTGCCTTGAGTCTCTCTCACAACTCGTTATGTTTCTTCGCACTCCCCCGCGACTTTTCCACCGGGTACTTTTGCTCGTTAACGCGAATTTTTGCCATCACAATGTCTTTGACATCCAGTTGACAGGCATCGGCGAGCAAAAAGGCATAGGCAAACACGTCGGCCAGCTCTTCTTTGATTTTTGACAGGTCAGCGTCGCCGGGTTGTTTCCATAAAAACGCCTCCAGCAACTCGGCGGCTTCAATGCTCAGCGCCATCGACAGGTCTTTGGGATTGTGAAACTGCTGCCAGTCACGCTCGTCGCGGAATGTCTTCAGGGCGTCTATGATTTCGTTCATGGTGGTTTTTCTGGATTGAAGGAACAAGTCGCATGATTTCATGAGAGACGGCGACAGGCAACATCCGCTAACGCCACCGTACATCCGTAACCCGCGATCAAACGTACAATTGGCATAAAACAAGGGGCCTATCCTTTGTTATCTGCCGCTGAGTAATGCCGATGAACACAACCGTGTACCGTGGCCTGTTGGCCATGCTGCTGATCGTGAGCTGGACAAACGTAATGGCCATTGAAGAACCCAAATATGCCGTGGTCACGCAACTGGGTGACATCGAGTACCGTCTGTACCAACCTTACTTGCTGGCTGAGACACTGGTGGCGGGGGAAGGCAGTCAGCAACGCGCCGCCAACACCGGCTTCCGGCGGCTGTTTGGTTACATCTCCGGTGACAATGCAGTACAGAGCAAAATCGCCATGACCGCGCCTGTTCAGCAGCAAGCGGTGTCGCAAAAAATTGCCATGACAGCGCCCGTGCAACAGACGCCTTCCGACGGAGGCTGGTTGATCGCCTTTGTGGTGCCCAGTGAATTTGACGCGGACACCGTGCCCCAGCCCACCAATCCCGAGGTGTCGATCCGGGTCGTGCCTGAGCAGTTGATGGCGGTGCTCACTTATTCAGGGCGTTGGACAGAGAACAATCATCAGGAACACAAGCAGGCATTGATGGACGCGCTGTCGGCGGCGGGTGTTGAGATGATCGGCGAGCCGGTCTCTGCGGCTTACAACTCGCCGTTTTCATTGCCGTTTATGCGTCGCAATGAAGTGATGGTGGCGGTGGCCAAGGCGCCCTAGGGGATGATTCTCTTAACCGGCCTGCCGCTGACTGCCTGAAGGTTTGTAGTTGATACCTGACCGTAAAACAAGATACTCAAACGCCGAGGGTAGTTCTCCCGCTAGCCTGATCATTTTGTCCATCGCCTCGGATTGCGCTACATCATCGCTCTCATACTTTGAAAAGGCGACAGGTCCGCCACCAAAAACGCGTGCGGCATCTGACTGGCTCAGCTGCAGCCTTTCCCGGATCTCGCGGACTTCTTTGCCAGTCAACAATCCATCGACTGTTTTTTTGAAATGAATCATTACTCGCTTGTTTGTTCGCAATTGATTGGCGGCCGCTTGCTCTGACCTACAAACACTACAAACCGAGTACATGACCTCCAGTTCTTTTTGTACACCCTTGTATTCGACGGTCGTTGTTTTTATCTGGCTATCCAGATAGCCGCTACCACAAAGCCGGCAGAGCATTTTTTCCGATGTTGTCATTGTGTGTGAACCCTGTCCTCAGGTGGGTGACAAGAGATGATCAGCAGTACGGCACCGGTCAGTGAGATTGCAAATTTCAGGTAATACTCTACGTCCATTTCTCTATCAGCTTTCTCAATAAACTCTTTTCTGACAAGCGAGTAAGCGTCGCATGCTGCCCAGGGCCCGTTTGGCGCTTGAATGCACCATTCAGACTTTCTGAATCTCCCGCGAGTGACAGCAATTGTTACCAGTTCCATCAAATCGCTAGCGTCAAGATTCAAGTTTTGCAGGTCCAAAATACATTTTCCGGTCCATGCAATGACATCATCCTCGGAAATTTGTTTGATCAGTTTTAGTACTTCCGACGGTGGATATAGCGGCCCAGACGGAATTATCCGCATCCGAGCGTCAGGGGGCGGTGGCCCTGCAAATCGACTGCAGATGATATTTTTTACCATTATGGTAAGTAAAATCCTTTTTAACAAGTCCGTTCCTAATCAAAACAATAGTTGTGCCTCCTGTTGTTATCCATCTTTTGTTTACCTCCGGTGTTGTCGTGTTGTTGCGGGAGAGTGCCTTGAATGAATCTAAAACTCACTGCCCCGCCTGTTCCGCCTCCAGCCTTCGCGCACCGGCCAGAATACCGGGCATTGCATAATTGCCTTCGTGGCAGGCGTATTCATACATCGGGCCTTCGCTGGCGTGGAAGCTCAGTTCAGCGGTCCACGGCTGCGAGTACAGATTGGCATCCTCAACAGTAAACTGATACACAATCTCGGTATCGGAGTAACGGCTGAAACGCTCGGTAATTTTGCCCCCGGCGGTGATAGGCACGGAACTTTGTGCCATCTGCTGCGGATTGATGTTGACGGTTTCCACCACCAGTTCGCCGTTTTCATACCAGCCGCGTGAGTCACCAAACCATTGTTGCAGGGCAGCCGGTCGCAGATTGGCACGGGCCTCGGCGGCATTGGCGTAGATGGGCACAATGCGCGCGTCATGCACCATCTCCACTTCGATCACCACGTAATCATTCGTCTGCACAAAACGGTAGGTGCTGTTGTACAGCGTACCCATCATGCCCGGGCCGGCAGTATTGCCAAAACCCAGCAGGCAACGCTCGGCCAGGGGCATGGCTTCCGGGCCAGACATATCGCCAACACCGGTGGCATAACGCACACCAAAGTTGCGGCGTTCAAAGTCAGCGCGTGGGGTTTCCAGGTGCGGAATCTGGCCATTCTCAGGAATGATGATGTAGGAGCTGCGGTATTCACCTTTAACACGCGCCAGTGCAGAACCTGGGTCAATCCAGAAGTCGTTATAGGCGCGCAGTCCGAAGTCGTCACTGCCAGCCTCGGGCGCTGTCACGGTGTCGGTGTTCTCGGTCACCGCTTCAAACTCGCCGACCGGCAAACCGGCCACGCTGGTGTTGGCAATGATCTGTTGGGCTTCAGCGGCACTGACAATCAGTTTGTCCACGTTGGCGGGGCGCGTCATGCGCGTCAGCGCCGCGTTGGTCCACACGCCGGTAAGTTCGGGGCGTTCGTTGACTTGAGCCCAACTGCAGGTGCTGATGGGTATCAGCGGTGTAACAAGCATGACTGAGGTGATCAATCGTAAGCGGAGCGCAAGCATGGTGAATCTCCTGTTGATTATTATGGTGTGGAGTTTTACGCGTTGTGCAGATCGGAATGTATCTTTACCGGGGGGGTGGTGTAAAGTTAAGAAAAACTCAATGCCGTCACCGGCGGCTCCGCGGTGAGTGCCTATATGAACAACATGTCCCGCAGTGATTCAGGAGGCCTTGTCTGCCTGATCCGTCAGGTAGTCTGTCTGCTGTTGTGTGTGTGTAGTGTGTCGATGCTGCAGGCACAGACACCGATTGACGAAATTGTAGTGACTGAAATCCGCAGCCCGCGTTTGTGGCGTTTACATATCGAACGTGCCGAGGATGATGTGTATGCGTTATTTAATCGTCTGGTTAATAACGATGACTACAAAGTGGAATGCCGTCGCGAAGGCAATACCCAAAGTCGCATTTTGGTGCGCAATTGTGAGCCTGTATTTGTCAGCAAACGCCGTGCGCTTTACACCCGTAACGTGATTGTCGACTGGCGCTCAGACGAAGAAGATCCTGTGCGCGGCATGGAAAATGCCATCAACAATAAACATGTCACCCACAGTGAGCTGCAACACGAATTGGCTGGTGAATATGAAGAAATGAATCAAGCGATGCTGCAGCTTGCTCTTGAAAATCCTGATCTGATCCGTGCCCTCGAACGACTTGCCGCATTACGCGCTGCTTATCTTGAACACGGAAACCAACACGGAACCCAACATGAATAAACCTCTGATCGTTTTTGGCGCCTCCAGTTTTGTCGGGCAGATCCTCTGCCGTTATCTGCATGAACTTAATCTGGAGGGCATAAAAAATAATCAGCCACTCAACTGGCTGATGGCCGCGCGCTCCGAGCAAAAGCTCAAACAGCTCCAGCAAGAGTTGGGCGGCCCACATGCCCCCGCGTACCGGCTGGCCGATGCCGCCAACGAGACGCAGCTGCGCGCTCTGTGTGAGGAAGCGGGTGTCATCATTTCCACTGTGGGTCCATACGCGCTGTATGGCGAGCCGCTGATCAACGCTTGTGTGGAAACCGGCACGGATTACTGCGACCTGACCGGCGAAACGCAGTGGATACGGCGCATGATCGATCGCTACGAAGCCAAGGCACGCGAGAGCGGCGCACGCATTGTGCACTGCTGCGGTTTTGACTCCATCCCCTCGGATCTTGGTGTGTGGTTTTTGCAGCAGCAGGCGCAACAGCAACTCGGCGGTTCCTGTCAGCAGGTCAAAATGCGCGTGAAAAAGTTCAAAGGTGGCTTCTCCGGCGGCACGGTGGCCAGCATGATGAACGTCGCCAAGGAAGTTGCCCGCGACCCGGCGCTGCGTCGTGAAATGGCCGATCCCTATTTGTTATGTCCGGCAGCCGGCAAAGCGACTGTCAGGCAACCTAAAATCACTGCGGTTATGGACAAGGACGTCAACAGCTGGATTGCGCCTTTTGTGATGGAAGCCATTAACACCCGCGTGGTGCACCGCTCCAACGCGCTGCTTGGCCATCCCTGGGGTCAGGACTTCCTGTATGACGAAGCGGTGATGACCAGCGGTGCCGATGGCACTGACAACCAAGGCCGCCGCCGCGCCAAACTCACCGCGTTTGGGCAGCCGCTGCTGATGTTGGGTTTTGCTCTGCCGCCAACACGCTGGCTGATGAGTCGCTTTCTGCCCAAACCCGGTGAAGGCCCAAGCCCGGAAATGCAGCGCACCGGCTTTTTTGATCTGCTGTTTGTAGGCCACACCCGCGATGGCCGCACCATCCGCACCACGCTCTATGGAGAACGTGATCCGGGTTACGGTGCGACCGCCCGCATGTTGGGTCAGGCAGCACTGTGTTTGCGTGATGATGTCAGCAAATACGAAAAACCGGGCGGCTTCTGGACGCCGGCCTCTGCGTTGGCGGAACCGTTGATTCCGCGCTTGCAGAAGGATGCGGGGATGGTGTTTGGGGTGGAATAAAATGCTAGAACCTGATTGAAACAACTTTGAAACACTGACCAGCGACAAGGATGGCCGCGGTTATGAAAACGACAGTTTACTTTGCCCGGCTCCGATATAGGGCCGACAGAGCAGATATAGAAATAGCATGGATCAAGAGGGTTATCGCCAACCCGGATTCCCGGATGACTCAGAGCGATGGAAGAATTAGACTCTGGGGTAAGGTGCCTGAAATGAACAACAGGTATCTGCGAGTCGTGTTACTGGAGGACTCGGAAACTGTGCACAATGCTTTCTTTGACCGGAGGTTTCGCCCATGAAGATGAGTTATTTCGCTGATACGGATACTCTGTATATCGAGTTTTTATCTGCAAGTGCGGTGGATACCAAAGATTTGGATGAAAACACACTGATAGATTATGACGAAGAGGGCAATGTCGTTTCGATTACCCTTGAGCATGCGAGCGCCCGGACCGATGTTCAAAAGGTAATACTGACGGGGATAGCCGCCTGAATTTTTTAACACACCGACCGGATCGCCCCATGACATCAGACACCGCGTTATCCTCGTTTTTCCTCACGCTCTTGTTAACCGCTTCCGCGATGTCGCTGGTGGCGAATCCGGTGCTCGCCCAGGCGCCTGTTATGGTCCCTGCGTCCAGTCCCGCGCACGTGCATCCCTTGCCGACGCTGCGTGAACAGGCGGCGGAGCAGCAGGCGTGGCTGGAAGCGCGACTTGATCGGGTGCTGCCGGCGCTGATGGCTGAGTATGGCGTACACATGTGGATACTCTCGATGCGCGAGTATGCTGAAGATCCAGTGTTCTGGTCGATTACCTCACCAACCACGTTTGCAGCGCGTCGCCGCTCCATCTACGTAATGACTTTGCAAGCCGACGGCTCGGTCGAGCGGATCGCGCTGGGTGGCACCAGCCAGGGCGGCGTGTTTGAGGCCTACCGCTCAACGCGGCCAGCGCCGACTCAGGCAACCAGCGAGCTCGTCGGTGATGAACAGTGGCGATTGCTGCGTGAACTGATTGAAGAGCGCAACCCGCGCAATATTGCGCTGAATATTGATTCGGAGTGGGCGTTTGCCGATGGCCTGCATGCCGGCGAGCGCGAAGTACTGGAAGAGGCGCTCGGACCTTACCTTGAGCGCGTGGTGCGCGAGCCGCGTTTGGCGGTTAATTACATTGCACTGCGCATCCCCGAGATGATGCCGCGTTACCGCAACATAACCGAGAGTGTGCACGCCATCATTTCGCAGGCCTTTTCGAATGCTGTCATTACTCCCGGCGAAACCACCACCGAGGACGTGATCTGGTGGATGCGCCAGCGCGTGCAGGAGCTCGGTTATCAGGTGTGGTTCCAGCCCTCTGTGGATGTGTCGCGCCAAGGCAGTGGTCGCATCAGCGGCGACACCGTGATCCAGCCAGGTGACCTGCTGTGGACTGACTTCGGCGTAGTGGCCATGAACCTGCACACCGATACTCAACATCTTGGTTACGTTTTGAAGCCTGGCGAGACCAATGCGCCAGCCGGCCTGCAGCAATGTATTGCGGACTCCAACCGCCTGCAGGAACTGGTGCTGGAAGAGATGGAACCGGGGCGCACGGGTAATGAGATCCTGGCCGCAACGTTGGCACGCATGAGCAGCGAAGGCATCACTGGCACCGTTTATTCACACCCTATTGGTGATCATGGACACGGCGCCGGGCCCTTGATAGGTCGTTGGGATGCGCAGGAAGGTGTGCCAATTCGCGGCGATGAGTTGCTGCTGCCATCTACCTGGCACTCCATCGAGCTACAAGCAACCCGGGCAATCCCCGAGTGGGGCGGGGAAGCGGCCAACTGCCGGCAGGAAGAGGAGGCCTACCTCGATGCCGATGGCGCGCGACATTGGGTGTATCGCCGGCAGACGGCGTTTCATCTGGTGTGGTGACCTTGAGTCAGGGATGACGAGGAAACAACCAGCCGGTTGCGGTAAACCGATGGTGTGGTGCCATGCAGCTCTTTAAAGGCTTTGTTGAAGGACGACAGCGACGCGTAACCGACATCCAGGGCAATACCCGATATCTTGGCGCCACTCTCCCCACTGCCTTTGAGGATTTCAATGGCTTTTTTGACGCGAAATTCGTTTAAAAACTGGTTGAAGTTGCGATAACCCAATTTCTGATTAATAAAACGCCGAAGCATGTATTCCCTGACTTGCATGGCATGCGCGAGGGTTTTTATGGTTAAACCTGGCGATGCGTACAAAAGATCTCTCTCCAGGGTCGAGTTAAGCTGACCATAAAAAGTCTTGTCTGATCTGGAATAAAATGTCCTGATGTTTGACGCTGACTCCTGCTCAGCTGATGCGGCCAAGCGCGGGGATTCTTCATGCAAACGGAAAATGAAGATATTAAAAAACAGGGCATGCAGGAAAATCACACCGATAAAGAAAGTGTGGACGATTTCGGGCAGGAAATGTAGAAAGCCGGATGCCACGATAATGCTGACAATAAGCCCCATGGTGCAAATGAACGCAACTCGCAATTTTCGCCGGTATTCAACCAGGTCGTTGTTAAAGTGAAGTATGGCCAGAAAAATCGCGTGTGAAGAAAAAGCCAGCATGATGATAAGAGGCAGATACATCAAGACTGCAAACAACAGCCCGTCCAGTTCATAGCCCATGGCGATTGCCGCAGAGCCAGCCAGGCGCAAGCTGGTATATGTCAGCAACACAAACCAGGCCCATAGGGGTGTTTTAAGCTGGTTGGTAAACAGCCGGTGACTGATTACCCACAACAGGAATGGTGCAGTGATCGCCAACAGCAGAAATATCTGCTGTAAGGGCAGTGGCGAAGCTTGTAATACAGGCATCAACAGGACGATATAAGAGGCGAGTCCGAGACAGTAGATTGCTACTAATCTACTCAAAGGCTGCTGGCCGTAATGGGCTAGGTAGCACAAACCCTTAAACAGTAACTGGGATATGGCAAGGGCGCTGACAAAATACTGCACAACCTGCTGGGTCATAGCATTTTGCTCTTTTATTTTTATTGTCGGTTTTGATCAAGATAAGTGACTAAACGACTCGCTGTCAATACTGGGGCTTGCATGGTGCCAGCCATGTGCCAACCCCTTTCTGCGCGGCTTTTAAAGAATCAATCAAGCTAATGAATTCTGGAAACTCTGGTTTTAATTATTCGTCGGCTTTAATTTCACAAAGAACAAGACTTCATGCTCAGGATCACCTAAACAGACAGGGCTGGTGGTAATTTTGTGGAACTGATCAAAAATAAAAATAAACCTAAGGAGTCTGCTAATGTTTACAACTCACAATGGTCAAACACGCACGGGTTTTGCCTATAAGCGTAGTGCGATCTTTATTGCAGTGTCTATGGCATCGGTCATGCTGTCAGGCAATAGCCAAGCGCAACCGGCTGAGACAGAAGCTGAGACAGAAATAGAGGAGGTCATTGTTACCGGCTCCTTTATCCGTCGCAGCGAGGGCCTCAACGCGGCATCGCCGGTGACAAGTTTCAGCGCCGAGGATCTCGAAGCTCAGGGCACTGTGAATATGGCGCAGGTGGTGCAGAATCTGACGTTTAATAACGGCACAGCGGTGACCAACTCGATTCAGGGCGTCACCAGCACGACCTCCAATTTTAATCTTCGTGGCCTTGGCCCGCGCGCTACGCTGACTCTGATCGATGGAAAGCGCATTGCCACCGATAACGTGCAATCCATGCTGCCCGCCTCTGCGCTTCAACGTATGGAGGTGGTCACTGATGGCGCTGCTGCGCTGTATGGTTCCGATGCGGTAGCCGGTGTGGTTAACCTGATTCCCTACACCTCGTACGATGGCATCAAAATCGAATATTTCGAAGAAGGCGACAGCCGTGGTGATTACCGCAAGGCTGAAAGTTCGTTTCTGATGGGCAGAAGTTTTGATTCAGTCGATCTGGTGTTTGCCGGCTCGTTTATTGATGCGGGTGCGCTTGAATGGGGCGAGCGACCAGACTATGTAAAAGCGGGCCTCACGCATAACGGAGGATCCAATCCCGGCAATTTCCTGGTACCTAATCGAAACGCCAATGGCGATTTGCTCACCACCTCGCGCAGTCGGCCAGATCCGGCGTGCGGGTTCAAGACTCAACCGGATCAGGTAAGCGATGGCAACAACGCCTGGGGTAACCCCGCGTTAGGGCGCTGTTTCATGAGTTTTGGTGATACACGGGATTTTCAGCCTGAGTTTGATACCTCGTCGTTGTACGGTAACCTGAATTGGGAGATTAACGAGGATACAACCTTCAGGACACAGATCATGTGGAACCGCCAGTTAACCCGCAACCGTAACAATACTGGCAATCCGGGTGCCCGATCGGAAGACCTGCCAGTGGTGCGCGGTGAGTTGCCCGGCAATAATTTCAGAGCCACAACGTCCACCGGTGTAAACCTGTTTGCAGCGCCTCGCCGCGACAGTGCCGGCAACATTGTACTGGATGGTTATGGCCGACCAGTACCGCTGCGTAATGACGCAGGCGCCGTTGTACTCGCCACTAACCGTTTTGCCTCGATCAACAACGATCCACTCGGCGGAGTTCCGTTCAGTGAGGATGTGAGGATCAATGGTTCACAGTGGTTACCCTTTGGCAAACCTGAGGCCAACACCATCCCCACCATCATGCAGGAGTTTGGCCATATTCAAATGAACCTGGGTGACAGGCGCGCACTGCGCTTTGCGACTGGTCTGGATTTTGCTGTTCCTATGCTGGAAGGTTGGCAGGGCACCACAAACTACGTGTACAGCCATTACGACAATGTGGGGCAAAGCACCCAACAGTTCAGTCTCAGTGCCGTTGCGCAGGGCCTGAACTGCGATGTTGTCAGAGATGTCAAAAGCTGTTTTAACCCCTTTGGTGCGACTGATGCACGCTTCAGAACGCCGCAGCACGTTGCGGATGCGATTTACACGAACGACAGACTTAATGACAGGACCTCACTACAAACCTTTGATCTGATGTTTACAGGCGACCTGCCGTTGGGTGGATTTGAGTTGCCTGGCGGCGCCATCGCCATGGCAACCGGATACCAGCGTCGCGAAGAGACCCAGAAAGACGGCCCAACCGCGACCTCCATCAGAAATGATCAGCTGATAGGTGTGAAGGCACTGCCGAGAAAAATCAGCCGTTCCAGTGACTCCTGGTTTGCGGAAATTGCTTTTCCAGTCTTGGACAATCTGGAGTTTTCGACCGCCGTCAGGGATGAGAGTTTCAGTTCTGGTCAGAGTGCGGTGGTCGACAAGTTCGGCCTGGTTTACGTGGCCACAGACTGGTTGAGTGTCCGTGCGACCAAGGGCGAGGCCTTTATTGTACCCACGCTGACGCAGTTGGATTCTCCGCAAGTGTGTGGATTGAGCAACGTGGATTACCTGTTTTCATCATTCCAGGGATTCATCACCTCGTGCCGTACGGGCAACCCGAATCTAACACCCGAATCCTCGGACAGTCTTTCCGTCGGTGTAGATTTGGTATTATTTGATAATCTGACTTGGTCGCTGACCTGGAGCGAAACCGATTTTGTGGACCGCATTGTCAGCACCACTACGCAGGATATTATCCGCACGGATTACCGAAACTTCCGCGAAGCAACAGGTTTTAACCCGACCACAGCCGCGCCTTATCCGACGCTGGCTCAGCTACAGAGCTGGCAAAATGATCCTCGGTCAGACAAGCGTATCATCCCAAATCCCCAGGACAACACCACACCGGACCGAATCCTGCAAAGCGATTCCAATGCCTCGTCCATGTTGGTGCGCGCTTGGGATACGCAGTTGGATTATGGTTTAAGTCTGGACGATGTTGGCCTCAATGGCTGGGGCGATATCGACATGCAATTACAGGCGACTTATATGGATACCTACAGTTTTCAGCTGGCGGCGGATCAGCCTGTCAGAGAGGCGGTGGGACGGCAAAATAATCAGTTCGGTGCGGTGCCAACCACACCGAAGATTCGTGCAAACCTGCGCATCAACTGGTCTCTTGGCAACCATACGGTCAGTACCACCACGCGCTATGTCGACGAGGTGATTTTTGATGCCAACGAGTTCAGCTTTCAGACGGCGTTTCCCGGCAACGAATACGGTGGTCCTACCGATAAACTGCGCACATGGACCCAGCTGGATATGTTCTACTCTTACCGCGGACTTGAGGTGTTTGGCAGCGATGTGAATCTCTCGGTTGGCGCACGTAACCTGACCGACCGCATGCCGCAGCAAACCGGCATGATTGCCGGTGTGGCGGCAGAATCCCAGGATGTGCTGGGACGTGTTGTTTATGGACGGGTGAATTTCAACTTCTGACAACACGCGGTATGACAGCGCACCGTTTGACACAACAGGCCTGACATCAGGCTGCTAACTAACAGAAACCCCGCTCAATAATGTTGTTGAGCGGGGTTTTTGCTGTTCCACTGGTGATGGATACAAAGTGGTGCAACACCAGCATGTTGGTTAAGTGGTTTTTCCACTTGCGGCGCAATGCCACCCCTATTGTGGTGATCTGCTTGCGGGCATTCGCCAGGCATACACTACCAGCCATAATGTGTTGACAAAAATTTGCGCCTTTTGCGCAGTGGCTGTTGGCCCGATGTTGTAATCTGTCTGCCCATTCCACACAAGCAACAGGAAAAACGCTGTGCTAAGCGCGGCGCACACACGTGTGAATCTTGATAACGCTTCATGACCACGGCGTGCAGCCCTGAGCAGCAAAAATACAGGAAACAGAGCCAATTGCATTGCGGCACCTGTGTTGTGCGCCAGCTTGATCTGGTAGGGGAACACTGCGACCAGCACAATGCCTGTTGCGGCGATGACCAGCAAGGCGACGGCCAGGCGGTCACTCGCTGAGTCCCGTAATTGATATAGATTGTGAGCGATCAACAGTTGCGTGCCAGCAATGCAGAAGAACCCCAGAGTTAACACCCAGCCGGCCGGCCCAACGGCGTAAATGCTCAGCGTTCTGTGCCACAGCGACAAATCGTCGCGCACCACATGTACAACCAGAACGGCAAAACAAAATGCCAGTGCCAGGCCAAATGCCAGAACTCGAGATACACGGGCGGTGTTTGGGGTGTGCCGCGCAAAAAAGTTCGTTTCGGTCATGGTATTGCTCTCTCAGTTTCATCCAATTGCATTTTCGGCAGGGCTGGCCATAATGACAGCACATGCCGGTAAGACCAAGCCCTGACACTTCATCACGCGGCGCTACCGGAGGACTCCATGTCAAAAGATCTGCTCGAACACATCGACAGCGGTATCGCCACGCTGACCATGAATCGGCCCGAGGCGCGTAACGCGCTGTCGGCCGATATGTTTGATGGACTTGCCGAGGCGTTGCCACGTCTGGCCAATGACCCGGCAGTGCGTTTGGTGGTACTCACCGGTGCGGGAGGAGCATTCTGCTCCGGCGGGGACGTCAAGGGTTTTGTGCAGAGCGCTGCCGACAAGGCGACCTCCACATTTGATCACCGTGTGACTGACCTGCGTGCGCGCATGGAACTCAGCCGCTGGCTGCACGAGATGCCCAAGCCGACGCTGGCAGTCATCCCCGGTCCTGCAGCGGGTGCTGGTTTATCGCTGGCGCTGGCCTGTGACATGAGAATTGCGGCTGAGGATGCCAGGCTCACTACCGCCTTTGCAAAGATTGGTCTGTCAGGTGATTTCGGCGGCAGTTACTTCCTGAGCCATCTGGTCGGCGCCGCCAAGGCGCGCGAGATGTACTTCACCGGGCAGGTGATCACAGGGTCAGAAGCCGCGCGAATCGGTCTGGTAAATCGCGCTGTGGCCGCTGCTGAGCTACCCAATGCCGCGCAAAGTTGGGCGGCCGAGCTGGCTGCATTGCCCACCATCGCCATCGGTTACATGAAGCGCAACCTCAATATGGGTCTGCGCGGATCGTTGTCAGACGTGTTGGACGCCGAGGCCATCCACATGATCCGCACCTTTGAGACCGCCGACCACAAGTCAGCTGCGGTCGCGTTTGTAGAGAAACGTGCGCCACGTTTCGAAGGGCGCTGAGATCAGTCCTGGTAAAGGGTGAATTCAGGCAATTTTGCGTTCCAGCCAATCCAGAATCACCCGGTTCACTTCGTCCGGCTGCTCCTGTTGTGTCCAGTGGCCGCTGTCTTGTACCGTGTATTTCTCGAGGTCCGCAATAAAATCCTCCATGCCATCGGCAGATGCCGGCGGCAGGATCACATCATGTTCTGCACCGATATACAGGCAGGGAACGTCAATGGTGTTGCGCGCGTTTGCCAGTGCAACCGCCGTACGTAGCGCCGAGCGATACCAGTTCAGGCCACCGGTAAACCCCGTGGTTTGGTAGGCGCTGACGTAATAGTCCATGACTTCTGCGCTGAGGAAGGTTTCCCCTGGCTGAAAGCCTTGTTGCAACATACCTAGAAAATCCATGCGCCGCTCGAGAGAATCTTCCGGCAACCCTGCAAACACATCCTTGTTCCACATGCCGCGCCGCGACAGGAAAAATTCAAATGATTTGCGGACGTCGGCTTCCAGCACGGCTTCCGCACGGCCGGGCTCCTGGAAGGTATTAAAATAATAATCAGCCGTCCTGACAATCAGTGAGGGTTCACTGCCTTGCACCGGCGGCAGGTTGCCCGGTCGACTGGCGGCGGTGTTCAACCCAATGATGCCCAGGCAGCGATCCGGATAAACACGTGGTAGCGTCCACACCACCGCACCACCCCAGTCATGACCGACAAACACCGCCTTGTCGATGCCTTTAGCATCCAGTAGTCCAATCAGATCGGCACAAAACACATCCATACCGTAATCGGCAACGTCATCAGAGCCTCCTGTCAGCCCGTAACCACGCTGATCCGGCGCAATGGCGTGAAAACCGGCTGCGGCCACTGGGCCGAACTGATTACGCCAACTCAGTGCCAATTCCGGGAAACCATGACAAAACACAACTGCCGGCCCAGAACCCTGCTCGTATACCGCCATGCGGATGCCATTAGTATCGACGTAATGTAGACCCGGCATCATGGGCGCGGGACTCAGACCAGTAGCTTGCGCAAATACCGAGAGGCTTAATCCGGGAACACCCAGTCCTGCGTAGAGCCCCGCGCTGACTGCGCCCTGCAAAAAACGACGACGATTGTTGAACATGTCGGATAACTCCCAGATCAAGTGAGTTGATCTCACAGCACTGCGATTGATATTAATTTGCCGCGGCGTCGGCTGTCTGAACCCTTGCACCCATGAGCCCGCCGCTTATGCTGTAATTCCCTTCATGGCAGGCATACTCAATGATATGTCCAATCTCATCCCGGTTGAACGAAAATTCACCACGGAAAGGCTCTGTGTAGTAGAACGGATCGTTCACTTCGTACTGATAGTTCAATTCAGTTTCTGACAGGCGAGTAAAACGTTCGGTCACCACGGCCTGGCTACTGATCAACGTAGGCCGCGCGGTGGTGGCCCGCTCAGGATTCACGTCGCTGAAATGAGTGGTTTCAACGACCAGCGTGACGCCTTCCCAGTGACCAATGGAATGTCCCTCAAATGTGCGGATAGAGTCCAGGCGCCTTTTCCCGTTCGGGCAAATAATGCGCTGAGGTGCCGCTTCTTTACTGAAGATCCCAATGGCGTCGGCAGTCTGAACAATGCCGTTGTACAGTTGGTACATCAAGGCACGCATCGGTGGTGACGCCCAGGCTTCAATACAACGCTCCACGCCGTGTCTTTGTTCGGGGCCATCAAAACCCAGCCCCCCGAAGTTGCTGTGTGCGGCTCTCTTCAAGCCACGTTCGTTAAAGGGTAAGCAGCCATTTTCCGGATACACAATGATGGAGCTGCGATGCTCACCATAAGTGGCGATTTTTCATGATGAACTCCTTATTTACTGCGAACAAACTATCTTGTTTACCCCGACGATGACAAGTTATCCTTATTTCGTTCTTCGATTTGTCATTATTCTTTTGACCGTAGATCCGCAGATCATGCGACGTCGTAAACAAAACAACGTTGTAAACCCTATCGATAAGTGATTTGGCAGAGGCACAAGATCATGGCCGTTGTAATTTTCAGATTATGCGCCGCACTACTCATGGTTCTTGCAGGGGCGTCATCTGCGTACGCAGTGGATAGCTGGAGAATTGCCGAGGTGTTCTCCAACAGTGACGGGTCGCTGCAGTACATCAAACTGGCCACGACATTAAATAATCAGGATCGCCTCGCCGGACGTCAACTGAGGTCATTTGATGCCAATGGCGTCGCGCTGCAGACCTTTACCTTTCCGGCCAACCTGACCAGCACGCAGACGGCGAATAAGTCATTGTTAGTCGCCACCAGTGCGTTCTCGTCCGTTACCCAGCTGCACGTTGATTACGTCATACCCGCCAGCTTTATTTCCCGCGAAGGCGGTGAAATCCGCCTGGAAGGAATCGATACACTTAGCTACCGCAAGTCACAATTACCCCGCAACGGCGCGCAGGCGCTGGATCGAAGCAAGAACGCCGTGACCGCAGCGCCGGTGAACTGGGTGGGGCAGACAAAGTCGGTGGCTGTGCCCGCGATATCGACATTTAACGATGCAACCGGTGTTGTTAACCTGCCGGTTGTGAATGCGCCGGGTCTGGGCATCGCCAATGCGTCGCTGCTGCTCACTAAAAATGACCCCATGGAATTCACCCTGATTGATGCCTATTTTTACGAGACAGGCATTGTGGCGGGCGAAACCGCCACGCGTCTGGACGGCGCGATTCTGTCTATCCCCAGCGTCAGAGTGGGCAAAGAGTTGTACGAAGTGCGGCTGACCTTGCTGAATGACGTCACGTTTTTATTCGGTAACCTTGGCGTAGTGTCGGTGCGTAATGAACCCGCGATCGGGCCGTTACCACCAGTACCTGTTGACCCGGCCAACGTACTGGCGCTGAGCGTTGCGGCCGGTAAAACGCAGTACAACAATCAGTGTGCGTCATGCCATGGCAGCACCGGGGTGGGTGGATACGCGCCAGATGTGAAAGGGAGTTTGCCTAACCAATTCGAGGCGCTGCGATCCTACATTGATCTGCGCATGCCCACAGGTAACCCCAGGTCTTGCGCTGATTCGGCCACCTCGCGCTGCGCAACAGACACCGCCAATTACATTATTTATGGACTCTAGCCAGCCGTTGATTCTGATCGGACGGTTTTGCTGACAGATTTTTCAGAGGCATCACTTGAACACGTTAAAAGCGCTGTCTGTTGCATTGATCATTACCGCCATCAGCCCGGTGGTACTCGCCCAGGCGCCTGAGAGCGGTTACGACTTCGAAGCCTTTGACAGCCCCGAGGGTTGGGCGATGGCGTACACCCTGGCCAGTGCGCTGAACCTTGGCGCCGGGCCAGCGGAACATCGTGGCCTGTTCAGCTGGAAAATAGAGGCCGAGTTGGCCTCCATTCCCCATCTCAGCAAGGAACAACAACGCGTCGGTTTTGGCGGATTCAAGCCCGAAGATATGAATAAGTCGCCGGTGTTTGGCCGGGCTCGCGTCAGCGTGGCGTTGCCTTCGGCGGTCACCGCCGAGTTCTCCTGGACACCGCCGCTGGAGTTAGACGGCGCCAAACCGGAATCACTGTTTGGCCTGGCCTTGGAGCGCGAACTGGTCAGCGTCGGCGCATGGCGTTTGGGAGGCCGCTTACATGCCGTGCGCGGCCACGTCTCCGCCGATGTCACCTGCAGCCGGGACGTCGCCTCTTATGCACCCGGCAGTCCGTCTAATCTCTACGGTTGCAGCGGGCCATCCGTTGACCGCTTACGTATGCATCAACAAGGCGCTGAGGTTATGCTGTCGCGATCCATGTTCGATGGGCGACTACAGCCCTTTGTGGCCTACGCCAAGACACACTTCCGCCCGTTTGTAGAGGTCGAAGCGCCACTGTTTGACACCCTGCATTTCTGGGAGCTGGAAACCAGCGGCTCGGTAGACACCTTGTCACTGGGCGCTCGCCTTGAGATCACGCCCGTTTGGCAATCCAGCGTCGCGTTTTCCTACACGCCACTGAGTGTCATCCGCCCCAGAATGCAGAACAGGCAACATGATGATTTCTGGAGTTTGCGAGTCTCAGTGGCGCGGCGCAGCCACGATCGTTAGCCAAAGTTCAGCGAACTGTTTGTTCCACTCCCAGTCTGGTTAACACTTCCTGGGGAGGGCCCTCGTAAGTCACTGAGGGCTGGTTGCCCACATAACCAATCGCTTCCCAACCCTGCGGTGTGGCGTAGTAGGCCGCAGCGGCCAGCGAGCGAAACCTGCTGAAAAATCTGGCCCCGACTTTAAAATCGGCCGCGGCAGCTGACTCGAAACAGATGTCGTCGCAGATAGCCTGTTGCTGCTCTGGCGCCAGCTCTGCAAACACGCGTTGGAAGCGCCTGTCGGCTTCTGCATCAAGCCAATCCAGCCCCGGCAGCACAATCTCGCGATCAAGCAACTGGGCTGCGTACGGTGCGCTGACCCATTCATCCACAAAATCGACCACCTGCACGTCGCTGGCTGCAGGTCCAAGATTGTCCGCAGGCAAGATAACGTCCGCCAGCGCTATCGCCGCGGCACGCTGTGCCCGGTCCAGCGTTAACGGCCACACATCGCCCGGGCTGTATGCCTGGTTTAGCCGGGGATCGCCACCATAACCATTGGCGGACACGGGAGGGACCGTGGGCAGTGGTTCAGCACCAAATACCGATGCATCACCCAGCTTCAGCGCAGTCGCCACGGCGACAAACCATTTGAAAACGGTGCGTCGCGGTAAGCGTGGCTGGTGATTAACAATGATGGGAACAGCGCTGAGTGACTCGGGTTCCTGATAATCATGCGACATTAGAGTAGCCCCTTTTTCGATTGATCGACCAGATAGTCACCCGCGCGCCACGCCATGGCCATGATGGTGAGTGTTGGATTCTTGTCTGCATTGGACGGAAAGGGTGTTCCATCCACCAAAAACAGATTCTTCACATCCCATGTCTGATTGTAGCCGTTGCATACCGAGGTGTTTCGGTCACTGCCCATGATGGCTCCACCCACCTCATGGATAATTTTGCCGCCCGGTTCTATGCGGTTGCGCCCGCTGGTGACACCACGCACCGTGCCGCCCATGGTTTCAATCAGTTGTTTGAACGTCTGTTCAGCGTGGTCACACATGCGCTGCTCATGTTCCGCCCATTTCCAGTGCCATCTCAGCACGGGAATACCCCATTTGTCCGTCACGCTGGGATCAAGTTCCGCAAAACAATCGTCGTTCGGAATCATCTCGCCACGGCAGGCAAAGCCCATGAAGGATCCGTAATAACGTCGCGCTTCCTGTTTATATCGTGAGCCGTAGGCACCGGACCCCAGATCATCGGGCAGGGGATTGCCGCCACCCGGCATGCCGCGCGTCGCCCCCATCTCAATGTGGTAACCACGCGGGAAACCCAGTTTTGCCGCATCCTTGTAAAGCCACCACGGCGCATAAAAATGTGAACCACCGGCCCCGTCTTCGTTGTAAGGCGGCAGATTCTCCAAGGCCGGAATCTGCCCCTGCAGGCTGGTGCCCACCGTATCCATGATGTACTTGCCGACAAGGCCGGAACTGTTGGCAAGTCCGTTGGGAAACAAAGGGCTTTTGGAGTTGAGCATGATGCGCACGGTGTCACCACTGCTGGCCGCCAGCACCACCGCCTTGGCTTTCACCTGCAGATCCTTGCCGGTTGTTTTGTCGATAAACGATACGCCGGTGGCTTTTCCATCCGCTCCGACCAAGACTTCCCGTACATGCGCATTGGCAACAATATCAAGATTGCCGGTAGCCAGCGCCGGTGGCAGGTGTACGGTTGTGCTCTGGTAGTTGGCGCCGGTTGAACAGCCGCGCCCGCAGGGGGTCGCCCAGAAACAGGCCGAGCGTGCGCGCATGGCGTCACCCACAATTTTCTGTGCCCAGGTATTGCCCGGGAAAAGCACGGCAGGGAGCCTGTCAGCATCAAGTTTCTGTGTGAGCACCGCTCGGTGGATAGGAATGATGGGTATACCTAGCGTCTTGCCATGTTTTTGCGCCAGCAACTCACCTGCGCGGCCTTTGGGCGGCGGCTGCAGCACCCCAGCGGGTGAATCAGGGGTGTTTTCCAGTCCATGATTGTCGCCATACACTCCAATGAGCTGCTCAACTTTGGTGTAATACGGTTCTATCTCGTGGTAATCAACGGGCCAGTCAAGCCCAAATCCGTCACGTGATCTGGGTTTAAAATCGTAGGGGCCGTTGCGTAGTGAGATGCGTCCCCAATGGTTAGTGCGACCGCCCAGCATTCGCGCTCGCCACCACCAGAACTGCTCTTCCGGTTTGTCGCTTGCCTGCGTGTACGGCTCAGGTGCCATCTGCCAGCCACCGTCCACCGTGGCATCATGAAAGCCGAATTCTTTATCCGGCGTGGCGTTGCCGAGCAGTGGCGCCTGATCGCGGCGCTGAAACATCGGTGTTTCAGTGACTGGGTCGTAGGCGCGTCCAGCTTCCAGCATCAGGCATTTGATGCCCGCCAGCGTCAGCGTGAATGCCATCTGCCCACCCCCAGCGCCGGAACCCACAATAATGACATCGTAGTCTTTGGTGGCCTCTTCAGCCTTGATGGTCAACATGCAGGCTCCTTTTACTTTTTATTCTTCGCGGTGGCGTTGTGTTTGATTAAGCATTTAAACAGAGTAGTGGTCAAGATGAATAACAAAGACCGAGTCGAAGTCTCACTTGGGTTGATCAGCTTCAGCCTCGACAGCACAGGAATACCCGTTTATTCTTCAAAGCGTCAATAACAATAACAAGGTTCCCCTCATGCGCACTTCATCCCGACTGCTGACCCTGACCGCTCTTGCCCTGTTACTTCAGCAAACAACCATCGAGCACACTGCCTTTGCCCAGTCTGGTCAGTCTCCACTGCAGGATTATTTGCCGGTGACCGATCAACTGCTGCTGGAACCACCGGCCAGTGAATGGCTGATGTGGCGGGGAACCTACGATCTCAGTGGACATAGCACTCTGGCACAGATCAATCGCGACAATGTTGCTGACGTGAAACTGGCCTGGAGTGCGCCGCTCGGTGAAGGCGGCAACATGACCACACCGCTGGTACACAGCGGCGTGATGTTTATCGCCGACACCAACAACGTGCTGCTGGCACTGGACGCCCGCAATGGCCAAGAGTTGTGGCGCTACCAGCACCCCTCTGACAATGTCGATGGCCGCCGCATCGGCATTGCCCTGCACGGTGACAAGGTTATCGTGCCGCACAACGATCTGGACGTGGTGGCGCTGAATGTGCGCACCGGCGAAGTCGAGTGGGAGCAGACCATCGGTGTACCGTCAACGGAAGGCAGCCGCGGTTACTATTCCCTGCGCGGCGCGCCCATGGTGGCCAACGGCATGGTGGTGCAGGGCGTCGGCGCTACCATTGTGCCCGAGGGCGGCTTTATTGTGGGGCTGGACCTTGAGACGGGCGCAGAACAGTGGCGCTTCCACACCGTCGCCCGCCCTGACGCCCCGGGCGGCAACACCTGGAACAACCTGCCCCTGAATGAGCGCAGCGGTGGATCGGTGTGGATACCCGGCAGCTACGACCCTGAGCTGGATCTGGTGTTTTTTGGCACTGCGCCGACCTACGATACCGGGCCACTATTGCCTGATCTGGGCATTGACGGTGTGTCCAACGCCGCTCTGTATACCAATGCCACTCTGGCACTGCGGCCACGCACCGGTGAACTGGCTTGGTATTTCCAGCACATGCCCAACGATCAATGGGATCTGGATTGGGTTTACGAACGGCAGCTGGCCGATCTGCAGATCAATGGTGAGCAGCGCAGAGTGGTGTTTACCGCTGGCAAGATGGCGCTGTATGACGTGCTTGACGCGGCAACCGGTGAATATCTGACATCGCTGGACACCGGCATACAGAACATGATTTCCCATATTGATCCGCTCACTGGCGACAAGACTTTGTACCCGAGTGCGATACCCAACGCCGAGCTGGGACACTTACTGTGCCCCTACATGCTGGGCGGAAGAAACTGGCAGGCCGGTTCGTATGATCGCAGCAGAAACATGGTGTACCTGCCCCTGTCTGAACTCTGCATGATGGCTGGCCCTATCGGTGAGGGCACGCTGTTGAGTTCAGGTGTCGAGACGACCGCCCAACCACGGCCGGACAGCGATGGTAACTTTGGTCGCCTGCAGGCCATCAATCTGGACACCATGTCGCTGGCCTGGGCTCACCGCGAAACAACGCCACCGGTCACGGCTGTGCTGTCAACAGCGGGCAGTCTGGTATTTGGCGGCTTTCTGGATCAGTCCTTCAAAGCCGTTGATGCGGATAGCGGCGAGGTGCTCTGGCAAACCTCGCTGGGGCATATTCCCTCGTCCTTCCCGATGACCTATGCCGTTGATGGCAAACAATATGTCGCCATTGTGCGCGGCCAGCCAAGCCGCTTTGTGGGCAGTCTGTACGGCATCATCGCCGGTTTCTTGGGTGCTGATAACAGCGCCCTTGGCACGCCCAGCACTGGAGCTGCGATAATGGTATTTGCGCTTTAAATCCGGTGAAGATCACTTCAGAGGTTGTTCGAGCTTGAGAAGAAAATTAATGGTGCCCAGGAGAGCGCCCATTATCCGGTAGCAAGTAGTGTCATAAATTATTATAAATTCATTTAATAACAATAATATATGAATTAACCTTGTCGCATTTAGACTTATGCCATAGCATGCAATCACTGGTTTTTTTGATGGGTAAGATGGCGGGTAAGATGAGGTGTTGACATGCCGAAGAAAGCAAAGGCCTTAACAGCGGTCGAGGTGGCTAGGTTCCGGCACGGGACTATAACCGGCACGCAACAGACAACTAAGCGAAGTATTGGGGAGCCTTGCTCCGCTTATCATGCAGTGGGTGATCCCGCCGGTCTGATTCTTCAATGCCGACCGCCTATCGAGGGAATGGATATTGGTTCCCGTTCGTGGCTATTCAGAACCAAGGTTGGCGATAAACGCCGAGAGATTGGGCTAGGGGGCTACCCTGACGTTTCACTGGCTGACGCAAGAGCCAAGGCCAAGCGCATAAAA